>JAAIGE0100460149.1_pt1 | contig 21240 bp, 24 predicted proteins | sample 6487951 | NCBI WGS metagenome assembly JAAIGE01 (sample SAMN13974128, study PRJNA590717) | phyllosphere metagenome | biome: tomato field; feature: multiple bacterial spot infested tomato fields; material: tomato leaves; isolation source: leaves from tomato fields | host: Solanum lycopersicum ...
ACATATTGAAAATGTAAGGTAAGGACATGGCAGCGAAAATCTTCATCGATGGCGAACACGGCACCACGGGCTTGCAGATCCGCACGCGCCTGGCCGACCGCCGCGATATAGAGCTGCTGTCCATCCCCGAGGCGGAACGCCGCAACGCGGCCATGCGTGAGGACATGCTCAACAGCGCGGATATTTCTATCCTCTGCCTGCCGGACGATGCTTCAAAGGAAGCGGTTTCCATGGTGTCCGGCAACAACAAGGTGCGGATCATCGATACGTCCACGGCCTTCCGCGTCCATCAGGATTGGGCCTATGGCTTTGCCGAGATGGACAGGGATCAGGCGGAAAAGGTCCGCTCCGCACGCTTCGTTGCCAACCCCGGTTGCTACCCGACCGGCGCTATCGGCCTCATCCGCCCTCTGCGTGCCGCGGGCATACTCCCGGATGGCTACCCGGTCAGCATCAATGCGGTTTCCGGTTACAGCGGCGGCGGCAAGCAGATGATCGGCCAGATGGAAGACCAGAGCCGCGAAGACGCGATCAGCGCCAACAACTTTGTTTACGGCCTAACGCTTAAGCACAAGCATGTGCCGGAAATGAAGAGCCATGGCCTGCTGGATCGTTCGCCCCTTTTCTCTCCCTCCGTTGGTCGCTTCGCGCAGGGCATGATCGTGCAGGTGCCGCTCTTTGCTGCCGACCTCGAGGAAGGCACGACCGTCGAGACGGTTCATGCGGCGTTAACGGCCCATTACGCTGGCCAGTCGATCGTGCAGGTCGTTCCGCTGGAAACGAGCAAATCGCTGGCGCGCATCGACGCGGAAGAACTGGTCGATCAAGACACGATGAAGCTCTACGTCTTCGGTACAGAAGAACACATCAATCTCGTCGCGGTTCTGGACAATCTCGGCAAAGGCGCATCAGGCGCAGCCGTGCAGAATATGGAACTGATGCTTTCGGCTTGAGGCATTTCCAGTAAGAAAGATTTAATGCAGCACCAAGTAGACCGGCGCGTCTGAGGGATCGCAGATAATCACATCCTGGCAGGACGCCGGATTTGTTGGCGTGGGAGCAGGAACCAAATCCAGCCCCACGTGTTCTTCCCCCGAACATCATGTTCAGCATACACAAGGGAAGAAACATCATGAAAAACAAGGTTTTCGCACTGGCTGCCGCCGCAGCCCTCACCTCTTCTGTTGCCTTCGCACAGACGGCCGCTGCCCCGGCTCCTGCCGATGCGCCTGCGGCTGGTGCGGATGCGACGCTCTCGGGCCCGGGCATCACCATGGGCAACAAAGCGAGCGGCCCGCTGAAGTTCGTCAACGTGCAGAAAACCGACCTCACCGCTTCGCAGCTCGATGGCATGGACATTTACAATGCCCAGAACGAAGAGATCGGTGAGATTGAAGATGTGGTGATCGGCGATGGCAAGACAGTCATAGGTCTCGTCGCCAGCGTCGGTGGCTTCCTCGGAATCGATGAGAGCTATGTGGTTCTCGACCCAGCATCCGTTGCCGTCCAGAACGATAACGGCACATGGAAGGCCTACGTCGACACCACCAAGGACGCTCTCCAGAACGCGCCAAAGCTTGACTACGACAAGCTGGACGACTGATCGGTTCAGAATTGGTCTATCGAAGCCCCTGCGCATGGTCGCGGGGGCTTTTTTGTTAATGCATGTCCCGCAACAGAGTTCGGCGGCTTTGCAATAAAGACATTCTCCAGTTGGCCGCGAAGAAAAAACTAGCGCCAGCCCGTCCTCTATTCCGCCGCATCCTTCAACCGGACACGAACTCCGCTCGAAACAAGTGTCTTATTCTCAGGGCATCTTGATAGCCGCTCGTGGAAACTGTTGATCAGCCATTTCGTCGCTGGACCAGCCGGGGTGTCAGTTTTGCGCAGGGAGTAGAGCGGGTATTCTCCGATCTCGTAAGCGTCCAGTTCCAGCACTTTCAGACTGCCATTGATGACATCGTTTCTCACCAGCGATGCCGGAAGGCCGCCCCAGCCAAGGCCGCCTTTGATAAGCTGGTACTTCGTAGCGATATCGCTGACGCGCCATTTCCTGTAAGAAAGCACATTGAAATCTCGCCCTTTTGTCAGCCCGGACATATCCATCACCACAAGCTGCACCTCTTCCCTCACATCTGCGAGCGTCAGCGGGCGATCCAGAAGGGCTAGCGGGTGGTCTGCCGCGGCAACCGGCACCATGAAGGAGTGGCCAATCTTCTCCACGATCAGCCCATCATCCTGATGGAACATGGCTCCGCCAATACCGATGGCCGCCTTGCGGCTCATCACCATCTCCATCACCATGCCAAGTTCGCCCACATTGAGGTTGAGCGAGACGGTTGGAAAAGCATCGCGGAACTCCCGCAGCACAGCAACGACGACCTCTGCCGGGACAATCGTGCTGAGAACTAGAGACACTTCAGCTTCCAGCCCCTGTTTTAGCCCCTTGGCGCGGGCACGCATTTCCTGCAAACCGGCAACGATGCGGCGGGCATCCTCCACCATGGCGCGGCCTTCATCGGTCAGCTTCGAGTGGCGGCCAGCGCGCTCGAACAGGGTGACTTCCAGCTGCGCCTCAAGATTGGCAATGGTGTAGCTGACCACGGATTGCGCACGGTTGAGCGAGCGCGAGGCAGCGGAAAAGCTGCCGGTTTCGGCAACGGTCAGGAAAACCTGCAACTGGTCCAGTGTGGGGTTGGCGTCCATGGTCCATCCAATTATTCGATAGTTAGCTTCCACATTATCACGGTTTTCTTGATGAGAACATTCGTCGATATATGCGCCAACGATTGGGCCTTCCCTACCCCGCCCGATCACAAAGTTATTCAAGAAGGACCATATTCAATGTCTAAAATTCTTCTCGTTACCTCCAGCCCGCGCGGCGCTGAATCTCTATCCAACAAGTTCGCCGTCGATCTGGCGACAAAGCTGGCCAAGCCTGAAGGCTCCGTGACCCACCTCGACCTCGGCGCAAACCCTATTCCGCATCTGGACAGCGTCACGACATCGGCGATCCGTAAGACTGCCGACCAGCGCAACGCGGAGGAAGCCGTTGCTGCCGATTACTCCGACAAACGCGTTGCCGAGCTGATTGAAGCAGACGCTGTGGTTTTGGGTACCGGCCTCATCAACTTCAACATCTATTCCGGCCTTAAGTCCTGGATCGATAACGTTGCCCGCGCTGGTCTGACGTTCAAGTACACGGAAAACGGTCCGGTTGGTCTTGTAACGGGCAAAAAGGTGTATGTCGTTTTGTCTTCCGCTGGCGTCTACTCGCAGGGTCCTGCTGCAGCGTTGGAACACGCGGTTCCCTACCTTAAGACCATCCTTGCGTTCCTGGGACTGACGGATGTGGAAGTCATTCGCATTGAAGGTCTGGCATTCGGACCTGAAGCTGCCGAAAAGGCAATCGCTGCTGCCAATGCCAAGGTTGAAGAGCTGGCTAGCGCGGCCTGAGCCAACAAAAAAGCGGCGTCGCGGCGCCGCTTGATCCTACTTACCTCAATGGCTGCGAAAATCTTTCGCGGCCATTATTTTTGGCTGGTAAACAACGAAGGCCCGTTCTGGTCGATAATGAGCTGCGCCTTACGGACGGTGCACTCCACGGCATCGTCAAGACTGCTGAACATATCGGCACGAACGAATTCATGCACCAACACTTCGTCTCCCGCCTTCTTCTCGATTCGGCCTGCCAGGCGATATTGCCCGCCCTCTTTCATCGGGGTCGGATAGATCAGGCAATCACCATACGGATGCGCCTGCGCGGCTTCGGTTTTCTGCAGCGGCTGCTCGGACTGGCCGGAGCCGAAAGCGGAAAAGAGTTTCGTGAAAAACGAAGCCATTGATTTACCTTCCTGTTGTCTGAGGCAGGGCGGTCATGGCCGCCCCGTTTATCAGCGTTCTCTATCAGATAATGAGGTTGGCGAGGATTTCGTTCTCGGTAATGTCCTCATAACCCAGCCCTGCCGCTTCGAAACGCTCGAACAGGCCGGTAAAGTTCTCGCGCTCCGTGGTTTCTATGCCGATAAGGATAGAACCGAAGTTGCGCGCCGACTTTTTGAGATATTCAAAGCGGGCGACGTCATCGTCCGGTCCCAGCAGGTTCAGGAAGTCGCGCAGCGCGCCCGGGCGCTGTGGCAGACGCAGGATGAAGTATTTCTTCACGCCCGCATAACGCATCGCGCGTTCCTTCACATCCGGCAGACGCTCGAAATCGAAATTACCGCCGGAAACCACGCAGATCACGCGCTTGCCCTCCAGCTTTTCCCTGCCAAGCTTCTCCAGCGCTGCGATGGAAAGCGCACCCGCTGGCTCCAGTACGACGCCCTCAAGGTTCAGCATCTCGATCATCGTTACGCAAATCGCGTTTTCCGGTATGAGCTGAACCTGTTCGGAGGAGAACTGCTTCAGTGCTTCGAAATTGAGATCGCCGATGCGTGCAACGGCTGCGCCATCCACGAAATTATCGACCTTGTTCAGGGTTACAGGCTGTCCTGCTTCAAGGCTCTTTTTCAGGCTCGGCGCTCCCTCCGGTTCGCAGAACACGAAATTTTCTTTCGCCACCGTTCCCGAAAAGAAGCCTGTCAAACCGGCGGACAAGCCACCACCACCAACTGGCATAACGACGATATCGGGCTTTGCTCCATCGGGAAGCTGATCCACGACTTCCGCCGCAACCGTAGCCTGTCCTTCGATGATGTCCATATGGTCGAAGGGCGGCACCATATAGCCGTCATTCTCCTCGACGTACTGGCGTGCGGCCGCGTAGCACTGGTCGAAAATATCGCCGACCAGCCTGATCTTGATGAATTCCCCGCCAAAAATACGGGTCTTTTCAATCTTCTGCTGCGGCGTGGTAACGGGCATGAAGACGACGCCATGGACGCCGAAATGACGGCAGGCAAAAGCGAATCCCTGTGCATGATTACCAGCCGATGCGCAGACAAAAACCTTGTTTTTGCCGGCTTTTGAAACCGCTTTACGGAGAAAATTGAACGCGCCTCTAATCTTGTAGGAACGAACGGGCGTGAGATCTTCACGCTTGAGCCAAATCTCCGCTCCATAGCGGCGGCTCAAGTGTTCATTCAACTGCAACGGCGTTTCGGGAAATATCTCCCTAACTTCCCGCCGTGCGGCTTCTACAAGCAGTTTGTCCACGATTTTCAATCCATTGAAATTCCAGATGGCACCCGCTATGCCATAGGTGACCGCATGACACAAAGACTCTTTGCGCAACTTCGGTACGCCTCACTCGATTAGGGTTTCATTTTTTGAACACCAACCTTCTGCGCGCAGTCATATACATCGCGTCCATCTTCGGGCTTTACATGGCAACGGCGATGTTCGTTCCCGCCATGACGGATCTTTATTACGGCAACAATGACTGGCAGGTGTTTGCGACATCGGGCTTCATGTGCGGCGGCTTCGCGCTTGCCTGCGCCTTTGCAACGCGCGGACCGATGCCGACCTTCAACAAGCGCTTCGGTTTTCTGCTCGTCAACCTTTTGTGGCTAGTGTTCTCGCTGGTCGGAGCCGTGCCGCTCTATCTTTCGGAGCTTGATCTCAGCTTTGCACAGGCATTGTTCGAGTCCATCTCCGCCATAACCACCACAGGCGCTACGGTCGTTTCAGGATTAGACAACGCACCTCAAGGCATTTTGATCTGGCGCTCCCTTCTCTGCTGGCTGGGCGGCATAGGTATCGTGGCGCTCGGCCTCTTCATACTGCCACTTCTGCGCGTCGGCGGCATGACGTTCTTCCGCATGGAATCATCAGATACGGCCAGTGACAGACCATTCGCGCGGCTGGCAAGCTTTACCCGCGCTTTCGTCGGCATCTATATGGTCATGACCATCGCCTGCGCCGTCGCCTTCGATTTTGCCGGGATGACGCATTTCGATGCCTTGAACCATGCAATGTCTGCAGTCGCCACCGGCGGCTTTTCCACCCATGACGCCTCCTTCGCATTCTTTGGCGATAACGTCGCGCTGCTGTGGATTGCGACATTCTTCCTGATTTTGGGAAGCTTGCCTTTTTCTGTGATGATCCTTCTTGCGCTACGAGGACGGCTGGATATTCTCCACGACCCCCAAATCCGCATTTTCATCGGCTATCTTTGCATCATTTCAGCTGCGGTCGGCATTTATCATCATCTTACGAACGCGGTGCCACTCCCCATCGCGCTCAGCCACTCATTCTTCAACATGACCTCGATCCTCTCGACGGGAGGATTTGCGAGCGATGATTATACGTTGTGGGGACCCTTCGTGGTCGTTGTCGCCTTCTTCGCCACTTTCATGGGCGGCTGCTCCGGCTCCACGGCTGGCGGCATCAAGGCCTATCGCTTCGTCATAGTCTATAACGTCGTGAAAACCGGGCTGAAGAAACTGATCTATCCGGACGCGGTGTATTCCGTACGTTATGGCAGCCAAGTCGTTGACGTGGAGATGATCCGCAACGTGTTTCTCTTCCTCGGCTGCTTTATCGCGCTCTGGATTGGCGGTAGTCTGGCAATGAGCGCCATGGGCTATGATTTCCTCACCGCCACTTCTGCAGTCGCAACCTCGCTCGCAAATGTCGGCCCGGGCGTTGGCCCCATCATCGGCCCTGCGGGTAATTTCTCGACGATCAGCGATCCCGCACTCTATCTGCTTTCCATCATGATGTTGCTTGGCCGTCTTGAAATTCTGACGGTTCTGGTCCTGTTGATGCCGTTGTTCTGGAAGAGCTGAATAGTAGCCCAAACGACAACTCCAGCAATCTTCTTGTTGACCGACGCCGCTCGCACTGTGTAGATGAAATTGCAAGCGGACGTGGCGGAATCGGTATACGCAGCAGACTTAAAATCTGCCGACCTTTGGTCTTGCGGGTTCAAGTCCCGCCGTCCGCACCATAAATTCATCGACAGCAAATGAGTAATCTGACCGGTAGGGGTTAGAGAGACTATCAACCACACCAAGACCGGTTCGCGGAGCCAGTGGGGCGAGCGAGACCTTCACGAACGAGCTGGTCTGCGAATGATACGCCGGAGCGGGATAGTGTTTTCTGCTCTCCGGGACCACCGGCTGAGGCGACCTGAAATCCGCCTGAATTCAGCATATCGCGCAGACGCACCTTGGCAGTAAAACCTCTCGCACGCTCTTCCATGCAGCGGGCTTGATCGGTCTGCGGCACGTCGATACCCGCGAGTTTCATTTTCACGCCCTTCATCCAGAAGGTATTTCCGTCCGCCACGCAATTGTTCAGACCGGAGCGTCCGCAGAAGGCGAAGTTACCGGGCTTTGCGGTAAGAGCGACGTTTTCCACCTGTGGGCGTTGCGTCGGCAAGGCTGCGCTTGCTACCTGATTTGTAGCCCCGGCGGCGGCAGGGTTGCCGATGGAGCGTGGCGGCACGGGAACGCCAGACGCAGGCAGGCCCGCCGTCTGCGTGGCGGACTTCGGCCTTTCAGCCGCCGTTTCTCTTGTCACAGGTTTCGACGAAGGTTGGACGGTCTTTGTCGATGATGCGACGAGCCTGTTCACGGTCGGCATCAACGTATCGCGATGCTCGTAAAGCTGAATGCCACCAACAGCCACACCGAAAAGCATCAGCCAGGACCACAGTCCTCCGCCACTGGATTTCGCCGAAGAACGACGGCCTGCCGGTTTTCTTTTGCTCACGGAACGTCTCCTTTTTCACGCGGCATTATCTGCCCAAGGAGTTTCCGAAAGGTTGGCATTTAAGATAAATGCAGATGGAAATTTTGGGGTTATCCCCAATTTGGGCGGATGTGCCCGCGCTCGCCATTTCTGTAATTCTCAACGGAATCTAGTCTAACCGCGTCTCTATGGGAGGAAAACACGCTCATCCCAAGGGACTGGCTGTCCGAATCCATAGGACAAATACAGAAAGGACGAGAGACTGATTAACGAACCTGATCCAACAGGCGCTTGCACTCTAAAAGATCGAACAGCGCCTCCTGCAAGAGGGCGCGATCATCCTTGTTGATGCTGGACTTACCGAGCGATATCTCCGACGCGTCATCCGAAGCGCTGCCCCCGAAACCGAAAAAGCGTCCGCTGGGTTTCGCTTTGGGGCGTCCGACAACCTCGTCTTCCTCTGCATGAGCGACGCGTGGCTCCGGCGTCTGTTTCTCGCCGCTGGAAGCCATGATGGCTTCCATAGTGGCCATGTCGCCGGATGCAATGGCGGTGACGAAACGGTTGCCGTTTGTCTTGAGCAGCTTTTGCACGCCCTTGATGGTATAGCCGTGGTCGTAAAGCAGGTGACGAATGCCCTTCAAAAGATCAACATCGTCAGGACGATAATAGCGCCGCCCGCCGCCGCGCTTCATAGGCTTTATCTGCGGAAACCGGGTTTCCCAGAAGCGAAGCACATGTTGCGGCAGATCGAGATCATCTGCGACTTCGCTGATCGTTCGAAAGGCGTCGGGGCTTTTATCCAAGTTCAACTCCCATCCTGCCTGCACGCAAGATTCCAGAACACATGAAGAAGGTACGATGCGAATCGTCTTTATTTCAACGGCTTGCCGGTTGAAATTCAAGTGTGTTCACAGGAACAAAATACGCTCTGCGTGCAGAAAACGCGCAGGGCTGAGGTCCTGACGCCAATTGTCAGCCAGGCTTGGCCGTCTTCTGCTTGGCCTTACGGGAAGAATGCGCTTTCAGAATGCGCTGCTTCAAGACGTTGGAGGCCTTGAAAGTCATTACACGACGTGGAGAAATAGGAACTTCCTCACCCGTCTTTGGATTGCGGCCTATACGCTCGTTCTTTTCGCGAATCTGGAAAGTAGCGAAAGAGGAGAGCTTCACGACCTCGCCACGCGTGATCGCGTTGCAGATTTCGTCGATAACTGTTTCGACCAATTCAGCGGATTCAGTCCGGGATAAACCCACCTTGCGAAACACAGACTCGGCTAGATCCGCACGTGTCACTGTTTTTCCGGCCATTTTTCCCCGCACAGCTCTCTATTGTTATCTTGAAGCTGCTCAAGACTATTGTCCTTGATGCAGCCGGTCAAGCAAAGTTTCTGTAATCGTTTAGGGATTTCCGGCAATGATGGCAAGGGGTTACACCGATGCGTCAGGCATGGCTTACCAACGCAGCAGAACCGCGCCCCATGTAAAGCCGCCACCCATGGCCTCCAGCATGACGAGATCGCCCGGCTTGATGCGTCCGTCCGAAGCGGCAACGGCCAACGCCAGCGGAATGGATGCAGCAGACGTGTTGCCGTGCTGATCGACCGTGATGACGACCTTTTCCGTAGGGATGCCAAGCTTTTTGGCTGAACCATCGATGATACGGCGGTTCGCCTGGTGCGGAACCAGCCAGTCCAGATCGTCCGCCGTGGTGCCGGTTGCTTCGAAGGCTGCTTCGATAACGTCGGTGATCATGCCCACTGCATGCTTGAAGACTTCGCGGCCTTCCATGCGCAGGTGACCGACAGTGCCGGTGGTGGATGGGCCACCATCCACATAGAGCTTGTCCTTGTGGGAACCATCCGAACGCAGATTGGACGTAAGCACGCCGCGATCGGACGTCGTGCCTTCGCCCTCGTCCGCTTCCAGCACCAGCGCGCCTGCGCCATCGCCGAAGAGAACGCAGGTGGTGCGGTCGGTCCAGTCGAGAATGCGCGAGAAGGTTTCCGCGCCGATGACGAGAACGCGCTTGGCCATACCACCGCGAATGTAAAGGTCAGCGGTTGCCATGGCATAGACGAAGCCGGAACAGACAGCCTGAACGTCAAACGCGAAACCGCCGGTGATGCCGAGACGGTTCTGGATATTGACCGCCGTTGCCGGGAAGGTGTTGTCCGGCGTGGACGTGGCGACGATGATGAGATCGATGTCTTCCGGCTTGATGCCAGCATTTTCCAATGCCGCGCGCGCAGCCGCCTCGCCCAGCGAAGAGGTCGTTTCGCCCTCGCCCGCAATGTAACGCTGCTTGATGCCGGTGCGCTGAACGATCCATTCGTCTGACGTGTCGACAACGCCTTCGATATCCTGGTTCGTCATAACCCGCTTCGGGAGCGCCGCTCCGAAGCCACGTACAATAGAGCGGATCATCCGTTATTCCTCATCGACCACGAGAGCTTCAGGCGCCGGGGGCGGAAGCCGTCTTGCGTGGTAAGCTTTCAAATCATTTTCGATCTTCGCGGTCAGGCCATTATGCACCATGTCATAGCCGACATCGATGGCCGAGGCGAAACCGAGGGCATCCGTGCCGCCATGGCTCTTGATCACGATGCCGTTCAGGCCAAGAAAGACTCCGCCATTGACCTTGCTCGGGTCCATCTTCTCACGCAGCACATCGAATGCGCTCTTGGCCAGAAGATAACCGATCTTGGCCCAGAAGCTGCGGGAAATTGCCTCGCGTAGCAGGGTGGATATTTGTCTTGCGGTGCCCTCAGCGGCTTTCAGCGCGATATTGCCGGTAAAGCCTTCGGTGACGACGACATCGACCGTGCCCTTGCCGATATCGTTGCCTTCCACGAAACCGCGGTAATCGATCGTCGCCAGATCGGCCTCACGGATAAGGCGACCTGCTTCGCGCACCTCTTCCTGGCCTTTGACTTCCTCGACGCCGACATTGAGAAGGCCGACGGTCGGGCGGTCGATATCGAATAGCGCACGCGCCATGGCGCCACCCATCAGGGCGAAATCGAGAAGCTGCTGCGAATCTGCGCCGATGGTCGCGCCGATATCTAGAACGATACTTTCGCCTTTCAGCGTAGGCCAGATGCCAGCAATCGCCGGGCGCTCGATGCGTGCCATCGTGCGCAGGCAAAACTTGGCCATGGCCATCAGCGCACCGGTGTTGCCAGCGGAGACCACGACATCGGCCTCCCCCAGCTTCACCGCTTCGATGGCGCGCCACATGCTGGACGTATAGCGACCACGACGCAGCGCCTGGCTTGGCTTTTCGTCCATGCCGACCGAGACTTCGCAATCGAAAAATTCCGATTTCGCAACAAGCGCGGGATATTGCGCCAGAATAGAATCGCATTTGCTCTTCTGCCCATAGAGCAGGAATGTCACGTCGTTGTTCCGCTCGAGCGCTTTTGCCACGCCGGGGATGACAACGTCAGGACCATGATCTCCGCCCATGACGTCAATTGCTATTCTGATCACTCGTCCCTGATCCTTCTGACCGCTCTGCGGTTATTTTTGGGGCGAAAATACCGTTTCCGCCCACTCTTACAACTGAATTATTCGCCTACTGCGACGGCATTCAGTCTTTTTTCCAGTCTTTCAGTACCGCAAAGGGCGATGGTTTCTTATCTTCGAATGGCGTTTTTTCGCCATATCCTTCAAAATCCACATCCGCCTTACGCGGATAAGGATCGATTGCCATAGCGGCGAATTCCGCCACCACGACGCCGACATCGATCGTATCGCCCACGAACTGGTCCGGAATGTCCGGCCCGTCCGGATCGAGCACGATCTCGCCTTCGTCATTGGTGACCATGCGCGCTAGCTTCGACCCTTCGGGTACGAAAATCTGCTCCACCTTTTCATTGATATCGCTGGAAACGGGCTCCAGCGTCACCACGCATGACTGCGTGACACGGGCCTCGACCTGTCCCTTGATCCTGATGCCGTCCTTCTTCCAGCGCGTAACCTGCAATTCGCTCTTGAGATACTCGACGGAAACGACATCCCAGAACTTCGCAAGCGCCTGAAGCTCTTCCGTGCTTGCCGTCAGACCAATCCTGACGGGATTGGCAGAAATATGGCCTACCTTGACGGGATAGGAGAATGGCGCGTCATCGTTGGCAGCATGGGGCGATTTCATTGAAAACCTCACAAATCCGGAGAAGGCAGCGTGGCATTTCCCGTCGCAACAGCATCTTCGGGCTGCGCAGACAATGCTTCGGACGCCACCATCATCCATTTCGCGAGAGCGCGCATATCCGGCGCGGTCTCATCTGCCTGCGGATATATATTGCGACGCAGTGCCGCCGCAAGGGCATCCTCGTCTGCACCGTCTATTGCCGTCGCATAAGATTCCAGCCGCCCATAGAACATGCCTGCGAATTTCTTCATGCGCTTGGGCACGCCCTGATCGCCGATGCCGAGTTCACGCATGGAATGATCAAGATCCTGAAAAAAGGCATCCACGATCTCCTGCGCAATCTCCTGCCCGCTGGTGGCGGAGGCTTTCGTGCGGCGAAAGTAGAGAATCATAACAACCGAAAGCATCTCGAAACGGCCCATGACCGTATCGGGCACGTCCATATGGAGATAAAAGCCGGGCTGGCGCGCTGCCGAGGTCAGAGCCGAATATTGTCGGTCTACGATGGCGCGATTATTGTTTTTCTTCCTGAAAAGCCCGAACAGCATCGAAATTTCCGAATATTGACCGACGAAACGACCTCTCGCCCATCGCACTTGTTGCATGAATACAAAAGCTGGTTTACCGAAGCATCCAAGAATTGCAATGCCGTCGAGGTCACGTTCACTGTCGTGCTGAAACAGTCGAGGAGACGCGCCCGCTCAGGCGCGGCTTTTCGATCAAAGTCTTGCAATCAATCGTGAAGCGGGGTTCATTCGTCCCCGGATTGACATAATCGTGTGCGCAGAAGCGGTGCAACACGCAAGGCCGGAAGGTGCTATTCATGATCGCAGTCGGGGAAACGCAGGTGAGCAGACAGAAATCGGCGGGCAAAACCAAATTTCTGAGCAAAACCGCAATTGCCGTCGTGATTGCGTCCAGTCTGTTGACCGCCTGCTCCAGCACCACGGACGTCTTCCACAACGGATATGTGGTCGATGAGCAGTCTCTGCAATTGATCCCTGTCGGCTCCAGCCGTGAGCAGGTTCTGCTGACCATGGGAACGCCTTCAACCACAGCGACTTTCGGCAACGAAGTGTTCTACTACATTTCCCAGAAGCGCGTTCGTAAAGCTGCTTTCATGAAGCCGCAGGTGGTTGAGCAGAACATTTTGGCGATCTATTTCGACAAGAGCGGTGTGGTAACGCAGAAGGCGAACTACACGCTACAGGATGGCAAGGTGTTCGACACCATTTCCCGTACGACACCAACTGGCGGCAAGGACCTCACTTTCCTCCAGCAGCTACTCTCCGGTGGCACGGCGGGCGCTGGCATCGCCAAGAGCATTCTTGGCGGCGGTGGCGACCCCAACGGCTTCTGATAACACCGAAGCAAAACATGAATTTAAAGCCGGGTACATCTGTTTCCCGGCTTTTTCTATGGGCGCTCCCGCGTGCTTCTTGTAACGACGAGCCCCAAGACCAGCAGGAGCAGTACCGCAGCATCTTTCCATGCCACAGGTCCATATGCGGCCCAGAATGTTTCGGCAAAGCCCACGGCGGCGGCACCCACTGCGCATTTTAACGGGCTTGTGTAGCCTCCGGCAGCCGAGATCAGCACGACTTTCAGGCCGAACACCAACCCGGCACCGAAATCCATAGTGCCATAATAGAAAGTGGCAAGAACTCCGCAAATGGAAGAATAGAGGGCCGCCGTGCAGTAAGCGACGATGAAGATGCGATCCACATTGATGCCCATCAGTCTCGCAGCCTGTGCATCTTCAGAAACCGCGCGCCATTCCCGTCCAAGGGCGGATCGCCGCAGGAACAGATATCCCAATGCCACGGCTGTTAGAAAAACGACAGTGTTGACCATCTGAATCGGAGTGATGGTGACGACAAAGCCTGCCCGGCGCCAGATATGGATCGGATCGCTGAAGATGGGCGGCAGCCAGAGGGACTGGCTGTTGACCGCAAGCCTTGCGCTTTCCATCAAGGCAATGAGAGCTCCGACCGAGGCCACGCTTACAGCATTCGGTGAGGCGTTCGCCAGGGGTCGCATCACGCATCTGCCAATGACGACGCCTGCCCACAATCCTCCGCAAATTCCGGCGGCAGCGCCGAGTGCCAACGTGGCTGGCAGAATCAGCCACAATTGATTCCAGCCAAAATCAGCAAACAACAGGCAGGTGAGACCGGAAAAAGCGAAAATCGCCCCGTAGGTGACATCGGCTCGCTTGGTGATCGAAAAGGCAATGGCGTAGCCGAAGGCCAATGCGGAGTACAATGCGGCAATAGGAACAGCATTCAAAACCTGCTGTAGAAAGTAAGCCATGCTCCACCTCGTTTCGGTATTATAACTGGCAAAACAGATTTTAACAGTTATAATTAGACATGAGCTTTGCATGGACCACGCACCGGTTTGCTGGAGGCGCGTTGGCACTCGATGTCGCCAACAGCGTCATTTTGCGTGGAGATGAGGCGCAGTCTCTGGACAGATTTTCCGTGTCAGAACAGATCGAAAGTTTTTGTGAGGCGGCGATAGAGCTGTCTGCAGAGCGGGAATGTTTCGGTCTACTTCAACCGCCGCCCCCTCAACAGCAAATGACGCTCATCGATCTTCGCGAAGCGACGGATCGTTACTTTCGCAGTACGATCATGAACGGGCGCGAGGATGATCTTTTGCTCGCGAACCTTCTTCAGGCATGTTCGACCGCGTTGCGCAACAATATGCAGGCTGAAAGTCTCGCTGCCGCCACTGCGCATTCTGTCCTGCGGCTCATTCATGGGCCGGATCGCGAGCGCATACGCATCTGCGGTAATTGTGGCTGGCTGTTCATAGACCGCAGCAAGAATCGCAGCCGCATCTGGTGCGACATGACCGTCTGTGGCAACCGGCAAAAAGCCGCGAGACACTATCGGCGTAAAAAGGAAAACGCATCATGAAGCTGCTGATGCTGCTTTTCATCTTGCTTGCTGGCACTGGCTGTCAAAGAGAAGAGCAGCGTGAGATCGCCAAGGTGTCCGGCCGCATGTTCGTCTTCAACTACCGCGTGGCAACGGCGACCTATCTCGTGACGCTCCAGCCGCTTTCTCCCGTCGCCGAAGGAAGCACGATCGATGCAGAGTTTGAAAATCCGCGTGGCGGCAATGCGCTTTCAGTATCGGAACGTCTATATCCGAAGAACCCCAAGATCGTGCTGCAAAGCCCACCCGTCGAATGCGTGAAACAGGATCGGCCCTACAAGGTGACGATCCGACTGAAAGCGCCGGATGGTCATGTCATGCAGACCATCGAAACGAGTATAAAATCCGACACCGACCAGTCCCTGCTACCCGCCAAACCGCTGGCCGTCGGCCCACTTTACACGCCAAACCCGGATGTTTTCAAAGCCGATGGAAGCTTGGATATGAGGCCGGTTCAGGACTGTCCGGAGTGAGCGGGCTCGATGACAAAACAGTTGCGCAACAAAAAACGGGGCCTTTCAACCCCGTTTTCATGATTCCAATCAGCGGCTTAAATCAATCGCCTCACAAGGCGATTCCGCAACTTCACAGACTGAATCAGCCGACGATCTCGGTTTCTGCGAACCAGTAGGCGATTTCCTGAACGGCAGTTTCAGGCGCGTCAGAACCGTGAACGGAGTTTTCGCCGATGGACAGCGCGAACTGCTTGCGGATCGTGCCTTCGTCAGCGTTTGCAGGGTTCGTTGCGCCCATGATTTCGCGGTTCTTGAGAATTGCGTTTTCGCCTTCCAGAACCTGAACGATGGTTGGGCCAGAGGTCATGCCCTCAACGAGTTCACCGAAGAAAGGACGCTCTTTATGAACAGCGTAGAAGCCTTCTGCTTCGCGCTTGCTCATCCAGACGCGCTTGGACGCGATGATGCGCAGACCGTTGTCTTCGAAAACCTTGGTGATGGCGCCAGTGAGGTTACGCTTGGTTGCGTCCGGCTTGATCATCGAGAAAGTGCGTTCAATCGCCATATGTCCGTTTCCTTGTTCTTGGAAGAAAGTGGGCGGTGTTTACCCGCCCACAAGCCTTAAAACAAGGGGGACAGGCCGATTTGCCCAATAGAGCGCCACATTTCACGCCGCTGTCACACTGCGCCCCTTTGCACCGTAAAGATCGAGGCAGCGCTCGAACCAGCCGCGCACCGGATCGTCGGGCCTCAACAAATCCACCTTGGACGTGACGCGCGCCCACTGAAGTGCGCCAAAGACGATATAATCGGCAAAGAGCGGGCCATCGCCGCCGATGAATGGCTGGTAGCCCAGCATTCGCCGGATCGGCTCAAGCCTGGAAGGGAAAGCCGCGATCTCTTCGTCTCGGCTGGACGCAATCTCTTCGATGGATTTACCGAAAAACGCCTGTCTGCTTTCGCGGAAATAGCTTTTGTCCGTCTCGTCCAACATATCGTGAATGTCGAGTACGGCGATCTTGACGATGGCGGGGTGAAGCTGGGTCTGCGACCAGCTTTCCACGAAGCGCGCCAGAGCCTTTCCGCCCTCACCTTCAAAAAGCGAGGGCCGGTCGGGGTATGCCTCATCAAGATAAAGAGCGATTTCGAAGCTGTCTTTCACCAGCTCATCGCCATCACGCAGGATCGGGACGGTTTTCGAGAAACCATTCTCGACGCCGGGAATTGCCGTAAACGCCAGCGGGCGCTCTTCAAAATCCAGCCCCTTATGTGCCAGTGCGAGCACCGACTTCCAGCAATGGGGTGAAAACGGGCGTTTTTCATCGCTGCCGCAGAGGGAGTAGAGGGTGCGTGATGTCATGGCGTTGCCTTTCGCATTCCAGATACATCTCCATAAGATCAGCACAACCGATCCTATTCAAATGACGATTATTGATACCGCCCATAACATCAGCTGCTCTGTTCCGATCCAGATAAAAACCTAAGGCTGTTGTTTATGCTATTTTAAAACCGTGCGGCGATAACAGGGATACCTAATTCACGTTGCTTGGGCAGTGTGGCAATTGTGCGTGAGAAAGACGCGGGGGACGAATGGTAGCGCCGACAAACCGGACAGGCCGCGACGTGGGTAATAACAGCCTCGTCATCGCCAGGGTCACGCAGTTCATCACCAAGATGAACCTTGCGCCGTTGCCGCGCAATTACGAGCTTTTCTACGAAGTTCTGTCTGGACACCATCCTGAGATCGGTCGCGATATTCTGGCGCTCGGAAATGCGCCGCAACAGCATGATATCGACATGGTCGGCCAAAGGCACAATCTGCCTAGCTTTTCACACATGGCTGCAAGTCAGGCTGCCTCGGAGGTGTTGGGCACAATCGAACAGGTTTCCGCTCGTCTTGCCGTTGCGCTGGAGCGCACCGAAACTCTTCTGGAATCAGTGGAGAACGAAACTGCACTGACGCAGGATGCGCTTGTCCACCTGCTCAACGATGTCCAGAACGAGCAGGCAAGCCTGCATAACTTCGTGCGGCGCGGATTGGAGAAAATCCGAGAGCATGAAGACAACAGCAAGCGGCTCAATGCCGCATCCGTGAAAGATGCGCTCACCAGCCTGCCGAACCGACCGGCTTTTCTCCAGAAGCTGGCAGAAGTTTTTGCAGATGAGAACCGCTTGAATCCCGCATGCTTGGTGCTTGTCAACATTGATCGCTTCCGTGAGATAAACGAAAAGTATGGCACGGTCGCTGGCAACAAAGCCCTGCGGCGGCTGTCGGCTCTGTTTCGCAAGACGATTAAGAAGGATGACTTCGTCGCCCGCATAGGCGGAAACGAATTCGGCTTCATCTTTGCCAACATTTCTCAAAGCACGGCGCAAGTGATAGCGGAGCGGCTTCGCCATAGCGTCGAAGAGTTGCGCTTTGCGACGAAAGAAGGGGCTGGCGAGCATCTAACCCTTTCCATGGGCGTCGCCACCTCGGAAAACAGCACAACGCCCGCAGAATTTTACGGCCATGCCGAACTGGCACTGCTTGCAGCCCGCAGCGGCGCGCGCAACTGCGTCATTCCCTATTGCAGGGAAGTGGCACAACGTTCCCGTAACAGCTACCTCATGCACATCGGCGCGTAACGACTGAAAACTGTGACTTTCCGGCTCTTGCGCTGAACCCTGAGTTCAGCCAAAACGGCGCCATGATTACGATTACCGACCTCTCCGCCCGCATCGCAGGCCGCCTGCTTCTCGACAACGCCAGCGTCACGCTGCCTGCCGGCGTAAAGGCGGGGCTCGTTGGGCGCAACGGGGCCGGCAAGTCCACCCTCTTCCGGGTCATAACCGGCGATCTGGCTTCCGAGGGTGGATCGGTGACGATTCCAAAACAGGCTCGCATTGGACAGGTCGCGCAGGAAGCGCCGGGGACAGAAGATTCCCTGATTTCCATCGTGCTTGCCGCTGACAAGGAACGTGCAGCGCTTCTGAAAGAATCCGAAACCGCCACAGACCCGCATCGCATCGCCGAAATCCAGATGCGTCTCGTCGATATCGATGCGCATTCTGCGGAGGCGCGCGCCTCCAGCATCCTCGCAGGTCTCGGCTTCAATCAGGAAGCGCAGTTGCGTCCCGCCTCGTCTTTTTCCGGTGGCTGGCGCATGCGCGTGGCGCTGGCCTCGGTGCTGTTTGCAGAGCCGGACCTGCTGCTGCTGGACGAACCGACCAACTATCTCGACCTCGAAGGCACACTCTGGCTGGAAGAATATGTGCGGCGTTATCCGCATACCGTCATCATCATCAGCCATGACCGCGATCTTTTGAACAACGCCGTCAACTCCATCATCCATCTGGATAAGAAAAAGCTCACCTTCTATCGCGGTGGATATGACCAGTTCGAACGGCAGAAGGCAGAGGCCGACGAACTGCAAATGAAGGCGAAGGCAAAGAACGATGCGGCTCGCAAGCATCTGCAAAGCTTCATCGATCGCTTTCGCGCCAAGGCGACCAAGGCCAAGCAAGCTCAGAGCCGCGTTAAAGCCCTGGAACGCATGGGGACAGTCGCAGCCGTCATCGAAGATCACGTTCAGCCGATCACCTTCCCCGAACCGGAAAAGCAGCCCGCCTCACCCATCGTCGCCATCAACGGCGGCGTGGTGGGTTATGAACCCGGAAAGCCGATCCTCAAGGGATTGAACCTGCGTATCGACAACGACGACCGCATCGCGCTGCTCGGCTCGAACGGCAACGGCAAGTCGACTTTCGCCAAGTTCATCTCCGGTCGCCTGCCCGCGCAGGGCGGCGACCTGCGCATCGCATCGGGCTTGAAAATCGGCTTCTTTGCCCAGCATCAGTTGGACGATCTGGTGCCGAACGAAACGCCGGTTGAGCATGTGCGCAAGCTGATGCCGCTTGCAGCCGAAGCGCAGGTCCGCGCCCGCGTTGCGCAGATGGGCCTTGCGACGGAGAAGATGGCCACCGCCGCCAAGGACTTGTCGGGTGGCGAAAAGGCACGCCTGCTGATGGGGCTTGCCGCCTTCCATGCACCCAATTTGCTGATCCTCGACGAACCGACCAACCATCTCGACATCGACAGCCGCCGCGCACTGATCGAGGCGCTAAATGATTATAACGGCGCCGTCATCCTCATCTCGCACGATCGCCACCTGATCGAAGCCACGGTCGACCGCCTCTGGCTGGTCAACAATGGCACTGTCACGAGCTTCGAAGGCGATATGGAAGAGTACCGCGATATCGTTATCGCGTCTGGCAAGAAGAAGGACGACAGGACCGAAGTCGGCAATGATCAAGCTTCCAAGGCCGACCAGCGCAAGGCAAATGCCGAGAAGCGCGCGCAACTTGCCCCGCTGAAGAAAAAGATCAATGAAATCGAATCCATGACGGCAAAACTTGAGAAACTGATTCAGTCTCTTGATGCGGAACTTGCCGATCCCGCGCTTTACGAAAAGGCACCAGCCAAGGCAGCGGGAAAGGTGAAACAACGCGGCGAGGCCGCGTCAAAGCTTTCGGACGCAGAGGAACAATGGCTGCTGCTTTCCAGCGAATACGAAGAGGCTATGGCAAGTTAATCCATAGCCTCCATTTCTGAGCCAGCCCGGTCTAACGTCTGTGCCGGCACCGGTCGCTATTAGCGACCCGTTTTCTTGCCGTTACCGGCAGCAACGAATGTAAAATCACGATTTTTGGCATTGCCATCGCCGTCGCCGGTCTTCAGGAAAAGCTCGCTTTCGCTCAACCTGATGATGACGACGTTGTCGCGTGTATTGCCGTCGTTCGGGAATACCTGCGTGGCGGAGACGCCATGTAGCTGATCGAATGCGGGCCTGAACGAAACAACATAGTGCCCTTCGCTTGTCCGGCTTACTGAAAACTCGTCGCCTGCGCGTATGGTGCCATCGGCGTTTACAATACCAGCGATCGTTCTATCGGTCATAATATTTCCCTTTGGTTGAATAATTTACAAATAACAACCTAAGCGAGATTCAGTAAAATACAATCTTAGGATGAATTTATAGTTTACGCTCTTTAAAGTTATAACGGCCAGAAAGCTGAACTCCAATTTTCGCAGGGCGATTGCTAACTTTTAATTAACCATGGCAAGCGAAAACTCGACGCAATTTCAAAGTGATTTGCCCAGAGCTTTCCGATGCGATTTCGTCACCTCTTTCCCATGGCAGCCGCTGCCTTTTGCGTTACCGGCTGTGCGGGGAAACCGCAGCCGGATGGCTCACTGAAAACGGCATTTGCCGCTACGATGCCCACGCCACCGGCGGTCAAGGCAAATGATCCGATAGCCCTTTCCCCGACTGCGTGGATGCGCCCGCGCAATCCATTGGGCCTAGCGGGGCGCGACATCGAGGTTTCCTCGCTGAACGACATCGCGCTCGCCAACAAGGAGGTCGTGCTCAGCTTCGATGACGGCCCCGTTCCGGGCAAAACCGAACGGATTCTGGCAACGCTAGACGAATTTGGCGTGAAGGCCACCTTCCTGATGGTAGGCGAAATGGCTCAGGCCCACCCTGACATCGCAAAGAAGGTGCTTGCGCAGGGACACAGCATCGGCAGCCACACATTCAGCCACCCGAACCTGCGCAACCTGTCGTTCGACCGTGCGCTGGCCGAAATTTCAAAGGGCGAAAAAGCCGTTGCGAAAGCAACGGAGACGGATGCGATGTTCTTCCGCTTCCCCTATCTCGCCGACACGGGCAGCCTTCGACATCTGGTGTCGCAGCGCGGCATGGTCATCATGGACGTGCAGATCGATTCGAAGGACTATTTCACGGATGCCCCCGCCGTCGTTGCGTCGCGCACCATTGCCGCTCTTCGCCATCGCGGCAGCGGTATCATTCTCATGCATGACATCCACAAGCGCACGGCTTCCATGCTGCCCGCACTGCTGACGCAGTTGAAGGCCGAGGGCTACAAGGTGGTGCATCTCGTCTATAAGAAGCCGTCCCATAGCAAGCCTTTGCTGGTTGCTTCCGCCAATTGATGGCGGCGCGAAAGCGCTGCCTCCATCTTGCCCGCCTGCCCGTTTCTG
>JAAIGE0100635185.1_pt1 | contig 21191 bp, 18 predicted proteins | sample 6487951 | NCBI WGS metagenome assembly JAAIGE01 (sample SAMN13974128, study PRJNA590717) | phyllosphere metagenome | biome: tomato field; feature: multiple bacterial spot infested tomato fields; material: tomato leaves; isolation source: leaves from tomato fields | host: Solanum lycopersicum ...
GGTCGGCGTCAATGTCCTGAGCTGGATCATCGCGGGGATCACCATCCCGATCGCCCTGATCATCTTCTACACGGCCCTCGAGGGGGCATGGTGGCTCGTACGCCGCCTGGTGGGCCGGGGCTGATCCTGCCCCGGCCCGGGCGCGGGCCTACAGGTCGTCCAGGCTGAAGTCGCCCAGATCGTCGTAGCCGGGATCCTCGGCACCCTCTTCCAGAACGATGTCCGCATCGCGCGGGGCTTCACCGCCCTGCGCCTTGCGGGTCCAGTAGGACTGGATGGCCTTGCTGGCCAGGATGTCGTTCAGCGGCAGCTGCTGCAGGTTCCCCAGAAGCCTGTAGGGGTAGCTCCGTCCGTTCCGGACTCCTGTCACGGGGCCGGGGGTATCCAGAAGCTCCGCGGCAACCTCTTCGATCCGGTCATGTTCGCGTGCCGAGATGTCCGGACGCGACCCGATCCTGAGATCCACTCAGTCATCCGGCTTTCTCCGTGCCAGGCCGTAGGGGGGCATGGGGGACACGAAGGAGATCTCGTCCACGGAGAGGCCGAGCCGGGACCGAAGCAGGTCCTCCAGGGTGGAAGCGGCGGTGGGGCCGAGCCATCCCGGAACGAAGGCGATCCCGTCCTCTCCGTCCGCTGTCCAGCGGGCGATCCCGTAGCTTCCCTCGTGCTGGGGGTTCACCACGCCCTGGACGACCTTGAATCCCGCGCCGCTCAGGTCGTCCACCGCGTCCTGCAGCGTCGGGAACAGGTGCGGGCACGAGTTGTGCAGCAGTCCAGGCTCCAGGATGCCCGAGTTCAGCCGGGCTGCCTCCCAGACGCTCGCCCTCGTGGCCGAGGTCAGGTCGTCGATGTGCAGCAGGTCGTCCACGATGAGGCCGTCCGGCAGCACCGACGACAGCGCGAACCATACGGGCGGCTCGCCCGTCCTGTAGACGGGCCGCAGGCGACCGACGAACTGGAGTAGTTCCTCCTCGCGGTACTGGTGCTGCAGGATGCTGGCCCAGCGGGACGGCTTCTTCTCGATCTTGCCGTCCTTCATCTCCTCCGTGACGTATCCCGGCACCTGGAGAATGGCATCCTGGCCATTGCGGAGGCGGACGCGCTTGGGGACCATCTCCATCCTCAGAGGCTCGCCCGCGATGTTCAGCCCCGTTCCCAGCAGATCGTACGGCTTCTCAGGAATCTCGTCGTCATAGCTGAGCGCCGCGACCAGGCCATCGATCACGCCGACGGGCACCTCCATCCGCCCGACCGAGAAGGCGGCCGTGTGGAACTTGAACATGTCGAGGCCCCGCATCGCCCCGAAATGGCACCAGTCGACATTCTCGGGACCGAGCCAGCCATCGGCGATCAGCTCGCGCGCCAGGATCGATCCACCGGCGACCACACGGCCCCGCCCTGCCCATCCCGCCACCGTCGCCAGGGCGCTGCGCACCTTGGCCAGGTTGTGGCAGGCGCGCTTGAGGTCCTCCAGTCCGGCACCTGCGGAGGCCGCGATGGAGGAGTTGCTGAAGGTCTGGCTGACGACACCGACGATCCTGACATTGAGCGAGCGCCCCACGTCCTCGACCGGATTATGGAGATGGAAGTCCTCCTGCCGTCGGTTCCAGATCTTCCGGACGATGCTTTCCTGTGCCGATGCATCGAGCAGCAGCGTGGGCGTATCGATCCAGTTCGGCATGTCGCGCCAGGAGATCCGGATCATCTCCGGACCGCGCTGCCCCGCGGCATCGATCGGGCGCAGCAGCTGGATCCGGTGATCCCAGGCACCCTTGGCCTTGAAGACCTTGCGGTACTTGTCGTCCAGAAGCCGCGTCTGCCACTCCGTGTCCGCCTCTGGCCGTCCCAGCTGCGCGTTCAGTTCGCGGATCCGCCGCTTCTCGCCATCGAGCATGCTGTGATGGGGTTCGTCGGCCTGCAGCTGCTCGATCCGTTCGCGGATGATCTCCCAGAGCTTCTTCTCCTGGCGGATCTCCTTGCCCTGCGGCTGCTGGCAGAACTTGCGCACCTCGTCGTCGCTTGAATGGGCATCGATCTCGCCCGAGCGCTGAAGGCTGCCCGAGCAGATGACCAGACAGGCATCGACCAGGTCGGTCCCCTTCACGCCGGGGAAGTGAGGGGCGGAGTAGCGATACAGCGCCTCGGCCGGGCAGCGGCCCCTGCCAGCGCCGCCGCCTCCAAGAAGGGCCTCGATCACCACCTCGACAGCCTCGCGCCGGAACTGGATCACCTCGTGGGGGTCATCCCAACGGACCGTCTGGCCCTCCTTGGCCTTCCGCAGCCGGGGTGGCTTCCGCTCCATCCGAAGGCTGGCGAAGCTGACGTGATCGGTGTGCAGGAAGAGGTGATGAACGCGCTCGTCCGCGATCACCGCCCGCACCGTCTCCAACTCGGTCGGGATCTGCAGCGCCATGAAGGAATGGGGCATGAAGACGACGTGCGCGGAGGAGATGTCCTGGCGCTGCGTGATGGCCGGGCATCCATGGTAATGCTTGCACTCCTTGGCCTCGATCGTCTTCCCGGTCTTCCTGTCCTTCTTGGCAGGCGTATGGCAGAGCACCGAGGTGCCTACCCCGGCGGCCATTGCCGCGGCGACCGCTTCCGTCCTCTTGCACTGGGCACGAAGCTTTCCGCTGTAGACCATGGTGATCAGCCCTTCGGGGCCGGATCCCGCCTCCTGGGAGATCTTGCGGCAGTTCTGTGCGTCGCGCCGGAGCTCCTCCGCCCGTTCCAGGCCCTGCTCCTCGGAAAGGATGTTGATCTCCCTGGCAGCGGCGACCAGGTCCTCGTCGCTCAGACTCCCGTCCAGGTTGAGTACCTTGGCCCGGCTCCGGAGCTCGTCGATGTTCGCGTAGGTCGGCAGCAGCATGACGATCGGGCCGGGATCCTTGCCGTCCTCGTAGGGCTGGTAGGTGCGCGGGTCGCAGGCGATGTAGCGGATGCAGCGCGACGTCTTGCCAGCCCCTGTCGGGGCAAGCAGCACGTGAAGGCGCGGCCTCGGGACCTCGACCTCGCCGTAGACCTCGGCGAAGAAGGTGTCGAACGCCTCCTTCAGGCCGTCCTGGACGAGAGAGGCGATCGGGTTCCGGTCCTCCTGGATCTCACGGGATGCATCCCCGTCCATCGAAGGCTCGATCCATCCCTTCAGGGGCTTTCTGGCCCCTTCGCGGTTCGGTGGAAGATGCGCCATGAGGCCATCGCGCTTCTCCTTCAACACCCCCGGATGCCGTGCAGGCGCCACTTCGGAGGGCTTGATCACCCTCCGCTCCTCGTAGCCTTCCTCTGTCACCTCGGGGAAGGCGATGCCCCCGGACAGGAACTTGGTCACCAGGTGCCGGATCTTGTCGAGGATCTGCCGCCGCGACTTCTGCTCCGTGAACCGGCCTCCCAGCCTCACCTTCTGGCAGAACTCCTCGTGGGTGGCCATGGCGAGGGCGCCCACGAAGCCGTCGAGCTTTTCCTGACCTGCGGAATGGGCTGCCTGGACCTCGTGCTGGTTGCCCCGGACAGATTGGTAGACGAGTTCTGTCATGTACTGCTCGCGGCCGTCATCCACGAAGCCCTCGCTGTCCGCGACCCAGTTCGCGTTCCGGCTCGCCACCAGCCTCGGGATCCGCACGCTCGCGTTGCTGTCGGCCCGGCCCCACTCGATGCCTTCGAGTGAACCGCCTGCCCCCGATGCGGACTGGCGGAAGGGTCGAAGGGCTTCGACCTCGGCCAGGAACTGCTTCACCTGGGCGCTGGTGACCACGGGCAGGTCTTCCGGCCCATGGGTCATGACGGAGCAATCGCCGTCGATCCAGCTGAACCAGTTGCCGGTCCGGTGGTGGATGCCGTGGACGGTCAGCAGCTTGCCTGCGCCCAGGATGTCCAGGCCGTCGCCATGCAGGTCCTCGTCCGCGAACTTGCGGCTCGTGCTCGGCACGGGATCGTCTTCGGGGCAGCGGTAGAGCAGAGCGATCTTCGGCCGCGATCCCACCCGCCGGAACGGCGTGCGGCCGAGCACATTGAAGGCCAGGATCTGGATGCGGAGCGACGTCTCGAGATCGCTCACGTCGATGTCGATGCCGATGGCATGGCCCGATGCCGGACCCATCACCAGCGCCACGTTCAGGGGCGCACAGAAGGCCTTCCAGTCCCGCAAGGCAGCAGGCGTTGGCCTCTTGTTGATGAGGTCGTGGTCCTCGGACCACTTGATCATCTCGCCCCGGACGCTGCCCGGCTTGCGGTCCTTCGTCTGCGGGAAAACGCTCCAGCCGAGCGCGACCAGGCCATCGGCGGCCGCGCCGAAGATGGCCTCGCCCGCAGAGTGCAGGATCTCGATCGAGCGTCCTTCCGCGGAGGGCGCTTCAGGCGTGTTCAGTGCTTCGGAAGACATGCTCATGAGGAGCCAGGATATGGCACGGGACGGCCACCTCCATCAATCCCGTGTTGACAAGATTCGATGTCGCCTGGATGATCCGGTCCCTCATGGCGTATCCATCGAACAAGCGCGACGGAGCTGTCGTCCAGGCACCTGCCAGGACCGATGCTGCCGTCTGGGCCGAGGCCATTGCGGGTCTGGACCTTGTCCAGGTGAGCCGCTTGCGACGCCTGGCGGGAAAGCTGTTCCTGACCGGCATGGGGGCGGACGAGGCCGTCCGTGAGGCCCGCAAGGGCCTGGAAGCCGACAGCTGGCGTCAGCCGCCCCGGGCCGAGATGCTGGCGGTCATGGGACCTGTGCTGATCAACGGTGACCTGCGCATGTCCGACGGCTCTCCGCCGCCGCACGTCAAGGACGCCGTGCAGGCAGTGGTGAACACGATCAGCGTCATCAGGTGCCTGCCCGCCCAGGAGGATGTCCTGCCCGGCGCACGGGATCAGGCCCTGGACGAGGCCTGGCGACAGAAGCGGTGGCACGTGACCCGGGACGCCTGCTCGGCCTGTGGGATGTCCTTCGAGGAAGGACAGGCTCCTGCATCCAAGCTCGGTCCCATATACCATCCCGACTGCCGGGAGGAGGCTGGACGACGCATAGCCCTCACTTTCGCCCGGCTCGTGGTCGCGAAGGTCAGGGAGCGGGACGCGGGCGACTAGGCCGCCACCGCCACCTCGCTTACCGGGGCGCCTACCATGAGGTCCTCGACATGGGCCTGGAGCTTGATGTTGCCCTTGGGCCATTCCGAGGTCTTGAGCTGGCACAGGATGTCGACGGCGTGGCCATCGGCCATCTCCATGGCCCGGCCGAGCGGCGTGCCGACGCCCGAGAAGAACATGACCTCGATGGACTTGTTGCCCCGGCGCAGGATCCCCTTGAGGTGCTTCTCCTTGAGCACCTTGACGTTCTCCAGTACGCCTCCCCGAAGGACTACCTCGGGGCGCGAGTTGCCGATCCCGAACGGGCCGATCATCTCTAGGTCGAGGCCGTCCTGCAGGGTCAGGTCGCCGACGTCGGCCACCAGGTCGACCTTGGTGGGTGGACGGACGCTGTCGGCGGCTTCGGCTTCCATGAAGGCCCGGAACTCGGCGATGCGGGACGGATCGATGGTGAGGCCGCCCGCTACGGCATGGCCACCGCCCTTCTTGAGGATCCCCGCTTCGACCGCCCGCATGAAGCCCAGGCCGATGTTGAAGCCAGGAGCCGATCGCCCGCTTCCCTTGCCGTCGGTCCCGATGACGACCGCGGACACGCCGAACTGATCCTTCACCTTGTTGGCGGCCAGTCCGACCACTCCGGGATGCCATTCCTGATCGTGTAGGACCAGGATCTTGGTGTCCGGCGTCATCATGGCCTCGCCCTGTGCCAGGCATTCCCCCTTGATCCTGGCTTCGATCGCACGCCGCTCGAGGTTCAGCTCGTGGAGGCGGACGGCCTGGTCCTGGACGGCCTGTGAGTCCTGCAGGGTCAGCAGTCTCGTTCCCTGCATGGTGTCGCTGATCCGGCCCCCCGCGTTGATGCAAGGGCCATACGTGAACCCTGCCGCACCGACCGACGCGGGTTCCTTCACCTCGGTGACCCGTGCCAGTGCCTCGATCCCCGGGTTCTGTCCCATGCGGTGTAGGCCGTGGACCACGTACGCGCGGTTCAGCCCAACCAGCGGAACCATGTCCGCCACCGTCCCGAGAGCCGCCAGCCCCATGAGGGGCATCAGGAGGGCGTCCGGATCCACGCCATTGGCCTGGACCCATCCCGAAGCCTTCAGCTCCCGGGAGATCCCGACCAGGCCAAGGAACACCAGGCCAGCCGTGCAGAGGTAGGACATCTTCTTGTCGCCGAGCTTGGGGTTCACCACCGTGCAGTCCGGCAGCACCCCGTCCTCGCGAGGCTCGTGGTGATCCATCACCACGACCTCGAGACCGATCTCCCTGGCCCTGGCGACCTGCTCGAGGGCCGTGGTTCCACTATCCACGATCAGGAGCAACTCAGCGCCCCTGGCCTTGAGGGACTCGATGGCCGGGACATTGGGGCCATAGCCTTCGGTCAGCCTCTGGGGAATATGGAACAGCGGCTCGGGGCAGCCACAGCCCCGAAACCAGCGGATGAGGATCGCCGTCGAAGTCGCGCCGTCGACGTCGTAGTCGCCGAGAATAGCGACCTTCAGCCGCTTCCGAATCGCGTCCGCAATCACTTCGATTGCTTTTCCCATGCCAGGAACCGTCAGCGGATCCGGCATTTGTGCCTTGAGGGTGGGGCGAACCCAGGCATAAGGATCGCCGAACCCTCTCCGGGCCACGATTTCCTTCACGATCGCGGGAATGTGAGGGGCCTCGGAAGGTTCTGTTCTCTCACCTTCTGCGCGAAGTTGCCATTCGCGATTGAGAACAGAACGCTGCGCGACGAGTTCCATTGGGTAGATTTCTCCTGAAGGAGACGATCTCCGTGGACGCCATCCTTGTCAACCGAGATGTCTCGGATCGACATGAATCCCGACGAAAAATCCATGATCTATCAACGGGGCTCGCTGCGTGAGATCTCGTTGCCTTTCTCGTTCTGTACCCGTTCGTAAACGAGAACAGTTTTTGAGAGAGACTTCGCGTAACACGCGAGTAAGCCGTAATAATTGAGGTTCAAGCAGTCGAACCCAAGAATCGATCAGTGCTTGACACTCGGTATTCGGTGTCGTTTTCTGCCGACCTACCCGAACATCAGGAAAGGTTAGCAGTCATGCCCGATACTGGATCCGATAACTCGATGATGTCCTTGCTGGCGATCATGCTGGAAAAGAACATCGTCACGTCGCTCGACCAGGTCCATGACGTGATCGACCGCTTGACCCTCACCTCCCGCCCGGGTTCCTCGGGCAACCTGCCCGCCGCCGCGCTGTCCAGCGCCACCGCCGATGCTCCGGCAGTCCCGGCTCCGGCAGTCCCGGTTCCGGTGGCGGCGGCTCCGGTCGCTCCGCAGCTGCCGTTCACCGAGCCTTCTGGATCCGCTTCCCAGCCGGGCCGGACAACGGCACCGGCCGCCGCGGCTCCCAAGGCGCCCGCCCGCGCACAGGCTCCGGCCGCTGCGCCCAGAACACAGGCGACCGCGTCGGCCCCCAAGGCCGCTGCGGCGAAGGCACCGGAACAGCAGCCCGAGGTACGTCCCGCCGCGACCGCGCAGGGTAAGCGCCCGGCTCCCGGGTCCTCCGCGGCGTTCCGTGACCCGAACCGCCTGCAGTTCAAGAACGGACGTGTCGTGACCGCCCGCGAGATGGGCCAGGCGCCCGTCGTGAACCCACGCGACTCCATCAAGGGCGAGGTCCTGGTCTGCCTCGAGGACGGTCGCGAGCTGAAGATGCTCAAGCGCCACCTCAAGGCCGCCTACGGCATGACCCCGGAGCAATATAAGGAGAAGTGGGAGCTGCCCAGCGACTACCCCGTGGTGTCCCCGGACTACAGCATGCAGAAGAGCCACTACGCGCTCTCCGTGGGTCTCGGGACCTCGGCGATGCGCGAGGAGAAGGCCCGCGAGACCGAGGCCGCCTCGGCCTGATCCGCACTATCGGCCCGTGACGTTGAGTCTTTCACGGCTCGACGTCACGGACGAAGATCGCTGACGCAGCACGTGATAGGGGGGCCTTCCTGACCGGGAAAGCCCCCCTACGTATTCGGCGATCGCCCCGACCGCGATCGACAGCAGCATGAACATCACCGACATCTGCAGCGACAAGGTGGTCCAGCCCGGGGCGACGTCGCCCTTGAGCACGTAGACACCCATGGCCCAGGCACTCTGCAGCAAGGACAGTATGGCTCCGACCGAGCAGACCGTGCTGGCCATCCGGAGAGGAGCCGTCGAGGACGAGGTCATCATCCCGATGGCCATCCTGGCTCCATCCGACACCGTCTTCCTGGGAACCCCTGCCGGAGCATCGCCGATCCGCGGAAGGACCGCGCTCCTGAAACCTCTCAGCGAGGGGAGCAGCGCGATGGCGGAAGAGTCGTGCCGGAGCAGATGGGCGGTCGCACGCCTCGACATCGCACGGAACCTGCTGGCCTGCTGCCGCGGGTCGGCCAGGCCGAAGAGCCGAAGGATGCCCCGGTACAGCAGGCTGCAGAGATGGTAGGCGATGCTGCCGCTGGATGGACCGGCAGCGGCCGTCGCCACGTCGATGCCCGAGCGGACCGAGGCGACCAGGGATGGCAGGGTCTCCGGCGGATCTTCCGCCAGGTCCATCAGCACCACGATATCGGCCGCGACCGCATGCTCCATCCCGGCAAGGAATGCCAGGTCCCGGGTTCCCAGGCCGTCGCCCATGTCCGCAAGGCACAGGAACTCGATGTCGGGAAGCGAGGCCAGAGCGTCCTCGACCCGGGTCGCTGTCGCATCGTCCGATCCCATGTCGACGACGACGATCTGCACGTCGGGGCTGATGCCCGAGGCAGCGAGGTGAAGCTTCGCCAGCGCATCCGCCACCGATGCTTCGCAGTTCCGGACCGCGGCGACGATCGCCAGGCTGGTCTCACTCATGGGTTCAAGGTCCCGTTGCCGCAGGGTGTCCCGCAAGTCCGTCGATGCTCTCGAGGACGTCGTAGACGTTGTCCATCTTCCCCCCAAGGACTCGTGTGACGCCACCCTTGTCCAGCCGTCCCTCGACGAGAATCGGACGTCCGTCATTGGCTTCCTGGGCCTGCAGGACCGCCTTGACCTCGAACAGGCTGCGTTCGTACCGGGCATCCCTCATGACGGGCAGCAGCCGTGCGGCATCGGCGCGCATCTCCTCGAAGCGGGATCCCGTCGGTTCCCGGGCGAGTTCCGCGTAGGGATCGGGGCCATCCCCGCGCGAGACCCAGGCGCGTCGGGGGGTCCAGCGCACATGCGTCAGCGTATGGAGTCCGGCGGAGGGATACGGCATGCAGCTGAAGAAGGGACCGTCCATGATCGTGACGCCCACCCCCCTCAGAATCGGCGGCGGCGTGACAAGGCAGACTTCGCAGATCTCGAAGCGGATCGGATGGAGGGAGGCCGGGAGACCGGGCAGGATCCCCGTCCTTCCATAGGTGCATTCCACGAGCCGGTCCGCCGAGAGGAGATCGGCTGGCCTTCCCTCTCCGGAGAGCCTGATCTGCCATCCCTCGTCATCGCGGGTGGCCCCGGCTGCCTCTGTCCTCAGGAAGACATCGATCCCCGCCCGGTCCAGGTCGTCCCGCATCTCCTCCGCCAGCACGACGGCGTCGAAGGCGAATTCCTCCACCCTGAACACCGCCTCGATCCTGGAGGGATCGAACAGCGCGGCGTGGCGCCGGGATGCAGGTTCGCAAACGGCTCCCACCGACCGCATCATTCCCAGGAACTGCTTCGAGCTCACGTGGCTGTTACGGGACGCCACTGCGTACAGGGCATCGTAGGAATCGAACACCGCGCGCCGGTGCCGCGCCGCGAACCTCGGGAAGGAGGCGCGGCTCCGGTTTGCCGTCACGAAGTCGCGGGGGTAGTGGTGTCCCTGGTGGATCCGGGCCTGGTTGACCAGGGAGGCCCGCCGCATGATCGCATCGCCCCGCTCCAGGACGGCCACCCTGCCGAATCCGAGTTCCCGCTTGAGGTGGATGGCGATGGCACAGCCGTAGAAGCCGCCTCCCACGATGACCGCGTCGTAGTGCCGAGGTTCTCCGGTCACGCCTTGCCCCCGGCAGGGGGGTCGTAGCGATGCAGGCAGGCTTCTGCCATCTGCCTCAGGATGTGCAGTCTCCCGCGAAGACCGCTGATCTTGGTCGGCGTCTTGCCAGCTGCGGGATACGAGCGGGTGACCGGCAGCTCCTCGATCGGGTAGCCCAGGCGGGCAGCCCTGATCGCCAGGTAGTAGTGCAGGTTGTACGTGGAGAAGATGTCCCGGAACGGCGCGACGCGGGGATCCCGAAGGAAGTCTGCCGAGAAGGCGCGGAAGCCGTTGGTGGTGTCCGTGTAGCGCTGACCCGCGGACAGGCTGATCAGCGGGGCGTGCAGCAGCTTCACAGCCAGGTGTCGGTCCAGCGGCGTGTTGACGGCCACTCCGCCCTCCACGTAACGGCTCCCCTGGACGAAGCCCGTCCCGCGATCGAGGGCGGCCACGAACGAGGGAATCGCCTGCCAGCCATCCTTGCCGTTGCCGTCGATCGCGATGACGCCCTCGTAGCCCTGGTGGAGCGCCCAGGCAAAGCCCATGCGCAGCTGGGCGCTCAGCTTGCCCGGTCCCTTCTTGACCAGCACCGAGTGGACGCCGAGGGAACGGAGCCCCTCGTCATCCGTGCTGCCGTCCTTGCTGCCGCCGTCGGCCACGATGATGTCGCAGCCCAGGTTTCCCCCGCTCATGCCGCGCAGCTGGTTCAACAGCTTCTCGCCCTCGTTGATCACGGGGATCACGATGCAGTAGCGGCTGCGGGGGGCGTCGGACAGTACCCGGGCTTCGAAGGCGGGAACCTCCCAGTTGGGGTCGAGACCAAGTCCTGGGTGCTGGAGACGAGTGGTCGGGGCGATGTCGTTCATGGATGCCTCGCGGATATCGAAGGACTGGTCTGCCTCCCGTAGGCGTTGCCGAATGCGCTGGCGCAGCGGACGACCGTCGCCAGGTCGGCCTTCTTCATCTCCAGCGATGTCCAGCCTCCGTAGCCGGATCCCTCGAGCACCCGTGCGACCGCGGGATGATCCACGGCTCCCTCCAGGTCGAAGGGGGCCAGGAGCGGCTCGCTCGCGTGCATGTGCCGGAAGCGCCCGGAGAACTTGGCCACCTCGGCCGCCGGGCTGGCATCCTCCATCCGCGAGCTGCCGGTATCGAAGTGCAGGGCGAAGGAAGGATGTCCGACGGCCTGGACCAGGGCATCGCCCTCAGCCATGGAGGTGACGAAGTCGCAACCGTAGCCCTTGGCGTTCGGCTCGATGCACAGGGCGACGCCCGTCGGTGCGATCCGCTCCGCCACGTTCCGGAAGAATTCGGCAGCGACGGCCGTGGCCTCCTCCATGGACAGGCTGCCGCGCTTGCGCAGTCCCGGGGAGCCGAACACCAGTGCTCCTGCACCGAGCACCTCGGCCAGACCGGCTACCCGGACGACATGGTCCCCGAGGATCTTCCGGCCATCGTCACCGCCCGCGAAGAGGGCAGCGCCGTCGATCCCGAACAGGATGGACTGGAAGGCCGGGCAGGCCATGCCCTCATCGGCCATCCTGTTCCGGAGGCGGGAGGCGGCCGCGACCGTCGCACCGTCCCAGCCGCCCCATTCGAGTGCGGGAACCAGCTCGATCCCCCATATGCCTGCTGCCCGGAAGTTCGTGGCCAGGTCGGAGAATTCGGGGCTGCTCACGGCAACGCTGTCGCCGAAGCTCATGGAGGTGACGCTCAGCATCATGCTGCGCCCGGCGAAGGAGACGGCAGGTCGGGATTGGAGGCCACGTGCCCCGGTGTCTGTGTCCAGGCCCGGAGACGATCGAGGGTCTCCTCCGCCCCGTAGAGGTAGTCCCCTTCCCCGCCGAAGACGGCCGCATGCCGGGTGCGGAGATCGTAGTGGGACGACCGCCGTCCCTCGACCAGCGCATCGCCGATCGCGAGACCCGGAAAGAGCGCGTCCCGGATGTCCGCGGTCCGGACCGGCTCGGTGCCGAGGTTCGCCAGGCGGAGGTCGGCACCCACGGCGGATTCGATGTCCCTGCCCAGGCGGGACAGGTCGTACCAGCTGAAGGCCGCATCGGGATCGACCTGACCGAGCAACCGCTCGTGGCTCATGTCGAACAGGGCGTTCTTCTTGAGGCCCGCGCCGAACAGGGCGGGAAGGCGAAGGGCGTGGTGCTCGGGGAAGAGTTCCGCGATGCGGCCCTCGAGCCAGAGCCTGTGCCTGCCATAGGCGTGATGGTCCTCGCCACCCGTCGGCATGTCCTCGTAGGCCTGGCCGATTCGCAGGGCCTTCTCGTCGTAGACGTCGACCGTCGAGACGAGCACGAAGCGCTTCGCCCTGACCTCGGCAAGCACGTCCACCAGGGCCTGGATGGCAGCGATGTCGGCTGCCGGGTCCTTGTTGGCCATCCACTTGACGGCACTTACCCCGCAGCAGACGACCGTGTCATAGGCCTGACCGCGCATGTCACGGAAGTTCCTGGAGTTCACCAGGTGTCCGAAGCCACGCTGGGCGAGCAGTGCCGATCCTACGAATCCCGTATAGCCGATCAGGCAGTCGGTCACTGAATCCTCCACTCGGAACCTCGAGAAGTGTGCCGATTCTGGGATTCGGTTTGCAAGGAAAGGCCATTCTTGACCCTTGCGTGTTCCCGGCGCTAAGTTCCGGGCAGATGAGTGATTCAAACGAGACGCGAAGCGATCGCGTCAGGGCCTCGACCCGCAGCGGAAGCCGCCGTCATGCCCGTAGCCGCGCATCGAACGCGCCAGGACAACCCCGGACGAACGGAGCGGGCCAGGCGGCCCAGCCCCGGCAGTCACAGGGGCGGGGCTGGCCGACTCCCCGGCGCGACGAGATCCTGGTGGTCCCGGTCGGTGGTGTCGGCTCCATCGGCATGAACTGGACCCTCTACGGGCACAATGGCCACTGGATCCTGGTGGATGCAGGGCTGGACTTCCCCTCCCCCGAGCGCCGCGCCGCGGGGGTCTCGTGCCTGGTCCCGGACGTGGCCGAGCTGTCCTCCATCATGCGCAAGGTCAGCGCGCTGGTGGTCACCCACGCCCACGAGGACCACATCGGGGCGATCCATCGCCTCTGGCCCTCCGTGATGCGGTGTCCCATCCACGTGACGCCCTTCGCCGCCGAGGTACTGGAACGGCGTTTCTCCGAGACGGGCGCCATCGGCAAGGTCGAGCTGGTCCGCTTCGAACCGGGCGACGCCTTCCGTATCGGTCCCTTCGAGGTGGGCACCATCCCCGTCACCCACTCGGTCCTCGAACCCGTGGCCCTGGCGCTCCGCACCGAAGCAGGGACGGTGCTCCACACCGGGGACTGGAAGCTCGATCCCGATCCCCTGCTCGGCGTTCCCACCGACTTCGCCGCCCTCAAGGCCGAAGGCGAGGCGGGGGTGCTGCTCACGGTCTGCGACAGCACGAATGCGAACCGCGACATGCCGATGACGTCCGAGGCGGATGTCCAGGACGCCTTCCGGGCCGTCATGGACGAGACCCCTGGCATGGTGGTGATCGCCTGCTTCGCGACCAACGTGACCCGCATGGCCTCGGCCTGCCTGGCCGCCGCAGATGCGGGGCGCTATGCGGCACTGGCCGGTCGCTCGATGCTCAATGCCCACGCCGCCGCGGACACCCTGGGCTATCTCGAGCACGTGCCGCAGCCGCTCCAGGTCGGGGACATGATCAACGTCCGTCGCGAGGCCTCGGCCATCATCTGCACGGGCACCCAGGGCGAGGAGACGGCCGTGCTGTCCCGGATCGCCAACGGCAACCCGCGCTTCCCCCCTCTCGGTCCGGGCGACACCGTGGTGATCTCCGCTCGCGTGATCCCGGGGAACGAGGAGGCCGTGGCCGCGATGATCGAGGGCATCCGCGCCCAGGGCGCGAGGGTCCTCTCCGCGGGCGACATGGTGGGCGGCTATCCCGTCCACGTGTCGGGCCATGCAGGGCGGGGCGAGCTGGAGCAGATGCACACGCTCGTGCGGCCGCGCCACGTGCTGCCCGTCCACGGCGACGCCGATCACATGGCGGCCCATGCCGAGATCGCCCTGGCCGCAGGCGCGGAGACGGCACCCGTTCCTTCGAAGGGCGACATCTGGTCCGTTTCGGCCGAGCGGGGCCTGCGCCGCATCGGCAACCGCCAGGTTCCTGTCATCGAGATGGGAGAGGCTCCGCGCGTGCGGAATGCCTCTCGGCACCATCGGCCGATCCGCGGCGATGACCGGCGCCAGCGCGACGGGCGTGGCCCGGGGCGCGAGGGGGTAGTGCCTGCCGTTGCGGACGCTCATGCGGTGTCCGCGGGCGCAGGATTCGGACCGCGCTGAACAGCGCGGCTCCAGGATTCAGGTGACGGGCACGCCGTGTCAGTGGCTGGCGTCCTGCCCGATCCCACGATAGCCTTTCACCACATTCTGAAGGGGTAGGCCTGCATGTCCGGCAGGGGATCGATCGAGCTTGTCTGCGGGCCGATGTTCGCTGGCAAGAGCACCGAGATATCGCGCCAGGTGGCACGCCTGGAAGAAGCCGGTAAGGGGGGCAGCGCCGTCCTCCTCGTGCCGGGATGCGATGTGCGCCGCGGCGTGGGCATCCTGAGCACACATGACGGAGCCTCGCTCGAGGCGGTCGCCATATCCGCGCCCCAGACCTTGCCGGAGCACGTCCGCTACGTGGTCCTCGACGAGATCCAGTTCCTCGATACAGACCGCTTCGATGGCGATGCGGTGGCCTGGATCGCCAGCCTCCGCGACCAGGGGAGATCCGTTCTGGCCGCAGGCCTGGACCGTGACTGGAAGGGCGCCCCGTTCCGGGTGGTGGACGAGCTGTCCCGTCAGGCCGATCGCGTCCTTCGTCTGAGGGCCAGGTGTGCCCGGTGCGGTGGTCCTGCCACGCGCACCTGGCGCCCCGACGCTACGGGTGGGATCTTCGCCCTGGGCGGCGAAGGGGACTACGAGCCGCTGTGTGTCGAGCATTGGGAGGAAGAGGCACTGCGCGCGGGAATCCCCCTGCCTGTCGAGCCGGGCGCCTAGCGCACCGAATCGGCCACGATCGCTGACAGGTCGATCGTGCAGGCGGCAGCGTCGCCTCCCACGAGATCCTGAAGGGCCGCACCCGGAGCCGGGGCATCCTGAGAGCCTGCCAATGGGGTGCCCGGCGAAGCCGGGAGTGCCGGAACGGGCGCGGCAGGAACGGCGATGGCGGGAGCGACGGTGGGCGTGGTGGCCGGAGCAGGAACGGGCTGCGGGGGGACCGGGGCCGAGGCCACTGCCGTAGCGGCGGGTGCCGCATCCGGAAGAGGCGGCACGGACGATACGGGATTCCCGTCGAAGCCGGGGATACCGTCCTCGTGGGGGAAGAGGAACTTGTAGGCGGCAAATCCGCCGCCGCCCAGGATGGCCAGCGCACCGACCACCACGACAATCCTGCCCAGCACTGTCAGGCGACCCATGCTCTCTCCTCCGGATAAGAAAGGAACGACCCGCAGCGGTCAGACGGCCGCGTCCGGGTCGCTCTCCTGTTCGCGGGGGAAGACCTCTCCCCCGCCACTCGATCAGTTGTTGGCACCCGCGATGCGCGCCGGTTCGACGAGCCGCGGAACGAACCCCCCTGCTCCGGTCGCGCCGTTGCCGAAGATCCCGTCATTGATCGGCGCGGTCGCGGGACGCTCGCTCTTCGTGTGGTCCTGGTCCTGCTCGCAGACCACGGAGCCGCTCAGCCGGGCCCCCTGCCTCATGACCATCTCGTCGTAGACGAGCCTTCCCAGCACGTGGGACGTCGCATGGAGCAGCACCTTGCCCGCGCGCGTCTCGGCGTCGATCTGCCCCTCGACCACCAGGTTGTCCGCCTGGATGTGACCCTTGACCACCGCGCCCGGGCCGATCAGCAGGGTGCGCACACGGATGCGGCCCTCGAAGCGACCGAGGATGTTCAGGTCCTCCGTCGGGCTGTCCCAGTTCGCCGTGTCGCCGGTCATGCTGAAGTTCACCCCGGCGCTCAGGGTGGAGATCGGCACTTCGCTCTTGGGACGCTCGCTCGGCGGCGGAGCGGGGGTCGCAGCGGCAGCCGGAGGTATCGGCTCGGGCTGCGGCACAGCCGGGGTCCGGAATAGATTCATCGGCTCTTCCTTTCATCAGGCCCCGTGGTCGAAGCCGAAGGGAAGATGCGGCCAAGGATTCGCGGTGTCAAATCCTTTTCTGTTGGACAAGGTGCCGATGCGAATCCATCCTCCCCAGATGATCGCACGAGCCATTCCTTTCCTGACCGCGGCGGCTCTCCTGGCGTCATCCGTGGTTCATGCCGCCGAATCCATCGAGCAGGGAGTCGTCGAACGGCTTCGGCAGCGCGTGGAGAGAGGCGAGACCGAAGCCATGGTGGTGCTCGGACAGGCTTACGGTCTGGGGATGGGGGGTGTCGCCCAGGATCATGCAAAGGCCGAGGCGCTGTTTGCCAGGGCGGCCGGTCTGGGGGTGCCGGGTGCGGCACGCATGGCATCGATCCATGGCTTCTGGGGACGCAATCCCGACCTGGTGACGATCACGGCCGCGGCGCTGCACGGGGCACAGCGCTCGCTCGAGGCTGCGGAGCTGCCCGATCCCGCCCACATGCGCACGCTGGAAGCCGCGGCCGAGCGGGGCATGCCCGATGCGGCCCGGCTGCTCGGCGATCTACACGGCAACGCAGGCGACCAGGTCGCGGCCCTGCGCTGGCACGTGACTGCGGCACGCCTGGGCGACGTGCCCTCGATGGCGCTGGTAGCGGCCACGATGGAGGGGAGCGAGAGACCGGAGGGGGTCATGAAGGCCGCCGAGCTCTATGCCAGGGCCGCGGCCGCAGGGCACGTCGGCAGCATGGCACGGCTCGCGGTGATCATGATCTCGGGTTCCCATGGGGCCCCCCCCGATGCGATCGGCGGCACGGCCTGGGCGATCGCCGCCGCCCGGCGCGGCGATGCCGCTTCCCAGCAGGCACTCCTCCGGCTGCGCGAGTCCATGCCAGACGATGCCTGGAAGCAGTCCGAGGAAATGGCGCGTCGCATTCGTTGAATAGGCGGTCCATGCCCGGTGTAGGATTTCCTCTACCGGGAGGAAGCAAAGTGCTGCAGCGCATCTACCAAAAGACGATGGTTTGGTCGTCGTCGCCCAAGGCCACCTGGTGGATGGCAGGACTGAGCTTTACCGAGAGCAGCTTCTTCCTGATCCCGCCGGACACGATGCTGATCCCCATGTGCCTGGCCAAGCCATCCCGGGCCTACTGGTTCGCCTTCATCTGTACTCTGGCCAGCGTGCTCGGCGGCATCCTCGGCTACTTCATCGGCGCGTGGGTCTTCGATGCCGTCGGGCGCGCGATCCTCGACTTCTACGATGCCCACGATGCGTTCGAGCGCTTTCGCGGCCATGCCGAATCGGCAGGCTTCCTCGTGATCGCGACCAAGGCGCTTACCCCCATTCCCTACAAGATCGTGGCCATCGCGGCAGGAGCGGTGCATCTCGGCCTGATCACCTTCGTGACGGCCAGCATCATCGGCCGCGGCACGCGCTTCTTCGCCATCGCGTGGCTCTGCCGCCGATACGGAAGCGAGGTGCGCGAGGTCATGGACCGCCACGGCGGGGTCGCCATGGTGGTGCTGATCGTCGCCATCGTCGCGGGGATCTACGCCCTGAGGTTCGTGTAGAGCCGCCCGCGAACGAATCCCTGGTCTTTCTCACATGAATGTTTGACAGGACTCGGCGGCAAGTGGAGTATCCCTCACCCTTCTTAGGTCAACCCTATGCGCTGCTGGCTTCTGCTCGCCCTTCTCGCGTCAGGTGTCGCGACCGGCTGTGCCCCGCAGTCGGCCATCGGCCCCGTGGTCGACACCCCTTCCGCCGAGAGCCGCACGCCCGACGCTCCCGCTGGTGATGCCGAGAGACCTGCGGATGGCGCTCCGTCCGCCACTGGCAGGGGCGGCGCCGCCTCATCGCCCCCGCCGACCGACCAGACCTCATCGCGGCGCGGTGTGTCCCGCCGCGGGCGGGCGGCACAGGCAGTTCGTCCGGCCGAGCCGTCCGGCCCCCCTCCCCCACCGCCCGAGCGCTATCCCCTGTCGCTTCGCTCCGCCTGCTTCGCCAACCAGCTGCGCGAGGAACCCTGGCTGCCCGAGGCCGCCGCGTCCACGGTCCTGGTGGTGGCGGCGAACGGTACGGGTGCCCGCGCGATGTCCACGGGCTGGGTGGTGCGCGACAGCGGCGTCGAGGGAGGTCTGGCCAATGCCATCCTGACGAGCCTACATGGTGTCCAGGAGAGCATGAAGGACGGGATCCTCGCGATCGTCAGCAGCTTCGGGCGCCCGATCGGCTGGGCCGAGGTCGAGGTCAAGGCCAATCCTCGTGGCGGCCAGACGGACGGACTGGGTGCGGTGATCCCGACAGGGGACATCGCGCTGCTCAGGATCCGGGGCTTCGCGCCGGGTGGGGCGGAAGTCTACCGCTCCATCAGGGGCATCGAGATCGCCCGCGAGCAGCACCCCCGGATCCTGCGCGGGGTCTTTTCGGACCCTGCCGGGATCGAGTACGGAGCCTCGGGTTCCCCCGTCCTCGATGGCGAAGGCCGTGCGATCGGTGTGATGGTGCGCCGATGGGACAGGAACGAGGGCGGGATGTGGCGTGCCAAGGTGGAGGTTCCCGGGGGCAACCCGCTCGATCAGCGCACGGTCGGCGTTCCTCCGACGACCACGACCGTCAAGCTTCCCGACCGCGCGACCGCCTACGTGGAGCCGATCTTCGATCCCGACATCCTTGCCCGACTGGGACCTCCCGGACAGGGGCTGGCCCTGAGGCGGTCGGGAGAACGGGCACCGGTGCGCGTGGTCGTGCCAGGCTTTCCGCAGAGCACCTGCGTGATCTTCCGGGGAGAGGTCTCGCCCCTGTGAGAATGCTGCTGGGCCTCCTCCTGGGGGCGCTCTGCCTTACCGAGCCTGCCATGGCGAACGGACCCGCAGGACATCCCGATGGTTGCTTCGGAGGCGCCCTGGTCGCCATCGGGGCGGGCGGGGTGGCACGCTCGATCGTCCATGTGGCGGTGGTCTCCGACGAGGGCGTGCCCGTGGTCTCTGGAACCGGCGTCTTCCTCAGGGGGGCGAGGGGTGATCCCCGGGTGGTGACCGCGTGGCACCTCGTGTCCAATGCCGCTGGCCGACGTATCGCGGTCGTCTCCTCGGACGCTCAGGTGCTCGGCGAGGCCAGGGTGGAGGTGCGCGGCACCAACCAGGCTCCCGCGGCCTCTGAGACCGTGGTCCCCGGCGACATCGCCGTGCTCAAGGTCGAGTGGCGCAGTCCAGCGCTCGCACGGGGGCGCGGGCTTGCCCTGGCCGCCGGTGGCCGGGGTGGCCTCATCGCTGGCGTGCTGGACAACCCCGCGGGCGGCATGCCCGGCATTTCGGGGGCACCGGTGGTGGATCCCAAGGGCAGGGTGCTGGCCATCGTGGTGGCACGGACCGAACCTGGGGATGGACCATCGGTCGAGGTCAGCGGCGGCAACCTGCTGGCCATGCATGCCCAGAACGGTCGCTACGTAGGGGGCAGGCTCCAGGCACCGGCATCGTCGGGCTTCGCCGCGGAAGTGCCCGCGACGACCCAGGGCGACACCCCTCCGTTCCTGACCTCCCGCGACGCTCCGCCCCGTTCCTGGAAGGGGGAGATCGTGGTTCCTGCGGTGGTACGGGGCCACTGCGTTGTGCTGCAGGGCAGCCTCGCGGTCGTGACGCCGCAAAGTTCCGAAGGATTCGCGAACACGAATCCTTGACCTCGCGAATCCTTGGCCTCACTATCTCGCGGCCGCGAGTCCTTTGGCTCGCGATAAGGGGTGGCTCGTATGGCGGATGATCGACACAGCACTTTCGCCGACGAGGCGGCAGAGAGCGATGCCGGTGGAGTGGGTATTCAGCGTCTGATCACGCTGGCGAAGCTGCGGGGAGCTTTCGTCACGCACGACGAGGTCGAGGCCGCGATACCGGCCGACCTGCTCAGCCCCGATGCACTGGAGGAAGCGATCTCGGCACTCAGCGATGCCGGGATCAGCATGGTCGAGGAGCTTCCGGACGACGCGCCAGCTCTCGGCGAGCTGCAGGTCGACGAGGCGAGTTCGGGCAATCTGGGGGATGACGTCGGGGGGCGTCACGACGATCCGGTGCGTAGCTACCTTCGCGAGGTCGGCCAGGTAAAGCTGCTGTCCCGCGACCAGGAAGTGGTCATCGCACGCCGCATCGAGAGTGGCCGCAACGCCATGATGCGCGGCCTCTGCGGCGTGCCCGGCGCCTTCTCCGCCGTGGCGCGGTGGAGGTCCGATCTCCTTGCGCGCAAGGTCTCGCTCAAGGACGTGGTGGACATCGAGGCGACCCTGGAGGCAGTGGATCCCGAGGCGGCACGCAACCGCCATGCCTCCGCGGTGCCCGACGAGGAAGCGCTGGTAGGTGACCAGGGTGGCATGACTGCTGCCGCGGCGGCCGCTGCTGCCGCCGCTGCCATCGACTGCAAGCTCCGCGACGGCGTCCTGGAGACACTCGGCCTTCTTGCCGAGGCCGTGGATGTGCTCCGCATGCTCCGTGCCCAGCCGTCCGCTTCCCCGGAGGAGGTGTCGGCTGCCGAGGCGCTGGTCGTGAAGAAGCTTTCCGACGTGCATCTCTCGACCGCGCGCATGGAGGAGATCGTCACGGCAGTCCGCGAGGCCCACAAGGGTCTGGTCGTGATCGACGGACGGATGCTGCGCCTGGCTCTGGACCTCGGTGCCAAGCGCGAGCAGTTCCTTTCCCAGTACCATGGCCTTCCCATCGACCAGGACTGGCGCCAGGGCTTCTCCCGGCTCGGTGGAGCCTGGGCACGCATGGCCGACGAGCACACGGTCGAGCTGGAGGACATGCTGTCCCAGATGCGCTCGATCTCGGAGCGCTTCGGGACGTCGATCCCCGAGTTCCGCCTTGCCTTCCAGGCGGTGTCGCGGGGATCGCGCGATGCGGAGAAGGCCAAGAAGGAGATGGTCGAGGCCAATCTCCGCCTGGTGGTCTCGATCGCGAAGAAGTACTCGAACCGCGGCCTGCAGGAAGCGGTCGATCGCCTGCGGCGGAAACAGGCTGGGCGTGCCGCCGCCGAAGAACACCGAATGCAC
>JAAIGE0100691646.1_pt1 | contig 21141 bp, 18 predicted proteins | sample 6487951 | NCBI WGS metagenome assembly JAAIGE01 (sample SAMN13974128, study PRJNA590717) | phyllosphere metagenome | biome: tomato field; feature: multiple bacterial spot infested tomato fields; material: tomato leaves; isolation source: leaves from tomato fields | host: Solanum lycopersicum ...
GAATGGCCGTACCGTTGGAAATGACGGCAACCATGTTGCCGCGAGTGGTATAATCATAGGCGGTGGCCGGGTCTTCTGCGATGGCCTTTACCGGCACGGCTACCCCTGGTGAATAGGCCAGTGAAAGATCCCGCTGCGTCGCCATCGGCTTGGTGGGGGTGATTTCCAACTTTCCGGGACGGCCTTCAGCGTGAAAGTCCAGCGCTTCTTGATCCGTCACAGATGTCCTGCCCGTTGCCGATTTCGCTTTGTCTGACATTCGCCCCGCCTTCTTTTTTCAATAGCTATGCCGGCGTTGTTATTTTATTTTTCAGCGTGCTGCCAAGCTTTCAATGTTGTTCACTGCAACAAATCCACTCATCTGCGGGCGGAGCGAACGCTTCAATCGATTAGGTGTTCCGAATAAGACGATGCTCATCGCTTTTGATTTCTTTCACCGCGTCTACGAGAATCGGAACCGGGTCGGCTGGTAGCCGTTTCAACGTATGCTGCAACGCAAACTTGGCATTTATTGTCATACATGATTTGTTGGATGCGGTGTAAGTTGAGCGTCCTGAAAGTGAAGAGGTGAAGTGTGAGTGAGCAGGTTCGAAAGATTACCCCGGTACTTCTGGCAGGTGGTGCGGGTTCGAGACTTTGGCCTGTTTCGCGTGATCAACTTCCAAAGCAGTTTCAGCCTCTCGTCGGCGAGTTTTCCACCTATCAGCAGACATTAAAAAGGGTCGGCGATAAAAGCCTTTATGCCGAGCCACTTGTCATCACAAATGAGGACTTCCGCTTTTTTGCCCGTCGTCAGGCCGAGGAAGTCGACCTCCCGGCGACGGTCGTTCTCGAACCCGCTCGCCGGGACAGTGCAGCTGCCATGGCAGCCGCAGCTGTTCTCGCCGAAAAGCGCGAAAAAGGCTCTCTGGTGCTGGCGCTCGCCGCCGACCATGTCGTGCTGGACGACGAGCTCTTCGCGAATGCGGTGAAGCTTGGCGCAGAAGCGGCGGAACAGGGCAATATTGTGGTGTTCGGCCTGACGCCCACCGAACCCCGCACCGCCTACGGCTACATCAATCCGGGCGCGCCCATAAACGGCAGTGACGATCTCTGCGTCGTGGAGGCATTCGTTGAAAAGCCGGATGAAGAGCGCGCCATTACCTATGTTGAAAATGGCTATCTCTGGAATTCCGGCAACTTCCTGTTCCGCTCCGATGTGATGATCGGAGAGCTGGAGAAATATGCACCTGAAATTCTGAAGGCAGTGACAGCGGCCGTCGAGAATTACGAAAGCGACCTGGGCTTCGTTCGTCTGCATAAGGAAAGTTTCGAGGCATCGCCCAAAAACTCCATCGACTATGCCGTGATCGAGAATACTCAACGGATGGCGGTCGTACGCGGTCATTTCCGCTGGTCTGATATTGGTAGCTGGGATGCTATCTGGGAAATTGCTGACAAGCAGGGTAACCAGAACGCGGTGGAAGGACAGGGTCTATTGCTGGATTCCGAAGGGTGCCTGATCCACTCCAACAGCATTCTGACGACCGTCGTAGGAGCAAAAGACCTTGTAGTTGTTGCCACCAAAGACGCCGTGCTGGTCACTCCCAAGGACCGCGTGCAGGACGTAAAGGGGCTCGTAGAAACGCTGAAAAGCGGCGATCACTCCACCAAGACGGAAAAGCACAAGCGAGTCTATCGTCCCTGGGGGCATATCGAGCAGACTGATTCAGGCCCTCGTTTCCGGGTCAGCCACCTCAAGGTGGAGCCGGGTCAACGCATATCCCTGCAGCAGCATTATCATCGCTCCGAACACTGGATCATCGTCCGCGGTACTGCGACTGTGACGATAGAGGGCGAAAAGCGCTTGCTGACCGAAAATGAATCCATCTACATCCCTATCGGTAAGCAGCACCGGCTGGCCAATGAAGGGAAAATTCCGCTGGAGTTGATCGAAGTTCAGACCGGATCGTATTTTGGCGAAGATGACATCCTTCGTCTGGAGGACGACTACAAGCGCAACTGATCTGGCTCAGGCCGCCGAAGAAAGGCGGCCAGCACCCTGTTGCGGGAGGAGTTTCAGAACCTCGTCGGCAAACGCCATGCTGTTCTGAAGCGCCTTGTCGAGATTGCTCACCTGCGATGGGCTCATCATGTGCAGGTAGCCGCAAAATTCGAACATATCGCGGAAAGCTGCGCGCTCAATGATAGGCACATCGAGAACGTGAACGTCACGTTTGGCGAGCAGCGCTTTTGCTGCCAGGAGTGCGCGTGTCGTCACCATCGAGTTGACCCGGGAAAGCACGACGGAGTGCGGAATCTTGATCGAAGCGCGATCGTCCAGATAGCGAAGCAATTCCAGAACCTGTGCACCACCTTGCGCATCCATCGTGCTGCCCTGCACGGGAATGAGGACGTGGTTTGACAAGCCCACGGCAGTCGCGAGCAGGGGAGACTGCGCACCGGGCAGGTCGATGATGACATGGTCGAATTTCTTGCGATTATCCAGCACGTGTTGCTGAAGACTGGACGCGGAAACGTAGGTGATGACCGAAAGATCGACACGATAATCGGCATTTTCGCGCCATTTGGAAAGCCAGCGCTGTGGATCGGTATCGATGACGCAGATCCGCAGGCCACGACGGGCAAACTCGGACGCGAGAAGCAGCACGGCGGTCGTCTTGCCGGCCCCGCCCTTGGTGTTTGCAAAAGTTATGACTGCCATGATCGCCCCGACGACAAGAGGAATGGTGGGCGATCATCGCGCGTTGCACTGCGCCTACTTCATGGCGCATCGCAATCATTCAGCATTATGGTTAACAGGAACTGAAGACATGAGGCGAATTAAAGCATTCCAGCGAAAGTGTGGAACGGGTTTATGCCCTAGGAACGTCTGAAAACAGGGAGCTATCGCCGTCTGTCCTCTGCCAAAATCTCCTGGGCGATCCGATCCAGCGATACAATCTTGTCGACGCCGCCATGGGCAATTGCTTCCTTCGGCATGCCGAACACAATGGAGGATGCCTCGTCCTGCGCCACCGTATAAGCACCGGCCTGATGCATCTCCAGCATCCCGCGCGCTCCATCATCTCCCATGCCTGTCATGATGACACCCATGGCGTTCGACCCGGCAGAGCGGGCGGCGGAGCGGAATAGCACATCGACGGACGGACGATGACGTGAAACCAGCGGGCCGTTTCGGACGGAAACGTGATAGCGTGCGCCCTGACGCTCCAGCAGCATGTGCTTGTCTCCGGGAGCGATCAGAACATGGCCGCGCAGCACCGGATCGCCGTCCACCGCTTCTTTGATCTCCACATCGCAAAGTGTGTTGAGCCGCTTGGCAAATGCGGCAGTGAATTTCTCCGGCATGTGCTGGACGATGACGATGCCCGGTGAGTTCGAGGGGAGTCTCTCCAGCATCTCGCGCAGAGCTTCAGTTCCGCCTGTCGACGCGCCGACACAAACCACCATTTCGGTGGTGCGTGCCATCGCCTTGCCAGATGGCGGAGGCAGAACGGCATCCGCAGTCAGCTTCGCCTGCGGGCCACGCGCGGCGGCGGAGCGAGCAGGCAGCTTTATCTCCTTGACGCGTGCTTGTGCAGCACTCTTCACGACTTCGCAAATCCGCATGCCGGATTCCGCAAGATGGTCGGCAGCGCCGATGCGCGGCTTGAGGATGACATCCACGGCACCGGCTTCCAGCGCCTGTAGACGCGTTTCCGAGCCCGCTTCCGTTAAGGAGGAACACATGACCACCGGTATCGGGTGCTGCGACATGATCTTGCGCAGGAATGTGATGCCATCCATGCGGGGCATTTCCACGTCCAGCGTGATCACGTCCGGTACGTCTTCCTGAAGCTTCTTCGCTGCCATGAACGGATCGGAAGCAACGCCGATGACCTCAATGGCGGGGTCGGCCTCAAGCACCGCCGTCAGCGTCTGCCTAACGCTTGCGGAATCATCGACAATCAGAACTCGGGTCTTTTTCACCATGGCGCGCTACTGTTTCATGAAAACGGTATTGGAAACCTGTTTGATCGGCAGGTTGATCCCCGTCACCGTTTCGGAGTGGCCGATCATCAGATAGCCGCCCGGCATCAAGCATTTGCATAGCTGTGTCAAAACGTGGGTCTGTGTCTTTTTGTCGAAGTAGATCAGTACATTGCGACAGAAGATGATGTGGTAGCCATCCCCGACATCGTAAGTCGGATTCATCAGATTCATGCGCGCAAAGCCGACTTTGGAGCGAAGTTTGGGGACAATGCGCACGTCGTTGCGCTGTCTGTCCTTCGCCTGCATCACATATTTGCGCATCATTTCGGCTGGCACGGGATCGACGAGTTCCCTTTGATAGATGCCGCTATGCGCTTTCTTCAAAACGTCAGTCGAGAGGTCTGTTGCAAGAATACTGAAATCAGAGATCACACCCTTCGCCACAGAATCCGCCATGACCATGGCCATCGTATAGGGCTCCGCACCTGTCGAGCAGGCAGAACTCCAGGCGCGAATGCGCCCATGCCCTTTTTTTGCCAGTGTCGGCAGGGCTGATTTTTCCATGTAATCGAAATGATTTGGCTCACGGAAAAAGTCCGTCTTGTTCGTCGTTACCACGTCGATCAGGAAGATCGCCTCTTCTTCCATTCCACCATGACGAAACAGGAAGTCGCAATATTCGCTGAACGTTGAGAGGCCAGTTGCCCGCAGCCGCTTGCGCAGGCGACCCTCCAGCATGGACCGTTTGGTTTCCGGCATTTTGATGCCGCAATAGTTGTAGATGAAATTGGAAAGCTCACGAAAATCACGCGTGCTCAGACTGTCGTCGAAATTGACGGTGGCTGCTGCAGTCAACGTTCATATTCCTTTCAGGCGGCGCGCATGGGGCCGCTATTCACCTTGGCAAGATCTGTTGCCTCCCCGGAAAACAGCTGCGCCAGATCGATGATGACAACGAAATCGCCATCGCGGCGCACGACACCGGCGATGTAACTTGAATTCCAGCGTATGCCGATATCCGGTGCGGTTTCGATCTGGTCGTGTCGGAACGGCGTCACCTCGAATACCTTGTCGGCGACGAGACCCAATGCCAGCAGCTTTTCGCCAATGGGAATGTCGAGCACCAGTATGCGTGTGTGCGGCGTCTTGACCGTTTTGCTCATGCCGAGCCGCAAACGCAGGTCTATGACCGGAACACCCTGTCCGCGTACATCTCTGAGGCCCAGGAGATAATCGGGACCGTGGGGTATCTTGAACGCTTCCTCGTGATCGAGAATTTCGCGCACGACGTCGACGGGAACGGCGAAGACCTCTTCTCCGAGGCTGAACGTCACGAACTGAGTGTCAGATGATGTGCTTGCCATGTTTACAGCGCCTTCTCGAGGTCTTCATTCTTTGTTGTTCCGATTCATCGATACGGGCCAGATGCGCCCGTATTGATGCCGATCAGCCATCAGGCCGAGTGGCGGAAGTCTTCGTCATGGGCGTCCGGTCCGCCCATGGACATGTCGAGAGCAAAGCCCTTAGCGCGTGCCTGCTGGGCGCTGACCGAGCCGTCGACATCGGTACGACGCATTTGATGCTTGTGGGCGGTGCGCGGCGCAGAGGTGTTACCGCGCGCAACGGGTGCCGGCGCGATCTCTTTCTTCTTGCTGCGATCGACCTTGAAGAAAGCGATGCTGGCCTGAAGTTCTTCTGCCTGGGCGGCCAGTTCCTCGGACGTTGCGGACATTTCTTCCGAAGCGCTGGTGTTTTGCTGTGTCACCTTGTCGAGCTGCTGGATGGCTTCGTTGATCTGGCTTGCACCGATATCCTGCTCACGGCATGCAGCCGAGATTTCTGCGACAAGTTCCGCCGTCTTGCGAATATCCGGTACAAGGCGTGTCAGCATTTCGCCTGCATCAGACGCAGCCTTTACCGTGTCGCTGGACATGGAGCTGATTTCAGCTGCTGCGGCTTGGCTGCGCTCGGCAAGTTTCCGAACTTCGGATGCGACGACGGCAAAACCCTTGCCGTGCTCGCCTGCACGCGCTGCTTCCACAGCAGCGTTAAGTGCGAGAAGGTCGGTCTGGCGAGCGATTTCCTGAACGATGGAGATCTTTTCGGCAATGGTGCGCATTGCAGATACAGCGCGGCCGACGGCCTCGCCGCTTGCTTCTGCATCCTTAGACGACTGGCGCGCAATCTTTTCGGTTTGAGCCGCATTCTCCGCGTTCTGGCGAATGTTGGCGGCCATTTCTTCCATGGATGCGGAAGCCTCTTCTGTAGAGGATGCCTGTTCCGTTGCACCCTGCGATACCTGCTCGGAGCTCGCAGAAAGCTCCTGGCTTCCAGTCGAAACGTTTTCCGCTGCCGATACAGAGTCGGACACGACGCCACGCAAACGTTCAATCATGGTGTTCACATGGTACAACAAATCACCAATTTCGTCGCGAGTGGTAATTTCTGCCGTCTTCGTCAGGTCGCCATCGGCCACGTCACGAACTGCCACCGTCGCACGCATCAGACCACGGTTGATGGAGATTGAAATCCAAAATGCGGCTGCTATCGAAACGATGCCTGCAATTGCAGCAAGAGTGAGAAGAGCGTTGAACGTGTTGTTGTAAGCGGTTTCGCTGAGCGTATCGGACTGCTGAATGCCGCCCTCTGTGAGTGAGGCGAGTGCTTCCGTCAAGCTGTCGAGCTTTTCACTCGCAACAGTGCCTTCGGTCTGGTTCAGTTCCAGCGCGCGGTCTCGCTGCCCGGCATTTACATATTCGGTGAGGCGGTTCTCGTATTTCTCGTAGTCCGTCCAGAAGTCGCGAATTTCGGCCCATTTTGCTTTGAATGCTTCAGGGGCGTTGCTTTCACCAGCGTTAAGAGCCGTCGTGAAGTTCTTCCGCTCAGTTTCGATTGTATCAAAAGCGCTCTGAGTGCGCTGTGTCGTGGTGGCAAGAAGAAGATCGGCTTCGGCAAGCCCCAAACCATCGAATGCAGCGGCTAGATCGTTCGCAACATCGTCCTGCTGGATTGGTCCATTCATCATGCTGTCTTTGAAGCCGTCCATCTGCCTCAAGCCGATGATCCCGAAGACTGCACAGGCGGCCATGAGGCCAACGAGCAAAGTGAAGATAAGCGCGAGCTTTAACTTTATGGTGAAACGCATGATAAAATTCCTATTGAGCGAGAAGTCGGGGACGGTGGGAGACTAATGCCTCGACGCCTCGTATGATCATTTTCGACTAACGCGGCAGGCTAAATCACCTGCCGCTGAGTTCCTGATTCGAGGCTACGCGCTTTCGCGGAAGTCTGCGTCGTCAGCGTCAGGGCCGCCCATCGACATGTCCAGTGCAAAGCCCTTGGCACGCGCCTGTTGGCCATGGATGGAATGGTCGGCTGCTGGGCGACGTCCCGGTGCGGCAGCTTTCACAGGCTGACGCGGTGCCGGAGCTGCGGCGCGAGCCGTCGTCTGGCCGCGTGCAACGGCCGCGCCGCTCGTACGGTCAACCTTGAAGAAGGCGATGCTGGCCTGAAGTTCTTCGGCCTGTGCGGCAAGCTCTTCGGAGGTTGCGGACATTTCTTCCGAAGCACCGGAATTCTGCTGCGTCACCTTGTCCAGCTGCTGAATTGCTTCGTTGATCTGGCTTGCACCGATGTCTTGCTCGCGGCATGCGGCAGAAATTTCGGAGACCAGCTCGGCGGTTTTGCGGATGTCGGGTACGAGACGATTGAGCATTTCGCCGGCTTCGGTCGCGACCTGCACCGTTTCGCCGGAGAGCGAAGAGATTTCAGCCGCTGCCGCCTGGCTGCGTTCGGCCAGCTTGCGAACTTCGGATGCGACGACTGCAAAGCCCTTGCCGTGTTCACCTGCGCGGGCCGCTTCGACGGCAGCGTTGAGTGCGAGAAGGTCGGTCTGGCGAGCGATTTCCTGAACGATGGAAATTTTCTCGGCAATGGTGCGCATTGCGGACACAGCGCGGCCTACGGCCTCGCCGCTTGCTTCTGCATCCTTGGAGGACTGGCGCGCAATCTTTTCGGTCTGCGCTGCGTTGTCAGCGTTCTGCTTGATGTTGGCAGCCATTTCTTCCATCGAGGCGGAAGCCTCTTCCGCAGAGGATGCCTGTTCTGTCGCGCCCTGCGACAACTGTTCCGAGCTTGCGGAGAGTTCCTGGCTACCGGACGAAACGTTGTCGGCTGCGGCAAGCGCATCGGCGACGACTCCACGCAGGCGCTCGACCATACGCTGCAGCGAGACGCCCAGCGTGTCCTTGTCGGAAAGCGGCTTCGGCGTGATCGTCAGGTTGCCGTCGGCGATCTCGTTTGCAACGCTTGCGGTGTTGCGCAGATTTCCGGTCATCACATTGATACGGTCAACCAGATCCTTGATCTCATCGTTCGACTTGATTTCGACATCCTGATCGAGATCGCCAACAGCGACGGCTTCTGCGACGATCATGATTTTACGCAGTCCACTGCTGATGCCGAGCGCGATCCAGATGGCGGTGATGACTGCGATGACGACTGCCGCAATCGATATCGCGATCAACAGCATTCTGGTGTTTTCGTACTCGGCAGCGGCCGCCTTCTTTGCCGCATCCAGTCGAGCGCGATTGAATTTCACGGTTTCATCGAGCTTCTGCGTCAACTCGTTCGCCGCCACGCGACCTTCACCGGAGGAGTAAGCTGCCGCGGCCGAGGTGTTGCCTTGAGCGACCAACTCACGAATGCGATCATCTGTCGCCTCGAACTTCTGGTTCGCAGCCAGAATGGAGGACCACGTCGCCTGCATCTCCGGGGAGGCAGTGGATGCCATCTCGTTGGCCAGCTTATCCAGTTGAGCGCGGCTCTCGTTGCCGGTTTCCTTGTGGCGCTGAACTTCTTCCGGCGAGGTCGCAAGGATGAGGTTTTTCTGTGAGCGCACCGTTACAAGTGAAAGAGCGTTGATCTGATGAACTTTATCGAGGCGTACAACCGTACCTTCTACGACCTCATTCATGGAATCTCTGGCTAGACTGAGACTGTAAATGCCATAGCCTGCTGTACCTGCGAGCATTGCGATCAGAAATCCGAACGCGACTGCCAGCTTCATCTTGATCGTGAAACGCATGTCAAAAATCCTTCGAAAGCTCGATGACATTGCTTCGCTGGCTGCTTTTGGCAGTGTTGGCGTCGCGTTGTGCAGTGAAGATTGCTATGAGGTTGGGCATGATTACGAATTGCGAACCACGCTTGATGAGGCAGTTGATGTAGTCAGGGCACCAGCGCATGCCGACACTCGGCGGAGGCTCGCTTGCGGATTGGGAAAAGGTCGTGACTTCGTACACCTTGTCGGTCCGCAGGCCGATTAGCGTCAGTTCGCCTTCGAGCGATAGTTCGATGACGATGATGCGGCTGTCGATTGTTTTTTCCGCCGCATCCATGCCGAAAGCGAGGCGGATATCCGCCAGTGGAATGACCTTGCCGCGGAAGTTGATGACGCTGGAGACGAACGGTTTGGCACCGGGAACCGCCGTTTCCGGCAGAAGATCGAGGATTTCCTGCACCTGTATCGCTTCGATTGCGAAGGTCTCGCCTTCTATGGAGAAGGTGAGCACTTCCAGATCGTCGCGACCCGCCCAGAAATCGTGCGGCTGTTTCAAAAGAGGCTGATTCATCCGGCAATGCGCATCTGCGCCTCCTGCTGCTGTCCTGCCGTCACCAGATGCGCGACATCGAGAATGAGGGCGACACTGCCATCGCCCAGAATGGTGGCGCCAGAGAACGTCGCGACATCATGGTGCAGCTTTGACATTGCCTTGATCACCGTCTGGTGGTCGCCGATGATCTGGTCGACGACGAGACCGACGCGTTCCGACCCCGTGGAGATGACCACGACTTTCTGGAACTGATCGGGTTTCGTACCTGTTTGGAAAAGCTCGCGGAGACGAATGAAGGGGACGAGGCTTTCGCGTAGCGAAATGAAGGAACGTCCGCGGGACTTCACATCGTCCTCAGGGGAAAGTTCGAGGCACTCTTCCACGGCTGAAAGCGGAATGACGTAGCAGCCTCCGCCAACGCGTACGAGCAGGCCATCTATGATCGCCAGCGTCAGTGGAATAGCGAGCGAGATTTCCGAGCCTGCGCCGGGTGTTGAGGTGACACTGATCGAGCCGCGCAGGGTTTCGATTGTTTTCTTGACCACATCCATGCCAACGCCACGGCCTGACAGGTTGGTAACCTGTGCAGCGGTGGAGAAGCCCGGCTCGAAGATCATCTGCAAAAGTTCCTGATCCGCAAGCGTTGCGCCGGGGGCGACAAGGCCCACCGATTCCGCCTTTGCGCGTACGCGCTGACGGTCGATCCCGCGTCCGTCGTCGCGGATGGTGATCGTGACATCGCCACCGGACTGCCGCGCGACGAGCGTGACGCGACCTGTCGGGTTTTTTCCTACCGCGATGCGTTCTTCCGGCTGCTCAAGACCGTGGTCACAGGAATTGCGAACGAGATGAACAAGCGGATCGGCAAGACGTTCGATAACGGCCTTGTCGACCTCTGTGCTTTCGCCTTCGGTGACAAGTTCGATCTGTTTGCCGGTTTCGCGTGCCAGATCGTGCGTCAGGCGGCGGAAACGGCTGAAAAGTTGGGCGATGGGCACCATCCGCAGAACCATCATCGTATCGCGCAACTCGCCCGACAGGCGCTCCACGTCCTCGGAAACCGAGCGAAGCTGAATGTCGACGCTGGTGTTGGCGAGCTGTGAAAGGCGGGACTGTGCAATAACCAGTTCTCCGACACGGTCCATCAGTTCATCCAGCCGTTCGGCGGGAACGCGCACGTTCTCGGTAGCCTTTGACTGCTTGGCATCGCCCGTTGACTGTGCTGCTGCCGGATTGACTTTCGCTGCCTCTTCAACGGGCGAGGGAAGGGGCGCGATCTCTTGCTGGGGAGCCTCGTCTTCCAGCTTTGTGACCTTTAGGTCCATGTCGTCCATCACGAAGATGAAGACATCATCGATGGCTTCACGGGACTGTTCGGTGGTAAGCGTCGTGGACCAGCAAACGTAGAGATTGGCGGGATCGAACTCATCCAGCGGCGGGATGGTGGATGTATCCGCAACGATCTCGCACTCACCCATTTCTGCCAGTTCATCCAGCAAGCCAAGCGGGTTTGTGCCATTCGCCATGGCATTGGCGGGCAGGCGGAAGTCTATCTTCCATGTTGTTTTTGCCGGGCCCTGTTGCTTTGCCGGTGCCGCCTTTTGTGGCTGTGGTGTTTCAGCACCGGTTTCACCGCCGACCGCAGCTTGCAGCTTGGCGAGCAGGCGGTCGCCAGTTTCTGGAAACGCGGTAGCTGGGTTGTCTACAAGGCGACGCATATGGTCCTGCGCTTCCAGAACCGCCGCGATCAATTCGCTGCTCGCGGGGACTTCGCCCTTGCGAACGCGATCGAACGCCGTCTCGCAATGGTGTGTAAACGCAGCCAATGCCTCGAAGCCGAACATTGCTCCGGACCCCTTTAGGGTATGCAGGCCGCGAAACACGGCATCGATCTGACTCTGGTTGGAAAGATCATGCAACAGATCCAGAAGGCCGCTTTCGATCTGCTCGAAAAGCTCTCCTGCTTCCGTTCTGAAAACCTGAATGGGGTCCAGTATCGTCATCTACCAAGAACCTTTCTGGCGATCTTCACGAGGCTTTCAGGATCGAATGGCTTGGTGATCCAGCCGGTCGCGCCCGCGGCCTTTGCACGCGCCTTCATGTCGGCGTCGGACTCCGTCGTCAGGAAGATGATCGGAATACCGGTGTGAGCTGGCGACTGGCGAAGCGCCTCGATCATTTCGAAACCGTTCATGTTCGGCATGTTCAGATCGGTAACGATAAGGTCGAATGATGCGCCCTTGGCCTTCGCCAGACCGTCAGCGCCATCGACCGCCTCGGTGACCTGGTAGCCTGCATTGGTGAGGGCGATTTTCGTCGTCATCCGTATGCTGGCAGAATCGTCGACGGTAAGAATGTTGGCGCTCATTGAATATCCTTTCCATGCAGCCAGAAGAGGCGAGACGCCTCGTCCATTTTCGTGAGGAAGCCGCCACGCTGGAGCGTATCCACTACGCCGGGTGTTGCGGGCTTCTTGAGGGTGATGAATTTGCCGTGCTTGCGGGCGTAACCGCGTGATGCCTCCACCAGCTGGATAAAGCTGAGGTCAACCGTCACGTCTTCGGGAATATCCAGCACGATGGCATCGTTCATCTGAAACGCGGACAAAAGCTTTTCGTGAACAGCACCTATCCCCCGGATAGACAGGGAGGATGGGAGAGCAAGTATTTCCGGCGTCATAGACTTGTCCTGGGTTCAGCGGTGTTTTGAAGTCGGTTTGTTGTGAGCGAAGCGTAATTATCTGCGGTGGCAATCAGCGGAGGGGCTGCCTGGATCGCATTTTGATAAATTTATCAGTGGTCTTGCTGGAGCCATTGCCTGTCGGATGACGAGAGATACTCTGAATGGAATAGACTGTCGCTTTGGCGGCATGTTTATCGACGCGCGGCACAAAGACTGCGGCCTCGCTATCGTCTATAAGCACAACTCTCACGTTTGAACTCCGGGCGGGCAGGAAATGGGCAAGTCATCTACTCCAGCGGTTGCGGGGGTAGGATTTCTCGCGACTAAACATCTTTTGAGTTTAAGGCCTGCTTCATGCGCCCATGGCAAATATCGATCATTTTCAGAGGTTTGCCCCAGAAATCGTCTTGGTCACCATATTAGCGTATTAGATATTGCAATGGTTAAGGTGAGATTAAGGGGGGTTGAACTAATTGAATTTTGTTAAACGAAAGGGTTGTGCAACATTCAATTTAGAATTGACCAATTCAATCCTTCCAGTTTGCTTAAATTTGTCTCTTCTATTTAAGATTCGGCTGAAAATTTATGCGACAAAATTAATGTTTGTGCGTTCCGATCTTGCGTTCATCTTTTTGATGGTTGTTGAATTACTGCATTTTACCATTAGAAGATGGACGTGAAGAAATTTTCGTCGGCGTTTCTGAACTTCGCATATTTTTCTGCCGCCATAGGTTTGATATTTAGCTTAAAATATTGAAAAATAATGACTTTTATTGAAACGTAAAATTTACTCGCGCAACTGTTGCACATCGTAAATCTTTCGCATACGGTTTTACGGCAACGTTTCAGTGAGGGAGGAGACTCATGCGCATTCGTTCTATTCTGGCTGCTTTGGCTGCCGGTGTTATGCTTCCGGCGGGTATTGCCAATGCCGCGGATCTTGAGGTGACACATTGGTGGACATCGGGAGGAGAGGCCGCAGCCGTAGCGGAACTTGCCAAGGCGTTCGATGCAACCGGTAACAAATGGGTGGATGGTGCGATTGCGGGCGGTGGAAGCACGGCTCGTCCCATCATGATCAGCCGCATCACCGGCGGCGATCCCATGGGCGCCACCCAGTTCAATCATGGTCGGCAGGCAGAAGAGCTCGTTCAATCCGGCTTGATGCGAGATCTCAGCGATGTCGCTGAAAAAGGCAAATGGAAAGACGTCATCAAGCCGTCCAGCCTGCTTGATAGCTGCACCATCGACGGCAAAATTTATTGCGCGCCCGTCAACATTCACTCATGGCAGTGGTTGTGGCTTTCCAACGAAGCTTTCAAAACGGCCGGTGTCCCGGTCCCTAAAAACTGGGCGGAGTTTGTGGCTGCCGGACCTGCGCTTCAGAAGGCAGGAATTCAGGCGCTTGCACTCGGTGGTCAGGCCTGGCAGTCGAATGGTCTGTTCGATACGTTGACACTCTCGCTTGGCGGCAAAGACCTTTACGAGAAGGTCTACAAGGACAAGGATGCAGATGTAGCGGCGGGACCAGAAATGGCGAAAATCTTTGCTGCTGCTGACGAAGCGCGCAAGCTCTCCAAGGGGTCCAACGTTCAGGATTGGAACCAGGCTACCAACATGGTCATCACTGGCAAGGCTGGCGGTCAGGTCATGGGCGATTGGGCGCAGGGTGAATTCCAGATTGCCAACAAGAAAGCTGGCACTGACTACACGTGCCTGCCTGGCCTTGGAATGAACGAGTATCTGACCACCGGCGGCGATGCTTTCTATTTCCCGCTTCTGGATGATAAAGAGAAATCTAAGGCGCAGGATGTTCTTGCGGAAACCATCGTCGATCAAAAAGTGCAGGTCGCCTTCAACCTGAAAAAAGGCTCGCTCCCAATTCGCGGCGACGTCGATCTGGCAGCTGCCAACGACTGCATGAAGAAGGGGCTTGAAATAATCGGGAAAGGCAATGCGCTCACCAGCACGGACCAGCTCGTCTCCGCTGACACGCAGAAGCAGAAGGAAGATCTCATGGCGGAATTCTTCGCCAATGCTTCCCTGACGCCTGAAGCTGCGCAAAAGCGCTTTGCCGAGATCATTTCCTCAGCGGATTGATTGCAATCGCTGGCATCGGTGGGTTTCACCGGTGCCGATGACGTCTCTCCAAGGCGTCCCCCGTAATGGGGGACGTCATGGATAAGGCATGCCAACGGCAACGATTGACAGGAGAGGTGCATGGCGGGGAGAACCCACGCTGGTCGTCCAAACCAGTTATTCCGCAATCTCAATTCGAAGATTGCATCAATACCCATGATTTTGGTCTCTATGGTCATTTTTCTAGGGGGAACGATCTGGACCGTCGTTTATTCCTTTACGAACTCCAAACTACTGCCGCGCGCCAGTTTCATCGGTTTCGACCAGTATGAACGCCTTTGGGACGCACCACGCTGGATCGTTTCAATTCAGAATCTGGCAATATACGGCGTTCTGTCTCTGATATTCAGCCTTGTTATCGGCTTCGTTCTTGCGGCTCTGATGGATCAGAAAATCCGTTTCGAGAATACCTTCAGAACGATCTTTCTTTATCCCTTTGCTCTGTCTTTCATCGTGACCGGTCTCGTATGGCAGTGGTTGCTCAATCCGGAATTCGGCATTCAGTCCGTCGTACGGTCGATGGGTTGGGAAAGCTTCACCTTCGACCCTCTCTATAATTCTCAAATCGTCATCTACGGCATTCTGATCGCAGCGCTATGGCAGGGTACGGGGCTCGTAATGTGTCTGATGCTGGCCGGTTTGCGCGGCATCGATGAGGATATTTGGAAAGCCTCGCGGGTCGATGGCATCCCGATGTGGAAGACCTATCTGCTGATCGTCATTCCCATGATGCGCCCGGTCTTCATCACCACACTGGTCATCATCGCCAGCGGCATCGTCAAGGTTTACGATCTTGTGGTTGCGCAAACCAGCGGTGGTCCCGGCATCGCTTCGGAAGTGCCAGCGAAATACGTCTACGATTACATGTTTCAGGCGCAGAATCTCGGGCAGGGATTTGCGGCGTCGACGATGATGCTGATCACTGTCGCAATCATCATCATTCCATGGGCTTACCTCGAATTCGGAGGGCGCAAACGTGGCTAATATCAGTACATTGAATACGGTCGCAGCGGGGGCGGATGCCGTCTCGAAAAACCTCGCCGGTCCGCGTGGTCGCAAGCCTCGCAAACGCCTTTCCCGGCGCAACATCATGCTCTACGGCACTCTTTTTGTCGCTGCGGTTTATTACTTGTTGCCTCTCTATGTCATGGTCGTGACGTCGTTGAAAGGCATGCCTGAAATCCGCCTTGGCAATATTTTCGCGCCGCCGGTCGAAATTACCTTCGAGCCCTGGGTCAAGGCCTGGGCAAATGCCTGCACGGGCCTGAATTGTGATGGCCTCTCGCGCGGCTTCTGGAACTCCGTAAGGATCATGGTGCCGTCGACAATCGTTTCGATCCTTGTCGCGTCCGTCAGCGGTTACGCACTGGCAAACTGGAAGTTCAAAGGGTCGGAGCTTTTCTTTTCGATCCTCATCATCGGAGCGTTCATTCCCTATCAGGTGATGATCTACCCAATCGTGATCGTCCTGCGTGAAATGGGCGTCTACGGCACGCTGACCGGCCTCGTCATCGTCCATACGATTTTTGGAATGCCGATCCTGACACTTCTCTTCCGCAACTACTTTGCGGGTTTGCCGGAAGAGTTGTTCAAGGCGGCACGTATCGACGGCGCGAATTTCTGGCAGATCTATTTCCGGATCATGTTGCCCATGTCGCTGCCTATCTTCGTGGTGGCGATGATTTTGCAGGTCACAGGTATCTGGAACGACTTCCTCTTCGGTGTCGTGTTCACGCGACCTGAATATTACCCGATGACGGTGCAGCTCAACAACATCGTCAACTCGGTTCAGGGCGTCAAGGAATACAACGTCAACATGGCGGCTACCCTGCTGACCGGTGCCGTTCCGCTGTTCGTTTACTTCGTTTCAGGCAGACTTTTTGTCCGCGGCATCGCCGCAGGCGCAGTCAAAGGTTAAGCTTCATGAACAAAAGCGTTTCAATCCAAGACCTTTCCCTGTCGTTTGGCGCCGTCAACGTGCTGACCGACCTCAATCTGGACATTTACGACGGCGAGTTTCTGGTGCTGCTGGGATCATCCGGTTGCGGAAAATCGACCCTGCTGAATTGTATCGCAGGACTTCTGGAACCCACCGACGGCCAGATTTTCATCAAGGATCGCAACGTCACATGGGAAGAGCCTAAAGACCGGGGCATCGGCATGGTGTTCCAGTCCTACGCGCTTTATCCGCAGATGACAGTTGAAAAAAACCTGTCGTTCGGCCTTCAGGTGGCAAAGGTGCCGAAAGATGAAATCGATAGGAGGGTGAAACGGGCGGCTGGCATTCTCCAGATCGAACCGCTGCTGAAACGCAAACCGGCCGAGCTTTCAGGGGGGCAGCGCCAGCGCGTTGCCATTGGCCGGGCGCTGGTGCGCGATGTCGATGTATTCCTGTTCGATGAACCGCTGTCCAACCTCGATGCCAAGCTGCGCTCGGAGCTTCGCGTCGAAATTAAGCGACTTCACCAGTCACTCAAAAATACGATGATCTATGTCACGCACGACCAGATCGAGGCGCTGACATTGGCAGACCGCATCGCCATCATGAAAAGCGGCGTCATCCAGCAGCTGGACGACCCGGTCTCGATTTACAACAAACCCAAAAACCTCTTCGTGGCGGGCTTCATCGGTTCCCCGTCAATGAACTTCCTGCGCGGCGAGTTGCAGGAGAAAGACGGCAAAGTCGTCTTCGTCACCAACGGCGTCAGCTTCACGCTCGACGGTTATGCAGCATCCGCGCCGCTCGAGGCGGGTACTTCTGCCGTGCTTGGCGTGAGACCGGAACATGTTCGCGTCGATGCGGACATCACCGGAGGAGAAGTCCACGAGGCCGTGGTCGATATCGAAGAGCCGATGGGTGCCGATAATCTTATCTGGCTTAAGCATGCCGGGCATACCCTGTCCGTGCGTGTGGGCGGGCACCGGCGGTTCGCTCCCGGCACCAAGGTCAAGCTGTCTTTCGATATGAGCATGGCCTCCCTTTTTGATGCGACGACCGAAGATCGCATCTGACCATAGCAATCCACCCAGATAGTCCCAATGTCAGGAGAGACATATGACGAAACTTGGCTTTCAACTTTACAGCGCGCGCAATTTTCCACCGCTTTCAGACATTTTCAAAAAGCTCTCGGCAGCCGGGTATTCCCATGTCGAAGGCTTTGGCGGCATTTACGGCACCATGGACGATGTGGCCTTGCAGGCGTTGAGGAATGATCTGGATGCCAATGGTCTGACGATGCCGACTGGCCATTTCAGTCTGGACATGCTGGAAAGCGATCCGCAGCGGGCGCTCAAGATCGCCAAGACGCTTGGCATCGAAGCGATCTATTGCCCTTATCTTCTTCCCGATCAGCGCCCACGCGATGCCGCCGGATGGTTCGCATTCGGCAAACGTCTTCAGGAAGCTGGAAAGCCGTTCCGCGATGCTGGCCATTCCTTCGGCTGGCATAACCACGATTTCGAGTTTGTGTCCCTCGAGGACGGCTCCACGCCGCAAGAGCAGATCTTTGCTGGCGGCCCAGAATTGGATTGGGAAGCCGATATAGCCTGGATTATTCGCGGCAGTGCCGATCCGTTTGCATGGATCGAGAGTTACGGCAAACGCATCACCGCGGTTCATGTGAAGGATATCGCGCCTCTGGGTGAAAACACCGATGAAGATGGCTGGGCGGATGTTGGCCACGGTAAGGTAGACTGGAAGGGGCTGGTTGCTGCGCTCAAAAACACGTCCGTAAAATATTACGTCGTCGAGCATGATAATCCAAGCGATGTGGATCGCCTGATCACGCGCTCCATCGCTTCCTTCAAAACCTATTAATCCCGCACATATCTGGAGTTAAATCATGGCCAAGGAACTTGGCGTCGGCATCATTGGATGCGGCAATATTTCTACCACCTATTTTTCCCTATCCCCTTTGTTCAAGGGCTTGAAGGTTCTGGCATGCGCCGACCTCAACAGAAGCGCTGCGGAACTGCGAGCCGAAGAATTCGGTGTAAAGGCGCAGTCCATCGAAGAACTGCTGGCCAATGACGAGATCGACGTCGTCGTCAACCTTACCATTCCGGCGGCGCATTTCGAGGTTTCGAAAGCAATTCTCGAAGCGGGCAAGCACGTTTATTCGGAAAAGCCTCTGGTTCTGAGCCTTGAGGAAGGCGAAGAACTTCGGCGCATCGCCACTGAAAAGAATCTTGCTGTCGGCTGCGCGCCCGACACATTCCTTGGCGGCGCACATCAGCTTGCGCGCAAACATATCGATGAAGGCGGCATTGGTCGCGTCACATCGGGAACCTGCCATGTCATGAGCCCCGGTATGGAAATGTGGCATCCCAACCCGGGCTTTTTCTTTTTGAAGGGTGGCGGTCCGATCCTTGACCTCGGTCCATACTACATAGCCAACCTTATCAACCTGATCGGGCCTGTGAAACGCGTCGGGGCCTTGACCACCATGGCGAACCCGACGCGTACCGTTACCAGCCAACCGCTCAATGGTCAGATTATTCCGGTCGAAACACCGACGAATATTCATGCGCTTCTGGAATTCGTGAACGGCGCAACAATTACACTCTCGGCAAGCTGGGATGTCTGGTCGCATCGTCATGCCAATATGGAACTTTACGGCACCGAAGGTTCTATTTACGTGCCGGACCCCAACTTCTTCGGCGGAGTGGTGGAAGTCAGCGGACGAGACAAGGATATCAAGCCGCTGAATGACTGGAACCACCCGTTCGGAATTTCAAATCAGGAGAGCCCGCACGGTCCGCGCGCCAATTATCGAACGGCTGGCCTTGCCGATATGGCGATGGCGCTCATTGAAGGGCGTGATGCACGTTGCTCCTTGGATCGCTCCCTGCACGGCATCGACATCATGACATCCATTTTGAAATCCGGTGAGGAAGGCCGTTTCATCGAATTGACGACAACCTGCACGCAACCGGAAGCGTTGGGTGTCGAAGAGGCAAAGTCACTGCTTTGTTGATTGCAAAAATGGGCGGCAAAGAACTCTTGCCGCCTTTCACGCGAGGGAAAGCAACACATGATCCGTAACCCCATTTTGCCGGGCTTCAACCCCGACCCTTCGATTTGCCGTGTGGGGGAAGATTACTATATCGCAACTTCAACGTTCGAATGGTATCCGGGCGTTCAGATCCACCACTCCCGCGATCTTGTGAACTGGAAGCTGGTACGTCGTCCGCTGGAACGTGCCAGCCAGTTGGATATGCGCGGGAACCCTGACAGCTGCGGTATCTGGGCACCCTGCCTTTCCTATGCGGATGGTCGTTTCTGGTTGGTCTATACGGATGTCAAACGCTACGACGGCAACTTCAAAGACGCGCATAATTACATCGTCACATCTGAGACGATCGAGGGTGAGTGGTCGGATCCGGTCTATGTGAATTCTTCAGGCTTCGATCCTTCACTGTTTCATGACGACGATGGTCGAAAGTGGTTCATGAATATGCAGTGGAACCACCGCACCGAAAGCTACGGAGGTGCGCCAAAGCATCCGGCCTTCGATGGCATTCTTTTACAGGAATGGGATGCAGAGACCGGACATCTCGTTGGCCCCATCAAAAATATCTTTCCTGGTAGTCCGCTTGGACTTGTCGAAGGTCCTCACATTTTCAAACGCAATGGCTGGTATTATCTGACGACAGCGGAGGGTGGCACGGGATACGACCATGCGGTGACGATGGCCCGATCGCGCCAGATCGAGGGGCCTTACGAGATGCACCCCGATACCCACCTCATCACATCCAAGGACCACCCGGATGCGCCCCTGCAACGAGCGGGCCACGGGCAATATGTCGAAACGTCGGATGGGCAGTTTTATCACACGCATCTGTGCGGGCGGCCTATCGGTTCCGAGCGGCGCTGTACGCTCGGTCGAGAAACGGGTTTGCAAAAATGTATCTGGAAGGATGACGACTGGCTGTATCTGGAACATGGAAGCGTCGTGCCGGCCGTCGACGTGCCCGCCCCAACCGGGGCTGAGCATTTGTCGCAGGCACAGGAAACCGAAACCCGCTTCGATAGCGAAAAGCTTCCATTGGAGTTTCAATGGCTTCGCTCTCCTCACCCGGAAACTCTGTTCAGCCTGAAGGAATTTCCGGGAAACCTCCGCCTATACGGCAGGGAGAGTATAGGGTCATGGTTCGATCAGGCGCTGGTAGCGCGAAGACAGGAACATCATAGTTTCCGTGCGGAAACCACGGTGGTTTTCTCCCCGGAAACCTACCAGCAGGTTGCGGGCCTTACGCACTATTATAATCGTCAGAAGTTTCATGCCATCGCCGTCACTCTTCACGAGAAAATGGGCCGCGTCGTCACCGCGTTTTCCTGCCTGGGAGATTTTCCCAATGGCCGGTTGACCTTTCATGAGGGTAGTGTGGCTGTTCCCGAAGGCGCAATCGAACTCGCGCTTGAGGTCGAGGAAGCGGATCTCCAGTTTTTCTGGCGCTCGGCTGGTGCCAATGACTGGAATTCGTTCGCTCCTAAACTGGACGCCAGTATCGTTTCGGATGAGGCTGGACGAGGTGAGCATGGTTCGTTCACCGGCGCATTCGTCGGCATGTTCGCTTTCGACACATCCGGTCGCCGCAAGCCTGCGGATTTCTCGCGGTTTCTCTATTCGAGTCTGAAAACCTAAAAGGACTTCACATGTGCGCGGCTTTGCTCTAAAAGCCGCGCCTTGAATCCGGTCGCAGCCCACCCGGTCAAAACAAGGGATCC
>JAAIGE0100711467.1_pt1 | contig 21128 bp, 19 predicted proteins | sample 6487951 | NCBI WGS metagenome assembly JAAIGE01 (sample SAMN13974128, study PRJNA590717) | phyllosphere metagenome | biome: tomato field; feature: multiple bacterial spot infested tomato fields; material: tomato leaves; isolation source: leaves from tomato fields | host: Solanum lycopersicum ...
CCATAATGCCGGGTCAGCCAGAGGTCGGCGTGCCTGATCAGGCTATCTTCTTGCCTGACGCGGATCATGCAGCCGGTCACGATCACGCGGCCATTTTCCGCGATGGCCTCGCCGATGGCCTCCAGCGATTCTTCCTTGGCCGAATCGAGGAAGCCGCAGGTGTTGACCAGCACGACGTCCGCACCAGCATAGTCGGCGGACATCTGATAGCCGTCGGAACGCAGCTTGGTCAGGATACGCTCGCTATCAACCAGATTCTTGGGACAGCCGAGCGAAACCATGCCCACCTTCGGGGCGTCGGGGATTTTGGTTGCCATGATCGGCGCGCACATAGGGATTTTTGCGCCAAATGTCACGGGGGCCGCTGAAATGAGAAAGGGCGCGTCGCACCGACGCGCCCTTCCGATCCTGCAAGTGTTTGGTCGCGCTTACATCTTGTAGCTGATGCGCGCGTAGCCGAACTGGCCGGGCACGTCATAGGTGGTCGGATCATAGTTCGGCCCGGTGCAGCTGAAGCAGGCGGGAGGATCCTGATTGAACACGTTGTTCACGCCGATGGTGAAGCTGGTCCGCTTGTCCAGGAAGGCCGGGGTGAAGACCAGCTGCACGTCGCCGTAGAAGGTGTTGCCAAGGCGGCGGCCGTCCGCTTCGGTGACGCCCCGGATGTAGCGCCCAGTGAAGGACGCGGTCAGGCTCTCCATGCTCCAGTCGATGACGGCATTGCCCTTGAACTTGGGATAGGACTGGTCGGGGAAGCCGCGCGTCGTGCCGCGATAGCTGGTGGTGGTGAAGCCGTCGGCAGACGGGAAGGTTTCGTCATATTTGAGCAGGAAGTTGCCGTTCGCCGACAGGCCGATCGTGCCAGCGCCGGTATCGGGCGAACGATAGTTGAACGTGACGTCGATCCCGCGCGTCTTGATGCTGCCGATATTCTGGAGCACGCCGTTGATGCGCGAGATGAGGCCGCTGCCGGTGCGAACCACCGATCCGCAGGCGAGCGGGTCGCCCAGCAACGCGCAGCGCGACAGCGTGGCTTGCGGCGCGATGTTGGAAATCGCGTCGTTCACCTCGATATCGTAATAGTTGACCTCCAGGCTCAGCGCGCTGCCGATGCCGCTGTCCCGCACCCATGCCGGGCTATAGACGCCGCCAAACAGCCAGGTTTTCGACGTTTCGGGCCTCAGCGCTTCGTTGCCGCCGGTCAGCACACTCAGCTGGCCGCCGGTGGGTTCGACATAGCTGCCATTTGCCGGAACGCCATTCGCGATGCAGTTTGTGCGAACCGTCGAGTTTGACTGGAACAGGCCGCCCGCCGCGCTGGTGCAGGGATCGTCGATCGGCGCGTCGGAGCGGGATGCCGCACCGAACAGTTCGCCGATGCTGGGCGCACGGAAGCCTTCAGCATAGGAGCCGCGCAGCAGCAGGTCGGCCACCGGCTTCCAAAGCACCGATCCGGTCAAGGTCGTGCTGCTGCCGCTGGTCGAATAATTGGCGTGGCGGACCGCGCCGTCCAGGTCGAGCGAATGGAAGAAGGGCGTGTCCTTCAACACCGGCACGCGCAATTCTGCATAGACTTCGTCCGAATTATAGCTGCCGCTTGCTGGGAGCGAGGGAATGTCCGCGCCCAGGCCCGCCGCGATGATCGGATCGGGGCGATAGCTGCCGAACTGGTAGCGATGCTCGTATCCGATCGCGACGCCGACCGGTCCTGCGGGCAGGTCGAACAGGTCACCCGACAGGTTCGCGGTATAGTCGCGAATTTCCTGGCGCGACTTCGCCCGCTCGTCGAACGCGACGAAGGCCAGCATTTCCGGCGTCACCGATCCCGCGCCGCCGAAGATGTTGAACGGTACGCAAGCGCCGGTGCACGCGCCAACCGGGCCCAGCGCCTGCGCCAACCGCGCCGCATTGATGTTGCCGGTGAAAAGCTGCTTGGCGTCGTTGAAGCCGAAGAAGGCCGTCGCGTCCCAATACCATTTGTGGCTGCCGATATCGAACGACCCGTCAAAGCCGCCCGACATGGTCATCGTGTCGACCGTCTGCGAATAGGTCCGCTGACCTGCTTCGACCAGACGGCGGCGCACGGTCGAATAGGTTGCGGGCTGCCCGTTGCCGCCCGCCGACAAGGTGTAGCCGAACGGGTTGTAGGGGTTGGTCGCATCGATCGAGATGGTGTCGAGCAGATTGCCGTTGCCCGCATCCGGCCCGACGAACAGTGGCAGGAACGCCGCCTGATTTTGTGAATTGCGGCGATTGTAGACCAGCTTCGCCCGGAAGTTGATGCTGTCAGTCAGTTCCTGCTTGGCGCTGATGAAGCCGCCATAGCGTTCCGAAGGCGTCAGGAAATAATTGTAGGGCGAAAAGTTGAAGCGATCATTGGTGGTGAAAGCGCGGAAGTCGCTGTTGGGTCCGGTCGGATTGAGCGGATCGTAACGCCCGCGCCCGGTTAGCGGCGGGTTCTTGGGCGTCAGCACGGTCGCGCCGTTGCCGAGATCGATGAAGCCGTTGAGCGGCGCGCTGGAGCAGCCGCCGATCGGGTCTGAACAGCTGGTTTGGCCCGGATTGGGGAATTGCGAGATTCGCCGGTCGCGGGTCGAAACCGCCTCCTGCTTCACATAGCTGACGCCGAAGACGATGTTCGTCGTCGGCGCCTTTATGCCGTAGCTTAGCTGATAATCCTGCGTGTGGCCGTCGCCTTGGCGATAGGTGCCGAACTGCGCCGACGCCTGAAGCCCTTCCTGGCTCGCCTTGGTGATGATGTTGACGACGCCGGCCAGCGCGTCCGAGCCATAGAGCGGCGACTGGCCTGATTGCAGCACCTCGATCCGCTCGATCATGTTGGCTGGGATGGTGTTGAGGTCGACCGTGGCGGGGATGCCGCTCGCCGACGATCCGTTGACGTAGCGCATACCGTCCACCAGTACGAGCGTCCGCTTGGAGCCGAGATAGCGCAGGTCGATTTCCGCCGACCCCGCGCCCACGCCGCCGCCGTCCGGCGGGTTGCCGATATTGCCGCTGTTGTTGACCTTGCTGTTGAGGCCGCCGCTGGCGCTCGGCAGCCGTTGCAGCACGTCGGCGACGGCGGAGAGGCCGGTGCGGGCCAGCGCCTGCTGATCGACGGTGACGACCGGCGAATCCTGATCCAGCGGGTTCTGGCGGATGCGGGAGCCGGTGACGATGATCGCTGCGCCGTCGTCGCTGTCCGGCGTGGATTGGGCGTAGGCCGGTATCGTCGCAGACGCGGCCAGAAGCATGGCGCTGCAACGCAAGGCAGTTTTGATACGCATGAAACACCCCTTTATCGGTCGAACCGTGGGTGTAATGTTTCCTTAATGCACCGGACTGGCAATCGGGGAAGACGCGTGAGCGGGCGATTTTGTCGCAATGTTGCTGAAGCGCAACATGGCGCTTCATTTCGGCGCTATATTGTAACTATTCGTCTTTCGCAGACGCGATCGGCTTGTCTTCAATCACCTCCAGAATGACGTCGCCGGTCTGCAAGGTTCTCGCCGCATCTTCCCAAAAGCCGATCGGGCTACCCGCACGATAGATGCGCAAGCCAAGGCCCGTGGCGATGGCGGAGAGCGGCTGGCCGATCTCCCGCGGCTGGACCGGACGCTCGTTGAGCCGCACACGCCCACCCGACGAAGCGAGGTCCGCCATATAGTCGGCAATATGCGCGCCGCTGGTGCTGCCCGCGAGCAACAGGCCCGCAAAGCTGACGGGGTTGATGACAGTGGTTGCGCCCGCCTGCCGCGCGGGGAGTTCGTTATCTTCATTACGGACGACGATGCTGATCGGCAGACGCGGGGCGAGATGTCGGGCGGTCAGCGTGATGAGGATCGAGGTGTCATCGCGCCCCGCCGATACGATCATCGTACGCGCGCGGTGGATCGCGACGTCCTTCAGCGTCTCGTCGCGCGTGGAATCGCCACAGAGGATGTTGCAGCCAAGCGCTTCGGCCTGCGCCAGCGCCTTTTCGCTGCCATCGATCACGACGATCTCGCGCGGATCGGTGCCGCGTGCGAGCAGTTCGGCGACTGCTTCCTGCCCGCTGCTGCCAAAGCCGGTGACGATGATATGGTTGTGAAGGTCGGCCTGAATCCGTGCCATGCGCCACCTGTAGAGGATGTTGCGAAAGAAGAGGTTATAGGCCGTTCCTAAAAAGATCAGCCAGACGAACAAGCGGATCGGCGTCACCAGAAGCGCCTCGAACAGCCGCGCCTCCGGGCTGACCGGAACGATGTCGCCATAGCCGACCGTCGTGACGGTGACCGTCGTGAAATAGAGGACGTCGACGAAGCTGATCTGGTTGTCGAGATTGTCGCGCAGCCCGTTGCGACCGACCCAGTGCAGCAGCAACACCAGCGAGATCAGCCCGACGACGATCCCTACCCGCCAGGCCAGGTCTGCCCACACCGGCAACCCCGACCGCCGCCGCAGGAAACCGGCGGTCGGCGACGCGAAGGGCTGCGGCGTGATTCTCATTGCGGATACGTAACAAATGGACAGCGCACATTAGTGAGTTCTGTCCATTTCACTGTCACTTTCAGCGACGCTCCAGCCGGGAAATGCCACCCATATAAGGTTTTAGCACGTCCGGCACGATGACGCTGCCATCGGCCTGCTGGTAATTTTCCAGCACCGCAACGAGCGTCCGCCCGACCGCCAGGCCCGAGCCGTTCAGCGTATGCAGAAACTGGGTCTGCTTCGCGCCTTCCGGCTTGTAGCGCGCATTCATCCGCCGCGCCTGGAAGTCGCCGCAGTTGGAAACCGAACTGATCTCGCGATAGGTCTGCTGGCTCGGCAGCCAGACTTCCAGATCCCATGTCTTCTTCGCGCCGAATCCCATGTCGCCGGTGCAAAGCAGCATCTTGCGATAGGGCAGGGCGAGTGCCTGAAGAATGCCCTCGGCGGCCTGCACCATGCGCTCATGCTCCGCGTCCGATTCCTCGGGCTTGCAGATCGCGACAAGTTCGACCTTCTCGAACTGATGCTGGCGAATGAAGCCACGCGTATCGCGCCCCGCCGATCCGGCTTCGGACCGGAAGCAGGGGGTGAGCGCCGTTAGCCGCAGCGGCAGGTTCTCGACCGCCACGATCTGCTGCGCGACGAGGTTGGTGAGCGACACTTCGGCCGTTGGAATCAACCAGCGCCGAGAGTTTGGATTTGGGAGGGCATCCCACATTTCCTTAGTTAAAAGCGACGGGGCATCTGCTCGATCGATATTTTGCGTGCTGAGCCAATGTTCATAAGCCTTCATTTTAAATGACGCGTAATCAAGTGGATCTAAAGATATATCTGAACAGAATAGGTCTTCGGCGAACTTAGGCAATTGCCCTGTGCCAAATAATGCTTCGTCTTTCACCAGCAGCGGCGGGTTGGTTTCCTCATAACCGTTGGCGCTGGTCTGGGTATCAAGCATATATTGCGCCAGCGCCCGGTGCAGCCGCGCCATCTGTCCACGCAGCGCGGTGAAGCGCGCGCCGGACAGCGCCGCGCCGCCCTCGAAGTCCATGCCCAGAGCAGGGCCGAAATCGGCATGGTCGCGCGGCGCGAAGTCGAAGTCGCGGGGCGTGCCCCAGCGCAACACCTCGACATTGTCAGCCTCGTTGGCCCCCTGCGGTACGTCGTCTGCGGGCAGATTGGGAATGGCGGCGAGCATGTCGGTCAGCGCCGCGTCCGCCTCTCGCTCCTCGCCCTCCAGCGCCGTCATCCGCTCCTTGAGCGCGGCGACTTCGGCCTTCAGCGTGTCGGCGGTGGCGACGTCCTTGCTCGCCATCGCCTGCCCGATCGCCTTGCTCGCTTCATTGCGGCGGGCCTGCCCCGCCTGAAGCTCGGTCTTGATCGACCGGCCCCGCGCGTCGATCCCCAGGATCGTGGCAGACAGGGCATCGAGACCCCGGCGTGCCAAGGCGGCGTCGAAAGCGGCGGGATTTTCGCGGATCAGGCGGATGTCGTGCATGGCCGATCCTATGCCGCCGCGCGACGAATGGCGCAACCCCGCGCCATGCTCGTCCGTTGGTCGGTTTCATGCAACACAGGAGGCAAGCGATGCAGATGGAACCGGGCACGATGGTGTTGGTCGCGGATGGCCGCAAGATGCTGTTCTTTCGGAACAAGGGCGACGCGCAATACCCGAACCTGGAGGCGGAACTGGTCGAGCAGAAGGACAATCCCTCGCATCTCGATCAGGCGTCGGACAAGGCAGGGCAGGCGTCGTCCACCGGAACCGCGTCAGGCACGATGGGCGAGAACGACTATCATGAACTGGAGGAGCAGCGCTTCGCCGCGGAGATCGCCGACCTGTTGAAGCGCCGAGCGCTCGCCAATGATTATGAAAAACTGATCGTCGTCGCACCGCCCAACGCGCTGGGCGAAATCCGCAAACATTATTACAAGGAAGTGAAGGACCGCTTGGTCGGCGAAGTCGCTAAGGACTTGACGGGCCATCCCGTGCCGGAAATCGAGAAGATCATCGCTCAGAATTGAGCCGAGGCCCGGACGCAAAAACGGGCGGCGCTGCATGTTCGGCGCCGCCCTTTTCGCAATCAAGCCGGATCAGGCTGCGTCCTGATCCTTCGCCTTGCGGTCGGCGAAACGACGGCGAGAGACGAGCGCTGCGGCCGCCGCGCCGAACAGCAAAACCATCGGCGGCGCAGGCACATCGGTGCCGCCCGTACTGGTCGATCCGCCGCTTGAACTGGAGGAGGTGCTGGACGAGGTCGAACTGGACGTGCTCGACGACGTGCTGCTCGATGTTGAACTGGACGTCGAGGAAGACGTCGACGATGATGTGCTGCTCGACGTCGATACGTTTCCGCTGGAGGTGGAGACGTTACCGCTCGAAGTGGACACATTGCCGCTGGAGGTCGACACGCCACTCGACGTCGAGACATTCCCGCTCGAAGTCGAAACCCCGCCTGTGGAGGTCGATACCCCGCCGGTCGAAGTCGAAACGCCGCCAGTCGTCGAACTGGTCGAACTGCTGATGCCGCCGGTCGAACTGCTGGTGGAAGAAATCACCACCGATCCGCCGCTGCCGCCTCCGCTTCCGCCGAAGAATCCCCCGACGAACCCGCCGCCGCCAAAACTGCCGAAGCCGCCACCCATCGCCACCGGCACCGCGCCGCCACCCGACACGACCGGCATGTCTGCTGGGGGGAGAGGGGCGGGAAGGGGGATGGGCGCAGGCTGGCTGGTGACCGTAACCGTCTGCGGCTGGCAGGACGTGACCGTCCGAACGACCTTTCGCTTCACCGGACGCGCGGCATGGTGCCGGGGGGCGGCCTTTGCGCTCTTGTTGCTGTGGACCACCGCCGGCCGCGCGCTTTCCGCGACATGCACGGCGCCGCCGCCGATGATCGCCCCGCCAGCCGTGCAGGCGCACAATTTAGCAAGTGCCATTCGAACCGACATAGGATCCACTCTTGTTCTTGTTGCCCCCGCTCGACCGCAAATATTGCGAACAAGACGAGGAAGCTGCCTATAAGTAAAACACGAAACAAAGCGTTAACTGCAACGGCGTTAACCGCGAATGTCATGGGAAAGTCGATCGGAAAAGCCCGTCTTACTAAAGGACTATGGTTAACGTCCCACTTTGGAACGCAGCTTTTGGTTAAAGTGAAGTCTTGGGAGGAGGTGCCGCCGGGACGTTGCGGAATATCGATCGATGCACCACCAATGTCTGCTTGTGTCGCCCCCCGCGCGCGGCTATGTGGCGACCACAACGAAATAAGTCACAGGCGCCCCGACCAATTTAGCGCCGGGGGTCATGAGTCGGAGAGCCAGATGGCATCGGTCCTGAATCCCGAGAAAGACGGCGAAAAGCCGCCCAAATCGTCCGTTACGTTGCCTGCCGATTACCGCCCGTCAGCCGACGAAGAGTTCATGAATCCGGTGCAGCTGGAATATTTTCGCCAGCGCCTCTGGGACTGGAAAAAGCAGATCCTGTCGGAAGCGGAAGGCACGCTCGCCGTACTCCAGAACGAGCCGCTGCGCGAACCCGATCTCAACGATCGCGCGTCCAGCGAAACCGACTGGTCGATCGAACTGCGCACCCGCGATCGCCAGCGCAAGCTCATTTCCAAGATCGACGCGGCGCTCCGCCGGATCGACGATGGCGAATATGGCTATTGCGAAGTCACCGGCGAGCCGATCTCGCTCGGTCGGCTGGAAGCCCGCCCGATCGCGACGATGACTGTCGAAGCGCAGGAACGGCACGAGCGTCAGGAAAAAATCTCCCGCGACGATTAACGCTTTGGCTACCCGACCCGGATAAGATTGCGCGTGTATAGCAATCATTAAAATATGGGTCGGATCATGGACAAGGAAGCGGACGGCGCTGATCGCGGACCTGCACGCACGGCTTCGCGGGACAGCTTGTTCCTGTTGACGAATTTTACCACGCCGGACGGTGCGCCGCTCGGCAAGGCGCGCGTTCGTAACCTTTCCGCCACCGGCTTGATGGCCGATTGCGAGCGGGCGATCCCGGCGGGCGTCAAGGTCGTCTTTGAACTGCGCGGGATAGGCAAAATCGAGGGTGAGATCGCCTGGTCGCGCGAGGGACGCATCGGCCTTTCCTTCGATAAGCCGATCGATCCACAGGCGGCGCGCAAGCCCGTTTCCAAGGCGGTCGGGCAGGGTCTGCCCGATTATCTCCGTCCGATCAGTCAGCAGATCCGCCGATAATCGAACCATCATCGTAAAGAAAAGCCCCGGACCAATGGCATGGTCTCCGGGGCTTTCTTTATTCAGTCGTTCGCATCATCCGCAGTCGGCGGACCATGCGCGTATATGCGAGAGATGAAGTCAGTTGTGCGACGCCATCTCCTCCTTGAGCCGCAATTTCTGCTTCTTGAGCGAGGCCACGAGAATGGCGTCGGGCATAGGCCGACTCGCTTCCGCCTTGATTCGCGCATCAAGGCCCGCATGTTTTGCCGAAAGAGCTGAAATGTGGCTGTTTTCCATGACATTCTCCTGATGAGGGTGATGGATGACGAAGTAGATCACTTTTGCCAGCCGCTGTCTCGACCCGATTCGCGCTTTGCGACGGACTGCACGTAATTTTGCGATGGCCCGTCCGATCCGTGCGGGCTATCACGCCCCTTCGGAACCATGCGGGCAGGAGGTCGCAAACGCGGTGAGTCGGGAAGACATCATGCGTCGTCTGGAATTGCTGCGGGTCGAGCATCGCGATCTCGATGGCGCGATCGGTGCGCTGGTCAATGCGGGCGCGACGGATCAGATGCAGATTGCTCGGCTGAAGAAGCGCAAGCTGCGCCTGCGCGACGAAATGGCGTTGCTGGAAGATCATCTGGTCCCCGACATCATCGCCTGATACCAATCAGGGTTAACGGCATCACGAGTGCCCCTGTTTGGGACAGCGACCACGCAAATCATGGTTACCGCGCCTGACAAGTGGAAATGGCTGTGCGACGCCAATGTCATGCAGCAGGCAGCCCCCCTTGATCGCGGCCTTCACCGCCGCCTGGTCGACAGCCTCTATCTCGAAGCCATGGTGATGGCGGACGAGGCGCGCTCCTATTTCGATGGCAGTATGATCGGCGAGGATCTGGTCGATCCGTTGCGCCGCGTCGCGTTCGCCTGCGAATCGCTCAAGGTCACGACGCGGCTGATGCACGTCATCGCCTGGCTGCTGAGCCAGCGCGCATGGCAGCGCGGCGAGATCGACGACGGCGATTTGCAGGACGAGAAGTATCGCCTTGGCCTCGCGAATTGGAGCGAGGCGGCGGCGGTGTCCGACTTCCCATTCGCCGCGCGCTCGCTCATCAGTGCCAGCCAGGATCTTTATGATCGGGTCGCACGATTGCAGGACCGGATGGACCGGATGACCGCGCCGGTGACGCCAGAAGAGGCCAGTCCGGCACGCGCTTTGCTGGACAGGCTTCATTCGGCCTTCTGACGCGCCGGTTCGTTGACGGCGGGGCTGGCCTTTCGCCCCGAAACTGGTTTAGACCGCCGCAATGACCCAAGGTTTGCGGACCCGTAGCCGCAGTTCTGGCCGCCCGCACGCCGCACGGTTGATGATCGCTCCGTTGCTGCTCGCCTGCCCGTGCGCGGCGCGCGCGCAAAACGCCGCTCCGCCTCCGACGGTGGAAACTCTGCCTGACGTCAACCAATCGCTAGATGCCATGCCCGACATCGGCCTCGACTGGCCGGACATGGGCGCACCCGACACGGTGACGGCGCTCTCCCCGGACCCATCCGACACGCAGGCAGCGGCGGCGGAGCCGGTTCCGTCAAGCGACTCGGCCAATGTTGCCCCCGTCGAGGAGGCGGTTGCCGATGGTGGCGAAGAACGCCGCTATACGGTGACGCTGAACGGCGTCGACAAGGTTGCCGACACACAGTTCACGCAGCGGTTCAACGAGTTGTCGGCACTCAAGCAGGGTGACGGCAAACCTGCCAATCTTGCCCAGATCAACCGGCGGATCGATGAGGACGATGACCTCATCGAACGGCTGCTCCGCGCCAAGGGCTATTATGCGGCGCGGGTCCGCGGCGCAGTCTCCGCGCCGCCGGGTGGCGATCGCCTTGTCGTCACCTTCGACGTGACGCCCGGCCCGCAATATGTGCTGGGGTCCGTCGATGTGACCGGCCTCATAGAGACCGGCACGCAGGAGGCCGAACTGCGGAAGGCATTTCCGCCCAAGGTCGGCGATCCGGTCGATGCCGACGCGATCCTCGCCGGGCGCGATTCCCTGTTCGGCGCGCTGTCGGAAAGGGGCTTCCCCTTCGCCAAGGTCGATGAGCCGGAGGTGCGGATCGATCATGAAGAGCGGAGGGGCGATCTCGACATCATCGTGACGCCCGGTGGCTATCGGCGCTTCGGCGCGATCCGCGTCGCCGACAGCCGACCGTTCGACGGGCATCATGTGCAGGAAATCGCCCGCTTCGATCCCGGCGAACCGTTCAAGGCGTCCGATGTCGAGGATCTGCGCCGCGCGATCGTCCAGACCGGGCTTGTTTCATCTGTTTCGCTCAAGCCAGTGGATGCGGGCGATGGCGAGCATGTCGATCTCGATGTCGAAATGCGGCCAGCGCCGCCGCGCACCATTGCCGGGCTGCTCGGTTATGGCACGGGTGAAGGCTATCGCGCGGAAGTCAGTTGGCAGCATCGCAATCTCTTCCCACCCGAAGGTGCGATTATCGCGCGCGGGGTCGTCGGCACGCAGGAGCAGACCGCCTCGCTTACCTATCGCCGCAGCAATTTCCATCGCCGCGATAATGTGCTGACCGGGCTGCTTTCGATCAGCAACATCCGGCGGGATGCCTATGACGCGCGCACGGTCAATCTGTCCGCCGGGCTGGAGCGGCAGACCAACATCCTGTTCCAGAAAGACTGGGTATGGCGCATCGGCGGCGAACTGATCGCATCCGACGAAGCCGACTTTTTTTCGGGCGGGGCAAGGCGCACCTTCTTCATCGGCGCGGTGCCGCTGAGCCTCACTTATGACGGCAGTGACGATCTGCTCAACCCGAGCAAGGGATTTCGGCTCGGTGGACGCGTCAGCCCCGAACTGTCGTTTCAGGACAAGACCTTCGGTTACACGCGCGTGCAACTCGACGGCAGCGTCTATCAGCCAATGGGTGAGCGAATCGTCGTCGCCGCGCGCAGCCGCTTTGGCACGATCCTTGGTTCGACCGTCGATCAGATCGCGCCTTCGCGGCGTTTTTACGCTGGTGGCGGCGCTTCGGTGCGTGGCTATGGCTATCAGCAGATCGGCCCGCGCTATGGCCCCAATGATCAGCCTGTCGGCGGCAAGAGCCTGACTGAATTCTCGCTGGAGGCGCGGGTGCGGTTCGGCAATTTCGGCGTCGTGCCGTTCATCGATGCCGGCAATATCTCGACCAGCTTCCTGCCGCGCTTTCGCGACCTGCGGATCGGCACTGGCCTCGGCGTTCGCTACTATAGCAATTTCGGGCCGATCCGGATCGACGTCGGCACGCCCATCAATCCGCAATCGGGCGATCCCAAGATTGCAGTCTATGTCTCGCTGGGGCAGGCTTTCTGATGGCGGACGAGATGCCGCCCCCGGTTCCGCTACCGCCTGCCGTGAAACTGAAGCGGCGCGCGTGGGACGGGCGCTGGCAGCGTTGGGTGCTGGGCATTATCCTCGCGCTGGTATTGATCGTCGCTGGCGCGCTTGCCTGGCTGGATACCGGGCCGGGGCATCGCTTCCTTGCTGCCCGGATTGCGAAGGTCGCGCCGCCGTCCGGCCTGCGGATCAGTGTCGACCGGATCGACGGTAGCATCTATCGCCGCGCCGTATTGCGGAATTTGCGTTTGTCCGATCCAAGCGGTGCGTTCTTCGATGCGCCCGCCGTGGAACTGGATTGGTGGCCGTTCGCCTGGGCCTATAACCGGTTGGACATCGACCGGCTGGTGATCCCGCGCGCGACTCTGCACAAACTTCCCAAGCTTAACCCGACCGAGCGGGAAGGCCCGATCCTGCCCGGCTTCGATATTCGACTGATGCAGTTTTCGGTCGGGCGGCTCGCGATCGATCCGGCCATCACCGGCAAGGCGCAGGTGGCGACCATGTCGGGCGACGCCGACATTCGCGGAGGCCGCGCGATCATCGACCTGTCGGCGCGGATCATCGATGGCGAAGATGGACTGACGATCGCACTCGACAGCCGCCCGGACGACGATCGCTTCAATCTCGACGTCAGTGTCAACGCGCCGCGCGGTGGGGTGATCGCGGCCATGGCGGGTCTGCGCCAGGACGGCAATCTGCGGATCGCGGGTAAGGGCAGCTGGAGCCGCTGGGACGGTCGTCTGTCCGCGACGCTCGACGCCAATCCGGTCGCCGATCTCGTGCTCGCCGCCCGCAGCGGCGTCTATTCCGCGCGCGGCTCTATCGAGGGGCGCGCGGTGGCTGGTCGGGGGCTGCTGCAACGCCTGTCGTCGCCGCGCCTGTCGATCGACGCCAGGGGGAAAATGGCTGAGCGGGTGATCGATGGACGGCTTTCGATCCGGTCTGCCGCGATCGATGCCGTGGCGGACGGCGCGATCGACCTGCGCAACAATGCGCTCGACAATATGGTGATCGACCTGAAGCTTGCCCGCCCGCAGGCGCTGGTGAAGACGATGGCCGGGCGCAATATTGCCGCGCGCATTCGACTGGACGGCGCATTGCCGACGCTGGGCTACGAATATCTCGTCACCGCCAACCAGATATCCTTCGGCAAGACCGCAATCCAAGGCGTCCGGATCGAAGGGAAGGGGCGGCGCGCGCGCAACGGCCCTGCGCTCGTTCCGCTGAAACTGCGTGCGGCGCGGCTGACGGGGCAGGATGCTCTGGTCGAGGGGATCGTGCGCAACTTCGCGCTGGACGGCATCCTCCAGATCAAGGGCCAGCAGATCGTCAGCAACCCCATGCCGCTGCGATCGGATAAGCTGCGCGGCAAGCTGACGCTGCTGATCGACCTCAAGACCGGGCGATATGATGCGGGACTGGACGGACAGATCAGCGGCCTGTTCCTGCGCGGTTTCGGCATAGTGGATTTGACGTCCAAGCTGCGGGCCACACCGCGCAAGGACGGCGGCTTCGGCCTTGCCGGCAATGTGATGGCGCGGGTGCGGCGGCTCGACAATGATTTCCTGCGCACTCTGGGCGGCGGATTGCCGAGCGCCAGAAGCAGCCTTCGCCTGCTGCCCGATGGACAGATGGCGCTGGAGGGGTTGCACCTGACCGCGCCGTTGATCGACATGACGGCGCGGGGGGTGCGTCACCGCGATGGCTCCCTTCATCTGGAAGGGACCGGGCAGCACAAGCGCTATGGCCCGGTGAGGCTGACGCTGGACGGCATGATCGAAAGGCCGACGATCGACGTCACCCTGCAACGGCCGCTCGATGCGCTGGGCCTGCGCGACGTCCATGCCAAACTGCTCCCCGATGACGATGGGTACAGCTATACGGCGGAGGGCGGATCGACGCTCGGTCCGTTCACAGGGCGAGGCGTCATCCTGTTGCCGCCCGGTGGGCAGGCCGTGATCCGTGTCGCCAACCTCGCTGTTTCAGGCGTCACGGCGGCAGGGGACATACGCCCGACCGACGGCGGGCTGGATGGGCAATTGGGCGTGAACGGCCCGGTCACCGGTTATGTCGGTTTGAAGCCCATCAACGGCATCCAGCAAGTCCAACTCAAGCTCAATGCCACCGACGCCAGCTTCGATGGCCCCACCGCGATCGAAGTCCGGCGCGGAACGCTGGACGCGACCATCCTGCTCGACCCCGATGGCACCACCGTCAGTGCCGTGGCGCAGGCGCGCGGATTGCGGGTCGGCGGCATCCTGCTCGGCCGCTTTGCCGCCAATGCGCAACTGATCGATGGCAGCGGCAAGGTGACGGGCAGCCTCGCAGGACAACGCGGACGCCTGTTCGACCTTCAGGGCGAGGCGCAGGTGGAGCCGGATCGCATCCGCGTGTCGGCGAGCGGCACGGTCGACAAGCGGCCCGTTCGCCTGACGCGATCCGCTTTACTCACCCGCACGCCGGACGGCTGGCGCTTGTCGCCAGCGACGGTCAGCTATGCGGGCGGTACGCTGCAACTCGGCGGCCTGTTCGGGCCGGAGGCGAACAGCATCGAAGCGCGGATGGACAAGGTGCCGTTGTCACTGCTCGACATCGCCTACGATAATCTGGGCCTTGGCGGCATTGCGACGGGATCGCTCAGTTATGCGCAGCCGCGCGGCGGGTTGCCGAGCGGCAAGGCGGAACTGCGCATCCGTCGCTTGTCGCGATCGGGCCTGTCCCTGAGTTCGCGCCCGATGGATGTCGGCGTCAACGCCGCACTGACGTCGGATCGGCTGGCGACGCGGATGGTGTTCGTCGCGGATGGACGCACGATCGGGCGCGCGCAGGCTTTGCTGACGCCGCTCGGGCGCGAAGGTGGTCTCGCCGCGCGCCTCAACGCGGCGCCCTTCATGGCGCAGTTGCGGTTCAATGGCGCGGCGGACACGCTGTGGCGACTGACCGGTGTCGAGATCGTCGATATCGGCGGCACGGTCGGCGTATCGGCGGACATGCGCGGAACGCTGGGCAATCCGGTCATCACGGGCGCGCTTGTGACGGACAACGCCACGATCAACAGTCCTGTCACGGGTATGCGGTTGCGTGCGGTGAAGGCACGGGGACGCTTTTCCGGCGCGCAACTCGTCATCTCCGACTTCGGGGCGATCGCGCAAAATGGCGGCACCGTGGCGGGTAGTGGCCGCTTCACCTTCAACGGCATTGGCGGCGTCGGCATGGACCTCGCCTTTCAGGCCGACAATGCCGCGTTGCTGGAGCGCGACGATATCGCCGCGACCGTGACCGGCCCGGTCACGCTCAAGTCCGATGGCGTGGGTGGGACGATCGGCGGCGATGTGACGCTTAACAAGAGCCGCTTCACGATGGGCCGCGCCGCCGCCGTCGCCGCGATCCCCGAACTGCGCGTGATCGAAATCAACCGGCGCGGCGAGGAAATCGACCGACCCCGCGCCAATGTGCCGTGGACACTCGCGATCAAGGCAAGGGCGCGCAACCGGTTGACCGTCACCGGCCTTGGGCTGGACAGCGAATGGCGCGCCATGCTCGATCTGGGCGGTACGGTGGTCAACCCGACGATCGCGGGACGGGCGGAACTGGTGCGCGGCACATACGACTTTGCCGGCCGCCGCTTCGACCTGCGCGAAGGACGCATCCAGTTTGACGGTAAGACGCCGATCAACCCCACGCTCGACATCGATGCGGAGGCGAATGTCAGCGACCTGACCGCCACCATCCACGTCGGTGGAACCGGGCTGAAACCCGACATCAGCTTCAACAGCGTACCCGCGCTGCCGGAGGATGAGCTTCTGTCCCGTATCCTGTTCGGCACGTCGATCACCAATCTGTCCGCGCCCGAAGCTTTGCAACTGGCGTCGGCGGTCGGATCGTTGCAGGGCAATGGTGGGCTTGACCCGATCAACGCCGTTCGCCGCGCAGCCGGACTTGATCGCCTGCGCATCATTCCCGCCGATCCGACGCAGGGGCAGGGGACTTCGATCGCGGCGGGCAAATATCTGACGCGCAAGACCTATGTCGAGCTCATCACCGACGGGCAGGGCTATTCCGCGACGCGAGTGGAATATCAGGTCACGCGCTGGCTCTCCCTGCTGGGCGCGATCTCGACGCTGGGGCGTGAAAGCGCGAACGTGCGCGTATCCAAGGATTATTGATGACCAAATCCCGCCTCGACGCCAGCGCCGCGATCAGCGTCATGGACCTCTTCACGATCGGGATCGGCCCGTCCAGCTCGCATACGGTAGGACCGATGCGCGCGGCCTTGATGTTCATGGACTCGCTGACGGGAACGCCCGTCCGCGTGCAATGCGAACTGTTTGGCTCGCTCGCGCTGACAGGAAAGGGCCACGCCACGGACAGCGCCATTTTGCTTGGCCTGTCCGGTTATCGACCTGAGAGCGTCGATCCCGATCAAATACCGGTGATCCTCCGCGCCATCCGCGACGATGGCCGCATCCGTGCAGGCAGCGCCCAGGGCGTCTGGGTGCCGTTCGAAGAGCCACGCGACCTCCTCTTCCGCATGGGCGATTTTCTCGAAGCGCACAGCAACGGAATGCGCTTTTCCGCCTGGTTCGATGGGCGGGCCGAACCGGTGGTGCAGGATTATTACTCTATCGGCGGCGGCGCAGTATTGCCCGGCTCGGTGCCCGACGCCGATGCGCCGCTCGGCCACAATGTCGTCCAGTCGCATCCCTTCTCCTCCGGCGAGGAAATGCTCGCGCAGGGGGAGAAGAACGGTTTGTCGATCGCGACGCTGGTGCTGCGCAACGAAGGAGCCTGGCGCACGCAAGGCGAAACCGAAGCCTTTCTCGACAATGTGATAGACGCCATGTCGGCCTCGATCGATCGTGGGTTGGAGCAGGAGGGGCTGCTGCCCGGCGGCCTCAAGGTGCGCCGCCGCGCCCGCGCCATCCATCAGCGCCTGCGTCTTCAGAAGGATGCGCTTGGCCCTGCGCAGATATTCGAGTGGGTGAGCCTGTTCGCGCTGGCCGTGAATGAAGAGAACGCAGCGGGCGGTCGCGTCGTCACGGCGCCGACCAACGGTGCGGCGGGCGTCATTCCCGCTGTCCTCCATTATTATCGCCGATTCGTGCCCGGCGCGGATCGGGACGGCGAGCGTCGTTTCCTCCTCACCGCCGCCGCCATCGGCTTCCTCTATAAGAAGCGGGCGTCGATCTCCGCTGCCGAGATGGGCTGTCAGGGCGAGGTCGGCGTTGCCTGCTCGATGGCGGCGGCGGGTTTGGCGGCCGTGCTGGGCGGCACCAACGGCCAGATCGAAAATGCCGCAGAGATCGGCATGGAGCATAATCTGGGCCTCACCTGCGATCCGATCGGCGGGCTGGTCCAGATCCCCTGTATCGAGCGGAACACGATGGGGGCGGTGAAGGCGATCAACGCCGCCTATCTCGCGCTTCAGGGCGATGGGCGACATATCGTCAGCCTGGACGCGGTCATCGAAACCATGCGCCAGACAGGTGAGGATATGGCCAGCCGCTACAAGGAAACGAGCCTCGGCGGCTTGGCCGTCAACGTCGTCGAATGCTGATCGGTTCGTCCGCGTGATCGAACGGGAGCGCGACGACTACCCCGTATTCGTGACATATCTACAACAGAATCAATTGTTTATCTGGCGTTCATGAAACAACCGGCGATCTGTGGCTTTGAGCATCCACCCTCCAAGGGGTGAATGACTACGGAGTTTCACTATGAATAAGTTGATGGTCGCAACTCTCTTCGCCGGCGCAACGATCGCCGCAACCCCCGCCATGGCTCAGGACGTCGGCCCGACCTTCACAGGTCCGCGTGTCGAAGGCATCCTTGGCTATGACCATGTCGGCGCGGGCAGTTCGGTCGATAATAACAACGGCCGCGATGACCAGTCGATCGACGGACTGCTCTATGGTATCGGCGCAGGCTATGACGTCAATCTTGGCAGCGCAGTCGTGGGTGTCGAGGGCGAATGGACCGACTCCACCGCCAAGAGCAACCGCAACAATTTCGGCAGCGAGTTCGGTTTTGGTCGCGTCAGCCAGGGCCGCGATCTCTATGTCGGCGCCCGCGCCGGTATTCTCGCCGATCCTGCGACGCTCGTCTATGTGAAGGGCGGCTACACCAACAGCAAGCTTAACGTGCTGGCTGGCAACACCAACGAAACGACAGACGCCGCATTCAAGCTGGACGGCTGGCGCATCGGCGCAGGCGTCGAGCGGGCAATCAACGCCAACACCTTCGCCAAGGTTGAATATCGCTATTCCAAATATGAGGATGCGAACATCGAATTCGCCAACGGCGCGACCAGCGAAGATTTCGGTATCGACACTGACCGCCATCAGGTGGTTGCGAGCGTCGGCTGGCGTTTCTGAGCCAGGTGCAAGCAGGGAGGGGGCCGGTCGATCCGGCCCCTTTCTTTTGCCCGTCCCCTTTTGCTGGCCTTGCAAGACTGCTATTTACATCGATGTGAGTAATCCGATTCCCCACCTTTATCCGGTCGGCATCCAGCCCGAAGACATCGACTTCATGGGTCATGTCAACAATGCCAGCTATCTGAAATGGGTGCAGGACGCGGTGCTGGACCATTGGCGCGCGCTGGCCCCTGCGGAAGCGGTGACGCAGCATCTCTGGGTCGCGCTGAAGCACGAGATTACTTACCGCAAGCCGACCTTCCTGGATGACGAGGTGATCGCCACCGTCCTGCTCGAAAAGGTGCAGGGTGCGCGCGCGTTCTACGAAACGGTGATCCGGCGTGGCGAGGAAGTGCTGGCCGAGGTCAAGTCCAGTTGGTGTTGCCTCGACGCGGATACGTTGCGCCCCGCGCGGCTCGCCCGCGAGGTGATCCAGCGCTTTTTTCCCGGTGACGAAACCACCGCCTGAGCGACGTCACAGCGTCGCGGCGATATCCCGTGCTACCTGATCGGGGTCGTCCGCCTGCGTGATCGGACGGCCGATGACGAGGACGGAGGCGCCGCGATCCAGCGCTTCGCGCGGCGTAACTGCGCGCTTCTGGTCGCCCATCGCGCCTCCTGCGGGACGAACGCCGGGCACGACGAAGAAGCCGTCGTTCCAGGCTTGCTTGGCGAGTGCCACTTCCGCGCCGGAACAGACGATGCCGTCCAATCCTGCATCGCGCGCCAGATCCGCAAGTCTGCTTACCTGATCTTCCGCCTTGCTGTTGACGCCGATGTCCAACAGATCGCGATCGTCCAGGCTGGTCAACACCGTCACCGCCACCACTTTGGTATTGAGGCCCGCAGCCGCTTTCGCATCCTCCAGCATCGCCCGTCCGCCAGCGGCATGAACCGTGAGGATTGCCGGTTCCAGCAAGTGGAGCGCCTGCACCGCCTTCGCCACGGTATTGGGAATATCGTGCAGCTTGAGGTCGAGGAAAATCGGCAGGCCAAGCTTCGCCATCTCATGCACGCCATGATGACCGTTGGCGCAGAAGAATTCGAGACCCAGCTTCAGACCACCGACATGGTGACGCACGCGCTGCGCCATCGCCTGCGCCTTGGCAAGGTCGGGCGTATCGATAGCGATGTAGACGGGACTGCTCATGCCGGACCTGTGGACGAAAGCGGGGAGGGTGGCGGCAGCGGTTCGGAGTCGGGCTGCGCCGGCGCGATGATGGGCGTAGCGGGAACCGGGGATGCGGCCGCTGTAGTGCTGGCATTCACCGAAGCGATGGCCTTCTCCGCATTTTCAAGCCGTCGCTTCAACCGCCAGCGGTTGGCGCGCGCGACGATCCACAACGGCACGAAACCCAGCAGGAACGCGGCCAGGATCGGGAACCATATCCGGGTTTCCCACACGATGTCGCCCCAGATCTTGATCTCCATCGGCCGGTTGTTCGCCTTGCAGAACAAGGCGATGGCGACGGCAAGAACGACCCAGAAGGCGGTTCGCAGAAATTGCATCAGCGCTCCTTTGCTGTGTTGCAAGGCAGCTTAGGCGATCCCGCAGCGTTACGGAAGCGTCTCGTCGCCTTGCTGAACGCGGATCGTCATGGATAGCGCGCGTGATGCACCGGGTGCCAATCGCTCCATCCCGTCGCGGTTGATGGCGTCGGGCATATGACTGACGGGTTCCAGGCAGAAGGACATAAGGCCAGGCGCGCGGTAGACGTGCAGCCAGTCCGCGCCTTCAGCCCCCAGATGGATGCGCAAACCGCCGTGGCGGATCACTTCGGCGTTGCCGGTCCAGCCTTCATAGACATTGTCGATCAACCCATCCCCACTGACAGGTGCGCCTTCGGCCCAGTCGGCGAAATGACCGGCATGGGTCGGCTGTTCCGGCAGCATGTCGGGCGTCGACAACCACACCCGATCCGCATCGAACCGCAAGAGCGTGGCGTCATCCGCATGGAAATATGGGTGAAATCCTAGCCCGACCGGCGCATCCTCATCCGACAGGTTGGTCAGCGACACAGTCATCGCCAGCGCATCGTTCGACAGCGTTACGCGCTGCTCCGCCCGGAAGGACCAAGGCCAGCGATCATCCGCTTCGTGCATGAGCGAGAGGACGGCTCCGGTATCGGTCGCGCTTTCCACCAGCCATTCCGTTTGCCAGCCATGCCCGTGCAGGCTGTGCGGATGGTCGCCGAAGTTGAGCGGCATCTGGTGTACGCCACCCGTGACGGGTAGCCGCCCATGCGCAATGCGATTGGCATAGGGGACGAGCGGGAAACTCGCAAAGCCGAGCGGGTTCGCCTCCCCCTCCGCCGCGCGGCGCAGGATGTCCATCCCGCCCCGCGCGAACCACAGCAGCGCGCCGCCTTGCGAAGGCGAAAGCGCCGCTTCCAGCGCTCCCGCCTTCAGGATGATGCGATCCTCGCTCAGCCGACCATATCCTCTAGCTCGCGACCCTTCGTTTCATGCACCAGCGCGCGCACGAAGAAGAAGGAGATGAACGCAAACAGCGCGTAGCCGACATAGGCGACGGCAAGGCCCGGCCAGACGACCAGCGAGGGGAAGCTGACCGAAATCGCCGCGTTCGCGATCCACTGCGCGAACGCGAACCAACATGCATAAATCTGCATCCCCAAACTGCCGCGCTACA
>JAAIGE0100711967.1_pt1 | contig 21104 bp, 21 predicted proteins | sample 6487951 | NCBI WGS metagenome assembly JAAIGE01 (sample SAMN13974128, study PRJNA590717) | phyllosphere metagenome | biome: tomato field; feature: multiple bacterial spot infested tomato fields; material: tomato leaves; isolation source: leaves from tomato fields | host: Solanum lycopersicum ...
CATCTTCTACCGTCCGGCGGGTGCCCGCTTCGTCGGCGGCGAGGTCTTCAAGCGCGATGCTGTTCGAATGCTTCCCGGGAAGAAGGCTGACGCGAACATCGTTCGGGCGCTCGAAGCTCTCCTGAACTGATGCCAGTGCCCACGTTCACCGTCCCCGAGTGGGATGGGCGAACGAGCATTCTCATTGACGCACCGCCCGCCGTAGGCTGGCGCATCGTCCAAGAGCTTCTAGAGTCATCTGGTGCTTCAGCTTTTGTCCGTGACGGCAAGCCAGCCTCGGGAACGAAGCGCTGGTGGGAGAAACACACGGTCCTGAATGACTTCCCGACAGTCGTTGACTACGCGGAGCGACTTGCCACGGAGAGAATCGTCTCTGGGGAGACGGCGCCTTTCACGGTCTTCTACCTCAGTGATGTCTACTACTACTACTACCAGGATATCGAAGACCGGGTAGAGCGCCTCATCCGTGTCGGTTCCAGCTTGGGCTTCTGTCTCATCTGGGAGACGTGGACACAGAGCAAGACAGACGGTCTCCACCTCGATGGCTACCCTGTCATCAGATATGGACCCTGACCAGACTCTCGTGTAAGCTGGGCGCATGAAGATGCTCCTCGGCCGCGACCGTACCGGCGTCCAGCATTTCCATGACTGGGAGACGGACGGCCATCTTCATCTCAGCTACGAGTATTCGTCGGTCATCTCCCACCCGTGGCTCGGCCGTGTCGTCTGGTTCGCCGTTGATGCAGGCGCGACGGTGCTGCTCGGTGGGGACTATTCGACAACAGTCCGCGCCAGGAGAAAGAGCTGGGGTACTCCGCTGCCGAACGTGAAACTCGATTGGCAGGCGTACCTTGCGCTTGTACGTGCAGAAAAGGTCGCCACGAGGCGCATCCGAGACATCGAACGGAAAGGCTCATGGGAAGGGCCACGTGTATTCCTCGTGCTAGATAACGCAGAGACGCTGTCAACTGATGGGGTTGACCGAATGTCAACTCTCATGCGCGTCGGCGCGGACCTGGGCATCTCTGTGGTGACTGCCGTGGACGAGGCGGTGGAAAGGGTGCGTCATGAAGCTCCGGTCAACACGCTCCAGCTCGGTTACATGGCGCGAGGACCGTACTCTATTGAGCGCGCGCCCAACCAGGGTTCGGCTGTGATGACCACCGCGCAGGGCGCTCGACGGAGCTTTGTCTTCGACCACGACACACAGGCGGCGTCGGTACTGCGGTAGGGTAGACTTACTGCATCATGGCAACGGCAAGAAACCGAAACTCTGCGCCTCCGAAGTCGAACGCAGGCATCATCGCTACCATCGTCGTAGTGGCATCCATCGTCGCTGCCGCTTTCGGTCTTCCTGGTTTCGCTATCCTGTGGCTCGGTCTCGCTGGCGCGGGCTTCGCAACAGTCGGGCCTCAGCTCACCGGCAAGAACCTGAAAGGTCAGCCCGAGCCGAGCGGCGAGCAGGAGGAGGCTGACCTTCGCAAGTACCGTTTCTGGACGGACTACCGGTGGCGCTCGTTCGTCCCCGGCGTGGACTGGCTGCCTTTCGCGGACGGGAAGACGTGGAAGGAGAAGCTCCGTTTCTCCGCCGTGTTCTTCGTGGCTCTCGGTCTTGCAGCCGTAGCGTTCACCCTTCCGGTGAAGGCGCAGTTGCTCGGGTCTTTCCCCTCGTTCGCGAACCTGGCTACAGAACTGGCTCCATACACTGACCTTTTCCTGGTGCTCAACGTCATCGGTGCGTACATCGTTCCGATGCAGTACACCGGCTCGGTGCGCCGGACAACGGACCCACAGGATACGCAGAGCATCGTTCCGTTCTACACGAACCCGATTCTAGCGGTCATTGCCCCTGTCGTCGGCCTTGTCGTCGGCTTCATCGGACTTGCCGCCCCCGCCATCGTTGAGCGTGTCGTGGACAAGCCTGACTTCTCCTTCCCGCTCCAGCCGCCCATCATGCTCGCGCTCGGTGTCTTCCTCGTGGCGAGCGGCGGCATCGCCTACCTCGTGAACAAGGGTGCAAGCCTCGTAGACTGGCAGGAACGCCGTGAGGCCCGCGCGACCTGGAAGGTGGCACTGACGCACCTGAAGGTGGACCCGCGTCTCACCGACCACAAGCTCGTAGGTGAGCAGGGTGTGATTCTCGACACGTTCGAGGCTCCGGGTGTCCCGAACGCCGATGGAATGCTGGCTCTGGCGCCGAAGCTCATCCCGCTTCTCGGCGCTGGGCGTCAGGCCGTCATGCTGCACACCCCGAACCTCTCTGGTGACGGCCAGCCGGTCCCCGGCACTCGCCACCCTCAGATTTTCCAGGTCGTCCAGTGGCCCGATGGTTCGATGCCGGACTTCTCGCAGATGGTCGAGCCGGAGGTGGCAGAGCTTGCTCTCCGCACGGCTGCCGCGTGGGTCCACGACGAACAGAAGCTTCCGCGTGCGGACCTTGTCAATGTGCAGCGCATCTCGACCGATGACTCGGAGTCTCACGCGTACCTCGCGACCTTCCTGGGTGAGGGAGCCGTCTACCTCGACACGACAGGCCCGTCCATCGGTCGTCAGCTCACCGGTATGGACGCCTTCGCTGAGCAGGGCCAGGGTGGCATCCTTCTGTACCTCGGCGACCTCGACGGCGCCGAACTGGAAGACGACTCTGTCCGTGACCGCATGCAGCGGACGGCCGCAACCGCTCGCTGGAACCAGCGCTGGAAGGACGCTCTGAAGCAGGGCGTCCAGGTGCCGGTCATCCAGCTCGATGTTCACCGTACCGCTCGGCTCGCTGACGGCACCATGCTGGAATATCAGCCCTTCGTCTTCAACCAGGGTGTCGGTGGACCGAAGTTCTACTTCGGACACGAGGCACAGCTCAGCACGACGCTGGCCGCGGCGCCGTTCGTCGCTATCCTGGGCTTCCCGGCCCAGGGTGGTCGTCCCGGCGAGCGCCACCCGCAGGCTCTCGCTGTCGTGTGGTCGCAGAAGAATGTGCCCAGCTCCCCCTCGAAGTTGGACCCGGCCGGTGACCGTGACGCTCTGAAGTGGGTCATCAGCGGCATGGTGGGTCGCGCGTTCGAAAACTCCCGTCTCGCGCGTCCCGAGGTCGCGTCGGTTACCGCGCTGACGACGCCGGGCACTCCGCAGCAGCGCTCGAAGCCGCACATCTGGAAGATTGACCTCCGGCTCTACGACGGCGTCACCATCACGGACGTGAAGAAGAACGCGGCGAAGCTTGCTCTGTCGATGAACGTGGAGTGGCTCCGTATCACCGAGTTCACCGACGGCTGCACCATCGTCGCTGGCACCAACCCGACAGCACGAGGCGTAGACTTCGCTCGTCCGAGCGCACGCTCCGAGATTCGCTCGTACCTGGACTACTGCCTCTCCCTCGACTGGGAGCAGGCGTTCATCGACGCGAAGGTCATCGGCTCGAACGGTGCTTCCACGCCGAAGCTGGTGAAGAGCGCCACTCTCCCGAAGAACGAGGATGTCAAGGTGCTCACCTTCTCCCTCCCGCCGGGCATCAGCCGTCCGCAGGTTGCGGAGGCTCGCGAGAAGCTGAGCGCAGCGACGAACAACTCGTTCTTCATCGTTCGTCCGGGCGCGTCCGCCAGCGAGGTGGAACTTCTCGTGGCGCGTGAGAACCCGCTGAAGACATCCATCCCGGTCAACTGGGATGAGGTGTTCACGTCCAAGGCCATCCCGTTCGGCAACACCGTTGAGGGCGATGTAGCGGCGTACGACTGGAAGACCGACCCCCACCTTCTCATCCTCGGTGGCTCCGGTTCCGGTAAGTCGGCGACGCTCCAGGTGCTTCTGACGAGCGCTCTCGCTCGCGGTGCCGAGGTCTATGTCGCTGACCCGTCGAAGGGCGCCGCTGACTTCCGGTTCGCGGAGGACTACCTGAAGGCGGTCATCGTGGACACCGTCGAGTCCAGCGCGATGATGAACGCTATCTACGCTGAGGTGGTCCGACGGAAGAACCTGAACTCGGCGCATGGTGTCGGTAGCTATCGTGACCTCCCAGCCGAGATTCAGCCGCCCCACATCGTCGTCGTCATCGACGAGTTCACGAGCCTCATGATGGCTGACCGGCTGAAGAAGCCGAACACGAACGACGCCGAGGTACTGGCGGAGTACGAGGAACAGGTCCAAATCAACGATGCGAAGGCGAACATCGGCTCGAAGGCCGGACGCATCGCCCGTGAAGCTCGTTCTGCGGGCGTGACGCTCATCCTCGCGACGCAGAAGCTCACGTCGGACACTCTGTCCTCCATCCCGGGTGCTGGTGACCTGAAGACGAACATGAGCCGTCTGCTCCTCGGTAAGACCACGTTCGGCGACCTTCAGGCGGGTCTGCGCTCCCCGACAGAGGCACCTGACCTCGGCTCGCAGGTGAATGCCGGTCGAGGCATCTACGAGACGACGCTCGACGCGTCTACCATCATCCAGGGCTGGTACGAGCCGGGCACCCCGGGTTCGCTTCTTGCGAAGCTGGAAGAGGCGAACATCCCGAAGCAGCCGAACAAGCTGGACGTGACGCCGTTCATGCCGAAGACCGACACGCACGGCACGCCTTTCGCTGTCATCGGCGATGGTGCTCCTGCTCCGATGCAGCCGGTGGACGCTCCCGTACAGTTCGCGAGTGATGACGCCGATGTCGAAGAGATGGAGATTGACCTCTCCGACGCAAACATCGAGGACATGGGCGAGATTGACCTCTCCGGCATGGACTTCTCCGACCTGAGCACCGATTCCGACGAGCTATCCATCGAGACGGTTGGCTACGACAACGCGGAGACGACAGAGGAAGAGGACGACGCCGACTGGGAGGCCGTCATCGCTCGGATGAGCGAACGGGCCGACGCAGAAGACGAAGTCGCGCAGGCATCCGAGCCGGTCATTGACTGGAGCAGTGTTGAGCCGCTCCCCGCCGAGGAGTCGGCAGACGAAGCGCCGGTGAACTCCACGACCGAGCGAGTCATCGGTGAAGACCTCTTCTTCCAGGGCGAGCCGCGGAACCGCGAGTACGGCTGGGATGAGTTGGACCAGCTCCGCGACTGGCTCTCCGTCTACGAGGCTCCGAAGCGCATGGTGTGGCTTGACCCGATGCTGACGCAGCGCGACTTCTTCGGCATCACATACGCCGAGCACGCTCGAACTCTCATGGAGGCTGCGGGTGTAGAGGACATCGTTCTGCCAGAGGTCGTATCGGCGAAGGACGAAGAGGCTGCGGACGAGGAGACGTACATCACTCCGGTCGTCGAGCACTCGGGTGAGGCTCTCGTGTACGAGCCGGGAGCCGTGACTCTTCCGGAGGGTGAGGACATCGACCCGTTCGACCTGGCGATGGCGGAGAGCGCGAAGCCCGTCGCTGTCGTAGCGCCGAAGCCGAGTGCCCCCGCACCCATGCGCGAGCTGACCCCTTCGGAGCTTGCGGCCGAGCGCGCGGCGAAGCGCAAGGAGAAGAAGGCAGCGGAGAAGGCCGTCCCGGCGGTTGACCCGTTCGCACCGAAGCAGAAGGCGGTTGCACCCGGTTCTTTCGATGACCTGTTCTGATGCTGCATCCGGCCTGGAGTTCTGATAGGCTGATGACATCATGATGGGTTACTCTCACGCGGTCTCCGGCGCCTTAGCCGGGACTGCTCGTCCGAACGGGGTTGATGCGCGATGATGGGTTACTCCCACGCAGTTTCCGGCGCTGCCGGTTGGTTCGCTGTCACGTCAACTGCTGCCGGTTTCGGGTGGTTCGTTCTGGAGCCGACCCAGATTCTCGCGGGCGCTCTCCTGTGCGCAGGCGCAGCCCTGGCTCCGGATGCCGACCACCCCAGCGCGACGATTGCCTACTCGATTCCAGGTGTGGGCAAGGCGGTGACGGGGGCTATCGGTTCGGCCGCTGGTGGCCACCGTAAGGGTACTCACACCATATGGGCCGTTTTCGTGATGCTGGCGGTGTGTTTTGGCTTGTCTATCATCCCGCCGTTGCAGACCCAGTGGGGGCCGGTGAACGTGTTCGCGTTCGTGGCTACACTTGCGCTTACGACGTTCGCTACTAAAGTTCTACGCATCGCGAAGAACTGGCCGCTGGCCTGGCTCATGGGTGTTGCGTTTGCGGTCATTCTGCATCTGCTAATGCCGAACTCATACGAGTGGATTCCTCTGTGCATCGCCATCGGGTATCTGATTCACCTTCTTGGTGACTTCCTCACCGTTGGCGGGCTGGCATGGTTCTACCCGTGGGTTCCGAAGCCTCCGGCTTCGTTCACAGCGATTCCTGTCATCAATCGGCTGTGGATGAAGAATGGGTACATGTCGCTACCGATTCTCGGGCTGACAGGCTCCTGGCGCGAAAACTTTCTAGCCCTCATCCTGATGATGTACACGCTCTACGCTTTCGCTGTAACAACTGGCTCTGCGTTCGGTGTTGACCTTACTATCGGGTCGCTGCTGAAGTACCTCTGAGGCACGGCGCGTCGTACTCAGTCTCGGCACCGCCTTCGGGTAGCGTCTCTACCATGTCGTTCACTATTCGCCCAGACGCGTACCGTGCGCTGTTCGAACGGCTGGTCGATGAGGCATTGGACATGGAATGGGGCGCGAACCGCATCGTCCTGGTCTTCGCTCGGCACGTTTACAAGCTGCCGCTGACTCGGCACGGGCTGGAGGCCAACCGCAAGGAAGCCAGGTGGAGCGCATCGCAGGGGAAGACCGGCGAAACTCCGCACATCGCTGACTGCCATCTCGAACGTCTCGATGGCCTCGAAGTGCTGTGGATGGAGTACATCGAGCCGCTGGATGAGCCGATGGTGTTGCCAGAGTGGGCGCTCGCTGTGGATGACATCCAGGTGGGCCATGACGTTGACGACCGGCTGGTGGCCTACGACCTCTGACCGTCCGTTGTGGTGCGTGACAGAAAGTGCTACCCTTACTCTATGACGCGCCCTGATTCTCCTGTCTCGCACATTCTCGGCACACCCCATCGGGGTTGGGTGGAGGCCGGTACTCTTCTGCATGCGATGACCAGTGCGTTCTACGGCCTCGACCCCGCCGGGGAGTTCTACAGCCACCGCGTCTACATCCCGGCTGTCGAGTGCAAGGCACTGGGCCGCGAATCCTTCCCGAGCTACCCATTGGCGCGTGTGGAGCCTCGATTCGGCGCCAACCCGGCTACCGCGGCCGTGTTCGACCCGCTCTCACTGTTCTCATCGTTCCCTGCCTTCTTCGCGGCTCGTACTCTCGACCGCGAGTTCACGGACGCGGAGATTGCGGACGCGCTCGCTGCATACCAGGCCGCGCGCGAGTACGCAGCTCCTTTCTTCTCGTCCCGAGGCATTCTGTGGCCGTTTTCGACCTTGACTGTCTGATACCTTTCGGTATCAACGCGTATGGCTCGCCGGTAGCCCACGATTTTGAGTCGCTCGGTCCACTCTTCGTGTCGGGTTCGCACCCGTCCGCCCGTTCGTCTGTTGTCTGCACCATCCTCAACGGTGCACGAGTGCGTGGCCATCACGCCGTCTACCTGGGTAACTGGATGAGCACTCGCAGTGTAGCTCTACTAGCGGAGAACGGCGTGCAGGCTTCATCGCAACTGCCCACGATAGCGGACCTCGCCGAGCGGACGCTGAAAGAGCTTTCGAAGCGACGCGAGCAGTTCGCGTTGTCAGGGTGGTCGTCTTACCAGGATGCTCCTGTGGGCGAGCGGCCGAACCTCATCGTTTTCGCTGTGGATACTTGGAGCAACATCGCGAGCAAGCAACACTCGCCCGACCCGACAACGCAGAGGGAGAACGGGTTCCGTTCTCGCGCGGCTGAGGCGAGCATCGAACTGTTTCGGCACGGCGCTGAGTACGGCATCTACAGCGTCATCGTCCAAAGCGCCGACGGGGGCGAGGAGGGAGTGCCCGCCCTGAAGCTTTACGAGCGCCATCACGCTTTCTACGACGACGGTGTCAGGCCCGCACTGGACGTGGAGCTGTGGGAGCGTGACGCGTTAGCGTAGGCCTCTTTCCCACCCACGGCATGCCGGTGACCGTATGGTAAAGTGTCATGCATGAGCACTCCCGACATCTTCGACAACGGATACCACGACGATACAGCCGAAGCGCTGGGTAGCGTCGTCCCGTCCGGCGGTGAAGAGGCGGCTCCTGTTCGTCGGTCTCGTTCGCGCAAGGAGCGTCCTTCGGGCACTCCGGCCCGCGCTCGCGCGCCCCGAGCCAGTAACCGGTTCACGAAGGCTGTCGTCGTCGGCATCATCGACAAGTACGAGCAGATTGCGGCACTCGATGCCGAGCAGTCCCGCTTCCTCGCCGCTTCCCTGGGCCTGTCTCCAGAGAGTGAGGCCAAGGACATCGTCGCTGTAGTGTACTCCGCGGCGACGAACGTCAACCCCGTCGCCATCGTGGACAAGCTCCGCAACGTCAACGACCCTGTGGAACAGTACATCGCGGCTCTCTCGCTTCAGAAGGCGGAGCAGAAGTCGGTGTGGAACCTCCTGACGGGTGTCACCGAAGTCTCTGGTCGTCTTCCGGCCGATGACCGTCAAGCAGCGAAGCGCATCATCGACGCCCTGTCGAAGGTGGACGAAATCACGCTCTTCATGCTCGGCGACCTGAAGACACTGGGTAGCCGCTGATGCCCACATGCCCTTCCTGGCGGTACAACACCCGTTCCGGTGATGTCAACACTCCACCGGGTAAAGACCGGGCTGTCTGGACCCTCTGCTCGAACAAGGTGCCACGCGGCGTCAAGCACTGCGAGACGTGCCTGAACGCTCTCCTGTTCCATCCGAACGAGCAGATTCGCGTTGCGCTGGCACGCGAGAAGGGGATGTCCCGAGCGACCCTGGAGCTTCTGGCCGACGAAGACCCTTCGACGATGGTCATTGCGGAGGCTGAGAAGGCTCTGGCACGTCTGGAAAAGAGTCCTCGCCGTAACGCCCGAGCTACGGATGTGGTCTCGGAGGCGACGAAACGCAAGCTTCACGAGCGGAAGGTGGGAGGTTCGGACCTGTGGTCTACGACACCACCGCACGGTGCTGACGTGTTCTCATCTGAGGCCATTGAGGGCATCGAGCCTCTCATTGTGCCGGACCGTTACGACGGTATCGACAAGGCGATTGGCGCGGAGAATCTAGACGAACCTCGCCGCTGAAGGACCGCTCACGGTTCTCGCAAGCGCGGGGTAGAATGGCTAAATCATGGCAAAGAAAAACAAGGCCCAGTCCATCTGGGATGAGCAGCAGGTATCTGTTCCGAATGAGGAACTGGTACGCATATCGAAGGTCAAGAAGGCAGGCCGCTTCAAGTGGCTGCGTCGTGGCGTGTGGCTGTCCATCTTCCTGACCCCCGTCCTCCTCCTCGCGGCTGCCGCGTGGTACGTAGATGCACAGAACCCTGACCCGGTGGCCGCACCTCCGACATCGTTGGAAATTAACGACTCCATCGGCAAGGATGCTGCCACCACGACTGTCCGTGACTGGCTGGCTTCGAACCCGCAGCCCATCCCCGGCGCGCAGCTCCTCTCCTGGAACGGCTACACGACTCAGCCGAAGCCCGCTATCGCGGACGCGGAGACGAGCGAGACGGCCGCAGGCGTCTTCGTACCCGAGTGGAACAAGGAGACTCACTACTTCTCCGTCCGCGCTGGCAACGGAACCCTCTTCCGTGTGACCGTCGAAGCGGATGCCGACCGCACTCTGGGCGCTCGCGTCACTTCCACCCCTTCGTTCGAGCCTCTCCTTCCGGAGGTCACGAGCGGTTGGAAGGACTCGCCCGAGCCGTGGTTCGGTTACCAGTCCACCCAGACCACGGAGAACATTTCCGCGTCGGTGAACGACTGGCTGGCGGCATATGTCAGCGGCAACCCGGCGACGCTCCGTAACATCGTGGGCGACCAGGATGCAGCACACTTCTACATGCCGCTCTCCGGCATCCAGAAGGCGACAGCGACCGTTGAGCGCGTATCCTTCAAGCCGTCGGACGCTCCTGACGCTCCTGTCATCGAGAACCCGGACACTGTCATCGCCCGCATCCAGGTCAAGCTGCTGTGGAACGGTCAGGTCCAGGAGAACCTTGACAGCTTCGCTCGACTCAGCTTCGACCTTCTCATCCAGAACGCGAACACGGCGTCGCCGCGTATCGTCGCCTGGGGTGGACCTGGCTCCGGCCCCGAGCTGAAGCCTTACCAGAACTCGGTGACGGGCATCACGCTCGACTCCGTTCCGGACCCCACCAAGACCGACACCCAGCCCGGCGTTACCGCGCCGACCAGCGCCCCGACCTCGGGAGAGTAACTCATGGCTCGCGCAAACGTAGAGAAAATCCCGGAGACCCCGGTCTGGCCCACCCGTGTGAAGGCCAAGTACACCAACGGACGCGTGCGTGGAGTAGACAACTCCACCTGGGCGTACTTCTCGGTGCCTCTCGGCCCCATCGCTGAGGCGAAGTCCACGAAGCAGGCCGTCGAAGGCGGTCACCCGCTCTTCGTAGCTCTTTCCCTGCTGACGGAGACCTCCACCGGTCGCGGCAACCGCCGTATCGCGAAGGGTTCGTACCGTGACATCCACCTCCTCCTGGTGAACTCGCCAACGCCCTTCCGCGCGCCGGAAGGGAACCCGATGGAGGGGTATCTCAACCAGTCGTACTCGGAGCACATCGTCCAGAAGCGTGACCTTCTTCTCGGCGTGCGCCTGCGGGCTTCGACGGACCTCGGTATCGAGGGCACGCCCCTGTCGAAGAAGTGGCTCACGTCCATCGTGGACTCGGTGGCGGAGACGCTCGCGTCTGACGGCGGTGCGCCCATCCACGAGTTCGACAAGGACTTCAAGCGCATCGAGTCGCTCTTCCTCCGCGCGGGTCTCGCTCCGGCCACGGCCGACCAGCTCCGTCACGCGGACTCCTGGTGGGGTGACGGTCACGGCGCCGACGTTCCGGTGATGCGTCACAGCGACCACCTGAACTTCTTCGCCTCCATGTCGGACGCGAGGCTTGCGGAACGTCTGTACGAAGAGGGCGTCCCCACCCGTTTCTGGTCGAACCAGTACGACGAGGTCGGTCGCGAGCTGCCCGAAGAAGTCTCCTCCCTGCGTCAGCACGCCGTCACTTTCGCGTCTGTGCTCGACTTCGACCTCGGCTACCGTTCCATCGAAGAGAGCATGTCCCGCTGGGCGTCGAACCTCGCGGACCGTGTGCCGCTGCGCACCATCTCGATTCGCGGTCTCCTCGAACCTGCTGCGGTGAACCGCAACGAGGCGAAGAACCAGATTCGCCAGATTCGCGCTGACATCGACGAGGCTGCGAACGCAGGCAAGCTGGACCGCACCGAGCAGACGGAGAAGCTGCAAGAACTCAACCAGATTGAGTCGCTTCAGTCTGGCGAGGGCGCTGTTCCCGTTCTCGTAGACGCTTCCGTCATCGTGGCGTTCGACGGTGAAGTGGAGGACATCCACACGGTCGAGCCTCTCGGCATCACCCTCGCTCACATGGAGAACCGTCAGCCGCAGGCTTGGCAGGAGACCATGATTGCGAGCACGGCGAAGGCGAACCCGCACCTCCATGACCTCCCCATCACGACTCTGTCGTTCGCTGGTCTCCAGTCGCTCTCCCAGGTGGGCGACTACAAGGGTGACCTGATGCTTGTCGGCTTCACTGAGCGCGACACGCAGCCCGCCTGGCTGAACCCGGTCGGTGCTTCTGCGGAAGACCTTTCACCCATCATGCTGGTCGCGGCTGCGACCGGTGCTGGTAAGACGGTCGTCCTCCAGTGGCTCGCTGACCAGTCGGCTCGTCTGAACCGCCCGACGGTCATCATCGACCCGAAGCCGGAGTCGGACCTTTCGAGCGTGGTGAACCTGACCGGTGGACAGGTCGCGTCTCTTGACGACATCGTGTCGGCTGACGGTGTGTTCGACCCGGTGCGGTTCTCGAAGTCGCCTCAGCTCGGTCTGGAGCTGGCCGTGTCCATGCTCATCGCGGTGAACCCGTGGGGTGGTGGCGGCGCTGACCAGTACGCCGCTGTCATCCAGTACGCGCTGGACTACGGCATCAAGAACGGGGCCAACTGTACCGGTATGGCTCTGCGTATCGCGGAGAGCGCGGGTCAGATTGACCCGAAGATTACGCTCCCCATCTGGCAGATGCTCAAAGCGTCTCCGCTGTTCCGCGCGTGCTTCGGTGTTGACCCCAGCACGAAGCCGCTGTCTATCTCGAACGGCATCACGCTCATTCGTGTTGGTCACACTAACCTGGAGCTGCCGGACCGCGGTGAGGACATCCGTACCGCGACACCGAACAAGCGCGTTGCGGCGCAGATTGTCCGCATGATGCTCTTCGGTTCGATGGCTGCGCTCACCGGCCGTGGCGGTGTTCTCCACCTCGACGAGTCGTGGATTATCGAGAAGACCTCGCCGTCCGAGCTGGAGCGCGTTGGTCGTCTGGCCCGTTCCATGAACGTGCTCCCGGTTCTGTACACGCAGACCCCGAGCGGCCCCGTGAACGCAGGCCTGACGGGCTACATCTCGCGTGGTCTCATCGGCCACATCCGAGACGAGAACGAGGCTCGGGCAGCTCTGCGTCTGTTCGGTATCGAGGAGACGGAAGAGATGATGCGTCGCATCACGGCCCTCCCGACCATCGGTGCTCACGGTTCGGTCGCTCCGAACTACGAGTCGCTCCGCGCTCTGCGTGACCCGCGCTCAGGCAAGTTCATCCGCGGTTCGGTCATGCTGTATTCCGACTTGAACGGCCGTGTGTCGCCGGTTGAAATCAGCCTGCCTGCGCCGTTCCTGAAGGCTGCGTCTACGACGCCGGAAGAGGTCATGCGTCGCAAGGCCGAGGAGGCGAAGAAGCGCGAGCAGCTCTCCTCCGCTCAGGAGATGGCGGCAGCCGGTTACTGAGCGCTAGGTTCCGTGTCCCAACCCTTGCCATGATGAGGGATACGGTCTCGACGAGGGGTACTCCACGGCGGAGTGCCCCTCGTCTTTCTCGTCGCATGCAGAAAAAGGCATGTTATGCTTGACAGCATCATGCAGTTGTCCCCACCTCGCGAAATCGTCGAAGACCGTATCCGGTCTATCGCGTCTGAAACCCTCCGGTTGACAGGCGGTCGCGCGAGCACAGGACAGGCGCCGAAAGGCGAAATGAAGCCTTACGGCCGCGTCATCGGGATTGAGCACTATGACCTCTCAGACCCCATCGCTGCTGCAAAACGCGACATCCTCTGGAGTCTTCTTGAACCCGAGTTGAACATTGTGCAACCCGTGGTGGAGAGCGTCGCACGTCGTGACAACCTCTCTGGGTTCATGAAGGAAATCGTCGCAGACCGTCTCCGCGAGATTCTGGAGCAGAAGGTGATGGCCGACCCGCCCCAGGGTCTCGACCTGGAGAGAATCGTCAACGAAGGCGTGAGCGCTGTGGCATGGGCCAAGGCCGTGGTGGAGAAGAGCGCACATCCGACGACCGTGAACAGGCTGAAGTACGGCGCTCACAAGGGCGCTATCCCTCTCACCAAGGAGACTGAGCCGCTCCTGCCTCCGACGTTCATTCCGGAGAGCATGGAGTTCGATAGTCTGGTTGATGACATCACCGGCGATGTCAAGTACCAGCGGACGCGAACTCGCGTCAAAGTCGCGGCTGACACGCTCCGGTCCGCGTACCAGCTTCCCGTGCTGGAGACCTCTCCATCAGTCGCCGTGCGCGAGCGCATCATCGCTGCGCTGGAAGGCGACATGCAGCTCGCGCACATCGCTCTCCAGTACCGTATCGAAATCGGCGACAGCATCGTAGACGGTGCCGCTGTGGATGAGTCCCTCATCCAGGTTCCGTTCGAAGCAGTCTTCGCGTGGATGTGGTACTCTCAGCTCCAGGCGCAGAGGCTCTTCGAGCTAGACCCATTGGTCGCCCACATCGTTCTCCTTGATGCTCTCTCGCCGGACCCGCGTCCGGGGCGCGAACACATCCGTAAGGTCAAGAGCATCCTGCGCCTAGCATCGTCGAAGCCGGGCTGGCTTGCAGCCATCTTCCCCGCGTATGAGGCGTTCCTAGACTCACGATACGAGTTGGAGAACGAGCGTTCGTCGGCCGGTCCTCGCACTGCTGTGGCCGCAGATGTCTATGACGAGACCATGCGCAAGGTGGTCGCGTTTCCTGGTAACCCTCTTCGGGTCGCTTCCGTAAGTGAGTTGGACGCGAAGATGTACCGACTGACCAACGGCGACGAGACGCCGACTGAGCATTCTGCTCACAGCATGTAGCGTGTCGCCGCCTACACGCTAAGCATGACGACTTCACCGATTTCTCTGTCCGGCATCCAGCCCCGTGACACGGGTGGCCGCTTCGCTGAGAAGCATGGCTCGGCGCCCGAAGTCGGCCTTGGCGCGCCCGCGTCTCCGCTCGATGCGAAGAACTTCACCGAGTTCCGTGACCGTTTCCACAAGCTGCCGACGTTGGAGGAGAAGGTCGCGGTCGTTGAGGAGCGCTGGGACACGTGGACAGCGCGCGAACGCGCGAAGAACCTCGCTGGCGTGACCAACATCGCGTCCCTCACTCCGAACTCGCCTCGTGTCCTTGACGAGGTGTTCACAGGTGAGTACGGCCCGAGAGCCGACGCTGCCCTGGTCGGTAACGACTACCTTGCCGCTGGCGCTCGATACAAGCTCCTTCTGACGTACCGCGCGAAGGAAGCTGACACGCAGGAGGAAGCGGATGACCGCCAGCGAGTCCTCCACGCTGCGGCATGGAGCCTGAAGTCGCCGCGCCACCGCATGACGCTTGACATGCTGGCCACAGACAACGATGCTCGTGTCCGCGCGGCCGTTGCGCTGAACCGTCACACCTCCCCGGCAACTCTGGAAAAGCTCACGCGAGACCCGGATGTCATCGTTCGCGAGCACGCGGTCTACAACGAATCGACTCCGGCTGCGGCTAAGGTGCAGAGCGCGCTCAGCGTGGATGTCCCGCAGGATGACTACGTCCACCTGAAGGACGCCTTCCTCGCGAGGCACCGACCTATCGACGAAGCCATCTGAACGATGTGCGATATATGTGACATGAGCGCAATGTCACATATATCGCACATCGTCGGTCGTCGCGTATTTCGCACGCGCGCCGCCTACAGACGGTCATGACGTTCGACGAGACAAATGTGCGCCGCGACACTTCCGGGCAGTTCGCCGAGAAGCGCGGGGCTGCCCCGGAGCTGACGCTTGCCTCCGACGGTACGCGTATGCTCGGCGACAAGGTGATGCTCTACGAAGGTGACGGCGTCTACCGCGAAGAGCGGAAGGACGTGTCCCCGGAGATGCGCCAGTACAACCGTCAGGTCGCCGAAGCTCGCCGCCGTGCGGACGCTGTTGCTGCTCTCTACGACGAGGACATGGAGATGTTCGAGCAGCTCTCCGCCGACGATGACCAGGACACCATCGACCGCTACCAGGAGACGGCACAGCGTTACCGCGACATCGTGGCATTCGAGCGGGACTGGGTGGAGAACAACGGCGGTGAGCTGGGAAGCTTCGCCCCGGGCGAGAAGAAGACCAGGGACTTCACGCGCGCTATCCGCGAGCGTTTCGACATCACGCCCGTCCGCTACGCCCAGTTGCTCGGACGCGTTCCTGACGTAGCGCGTCTTCGTGACCAGCTCATCGAAGACGGCGCCGACGAGGCTTCGGCGGTTACTGAATCTCGTGCGCAGCTCTCCGGCGGTCGCGCTCCGCGTGCGCGTTTCCGCACCGCTCGTCAGCAGCAGGCTGATTTCGACCGCTGGGAGGCTCAGCACGAGGCGGACCTGGAGAGGGGTTTCCGGTGACCATTCTTGACCAGCCACGCCTGAGTAGCGGGCGTTTCTCAGAGAAGCTCGGAAGCCGACCTGACGTGACCTTGCCGCGCCTCGGTGGTGGCTCTCCTCCGCCTGTTCTCACGGCAAGCGGCGAAGGGCCAGGAGTGCAGGTTGCCGTAGACCTCCGTTCCGGCAACTATAAGCACCCGAGTTACGGCACCTTCCACCGGGATGGGTGCGGCGATGCCGTTGACCTCGAACCACTCGGGGTTGCGCGCACGTACCGAGATGTGCGAGACTTGGCTCGTACGCTCGGACCCCAGTTCAACCTTCCCACCGCGACCATCCGACGCAAGTGCGCCGATTGCCTGAAAGCCGTTCTAGGAGACTGATATGGCCCCCGACACTGTTACCTTCGACTCCTCGCAGCACCCCCGAGCTTCGGACGGCAAGTTCACTGAGAAGCGCGGCACCGCTCCCGACTTCACGCTCGACGAACCGCATACCGGTGACTTCGCGCTCGGCCAGTACGTCACCTTCCAGATGGGCGGCATCAAGCCGTTGAGTGGAGAAGTGTACCAGTCCCATCGGTACACGGAAGTCGGTCCTACGGCCTACAGCGTTCTCCTGGACGACGGCAACACGTGGGGCGGTCTCTACGGTAGCGAAATCTGGGCGGACTCGACCCGGGACTCGACAGAGAACATCGCTCGCTACGCGCGTTTCAGCGATGCGCAGAACATCTCGCAGGCCATCACCTCGGGCAAGACGACTCGCTCTGAGCGGATGCACCTCGCGGACATCGAGGCGGGTATCAACGAGGGCATGAACGAAGAGTGGCGCAACCAGGCTGCTCGCGCGTTCGCTCAGTTCCAGTCCGATGACATCGCGTCGCGCGACCCAGAAGCGCGACTGCGTGAACTGCTGGACGAGTCCTCCGATGACCAGCTCCGTACGCTGGAGCGTATGGGCATCATGGAGGACGAGCGCTACGAGCAGGAAATCTCGCGCCGAACCGCGCTTGCCGTGTTCTACCGTGACCGCATCGACGACTCATCGGACAACTGGACGCAGGACCACTACGACCACCTGACTCGCGCATGGCGTGAAGCCGTCGGCCCGGTCCATCCCGACGACGCGGCCCGCCCGAAGTCTTGGGACGCGACGCAGCACACAGCCATGTCTCCGGCTCGCAAGTTCGAGCACATCTCCGACCGCGAACTGGAGAGCATGCGCGCGAACGCGTGGAAAGAGTACCGTGAAGCGCCGGACGGTCTGAAGCTTCGTGCGGCCCAGGTCGTAGACGCAGCGGCCGACCACCGCGGCATCCAGTGACATCTGTATCGGAGTCTGGCCATAGGCCCAGCCTCGGGTGGGATGCCGCCGAGCACCCTCGCGAGCAGACCGGCCGATTCGCACCGAAGCTTGGCGCTGCGCCCGAAGTGACGCTGGGCGGTCGCTGGGAGGAGGTATGGGAGTTCGACGACGACTCGGTGATGCTTGTAGAGCGGACGAACGTCGTCTTCCCGGAGTACAAGCGCGCGTGGCTGAGAGACCATCAAGGCGAGGTCATCGGGATGATTCACTGGTCTCACAAGCCGGGGGAGCGTTTCGGCGAAGCGTGCATCTGTGACATCGAGGTGCGCGAAGAGCACCGCGGCCGAGGAGTTGCCAAACGGCTCATCCTCTCGGTGGAGGACCGCATCGGTGACCGCTTGCACACCTCGGGCGGGTTCACACCGGAGGGGGAAGCAGCTCTCGGGATAACTCCGCAGCACCCGGGCCAGCCGAAGCCGAAACACGGTTATCGCTCCATGAACTTCGTGCACGATTGGGACAGCATGGAGCCGATTCGCTGAACAAGCCGCTCCATGCGTACGTGGCGCTCCCAAAGCCGCCTACATCCCGGCATGACATTCTCTGAAGCCGCGGTATCGCGGGACACGGGTGGCCGGTTCTCCGAGAAGCTCGGTGGCGCGCCAGAAGTCTCGCTGTCCAGCTTCGAGAAGCGGGAGGCCCGGAGCGTGAAATCGGGCGATATCGTCGATGTAGAGAGCGCGAACCCGAACAGCGCTTTCCACCATGCCTTCTTCAACAACGCGGAGTTCCGTAGGGCATCGAAAGCCGCAGGCTACCCGAACCAGCTCCAGGTCATCTCGGCAGGGCGGGCGAGCGAGGACGGGCATACGGACAACGCTATCGTTTTCGATATCGGCGGCAAGCCTGTCGAGTTGAATTTTCATCGTGACCGCGAGATGCTTGTCTCGCCACAGAACCAGGAGTAGGACATGAGCTTCGACGAGAACCAACACAACCGCGCGACGGACGGCAAGTTCACACCGAAAGAGGGCGCATCGCCGGAGGTCGCGCTGAGCGACGATGACGGTTTCGGCGCGATGATTGACGAGACTCTGCGCACCATGCGCGAGCGCGACCAGCAGCCGGTGCGTGATGGAATCTTCCCTCCGGGCATGCGTCTGGCTGATTTCATCATCGACGATGACGAAGGTGCCGACGACTACGAAGACTTCGACGCTTCCCGCAAGTTCTCTTCGATGCGGTCCTACCCCGGCATGAACGGCTTCGCGGCGACTGTCGTAGACGACAGCGACGAGGACGAAGAGAACCCTGTGCTCTTCGAGACGGACGAGGGGTACGCGGTCGTCGCCGGAGATGAACCGCACGACTACGCTGTCTACGGTACCGACGGCCAGTACCTCACCACTGTCACGAGCGTCTCCGATGACCACCTGAGCATCGAGGACGAGGTACGCGCGAAACTCTCCGAAGAACGGCGCTGAGCCGCCTACATCAGGGCATGAGTTTCTCCGAAGCAGAACACCCCCGCGCAACTGACGGCACCTTCTCCGAGAAGGTCGGCGCCGCCCCCGGTATCTCTCTGGAGAGCAAGCCACCGCTGAACGCGAAGATTGTTCACCAGTGGTGGAACGGTGACTACGCAACGGAAACCGGCCAGGAGACAGAGTTCGACATCCGAGCTGTTCTCGACGCAGCTTCGCTTGACGACATTCGCAGTATGGATTCTTCCGGCGACCGCGACTGGCTCCACGATGATGCAGTGAACGCCGGACTCATCGAATCTGCGCACGGCCCCTACTACGTGGACACGTTCTACATCGAGGAACAGCTCGAAGAGTACATCGCCGAGCGCGAAGCCGCAGGGCAGGAAGACCCGATTGCGGAACTACACCCGTCGCAGTCTCTTGTCCGTGAGCGTGCGGGCGCGACGATGCTTGCGATTCGTGGAGAAGTCCCGCTCTCGATTGCAACACTGGACACGCCTTCGTCGCCTGCGCTGGTGGCGGACGGCATTGTTCGGATGCAGCGACACCTGAACTCGATGCCGGTGGACGCTTCTCGCTTGGACGCGACAGATGCCGCACAGCTCGACGCTATCGACGGCCTGTACAAGCTCATCGAGCACCGTGGCTCCGAGAAGTCCATCGTGCCGTCCCAGCACATGCCGAAAGTAGTTCGTACACTCGCGCAGTACAACGACTACCTCTGGAACCGAGAGACAACTCTCGCCAAGGCGGACCAGCAGGTAGCCACCGAATAATCGGCCGGAGCATGGCCGCGCGCTAGACTGAGTGCGGCCATGCTTGAAACTCTTCTCCGCTTCATCCCCCGGCGCCCGCCCCGTGGCGAACGCCCTCCCGGTGTTGCCACAATGGAGATGGCTGTTGTTCCCTTCAAGCATGAAGTCGAACGGGATGCTTTCGAAGCGTGGTCATTGCGACCCGTCATCCATTCGCTCTACCCCATCATCCATCATGTCACAGACGAAGGTGACCCGCACTGGGAAGTGTGGTTCATCCACGAGAACCGGCCTGTCGTTCTTCGCGTACCGTCACCGGGCCTTGGCGACTTGTCACTCGATGACCTGACCGACTATCTTGCTACGGCTGTCATTCATGAGAAGGACGGCTCCGCCTCAGCAGAGGAACTTCTTGCGGCGCGTTTCGTGCGACGTGCAAGGGAGATGGTCAGAGGCGAGGAATGGCCGGAAACGCAAGCGCCGCCTACCATCTCATATCAGTGAACTACGCACTCTGCATCCGAACGTACCTGACGAAAGGCAGTCCCATCTCATGAGTTTCGACTCCTCGCAACATCCTCGCGCGACCGACGGCACATTCGCGGAGAAGGTGGGCGCGACCTCCGAGGTGAAGCTCTCCGTGACCGACTTGGACCGCGAGCTGTTCGACGATGTTCGCCGCCAGGCTGAAGACGCCTACGTCACCTACACTCGCGCAGCCGTCACCGAACGCATCCAGCGGGATTACCCTGAAGCCGTACGAGCGACACTCGAAGTCGAAGACGGAGAGCAGGGCATCGTGAAGGTCACGTCCGTGGAGGGGCCGGATGGGTCAGTCCTGTGGGAGAAGACGAAGGATACGGAAAGCGATGGCATCGCTTACTCTGCTGCAACCGTCCTCGCCGGAGAGGTGAAGACGGGGGACACCCTGGACCTGGGCGGCTACCCTGACGCGAACGAGGCGTTCAAGCACTACGCCCGCGTCGAGTCGGAGACGATGAGTGTGGCCGCGCAAGCCCTCGCGAACAGCATCCGCCTGCGGTTCCCCTCCGCCGTCTCTGTCGAGCTGGACCCGGATGACGACTACAAGAGCGAGCCTGACATCGAGCGTCGGCCTGTCGCCATTCTGAATGCGGCGGGTGACCGTATCTGGACCGCTGGCAGCGGAGATGACAGCGTGTTCTCAGCGGACAGTGACACCCGCGAGTACCTCAACATGACACGCGTGGACTACGACGGGGAGTCGGACGCAGGCCAGGTGCGCCTCCCTGTGAACATGTTCGATGAGTCCACCTGGCCCGAATCCACCCCGTTCTGAGCAACCCTTTAGCACCAAGGAGACACCCATGACTTTCAGCGAAACCGATGTCGCCCGCGACACCGCACGGGTCGCGATCACGGTGACGCGGCCGGGCGGGCAACCGGCACGCAGCGCCGACGTCGCCTTCGTCGCGGTGGACGAGGCGCTGCTGCAGCTCGCGCCCAATCCGTCGTGGGACGTGCTGACCGCGATGATGGGCGATCGCCCGCTCGCGGTGCTGACGGCGACGGCACAGACGCAGGTCGTCGGCAAGCGGCACTACGGGCGCAAGGCGGTGGAGGCGGGCGGCGGCGGGGGCGGCGACCTGTCGGCGCTCAACCGCGAGAACTTCCAGCCGGTGCTGCTGTGGAAGGGGCGCGTCGCGCTCGACGCCGCGGGGCGCGCGGTGGTTCCGGTGCGGCTGAGCGACGCCTTGTCGTCGTTCAAGCTGGTGGCGATCGCGACCGACGGCGCGCAGCTCTACGGCAC
>JAAIGE0100822679.1_pt1 | contig 21091 bp, 17 predicted proteins | sample 6487951 | NCBI WGS metagenome assembly JAAIGE01 (sample SAMN13974128, study PRJNA590717) | phyllosphere metagenome | biome: tomato field; feature: multiple bacterial spot infested tomato fields; material: tomato leaves; isolation source: leaves from tomato fields | host: Solanum lycopersicum ...
CCACCAGGTCCATCACCGGGCGCCAATGCGCCTCGCGCGGCTCGGGCGCACGCGGGCGCAGGCTCGAGAGCAGCACCGCGCCGGTCATCTGCTCCAGCGAGCGCAACGCCAGAGCGCGGATGCCGTACTTGCGGTGGATCACCTCGCCCTGCTCGGTGACGCGCAGGCGGCCATCCACGCTGCCGCGCGGTGCGGCATCCAGCGCGCGGCTGGTCTTGCCGCCGCCGCGCGCGATCGAGCCGCCACGGCCGTGGAAGAAGGTCAGCCGCACGCCCAATTCGGCGGCCGCTTCCAGCAACTCGACCTGCGCACGTTGCAGGCCCCAGCGCGAGGCGGCGATGCCGCCGTCCTTGCCACTGTCCGAATAGCCCAGCATCACCATTTGCGTATCGCCGCGCGCGGCCAGATGCTGGCGATACACCGGGTCGGCGAGCAGGTCCTGCACGGTGCCGGTGCCGCCGCGCAGATCGTCCACGGTTTCGAACAGCGGCACGATATCCAGCGGCACCGCGCCGGCATCGTCGACCAAGCCGCCACGCCGGGCCAGTGCCAGCACGGTCAACACGTCGGCGCGGTTATGCGCCATCGAGATGATGTAGCTGCCCAATGCATCGGCGCCATGGCGGGTGCGCGCATCGGCAAGCGCGGCGAATACCGCATCCAACCGTGCATTGCCTTCATCGTCCACGCGCGGCAAAGGTTCCTGCCCTGCGGCATACGGGCCGAGCACCGCAGCGCGCTGGGTGGCGTCCTGCGCATCCCAATCGGTCTGGCCCAAGGCATCGGCCACCGCGCGCGCATGCACGCTCGATTCCTGGCGCACGTCCAGCCGCGCCAGATGGAAACCGAAGCTGCGCACGCGCCACAGCAGACGCCGCACCGCGAACCACCCGGCATGCAGGCCCTTGTTGGCCTGCAGGCTGTCCAGGATCAATTGCAGGTCGTGCTCGAGCTCCGAAGGCGCGCTGTAAGCGCCCTCGGCATCGTCCAGTGTGGCCTGCAGGCGCGCGCGCATCAGGTCGTTGAGCAGGCGGTACGGCATGTCGCCATGGCGCGGGCGCGAACGCGCGGCAGCATCGGGGAGCAGCGCGCGGTAGCGCTCCAGCTGTGCGGTGAGTTCGGCGCTCACCTGCACCAGCGTGGTCGATTGACTGAGCAGGCTGGCCAACTGCCAGAGTTCTTTCTGATAGCGGTCCAGCACCGCGCGCCGCTGCGCGTCCAGCGTCCCGGCGATGGTCTTGGCATCCACATTGGGATTGCCGTCCATGTCGCCGCCCACCCAGGTGCCGAAGCGCAGCAAACGCGGCAATGCCGGCACGCTGCCGTAGGTTTCTTCGATGGCGTGTTCGAGCGTTTCGTACATCACCGGGATGACGCGATAGAGCACCTGGGTGAGGTAGAAGCCCACGTGCTCGCGCTCGTCGTCCACGGTGGGGCGCACCGGCGAGGAATCGGCGGTCTGCCACGACGCGGTCAGGGCCATGCGGAAGCGCGCGGCGTCGCTGGCGCGTTCGTTGGGCGTGCGCATGCCGTCCAGGTTGTCGACCAGGCTGGCGACCATCAGCTGTTCTTTTTCCAGCAGCGCGCGCCGCACCGCCTCGGTGGGATGCGCGGTGAACACCGGCTCCACATCGATGCGCGGCAACCATTGGCTGAGTTCGTCCAGGGTCACGCCCTGCGCCTTGAGGCGGCGCAATGCGTCATGCAGGCCATCGGGCTGCGGCGTATCGGTGCCGCTGCGCTGGTATTCGCGGCGGCGGCGGATGCGGTGCACGCGCTCGGCGATGTTGACCACCTGGAAATAGGTGCTGAACGCCCGGACCAACGCTTCGGCGTCACGCGGCTGCCGACCGGTGAGTTGTTCGCTCAGCGTGGAAGGTGGGGCATCACTTTCGCGCCGCGAGATGGCGGTGGTGCGCACGCGTTCGATTTCATCGAGAAATTCCGCAGACACCTGCTCGGCGAGCAGATCACCCACCAGTGCACCCAGCCGACGCACATCGTCGCGCAAGGGAAGATCGGGGGTAGCGAACACAAGACTGCTGCGGTACTCGTTCATCGGAAACGCACACCCTCTTCAAGCGCAAAGTCGTCGAAGACTAACCCAAAAGGATTAGATGATCGCGACCGGCACGACGGTTTCAACACCAACCATCGTGTGCTGGCGCACGTGGCGATGAATCTCGTCGTGGCGCGCTCGCGCGCGATGCGCCGTTACCGGCAATGCCCCATCGCGGGCAGGCCCGCTCCTACAGGATCGCGGCACCCATCTATATGCTCGGCAGCCGTTGCCGGCAGCACATCAGCCACATCCTCATCCGCTGTAGGAGCGCATCCGGGCGCGACGAAGCTTCATCGGTAACGGCGCATCGCGCGCGAGCGCGCTCCTACCGTGCCAGCGCGCCACCGATCAACGCGTGCGCAGAGCGCCGGTCTCCTTTACCGGCTCGCCGACATTGGTCTTCAACCACTGCTCGCTCTCGGCCAGCATCTGCATGATCGATTGCCGCGCGCGGTAAGCATGCGATTCGTTGGGCAGCATCACCAGCCGCGCAGTGCCACCCAGGCCCTTGATCGCGGCGAACATGCGCTCGCTCTGGATCGGGAAGGTGCCGGTGTTGTTGTCGTCCTGGCCGTGGATCAGCAGCAGCGGGTCCTTGATCTTGTCGGCGTAATTGAATGGCGACATCGCCTGGTACACCGATTGCGCCTGCCAGTAATTGCGCTCTTCGGCCTGGAAACCGAACGGGGTGAGCGTGCGATTGTAGGCGCCGCTGCGTGCGATGCCGGCCTTGAACAAGCGCGTGTGTGCGAGCAGGTTGGCGGTCATGAAGGCACCGTAGGAATGCCCGCCGATGGCGATGTGCTCGCGGTCGGTGACGCCACGCCGCACCACTTCGTCCACCGCGGCCTGCGCATCGGCGATCAGCTGCGGCACATAGGTGTCGTTGGGTTCGGCATCGCCTTCGCCCACGATCGGCATGCTCGGGTTGTTGAGCACCACATAGCCGATCGCCAGAAACGCCTGCGGCCCCCAGTAGCTGATCGCGTTGAAACGGTACGGCGAGTCGGTGACCTGGCTGGCGGTGTCGGCGCTTTTGAATTCGCCCGGGTAGGCCCACATCAGCAACGGCCGTGGCCCGTCGCGCTTGGGGTCGTAACCGGGCGGCAGCAAGAGCGTGGCGGTGAGGTCCACGCCGTCGGCGCGCCTGTAGCGGATCTGCTCCTTCTGCACGCCGCGCAATTGCGGCAGCGGGTGCGCGAAGTGCGTCAACGCGCGCGCCGCGGCGCCATCGCCCAACGACTGCACGACATAGTTGGCCGGTTCTTCCGGCGATTCGCGGCTGAGCAGCAGTTGCGTGGCCTGCGCGTCCAGCAAGGCCAGCGGCGCCGAATAGGTCGGCGCCTGCGAATGGAACAGCCGCGTGGCCTGCTTGCTGCGCAGATCGAATCGATCGACGAACGGGCGGTCGCCCTCCGGCGAAGCACCTTTGCCGAACAAGAACAGGCTGTTGCCATCGCTGCTGGTCTGCAGCAGCGGGCGGCCCTTGCCGTCGGCCACCGTCGCCGGCGTGCCCGGGTCCTTGTAGCGGTCCTGCGAGGAGCGGTCCCACAACAGTTCGGGCGCGCGTTGCGGTTGATCCGGTGCGATACGCCATTGCTTGGTGCGGCGGGTCTTCCACCAGCTTTCGCTCAAGATCGCCAGATCGCCGCGGCCCCACTGGATGCCTTCGAATCGGCTGCCCAATTGCGCCAGCGTGACCGGCGCGCGGTTGAACGGCGCGGCCTGCATCCGCACCGCGTCGCGGACCTTGCTCTCGCGTGCCGGGTCGCCACCGTCCTGCGCTTCGGCCCACACCAGCGTGGCCGGTGCATCGTGCCGCCAGGCGATGTCGCGCACGCCGGTCGGCACCGCATCGTTTCCGGTCGGCAGGCCTTCCACCAATGGCAGCTGCGCGATCTGACGCACCAGTTTGCCCTGCAGGTCCAGCACCTGGATGCGGCGCGGGAAGTTGTCCACCGGCACCAGATACGAAAACGGCCGCTCGCTGCGTTCGCTCAGGATGTAACGGCCATCCGGCGACACCGACAGGTTGAGATAGATGCCTGGCGTGGCGATCGGGCGCACCTGCCCGGCCACCGTGACGATGATCGGCTGGCCGGTGGCGTAGTACTCGAACACGCGCGCATCGGCTTCGTTGCGCAGCAGGTCCTGATACGTGGGCAGCGAGCGCACCCCGGCAGCCGCACTGGTCTGCTGGGTCGCCGGCCCGGTCGGGATCGCATCGCGGGTCGGCGGTGCGCCCTGTCGTGCAACCTGTTGCTGCAACAGCAAACCACTGCCATCGGGCAACCAACGCAAGTCGTCGTTGACGCTGGTGTTCAAGCCGGCCAGCAGCCGCCGCGCTTGCCCGGCCGCCACGTCCACCAGCCACAGTTCGTTGGCGCCGCTGGCGGCATCTTCGCGGCGGAACGCCAGATGGCGTTGGTCGGGCGACCAGCTCAGATCGGCCAGCGACAACGGGGAGGGCAACCCGGCGATCTGCCGCTCGCTGCCGTCGGCCACCGACAGCAGCCACAGCTTGCTGGCGAACGAAAAGCGGCTGGCCGCAAAGGTCTTCGGATGGATGCGCAGGCCGGCCAGCTTCAGCTCCGGCTGGGCCACCTCGGCGATGTCCGGCAGTGCGGGCATTTGCAGCATCGCAGCCAGATCGCGCCTGGGCGAGAGCTGCAGCAGCGGCGCACGCGGGGCATCCACCACCGCCTGCAGCGCCTTGGACGGCAGTTGGTAACTGCTGCCTGGCGCGGGGCCTGGTGGAGCGACTGCCGCGTTGGTCGCTGCCGCGCGAGCCGTCCCGGCCATCACCGGTGCGCTCAATGCCAGCACCCCTGCCAACGCCCATGTGTGCTGCCGCCAGCCTTGCGCATGCCGTTTCGCCCGCATCGTCCGTCCCCGCTGATGATCGACTCCGGACCATAGCAGCCGCCTGTCGGCCGCTCCCCTGCCGTTGGTAGGGGGTCGGCCGCAATTCATGCCGCGCGAGGGTGCTGCCGATATAATCGGGCACTCTCGTCGAGGGGCGCTGCGACCGGTAGAGCGGACTGATCCGCTCACTGCACCACAGGTGCAGGTACACGGCCAGGCTCGACCAGCAGTTACCGTTCAACGGCGCCCGGCATTGCAGACATTCGTTTGCCTACCGGAGCCATTGCATGAACGCTGTCACAAAGATCACCCCGCACACCGACTACAAGATTGCCGACATCTCCCTGGCCGATTGGGGCCGCAAGGAGCTGGACATCGCCGAGCACGAAATGCCGGGCCTGATGTCGATCCGCCGCAAGCACGCCGCCAGCCTGCCGCTGAAGGGCGTGCGCGTGACCGGTTCGCTGCACATGACCATCCAGACCGCGGTGCTGATCGAGACCCTGAAGGACATCGGCGCCGACGTGCGCTGGGCCTCGTGCAACATTTTCTCCACCCAGGACCACGCTGCTGCCGCCATCGCTGCTACCGGCACCCCGGTGTTCGCCTGGAAGGGCGAGTCGCTGGAAGAGTACTGGGACTGCACCCTGGACGCGCTGACCTTCACCCTGGCCGACGGGACCCTGACCGGTCCGGAGCTGGTGGTCGACGACGGCGGTGACGTCACCCTGCTGATCCACAAGGGCTACGAACTGGAAAACGGCAGCACCTGGGTCGACGAGCCGGCTGCATCGCACGAAGAGCAGGTCATCAAGAACCTGCTCAAGCGCGTCGCCAAGGAGCGCCCGGGTTACTGGGGCCGCGTGGTCAAGGACTGGAAGGGCGTCTCCGAAGAGACCACCACCGGCGTGCACCGCCTGTACCAGCTGGCCCAGGCCGGCACCCTGCTGATCCCGGCGATCAACGTCAACGACTCAGTCACCAAGAGCAAGTTCGACAACCTGTACGGCTGCCGCGAGTCGCTGGCCGATGGCCTGAAGCGCGCGATGGACGTGATGCTGGCAGGCAAGGTCGCCGTGGTCTGCGGCTACGGTGACGTCGGCAAGGGCTGCGCCGCGTCGCTGCGTGCCTACGGCGCGCGCGTAATCGTCACCGAGATCGACCCGATCTGCGCCCTGCAGGCGGCGATGGAAGGCTATGAAGTCAACACCATCGAATCGACCCTGGGCCGTGCCGACCTGTACGTCACCACCACCGGCAACAAGGACATCATCCGCATCGAGCACCTGAGCGCGATGAAGGACCAGGCCATCGTCTGCAACATCGGCCACTTCGACAACGAGATCCAGGTCGATGCGCTGGTGGGCTTCAAGGGCGTGCAGCACGTCAACATCAAGCCGCAGGTGGACAAGTACATCTTCCCGAACGGCAATGCGATCTTCCTGCTGGCCGAAGGCCGCCTGGTCAACCTGGGCTGCGCCACCGGCCACCCGAGCTTCGTGATGTCCAACTCGTTCGCCAACCAGACCCTGGCCCAGATCGACCTGTGGGCCAACAAGGACAGCTACGAGAACAAGGTGTACCTGCTGCCGAAGAAGCTGGACGAGGAAGTGGCGCGTCTGCACCTGGAAAAGATCGGCGTGAAGCTGACCACCCTGAGCCAGGAACAGGCCGACTACATCGGCGTGCCGGTGGAAGGCCCGTTCAAGCCGGACCACTACCGCTACTGATCGTGCCGGGGTCGGATCCCTTTCCGCAGGAAAGGGCTCTGACCCAGCAACGGAAGCAGGAAGAACGGGCGCCTTCGGGCGCCCGTTCTGCGTTTGCGTGGAGCCATACACCACGCATCCACCGGACCGAGGGGCGAGCCTCGGTCAAGGCAACGCCTCCACGCCACGCTACGATGTGCCCATGACTCCGGCCATCAACCTGCTCAAGCGCGAGAAGATCGCCCACACCGTGCGCAGCTACGTGCACGACGCCCACGCCGAATCCTATGGCGGCGAAGCCGTCGACAAGCTCGGCCTCGACCCGGCCCAGGTGTTCAAGACCCTGCTGGCCAGCACCGAGACACACGAACTGCTGGTGGCGATCGTGCCGGTAGCCGGCCAGCTGGACCTGAAGGCGCTGGCCGAAGCGGCCGGCTGCAAGAAATGCGAGATGGCTGCCGCTGATTCTGCACAGCGCGCGACCGGCTACCTGGTCGGTGGCATCAGCCCGCTCGGGCAGAAGAAGCGCCTGCGCACCTTCCTGGATGCCAGCGCGCAGGCACTGCCCACGCTGCATGTCAGCGCCGGGCGCCGCGGACTGGAAGTGGAACTGGCACCGGCTGATCTGCTGCGCCTGACCGTCGGCCACTTCGCTGCCATCGGCAAGGCGCGCTGATGCGCTGGCCGTGGTCCGCCGCACCACCGCCCCGCCTTGAGGACGCACAGGCCGATGTATTGCTGCAGGACCTGTTGTCGCGCGACGGCGCGCGCATCACCAACGCCGCACGCACGGTCGCACGGCTGTTCAGCGCGTCCTCGCTGGAAGCACTGGCCACGCACGCGGACCTGATCGAGCAGCGCTGCCAGGGCATCGCGCTCGGTGGCATGCTGATCAGCAATCAGGCGCACCTGAAAGCCGCGCTGAAACGGTTGCGCTACTGGCGTGCGCGCGAGGGTTGCCTGTGTGCGCTCAATCCCGGCTACCCGTTCTTCGATCCCCGTCGTCTGCTTGAACAGGGGCAGATGCGGCTGCTTTCGGTGGGCGAAGCCGAAGGTGGCTGGGGCGAGTGCCACGCGGTTGCCTGCACACAGTGCGCCCGGCACTGGCAGGCCATCGACCGCGAGTACCACTACCCTTGGTGGGAGTGGATGGCCGCCTGACCGGGTGCAGCGACGCATGGCGTGGCGCTACTGCGGCAGCGCGCAGCTCCGGGCCGTGCGTGGATCGCTATCACTCCACCAATTCGTACCGCATCGGCACGCGCACGATGGTCAACTCCGGCACCGTGCTCTTCGCGTCGGCGCGGACGAAACGCCAGCCGCGCAGTTCTTCCACCGCCGCTTCATCCAGCAGCGCGTAGCCGCTGGAGGTCTCCACGATCACCGCGGCAACGGTTCCTTGCGCATCGATCAGCGCCTTCAGCTGGCTGCGTCCGGAAAGTCCCTGCTGCATGGCCTCTGGTGGGTAGCGTGGAGACACGCCGCGTGGCTGCATCCACGGGATGCCCTCGCCCGCGAACAGGTCCCGGCCGCCGCGCGCCGCGCAATGCTTCGGCAGGTGCAACTGAAGAGACATCTGCGCGCCGTCCACTGTCACCTCCGCAGGCGCTGCACAGGCGTGCTGTGCCAGTACATTCAGCATCTGCTGCTGCCGAAGCAGCGCCTTGCCGTCGGCAGCGGTCACCTCAACCACGCAACGCCCCCCCTCGGGCCGCATCGACAACGCGGTCACGCCCCTGTCGCGCAGCCCCGGAACCGCCGCCAAGGGCGAACAGGCCGTCTCTGCAACCGGCGCCGCCGCCAGTGCTGTGGTGGCCGGCAGCAGGCCAGCCAGCACCATCAGGATCATCCTTGCGCAGGTACCCATGCTCCGCCCTCCGTGCGTTGGTCTGGCCCGATCATAGATCAGCCGGGCATGGCGCGGGCGCATGGGGTCGAATGATCGGGTCAGCGCCCCGCGATACGGGGATCCGAGTCAGGGACGCCAGTTGGCGTTGTTCTCCCAGAACTGGACGGAACGCCGGTAGGCCTCGCGATCCAGCGGCACGCCCGAGCCGCCCTCTTCCACGCCCAGCGCATTGCGCATCATCGTGATCGGCGCCATCGGCACTTCCTCGGGCTCGGCGGTGTAGATGCAGCCGACGATGCCCCAGTCGGCCTCGATCGGTGAACCTTCCTTCGCCAGCTGCTCGGCGCTGTACAGGATCACCACCAGGTAGCTCGCACGCGGCGACTCCACACCCTCGAACCAGCGCACCAGCACCGGCAGTTCCTCGCGGTTGCGCGCCTCGTAGCCACTACGCAGCTGGTGGCGGTTGGCCTCGGTGACAGGCACCGTCAGGCAGCGCGTGCTGGTCCAGTTCTCATAGACGAACAGCTTGCAGAATGGCGCGTAGCCGTCGAGCACCTTCAGCGGTGCATGCGCATTGAGGTGCGCCTGGAACTGCTCTGCAGTGCAGTCCTGGATGGTGTTGCCACGCGGCACGCGCGGAAACAGGCGAAGACGGGCGAAATCGGTGAGGACGATGGACATGGCGGCACAGTGCAGGAACAGGTGCTCAGGGTACCGGCCAAGCGGCTTGAAGTCTGCTTCACATCTGCACGGCACAGTGCCTGAACATTCCCAGGAAACCCGAGCATGATCCGCCTCCCTTCCCTGCTGCTGGCCTGCGCAATGGCCATCTTCCACGACCCCGTGGTCGCCTCGACCGCCGATCCCACACAGCCACCGCGCGTGCTGCTGGTGGTCAGCAGCGAAGGCCGCGACCAGGGCCGCACCCGGCCGGGCTTCGAGATGGACGAGTTCACCCAGGCCTGGCTGATCCTTCGGCGCAACGGTTTCGAGATCGATGTGGCCAGCCCACGCGGCGGTGCCGTGGAGGCCGACAAATACAACGCCACGGAATCCTTCAACGCTGCGGCCCTGGCTGATCCCCTGGCCGTCCGCGCACTGGCCGGTACCCTGCCAACGGCGCAACTGCGGGCAGGCGACTACCGCGGCGTGCTGGTGATCGGCGGCAAGGGCGCCATGTTCGATCTGCCGGCCGACAGCGCGCTGCAACGCACGATTGCCGCCATATGGGAACAAGGCGGCATCGTCGCAGCGGTCTGCCATGGACCGGCGGCGCTGGCAGGCGTCCGCCTTGGCAATGGCCGCGCGCTGGTGGAAGGCCGCTCCATGACCGGCTTCAGCGAGGAGGAAGAGCTGCTGTTCGGCAAGCGCTGGGCGAAGGAATTTGCCTTCCAGCTGGAGCCGCGCATGCGTGAACTCGGGGCTCGCTGGCAGGAAGCGCCCCTGATGATGCCCAAGGTGGTGGTGGATGGGCGCCTCGTCACCGGGCAGAACCCGTACTCAACCCCTGCGCTGGCCGAGGCCTTCGTGCGTGCCAGCGGGCAGGTACCGGTGGCCCGCGAACCCTGGCGCGACGAGCGCAGCATGGCGCTGGTGGAGCGGCACCTGCACCAGCGCGACACGCAGGCCGTCCAGCAGCTGGCGCGGCGCCCTGCGGATTACCACGTCGAACTGATCGGCATCCTTGGCTTCTACCAGCTGCAGGCTGCGCAGACGCCCGCAGCGATCGCCGATGCGCTGGCAATCATGCAGCTGGCCCGTCCACACATGGACGAACCGCGCCTGGACGTGGCGATGGCCGAAGCGCACTGGCGCCTGGGCGACGCCACGCGCGCCCGCACGCAACTGCAGGCCGTGCTGGAAAAGCAGCCTGCACTGGAAGAAGCTAAGGCACTTCTGGCCCGCATGCAGCCTTGACCATGGACGCCGAACGCCTGCGCCTGCTGTTGATCGAAGACAACCTGCCCTTGGCCTCGGCCATCGTCGACATGCTGCAGGCACAGGGCCACCAGGTGGATTTCGCCGCCGACGGCGAGCTCGGCCTGCGGATGGTCCTGGCCAATCCGCCGGACGTCGTGCTGCTCGACCTGGGCCTTCCGGGAATCGACGGGACCACGGTGTGCCGTCGCCTGCGCGATGGCTGCGATCGCCATGTGCCTGTGTTGATGCTGACTGCACGCGACGCACTGGTCGACAAACTGCAGGGCTTTTCCGCCGGCGCCGATGATTACCTGGTCAAGCCGTTCGACGATGCCGAACTGCTGGCGCGTTGTCTGGCGCTGGCGCGCCGCCATCGTCTCAACCAGCCCCATCGGTTGCAGATCGGCCCACTGTGCATCGATCGCCGCACGGGCCAGGCGTGGCGTGATGGCGTTGCGCTGGAGATGCCACAGCTGGCCCAGCGCATCCTGCTCGAACTGGCCGAAGCGTGGCCGTGCACGGTGACCCGCAGTGAACTGGTGCAGCGTTTGTGGGGTGATGAAGCGCCACCGTCGGACCCGCTACGTTCGCATCTGTACCTGCTGCGGCAGGTACTGGACAGGCCCTTCGACAGCGAGATGCTGCGCACCGTACATGGTGTCGGCTTCCGTCTGGAAGCATCGCCATGAGGCCACGCCCGGTCCATCGTCTGCGCCGGCGCCTGGTGGTGGCGTTCACCGTCTTCGCACTGCTGATTGCCTCGGTCTTCGGAATGTATTCGCTGGTCTTCATGTATGCGGTGGAGGACAGCATCTTCAACGCCCAGCTGGACCGCGAAGCGGAGGCGCAGCGTGCCTACCATGCCCGCACGGGGCACTGGCGCCTGCCCGCCGATGCAGCGGTCCAGCTGCATGGCTCACCGGCCACATTCCCCTCCGATCTGCGGGCAGAGTTCGCGCAGGAGCCCTGGCGCTCGGAGTTCGGCGGCCAGCAGGGCCGTCATTACCACGTCAAGCGCCTGCAGGCCTCCGCGTCCGCGCCTCCCGCATGGCTGGTGTACGAAGTCAGCGAACAGCTGGTGGTTCGTCCGGTCCGCGATAGGGTGGTGCTGCTGCTGGGCGGTACGGCGCTGGCCATGATCCTGGTCGCGATCCTGCTCGGCCTGTGGCTGGCGCGCCGCGCCACACGCCCCCTGTATGCGCTGGTCCATGAGGTTGAAGCACTGCAACCACCGTCTGGACAGCGCACACACTTGGCAGCTCATTTCGGCAATGACGAAATCGGAGTACTTGCGCGCGCGCTGGATGGCTTGTCGGAACGGGTCGCCGCGTTCATCGAACGCGAGCATGCCTTCACCCGTGATGCCAGCCACGAGCTGCGGACTCCGTTGAGTGTCATCTCCAGCGCGGCCAGCCAGTTGCTCGGCGAGGCTGGGCTGTCCGCACGCGGGCAACAGCATCTGCAGCACATCCGCCTGTCGGCGCTGCAGCTGCAGCAAGCCATGACTGCATTGCTGGCGCTGGCTCGCGAAGAACCTGCAGGCACGCGTTGCGGGCCGGTCAGGCTGGTTCCGCTGCTTGAGCGGATGATCGTCGAACAGTCGCCGCTGCTGGCCTCGCGGCCGGTGGACGTGCAGCTCTCGGTGCCTCACCACGCAGTACTGCACGCGCCAGAGGCTGCGCTGCAGGTGGTGCTGGCCAACCTGATCGGCAACGCCTTCGCGCACACCCCGCAGGGCACGGTGCTGATCACGTTCGAAGCCGGCGTTCTGCAGGTCCACAATACCGCTTCCGCACCATCGCTGGGCAGCTGGCCCACGCCCCGCCCCTTCCAGAAGCGCGCAGACAGCAGCGGCAGCGGATTGGGACTGGAGATCATGCGCCGGCTTTGCGACCACCACGGCCTGCATCTGGAGATACAGGCCAATGACGGTGGTGTTCATGCGCAGCTTCGCGGCCAGCAGTGCGGCCCATGAAGCGCCTACTGAAAGTACTGGCTGCCCTCGTGTCGGCGCCGGCAGTGCTGTTCACCGCCGCCCTGCTCTGGCCGCTGTCGGCACCGCCGTTGCCCGAGCCGGGCAACAGCCGCGTGATCGTCAACGCGCGGGTAGTGGACATCGTGCGCGGCCAAGCCAGTGAACCCACCACGGTCACCATCCGCAACGGCACGATCACCGCCATCGGCGAAGGCGTTGCCGATACAGCGTTGCCGGTCTTCGACGCCGGTGGCCGCTGGCTGCTGCCCGGCTTCTGGGACATGCACACCCACGCCCTGCAGCTGTCGCCGCAGCTGCAGTTCCCGCTGATGCTGGCCAACGGCATCACCGGCACCCGCGACATGATGGACTGCCCGCAGGCTGCCGATCCGCTGATCGCCTGCGTGGCCGACAAGCGCCGCTGGACCGCACAGGCCATTGCCGGGCAGCAGGCGGCACCGCGCTTCGTGCAGATCGCCAGTTTCTACTTCGAAGATCCGTCGCTTGCGCCGGAGGCCGCCGCCGGGCGTGCACGCACGTACAGCGCGCGCGGCGTCGACGCGTTGAAGGTCTACAATCGGCTGCGTGCGGATACCTACCAGCGGCTGGCCACCGAGGCGCAGCAGCTGCGCCGTCCGCTGGTCGGCCACCTGCCCAGGGCCGTGCCTCTGGAAGACGCGGTGCAGGCAGGCCAGCGCAGCTTCGAACATGCCCATCTGTTCGTGCGTCATTGCTTCGACAACGCCGTCGCGTGGCGCGGCGGTACGCTGGATGGCGAAGATCCGACCGCACTGGCCGAACGCATGGTCGGCGGCTACCAGCCTTCCGTGTGCAATGAGGCATTCGGCTTGATGCAGGCCAGCGGCGCCGCGTTCGTGCCGACCCATGTCACCCGCGAAGAGGATGCACGCGCACGTGATCCGGCGTTCGTCGACGATCCGCGCCTGGCCTATCTGGATCCACTTTCGCGCTGGGCATGGCGCGATGATCTGACGGCCACCACCGAACGCTATCCTGGCCTGCGCGGCGAAGATGCATTGAAGGCGTACTTCGCGCATGGACTGGCCCTCACCGGTGCCGCGCACCGTGCCGGCGTCAGCGTGCTGGTCGGCACCGATACCGGGCTGGGCGGCTTGCGCTATCACGATGAACTGCATTGGCTGCGGCAGGCAGGCCTGAGCCAGGCCGACGTGCTGCGCGCGGCAACGCTGCATGCGGCGCGTCATCTGGAGCTGCAGGCATCGCATGGCAGTGTCGAAGTCGGCAAAGCCGCCGACCTGGTATTGCTCGATGGCAATCCGCTCCAGGACACCGCCAACACCCGTCGTGTGCACGCGGTGCTTCTGGCCGGGCACCTCTACGACCGCCCGCGGCTGGATGCACTGCTTGCCTACGCTCGTGCGCAGGCACGTTCACCGGCGGTGATGGCGCGCCTGCTGTGGGGCTTCATCACCAGCCCGTTCAGTGCCGAGCTGTAGCGGCAGCTACAACGCCATCCGCTCGCGCAGTTCACGCGCCTGCCGCCGCGACACCTCCACCTCGCTGCCGTCATCCAGTGCCAGGTCGTAGCCGTCGCCGATGCTGGGCGTCACACCACGGATGCGCCGCAGGTTGACCAGCGTGTTGCGGTTGGCACGGAAGAACAGATCCGGCGGCAGACGTGCTTCCAGCGCACTCAGGCTGCGGGCCAGCAGCGCGTTCTGGTCGCGGAACCACAACCGCGTATAGTTGCCATCCACCACCAGCCGGCGGATCTCGGACACCGCCACGAACCAGCAGCGCTCACCCTCGCGCACGAACACCTGGTCCTGCGCGCCCAGCGTGCCGCGCGATTCCGGCGCTTCTGCCGCCACGACCTCTCGCTCACGCGCCCGCTGCAGCGCCTCCAGCAAGCGCGGCGCTTCCACCGGCTTCACCAGGTAGTCCAGCGCATTGGCCTGGAACGCGCGCACTGCGTAGGTGTCGTAGGCGGTGACGAACACCACGGCTGGCACCGTCTCCAGACCATCCAGCACATCGAAGCCGCTGCCGGAGGGCATCTGCACGTCCAGCAGCACCAGGTCTGGTGCCAGCGTGGCGATCGCCTCGCGTGCGGCAGGCACATCGTCGGCCTCGCCCACGCACTGCACCCACGGCAGCGCCGACAGCAGCGTGCGCAGCTCCTGCCGCGCCAGCCGCGCATCATCAACGATCAACACGCGCAGCACGCCACTCATTGCGGAATCTCCAGCAGGGCCTGCATGCGGTCACCAACCGGCTGCAGGATGAAACGACCGCGCGTGCCGAGCTGGGCACGCAGGTAGGCCAGGCCGACGCCATGGCCATGCGTGGGCTCGCTGACGCCGCCCAGTGGGTTGCCCACCTGCAGGCGCAGCACATCATTGTCCAGCGTGGCACGGATCTGCACGTCACCACCACCCGGGCGACTGGCGATGCCGTGCTTGATCGCGTTCTCCACCAGCAGCTGCAACGCCATCGCCGGCAACTGCGCCTGCGTGGCATCGGCATCGATGTGCTGCTGCACCTGCAGGCGCTGTTCGAAGTGGATCGCCTCGATGGCGAGATAGTCGTCGACCACCGCCAGTTCCTCGGCCAGAGTCACCTGCTCGCTGCGGTTGTGCGCCAGCGCCTGGCGCAGCGTGCGCGACAAGCGGGTGACCATGTCGCGTGCGCGCTCGGGATCTTCCAGGATCAAGGCACGCAGGTTGTTCAACGCGTTGAACATGAAGTGCGGATTGAGCCGTGCGCGCAGGGCATCGCGTTCCAGCGCACTGCGCTCGGCTTCGGCACGCAGGCGGGCCAGCTCACTGTGGCGTGCGCGGCGCAGGCCATGCAGGCCGGCCCACAGGCCGGTCCACATCAGCAGGAACAGCGCGGTGTTCATCCAGTACACCAGCAGCGAGGACCACTGGTAGTCGGCTTGCCCTCCGGGCAACCGCACCCAGTCCAGTGCCAGCGACGGCAGCAGCAGTGCAGCCGTCACCGCCTGTGCAACGCTGGCGCCGATCATCACCCCGGCAGCCAGCTTCAACACCAGCAGGCCCAGCCCGCCGTCCCACCAGCGCTGGCGCAGCGCGACCGAACGCAATGCACCGCTGCACAGCCAGAGCGTGACGGCGATGCTGACGCTGATCAAGGCCACGCCGCTGAACAGTACGCCGCCCCCGATCCGCATCCCGACCCACAGGCTGTACATCGCGTAGCCGGCCCACGCCAACGCGTTGAGTGTCCAGAAACGACGGGATGAGGTGGTGGCGTCCATGCGGGCTCTCGGCGGTGGCAGGAGGGCGGACAACGGTCAGGGATGTGCGGCGAGGAAACGCTGCACCTGCTCCTGCAACCAGCGCGGATCATCCCACATCAGGAAGTGGAAGCCCCGCGCACTCATCGCGATCTGCACGCCGTGCAGCTTCACGTACTGGGCCTGGAACACCGCCCGGGTACTGTCCTCGGTAGCGCCCATCGGCTGGTAGCCGGCCCAGCTGCCCAGCACCAGGGTTGGTGCGCTGATCGAGGCGATGCTGCCGCGCAGGTCGGTGGTCATCACCGCATGCATGGCATCGGCCGTGGTCTGGCGGTCGCTGCCCTCGCCCCAGCGGCCCAGCTCCGCCTGGTGCTGCGGATCGCGGGTCATGCCCGGCAGACCTGCCTTCAACTGCGCTTGCCATTGCGCGGCATCGGCGGCGAGCATGCCCTTGCGCAGCTGGTCGGCCATCGGCCGCACGCTGTCAGCCGTGGCGTTCGGGTCACGCGCGGCCGGCAGGAACGGCAACGCATCGACCACCACCAGTGCGCTGACCGCCGCCGGCTCGGCCTGCGCCATCTGCAGTCCCAGCAGGCCACCGAGGCTGTGGCCGATCACCACCACCGGGCCCAGGTGCTGGTCATGCAGGTAGGCAAGCAGCTGCCCACGCATCGCCGGCAGGAATTCGGCCGGGCGCGGATCGGCCGGTGCGGCGCCGGCAAAGCCGGGCAGCTGCACCAGGCGGCACTGCACATCCTTCAGCGCCAGGCACGTCTCGCGCCAGACCTCAGCGCTGCTGTTCAGGCCGGGGATCAGCAGCAGCGGGCGGCCGTTGCCGACTACTTCGACCTGCACCTTGGCGGCGTTCGAGCCAGTGGCGGCATGCGCGGAACCGGAGCCGAGCACGGCCATCGCCATGCCGATCATCGCCAGCCGGGCCAGGGCCTTCATCGCGTACCAGAGTGCCAGGAAGATCTTCATCGTCTGCTCCTTCATCGGGTGGGTGTTGCCGGGTCTGAGGTCAGCGTGGCCGCAGCGGCGGCACCCCGGTTGCGATTCCGGAGCAACGGCCGGGCGCCGGGGCGAACGGTCGCAGGCCGCGGACGATGTACACCCGCATAAAATTGACAACATCTATCTTGATGAAGAGATATACTGGTCCGCACCCGCCGCTGCCGCCCGTGCCATGACCGCCATCAGCTTCGAGTTCTATCCGCCCAAGACCGACGAACAGCGCAGCCAGCTGGACCGCGCCGCCGCCAAGCTGAAGGACTACGGCCCCGAGTACGTGTCGTGCACCTTCGGTGCCGGTGGCTCGACCCTGAGCTATACCTCGGAGACCGTGCGCCACCTCAACCAGCACCATGGCTTCGATGCCGCACCACATCTGTCCTGCGTCGGCGGCACCCGTCAGGAAATCCGCGAGCTGCTCAAGCTGTACCGCGCGATCGGTTGCCGGCGTCTGGTCGCGCTGCGCGGCGACCTGCCCTCGGGCATGGGTTTCCCCGGCGACATGCGCTATGCCGCCGAGCTGATCGCCTTCATCCGCGCCGAGCACGGCGATGCGTTCCACATCGAAGTGGGCGCGTATCCGGAGACGCACCCGCAGGCGAGCGATGCGCTGGCCGACCTGAAGCACTTCAAGGCCAAGATCGATGCCGGTGCCGATGCGGCGATCACCCAGTATTTCTTCAACCCGGATGCCTACTTCCACTTCGTCGATGAAGTGCGCCGGCTCGGTGTGCAGGTACCGATCACCCCCGGCATCATGCCGATCGCCAACTTCAGCCAGCTGCGCCGCTTCTCCGAGCAGTGTGGTGCGGAGATTCCGCGCTGGATCAGCCGCAAGATGCAGGCCTATGGCGATGACGCCGAATCGGTGCGTGCATTCGGCACCGAAGTGGTGGCCCGGCTGTGCCAACGGCTGATCGAAGGCGGCGCGCCCGGCCTGCACTTCTACACCCTGAATCTGGCCAAGCCGACCACCTCGGTGCTGAAGCTGCTGCAGGGCTGAAAGCACGCCACGTCGCCTTGAACGGCGCTACCCTGCGTCGATGAACCGGCTTTTCTTCCTGCTGCTGTTGCCACTGTGGTCAGCAACGAGCGCTGCCCATGCGCAGTCCACGCGCCTGAACCGCTGCACCGATGCGCAGGGCCAGAGTGTCTACACCGACCGGCCCTGCGACAGCCTGGGCGCGCGGTCGCGGTTGCCACCGCCTGCGCCCGCCGGCAACACGATGCCGCGCGATACCCTGGGCGCGCGCTGTCCGCGACGGTTGAGTGAGCTGGTGGAAGCGCTGCGCACCGGCATCGTCAGCAACGATGTGAACCGGCTGTCTTCGCTGTACCTGTGGAGCGCAGTCTCCGACGCAGGCGCACAACGTATCCTCGGCCAGTTGGAATCGTTGGCGCGGCGGCCGTTGGTGGACGTGGTGCCGGTGTATCCGTCACAGGCGCTGGCGTCCTCGCAGGAGGAGGGTCAGAGCCCTGCTGCGCAGGGATCCGACCCTGAGCCGCCTGCCGCGCGGCATCCGGTCGGACTGCGCCTGGAGCAGACGCTGCCCGGCAGCGCGTCGCGCGCTTCGACGGTGCTGGGATTGCGGCGACAGTACGGGTGCTTCTGGATCACGCTTTGATCGCTAGGGGTCGGATCCCTTTCCTGCGGAAAGGACTCCGCCCCCGGATTCCAGCGATGGGGTCAGAGCCCCGCGTTGCGGGGATCCGACCCTGTTTGCATCACGCCGGCCACAACGCACGAATCGCGGCGATGCCCTGCCCGCCATGGCGGCGCGCCTCGGCGATGTGGCCACTGCCCATGCCACCCAGTGCATAGATCGGCAGCGATACCTGCGCGCGCAATGCGGCGAAGGCATCCCAGCCCATCGGTGCGGCAGCGGGATGGCTGGCCGTGGCCTGCACCGGGCCCAGCACGGCGAAGTCACAGCCCAGCCGCTGCGCAGCCTGCAGCTGCCGCAGGTCATGGCAGGACGCGGCAACCAGCTGTCCCTCTGGCAGCGGTCGCTTCTCCAGTTCCAGCAGCTGTTCGCTGCCCAGGTGCACGCCCACGCCCAGTGCGCGCGCCAGTTCGATATCGCGGTTGAGCAGCCACTGCACGCCGCTGCGCCGATGCGTGCGCAGGGCCTGTTCCAGCATCGCCTGCCGCTGTGGATGCGTCGGAGGCAGGCGCAACTGGATGCGCTGCTGGCCCGCGCCTACCGCGCGCTGCAGCTGCTCATGCCAGTGCTGTATGCCACTGTCATCGTCGGCCGGCGCCGGGGTGATCAGGTAGCTGTCGGGCTGGCGCAGGGCGGCCACCACTGGCAGGTCGGCCGGCGGCATCGAGTAGCGGCCCAGCTTGTCCGGCGCCACCCAGGTGATCGCCTGGCCCTCGCGCCCGCGCGGGGTGCCCTTCCAGCTGCGTACATGGCGCACTTCCAGGGTCAGGTGCTTGTCCGGGTAGCGCTGTGGCACGTCCATCAGCCACTCGCCGACATCCGCCTCGATACCCAGTTCCTCACGCAGCTCGCGCACCAGCGCCTGTTCGGAGGTCTCGCCCGATTCGCGCTTGCCGCCGGGGAATTCCCACAGGCCGGCCATGTCGCGGTTCTCGGTACGGCGGTTGAGCAGCACGCGGCCACGGGCGTCGGTGATGACAGCGGCCACGACGTGGATCGATCGGGTGGGGGAAGGCATGGGGGAAGCATGCCCAGAACAGGGCGGGCCGCGCAATCTCGGATCTGGCCGGATCAGCCGCGCGAAACAGCCGCCATGAAAGAAAAGCCCCGCTTTCGCGGGGCTCTTCGGGTCAGCTCAGCTGGCCGTGGCAGTGCTTGTACTTCTTGCCACTGCCGCACGGGCATGGATCGTTGCGGCCGATCTTCGGCTCGTCACGCTGCGCCTGTGCGATGCCCTGCTGGGCGGCCTGCACCTGCGCGGCTTCCTCGTCGGCACTGTAGCTGCCAACGTCCTGGTGCTGGAACTGCGACTGGCTCAGGCGGGCTTCGACCTGCTGGCGCTCGGCCGCTTCCAGTGCCTGCACTTCCTCGTCGCTGCGGATGCGCACGCGCGACAGCAGGGTCACCACTTCGCGCTTGACGTTCTCCAGCATCTCGGAGAACAGCTCGAAGGCTTCCTTCTTGTACTCCTGCTTCGGCTGCTTCTGCGCATAACCACGCAGGTAGATGCCCTGGCGCAGGTAATCCATGCGTGCCAGGTGCTCCTTCCAGCTCTGGTCCAGCACGGTCAGCATCACGTGCTTCTCCAGCGCGCGCATGGTCTCTTCGCCCACGCCGGCTTCCTTCTCGGCGAAGTGCTGGTTGACGCGCTCCTGCACCTTGGCGGCAATCGCCTCGGCGTCCAGTTCCTCGTGTTCCTTGACCAGGTCGGTCAGCGACATCTGCAGGCCAAAGTCCGACTCCAGGGTCGCTTCCAGGCCACGCAGGTCCCACTGCTCGTCGATCGAGTTCGGCGGCACGAAGCGGGCGACGATGTCGAAGATCACGTCGTCGCGGATGCCATCGACGTTGTCCTTCACCGACTCGGCGTCCAGCAGCTCGTCGCGCTGGGCGTAGATCACCTTGCGCTGGTCGTTGTTGACGTCGTCGAAGTCCAGCAGGTTCTTGCGGATGTCGAAGTTGTGGGCCTCGACCTTGCGCTGCGCCTTCTCGATCTGGCGGCTGACCAGGCGGTCCTCGATGACGGCGATGGGCACGCACCACCACGGCGTCCGCTTCATATAGGCGACGGTGCCGTCGATGGGATCGACCACGAAGATGCGTTGTTTTGACAGGCGCTCGGGCGAATCCGCCGTCTCTTCCGACAGCCAGCCATAGTCCGGCCGTGCCGAAAGCAGCCGGTCTTTCAACATGGCGTCAACCTTCAGGTCGCCGCTGGTGACGGGCGAACCGCCGACCTTGGACTCGATCTTCAGCCCCGCCTCACGCTCGGCGATGGCCAGCGCCCCGGCGTCGAGGTGCTGGACGACAGCAGCTATGCCCGGGTGATCGGCACGCCTGAACAGCCGGGCTGGCTGCGCGTCTCGGCCTGGGATGCCGACACGCCGGCGCTGCGTCTGGAGCTGCACGGCGCCGCGCCTGGCGAGCTGCAGGCGGCAGTGGCACGCATCCGCCGCATGTTCGATCTGGATGCCGATCCGGAAGCCATCGCCCAGGGCCTGGCGGTCGATCCGACCCTGGCCGAGCTGGTGGCGCGCCGGCCGGGCCTGCGCCTACCCAGTGGCTGGGACGGCTTCGAGATCGCCGTGCGCGCCGTCATCGGCCAGCAGGTCAGCGTGGTCGCGGCCACCACCATGACCGCCCGGGTGGTGCAGCGCTTCGGGCGTCCCTGGGGCGAGCCCGGTCATGAGGCCAGTCGCCCGCCGGCGGGCCTGCACCACTTCTTTCCCACGGTGGAGGCCCTGGCCGAGGCCGCCTTGGAAGACCTCACCGGCCTCGGCCTGATCCGC
>JAAIGE0101589332.1_pt1 | contig 21090 bp, 19 predicted proteins | sample 6487951 | NCBI WGS metagenome assembly JAAIGE01 (sample SAMN13974128, study PRJNA590717) | phyllosphere metagenome | biome: tomato field; feature: multiple bacterial spot infested tomato fields; material: tomato leaves; isolation source: leaves from tomato fields | host: Solanum lycopersicum ...
TCCGGGAACATCTCTTTGAGTTCCGGTACCAGCGGACCATTCGGGCCTTGTTCGAAGCTGGTGGTCAGGATGGTTGGCAGCTCAAAGAACTTCGCCACGTCGGCCAACGCCAGAACGTTGTTCTTGAACTCGTTCGGGGTGAAGTCCTGCACCAGCGAAATCAAACCGGTCTGGTGGTCGACCAGCAGAACTACGGCGTCGTCTTTGTTCAGGCGGTTGTAAGTGGCGTTGGTCATGGTGGAATCCTTTTTCGAAGTGGTGAGTGGCTGTCGTTTCAACGTGTGGCTAGATTAATGTCCATCTGAACGTTGAAAAAGCGTTCGAAAAAGGTTTGTCTGTCAACTTGAGGGAGACAATTGAAGGGGTTAACCCCAGCGTGTCAGAAGATATTCAAGAAAATATCAGCCTTTATCGGACGGTGGCTGGTCCTGCGAACTGGTGTCTGTACCCGGAAGGGCGCAGCTGTTGTTCCGGCAGCGAGTGCTACCATCGGGATGAGGCAGCCATGCCAGATGCGGGCGCCAGCGGCAGAAGAGCCGATAGGCCACGTTGAACAGCGGCCTGAATAAACGCCACGACAACGGTGCAGCCCAGACGCCGAGGCCCGCTGCTCGCCAGCTCCAGAGCGTTGCGTCCAGGCCTGTCACCCACGTCCCGTCGTCAAACCTGGCGTGGAGGGCTGATTCCATTTGTTCGAGTGTGTATCCCGTGGCCTGGGGATCAAAGGCTTCCTCACTGATATCGACGAAATGAAGGCGATCAGGTGCAGCACGCGCACGCAGGATTTTGACTTCGCGCGCGCAGAGTGGGCATTCACCGTCAAAGTAGAGCGTCAGAGGCCACTTTATGTTCTCGTACATCGATGAGTGTCCCGTAGCGGCTTAGGTGGCGTTCTCAGCTTCAGAACAGATTCAGGCAACTCGGTTCCGTCAGATCCCGCAAGCGTCAGGTCGCGGGCTGGTGCTGTGTTGCAATCCATAGCCATTCGTTTCTATGCACCCATCAATCACGGTGCCAGCAATATTGAGGTCATCGGCTTGAATACGACTTCAGGCGGAATGTTGGACATCTCTTCCGGTTTTCTGTCTATCGCCAACGAGGCGTAGCCATGAGCCGTGCTCCAGGCAAGCAGGGTACGTTGTTCGAGCAGTGCCGGATCAGGCTCCGCACCATTCAGCGTGATCCATGCCGTGCGAATCGACTGTCGAAGCTGTTGAAGTGCGGCTTCGCCGGTTTTCAGAAGTCTAGGCAATGAGCGGGACGCGCCATCGCCGCCCAACATCAGTCGGAAGTGATGCGGGTAGGTGGTCGCGAACTTCACGTACCCAAGCCCGGCACCCATCATGGGGTCTTTTATTTCGCTCTGAACGGCGCTGATGATTTCTATCAGGCGCTCATAGCCGTCGGCAGCCACTTCGGAAAGCAGATTATCCATCGAGCCAAAATGATGGGCGGGTGCCGAGTGGGAAACATTGGCTCGTCGTGCGCATTCACGCAGCGAAAGCCCCCTCACTCCCGATTCTCCAACGATGTCCCACGCCGCCTGACGAATGACAGCAGCCAGGTTTCCATGATGGTAGGCGCGGGTCGTTTCTGATTTCGGCATAGGGCATTTCCCCGGTTATTAAAATAAAAGTTATCCGGCATTCTCCTCTGGTTATCTTGTCACTGACAAGATGCGCTGTTTTAATCGCGTCAGATCACCTGATCTGCACGAGGAGTTGCCGTGAAAAAGCTCAGCAGAAAAATCCGTATGTTGACCCAGCTGTTTCTCTTGAGGCTAGCCAGTCAGGTGTTACCAGGCCCTACCGGAAAATACCTCGCCCGGCGATTCATCACGCCGCAGGCTGCTGAGCGGTCGAAGGTCGCATCAGCCCTGAAGGCGTCACTGGGCGTACATACCGAGACCCTGACGTTGGCCGGTATCAATATAACGACCTACCAATGGGGTGATCCTTCGCGTGAGCCTTATGTGCTGCTCGCGCATGGCTGGTCAAGTTACGCGTTGCGTTTCGCCGAATGGATTCCGATGCTGCGATCAATGGGTTATGCAGTGGTCGGCTTCGATCAACCTGCTCATGGAGCAAGTAGCGGAAAAACCAATCACTTGCCGTTGTTCGTCGAGATGATTCAGCGGGTGGGACGCCATTTCGGAAAACCGGCAGTCTTCATCGGACACTCCATGGGCGCCTCTGCCGTGGTTTTTGCTCAGGATGAGGAGTGGTGCCCAGAGCGCTTTGTGCTCATCGCGCCATTCGTGGCGATTTCAGAGAATGCCACTCGGCAGTTTGAGACCGCAGGAATCTCGCCCAAGGCATTCACTTCGTTTGAAGCGTACCTGTACTCGGTGACGGGGCGCCGGTTCGCTGAGTATGAAGGCGCTTTGCGTTTGCCCTTGATGAAAGGCCTTGCGCTGATCATCCATGATCGAAATGACCGCGAGACGCCATGGGAGAAGGGGGCCCGGTTCGCAAAGCTTTGGCCGGGCGCGCGGCTCTTCACGACTGAAGGGTTGGGGCACAATCGCTTGCTTGATCATCCTTCGGTTATCAACGAGGTCATGAACTTTATCAAGCCAGAAACCATTAACGACCAGGTGGATTGAATAGCCGTTCGGACAGTGTGAGGGCTGCGGCAACCGACAAGCCACCGCAGTCTGACGCGACTCAGCGGCTGGCTTCAGCCAGGCCCGTCTCGATAAAGCGTACAGAGCTCTCCATTGCCTGCTGACCTTCGGGCAGGATAGCGGCGTAGAAATGCCAGGCATGGAACATCGCAGGCCACACTTCCAGGTTCACACGAACGCGGTTGTCCGCCAGGTGAGTGGCAAGGCGCATCGCTTCACTCAGCATCAATTCGTTCTCGCCGATCTGCACCAGAATGGGTGGAAGCCCAGTGACATCGGCAAAAACCGGCGAGGCCAGCGGGTGGTTGGCAAGCGTGTCGCCCAAAAACGTTCTGGCCAGTATGTCCAGCACCGACTTGGCGTTCAGCGGGTCCAGACCTTCTCGATTGCTCATGGAAGCGCCGGTGTGTTCGAGGTTTGCCCACGGCGAGATTGAAGAGCCCACCGCCGGTAACGGAAGCCCTTTGGATTTGGCCGCCACCATCACGCTGACCACCATCGCTCCGCCTGCCGACTCGCCTGAAAAGGCGATCCTGTTGGCCGGGATTTTCTGCTCAAGCAGCCACTCGTAGGCGCGCAGTGTGTCGTCGATGGATGCCGGGAATGTGTGTTCCGGTGCAAGGCGGTAGTCCGGCATGTAAACGCGAGCGCCGAGCATTTTCGCGAAGTTGCCGCCGATGCCGTGGTAGCCGTCCGGACGCCCGACAATGTAGGCGCCGCCGTGGATGTACATCACCACTGCGTCAGTTTTGAGGCGGGGGGGATGATGACCGAGGTGTCGATACCGGCAGGCGCTCGCTGGATTCCGAAAGGCATGACGGTTGAGTATCTGGCCAAGGCCAAGACATCGATTCATGCGATTGCAGACGGCAACGAGATTGACTGGGCGTCGTCGGGTGACAAGGTGGTGCCGGTCGATATCTTCGACGAGAACGGTGTAAAGGTGTTTACCGCACGCATCACGATGAATGTGAAGCTGGGCTGACCCTCAGAAAGTGTTCGCCCGCCGTTGTGGAGGGCGAACGGATTTTCAGCCTATTCCATCACCTCGGCCACACCCTGATCTTCTCCCAGAAAACCGCCGCTCTGGTGCTGCCACAACCGCGCGTAGGTGCCGTTCCTTTCGAGCAGTTCGCTGTGAGTGCCTTGCTCGATGATGCGCCCGTCATCCATCACGATGAGCCGGTCCATTGCCGCAATGGTGGACAGGCGATGGGCGATGGCGATGACGGTCTTGCCCTGCATCATTTCATCGAGGCTTTCCTGAATGGCCACTTCGACTTCCGAATCCAGCGCGCTGGTGGCTTCATCAAGGAGCAGAATCGGGGCGTTCTTGAGCATGACCCGCGCAATGGCGATGCGTTGGCGCTGGCCGCCCGACAGCTTGATACCGCGCTCCCCCACCAGCGTGTCATAGCCGCTGTGGCCTTGCTTGTCGGTCAACTGATTAATGAAGCCGTCGGCCTGAGCGTTGATCGCCGCCCTGCGGATATCCTCGTCGGTCGCATCCGGTCGGCCATAAGCGATGTTGTCGCGAATCGAGCGGTGCAGCAGCGACGTATCCTGCGTGACCATCCCGATTGCGCTACGCAGGCTGTCCTGGGTGACGTGCGCGATGTTCTGCCCGTCGATGCGGATTTCGCCACTGTCCACGTCGTAGAAGCGCAGCAACAGGTTGATGAGTGTGGATTTCCCCGCACCGGAACGGCCCACCAGACCGATTTTCTCGCCCGGACGAATACTCAGATTCAGGCCATCGAGCACCTGACGCTCGCCGTTGTAGTTGAAGCTCACCTTGTCGAACGTCACCGCGCCGCCAGAGGTAACCAGCACGCCTGCGTCCGGTGCATCCTGAACCTTGGGACCGCGGGTCAGGGTTTCCATGCCGTCCTGCACCGTGCCGATGTTTTCGAACAGCGACGTCATTTGCCACATGATCCAGTGCGACATGCCGTTGACGCGTAGCGCCATGGCAGTGATAGCCGCCACTGCGCCCGTGCCGACTTCACCCTGATGCCAGAGATACAGGGCGTAGCCGCCAGCACCCATGATCAGGGCGACTACCAGCGCCTGATTGACGATCTCGAACTGGCTCACCAGACGCATCTGGCGAAAGCCGGTCTGTTTGAAATCCTCCATCGCCGCGCGCGCGAAGTGCGCTTCACGTTTGGAATGGGAGAACAGCTTCACCGTCGTGATGTTGGTGTAGGCGTCCGAAACACGTCCGGTCATCGATGATCGTGCGTTGGCCTGTTCCTGGCCGACCTTTCCCAGACGGGGCACGAAATACATCATGGCCAGGCCGAACAACGCAATCCAGGCAAGGAAAGGCAGCATCAGTTTCAAGTCGAAGCCGCCCGCCAGCGCGATGATCGCAATGAAATACACCCCGATGCCGGGCGCGATCTCGATAAGGGTGAACAGCACCTCACGGACCGACAGCGCCGTCTGCATCACCTTGGTCGTGACCCGACCTGAAAACTCGTCGGAAAAGAACGAAAGGCTTTGTCGCAGCATCAATCGGTGGAAATCCCAGCGCAGCCGCAGCGGCAGGTTGATCGCCAGTACCTGATGCTGAACCATGGTTCTTAATGCCACCAGCCCGATGCTGACCACCAGAATGATGCCGATGCCCCACAGCACTCGACTTTCCTGCCCGCTCACCTCACCGCCAGCCTGCCAGGTCGAGAGCAGATCCACGACCTGCCCGAGGAAGGAAAACAGCCAGGCTTCGTAGATCGACACACTGGCGCCCAGTAATGCCAGCGCGAGGATGTAACCCCGGGCGCCCCGCGTGCAGGCCCAGAGGAATTTCACCAGGCCTTCAGGCGGTGGTGGTGTCTCGTCGGGTGGGAAAGGGTCAAGCCGTTTTTCAAATGCCTGAAGCATCAGCAGTCTCCATGGGAATCAGTTAAAGCGATCCTGTCGTTGCGCTGTACGTTGAGCTTGTGGGACAAGGTGCCGCGCTCAATGATCAAAAGTGAAGCTGTGCATAAAGTCAGTCAGTAGCAGACCTGCTGCAAGAGCAGGGGTTGCACCCGGATTGGATCAGCAAGAGATGAAGGTACAGCGAGAGGTCTTGGTAACACGGGTTTCATGGGCGTTCGCCCGCACTCGTGGCGGGCGAACACACCCTGATAACGGCGTCAGTTACCCAGCGGTGGCGTGCGGGGCGGAATCACGCGTTTGCTGCCCATGGCTTCAAACGCCGAGGCAAAACGCAGCAGGTTGGAGTCGTCATATGCACGACCGGCAAACGTCAGCCCGACAGGCATGCCGATGTCGGCCATCAGGCCCATTGGCACCGTAACGGTCGGGACGCCAAGGTGGCGGATGGCGAGGTTGCCGTTGGCCACCCAGACACCGTTGCTCCAGGCGATGTCGGCGGATTCGATGTTGACGTCCGCATCGGCGGGGCCGACGTCGGCCACCGTCGGGAACATTACAGCGTCAAGCCCGAGTTTTTCCATCCAGTCTTCGAGGTCGATGCGGCGCGTCTGTTCCAGCCCGCGAAGGCCATCCGGCAGCGTCGGGATTTCGTTCCAGGGCGTGATGCCGCGCTCGGCCATGCGCACGTACTCGTCCATGCCTGCCGCCAGATCGTCTTCACGATTGGGCAGGGTGCCAGGATCGTGCGGGAAGATTTTCGGCCCGTCGACATCGGCGAGGCGGTTCAGCGCCGGGTCGCCGTTGGCGCGCAGGAAGTCATCGAATGCCCAGGCGGAAAGGTCCCACAGTTCGTGGTGCATAAACGCTTTCGAGACCAGTCCACGGGTGAACACCGTTGGCGCGCCGGGGCGATCACCTTCGCAGTTGGAGACCAGCGGGAAGTCGACGTCGATCACTTCGGCGCCTGCTGCAACCAGGGCCTGACGTGCGTCTTCCCACAGATCGATCACCGAAGGGCGGGTGACGATGCGCTGGCCGGTCGGGCCGCCAATACCGGGCTTTTCGGCGGTGCCTGCGTCAGGGTCGGCATTGATGTACATGCGCGGCACACCGAAGCGTTTGCCAGCCAGGCTTTCTGCGCCAGCACTCAATTCGGTGTAGGCGGCAGGGCGTACGCAAGCTACTGACGGAATCGGCACCCAAGGCTGCAGACGCCAAAGATCGCCGCGTGTCTCGGGGTCTTCGGCGACGATCACGTCCAGCACTTCCAGCAGGTCTGCCATGGTTCTGGCGTAGGGCACGACGACGTCCATGGTCGGCGTCAGCGGCCAATTGCCGCGCACCGATATCACGCCGCGCGAAGGGGTATAGGCGCACAGACCGTTATTGGAAGCCGGGCCGCGTCCGCTGGACCAGGTTTCCTCGGCCATGCCGAACGCTGCGAAGCTGGCGGCGGTGGCCGTGCCTGCGCCGTTGGACGAGCCGGAGGCGAAGGGCGCGGTCAGATAGCTCGCGTTGTAGGGGCTTTCGGCGCGTCCGTACACGCCGCGCTGCATGCCGCCATTGGCCATCGGCGGCATGTTGGTTTTGCCCAGACAGATGGCCCCGGCGTCACGCAGGCGGCTGATGGTAAAGGCATCTTTCTGCGCGACCAGATCGACAAAGGCCGGGCTGCCCGAGGCGGCAGTCAGACCTTTCACCAGATAGCTGTCCTTGGCGGTATAGGGAATGCCGTCGAGCGGTCCCAGTGTTTCGCCTTTCGCACGACGCGCGTCAGAGGCTTGCGCTTCGGCAAGCGCCTCGGGGTTCGGTACCACGAGGGCGTTCAGTGCGGTGGCAGTGTTCGGTCCGTCATAGGCTTCGATGCGTGCAAGGTACGCCTGAACCAGCTCGACCGCAGTGGTCTTGCCGGATTCAAGCGCCGCGCGCAGCTCGGCAATGGAGACTTCTGTGACTTCGATCATGGGATTCTCACCGACGGCTTATAAGGAACGGCACAGGCGCTCGCGTTGTGTGCACTCAGGTGCAGTTTGCTGCTTTGCGATAGCCCGCCGCCCTGGCTTTGGATTCAGAGTCGAAGGATATCCGATTTTTCGACGAGACTTTATCGTAGCTCGGGCAGCCCTGAGGCAGGTGATAGATGTGACTGTTGAGGTTGCCGATGATCACGCCTGCCGAGGATGCGCGGGTCGCAGGCTTCTGCGCGTCAGGCTGCGTCTTGGTCTGCGCGGTTTTCTGCGCAATGGCGCTGACCACACCGTCGCCGACCGGCTTGTAGCCTTGGGTCCAGGTACGGGCGCGGCTGACGAACGGGTTGGCGTGCCCCATGACGGTTGCGATGCGACGGTCACGTTCCTTTTCCCACGCCGTCACCGGGTATTGCTTGTCCCAGGCCATCAACAGCTGTTGTTGTTGACGCGACATGTTCAGGTTGTACCGATCGAACATGTAAAAAGTGGTACGTGCGACCATGCCTTTCACTTCGTCACGCGGTTCGGCAACGTTCTGCTGGAAATCGACCTTTGTCTTGCACTGTCCATACTGCGGCGCTACGCCCGAGGCCATGCCGTAGTTGTAATTGTTGCGGTCGCCGTTCACTTCGCCCACTGCCGGGTAAAGGTTGAACAGGTCGGCCTCCATGGCCTTGAACACCGGGTCATCGTTTTCGCAAAATTCGCGCCCGCCTTTCTGCCAGCACTGACGCTGATGGCCGAAGGTCCAGGCCGGAACAATGTGCTCCCATTCGGTACGCGCTGCGCGGTTCTCCTGCTTGCGGGCCTGCAGGCCGCAGGAACCGGCATCGATACGGCCACCCGATTTTCCGACCCAGGTCCATTTGCAGCCGCAGTACAGATCGCCCTGAGCACTGCTGGCCTGATCGAGATAGATCTTTTGTTTGGCAACCACCTTGGCTTCGGAAAACGTTGAAGGCGGCTCTGCGAAAGCGGGGTTGATAGCGAGGAATGACAGCGTCAATACGTAAAACAGAAATTTCATGAGTCAGCATATTTCAGGTTCAGGGGGCGCGCATTGTACTCATGACAGCCTGAGGGTAAACGTATGATTCGGCTCGATTACAGTTGTGCCTTGAAGCGCGCGCGGTGTTCCCTGGGTGTGATGCCGAAGGCTTTGATGAACCGGCGGATCAGCGTTGCCTCGCTGCCCATGCCGCAGCGCTGTGCGATTTCCTTGAGCGGTTTGTTCGACGTGTCGAGCAAATGACGCGCCGCTTCCAGGCGAATCGACTCGACCATTCGGCTCGGTGTACGACCCGTACTTTCACTGTATTTACGGATGAAGGTCCGCTCGCTCATGTTCATGAAGTTGGCGAGCGCGGTAACGGATAAATCATCACACAGGTGCACATTCATCCAGGCATGAAGGTCGGAAAACTGGCTGCTCTTCGATTGCAACGCCAGCGAGGAACTGAACTGGTCCTGATCGCCGGGACGCTTGAGAAACATGATCAGATGCCGGGCCACTTCAAGGGCTGCTGAGTGCCCGAGGTCCTGCTCGACGATGGCCAATGCCAGGTCGATGCCTGACGTCACCCCGGCAGAGGTCCAGATATCCCCGTCGTTGATGAAGATCGGCCCGCGCCTGACCTTGATGGCAGGGAAGCGATGTTCCAGTTCGTCGTACGCGGACCAGTGAGTGGTGGCTTCCCGTGCGTCCAGTTTGCCCGCAGTCGCCAGAGCAAACACGCCCGTACAGACTGACACCAGGCGCTGGGCCTTATCGGCATGCGTGACGAAGTGGCTGAAGAATCTGGCGTCCTTGCAGAAGTCATGGATGCCTGGCCCGCCGGGAACGATCAGCGTGTGCGCGGGTGTGGTGTCGGCGCACAGGTGATCGGCGCTCAACGAGAAGTTGCAGAAGATGTCGGTCGGGGAGTCGAGGACGAGAACAGAGAGCGCGTAAGGCAGATCGGCACTTTTGGCGAGATGGTTTGCAGCAACGAACACATCCAGAGGCCCTGCGAGATCCAGAAGACTGACGTGAGGGTAGGCAACGAACTGTATCGACTTGGCAGGCATTTATACGTGCTCCAGTGCCAGTGCCAGCGGCGGCGAGGTCTTCATCAGTTTGGCGGGAATGATCAACGCTTTGTCATTTATTGAATCAAGGGCCGATTTATCCTGATTCTGCTTTCTTCGGCAGCTTCGGGCACTGCCCCGTACACGTTGATCTTTTTGGAAGGTTCGGAGAACTGACGCCATGTCACGTCTGGTCAGTAGCATCATGGAATTCGAGGCAAGAATGGACGCTGATCTCAACCACGAGATATCGGCCATGTTGTCGGCTATCGCGCAACAGTCGGAACAGTGCGCAGGTTGTGAACTGAGAAAAACCCGAGGTCCGCACGGATGGATCGTCGAATGTGTCTGGCGTGATTCAGGCTCCATGCACGAACATTTTTCATCACCGCAATTGCAGGCGCTGATCCAGCTGTTGGTGTCCCGGTCGAGTAGGATCGTATTCGATATCCCTTGCTGAACAGATTGCGAAGCGTCAATCACTGTCGGGTCTCCAGACAGAACAGCAGTTTCTTGAAGTGCTCGTTGCACACTGCGGCAACGAGCGCTTTTTATTGAACGTCTGACAGGTCCTTTAGAAGTCCAGCGTCAAACCCGCATAGATCGCGCGACCATCGCCAGGCGCATGCAGCGACTGCTCCACGCCGCTGCTCGAGTCGTACCACACGTATTCGTAGTATTTGTTCGCGATGTTCTTCGCCTGAACATCCAGGCTCAGCTCAGGTGAAAGCTGGTACGTTGCCCCGAGGTTGATCAATACATAACTGCCGTATTTGCCGGTGCTGTTGGTTCGTTCCAGGTAGTAATCACTCTGTCCGTTGATCCAGGTCGAGACTTCGAGTCTGGGTGTCAGCCGATAGGCCGAACCTGCGGTGTACAGATGGTGAGGGACGTGATCCATCTCCTTGCCTTCGCTGGCCGGAAGATTGGGGTTGGGTTTGAGTATTTCGGAGAAGTGTCTGGAATAGGACAGCCACAGGCTGCTGGCGTCGGTGGGGTAGACATTGAGCTGCACATCCCAACCCTTGCGCAGGGTTTGCCCGACGTTTTCGGCATCGCCGACGGCATCGTTGAGCTTGCGCTGCACTTCATCCGAGGCTTTCTGCTCCCAGTACGCGATGCGTCCGTTGACCCAATCGACGGGCCGGAATTTGATCCCGGTTTCCCAGCCGTCGTTGATCGAGGGCTTCAAGTCATCAGCCTGCGTCGCCAGGCGATACGCCGCCGAGCCGACGCCAATCTGATAGCTGCGCCCCCAGTTGGCGTACACGCTCGCCTGTTCCCACGGTGAATAGACCACGCTGAGTTTGGGCTGACGAATCTGGCCGTAGTCGTTGACGTCGGCTCGCTCGCCGGTCAGCTCGTTGGTGTAGTCACCGTAGACCTTGTCGACGCGGTACGCCGGAATGATTTTCAGCGATTTGAACGGCTCGATCACCGCCTGTACGTAAGCGCCATAGACGTCGAGATCGAATTGTTGATCACGCGTCTGCGCCACCCGCGAACGTTGCAGGGTTCTATACCTGAGGCTCTGGTTCTCCTGACGCTGCACCTCTGCGCCACCTTCCAGCGCGAAGGCATACAGATGCTCGACCTCGGGACGCCAGGTCAGGCTGCTCAGTGCGCCATATTGCGTTTCGTCGCTGTAGCGTTCCTGTTGCGACGAGGTGCGCCAGTATTGCGTCCAGCGTCGGTCTTCGAAGGTGTTCACATAGGCTTTGCCGGCCAGGCTCAGGGTCTCAGTGAGCGTCGCGTCCAGATGCAGGCCGAGCTGGTTCATTTCACGCTCGCCGGTGTCAGTGGCGTTGTTGGCATAGGACTGGCGAGCATGGTCCCGGGCGTCGCGCCGGCTCAGGTAACCGGCCTCGTCGGCATCCACCTTGTAGTGGCGGGCAGTGAGCCCCGCGCGCCAGCTTTCGTCGTCGGCGGTGTAGAACCATTTGCCGGAAAAGCTCATGCGTTCGGCGTCAGCGTGATTGCGATAACCCTCGCTGCCCTGATAGCTGAACGAATAGTTCTGGCTCCAGTTGCCTTGCTCGACGCCTTTGACCAGTTGCAGTTCGCGAGTATCGAAACTGCCGTAGCGCAATCGAAGTTTGCCGTCGTTACCGCCCTGGCGTGTGTTGATGCTCGCGTTGCCGGCGATGTTGTGCAGGCCGTATCGCGGGTCATTGGTGCCGCGCACCACTTCGATGCTGTCGATTTCCAGCGGAAAGATCATGTCAATGAACGGCATGTTGCCGTCATTGGTGTTACTCGGAATGCCATCGATCAACAGTTTGACCGCGTTGACTTCCCCTTCGCCATTGAAGCCGCGAAACGAGAGCTTGCCCGAAGTGGTGCCCTGGTTGAACTGCGTCAGCATCACTCCTGGAACCCGACCGAAGAGTTCCCAGCTGTAGTGCACGGGCTGTTTTTCGAGGATGTCAGCACCCAGCACATCGACTGAGCTGAGGATATTGCGGCTGGCCAACGGGCCGTTCTGGCCTGCTGAAACGTCTACGGCACCGAGCGTAACGACCGAGTCCGCGCTGCCACGGGTTTCGGCGATTGCCTCACTGAGCGGCGTGAAGGCAAACAGGCAGGACAGCATGACGGGCGATGCAGGGTATGAGGTACGGGTTGTTTTCATGAGCGGCGTAATCCACGCAAAAAAGTGACGCTGTCCCGACGTGCACGCACAAGCGCGCCCGAGGGTTCAGGTTGGGTCAAGTCACACAGCGAGGAACGTGAGAGGAGGCGAGCGAGGGCTGACGGCGGGCCACAGGTAGCGCGGAGGCGGCTGCGCCCAGGAGCGAACGGTGACCGGTGAAATGCTTTTTGCCGGAGCCGGATTCAGCATCCAGTCGGAAACGTGGCTGGCTGTCAGTACCGTGAAAGAGGAACACACCGGGCAGGAGAGCTGGGGGAGGGCGTGCTGCTTCTGATCCGACTCACTGGAGTCCAGGCCCGCGCTGCCTGACCCATCCAGCGAACAGTAACCCCCGTTCAGACCGCTGAGCGCCAGACCGCTCATTTGTCCGTGATGCAGGCCGCAGAAAAAAAGGCTCAGCAGGACGCTGGCGTACAGCGTCCATGCAATAAGCGACCTTTCATCACGGGTTATTTTCATGGGGCGCAACTCTATCACCGCCCCCGCTTTTCAAGCATTGCCCGAGTGTGGCGAATCGTCGCAGTTGATGGGCCGTGTCGGGCGTTCAGGTCAATGGCTTAACGTTGTCTGAAAGAAGGTCGACGCGGATGCGTAAGGCGATGCCAGTTGGCGAGCGTCATTTTGCGTCATGAAGGAGATCGCCAGAAACACCAGGCCCATCGCGGCCGGAATGGCACCTTTGGGTTTATGGACATTCAGGTGCGCCATGGAGGACAGGATCAGGTGATAAAAGATGCCTGCGTAGGCAAGGTCGCTGAGTGCCACGTTGAAGCGCGACAGAATCACCACAGGGCCGAGCACCTTTACCGCGATCATGAAGGGGATAAGTCCCGTGGCTGAATAGCCCAGTTCAGCCTGGGCTTCACGTACATAGGTATGTTGGGTGACGTACATGAACGCCGACGCGAAATACAGCAGCGACAACAGGGCGGTGCTGGTCCAGTAAAGGTAGAGAGTCATAAGGTTCTCGCTATTGTTTGTATTCGACAGACGGCGAGAATGTAGACTCATATGAAAACTGACAAGTAGGATGAAATAAGGTGGATTAGTATGGAAAACCAGACCAATACCAGCGCCCATTTGAACATGCATGAAGAAATGCGCCGCGCATTCTCGTTGCTGTCAGGCAAATGGAAGCTGGAAATCATGTGGCTGATCAATCAGCGCGTCTATCGCTTTGGCGAACTGCGCAAGGCCATTCCTGGCATCACTCAGCACATGCTGACCGCGCAACTTCGCGAGCTTGAGGCAGACGGGCTGGTGACACGCACCGTGTTCGCCGAAGTGCCGCCGCGTGTGGAATATGAGATTACCGAAAAGGCGCGAGGGCTGGGGCCGACCATGGAAGCGCTGACGATCTGGTGGCAGGAACATGGTGCCAGCGTGCCGGTCAGGTCGGCCGGGCGCGGTCGTGTTGCGCGGGAGTCAGGCACGAAATCCAGCTGAAGACACGGGATGTCCTGATCAGGCAAAAACAGCTGACTGGCTCGGCGAAGTTTTGTGAGGAGGCCTCGCTACATTTCCGACTTAGCGCTGTCGCGCAGCAAACCCCGGACTGTGGGAGGCGGCTTGCCGGCGATCTGCCGGGAACCGGCAGCAAGACCTGCACACACGGTATGTCAGATGCAACCTGGGGCCGCTGCGCGGCCCATCGCTGCCGTCGTAACCTTCGAGAGCTCCCACGCCCTCCGGGCAGAAGCAGAGTTCAGCACTTTTTCGGCAATCAGTCTTACAGTCGGAACCTGCCCACTTCCTGTTGCAGACTGGTCGCGAGGTTTTTCAGCCCGCCGCTGGTCTTGAGCAGTTCCTGAACGGACATATTGTTCTGTTCGGCCATTTGTGCAGAGCGTTCTACGCTGCGCGCGACATCCTGGCTGGCAACGGTTTGCTCGCGCAACGCAAACGATATCTGGTCCACCACATGCAAAACCTTGCTGGAACTGTCGCGGATTTCGATAATCGCCTGGCCGGCATTGCCTGCCATTTCCACGCCGCTGTTCACTTCCAGCACTCCGCTGTGCATGCTCTGGACGGTCTCTCTCACGCCAGCCTGGATTTTCTCGATCATCCCGGCAATCTCTTTGGTCGATTTGCCGGTGTTTTGCGCCAGGAGGCGTACCTCGTCGGCCACGACGGCAAACCCGCGTCCCTGTTCGCCCGCCCGCGCAGCTTCGATGGCGGCGTTGAGCGCCAGCAGGTTTGTCTGGTCGGCGATGCCTTGAATCACGCTGATGATCGATGAAATATGCTCAGAATGTTGGCCCAGGCCTGAAACCTGCGTCGACGAATGCTGCACGGTCCTGGCAATGCCGTTCATGCTGGACAGGGTGTTTTCGATGACCTGCGCGCCTTCTTTGGATTGCTCGCCCGAGCGACTGGCGATCTGGTGGGCCTCGTCGGCGTTCTCGGATACGTGATGAATGCTGACAGTCAGTTCCTCGATGGTGGCGGCCATCATTGAAGCCGAGGTCGACTGTTCCTGGATGGCGCCGGACAGTTGCTCGGACGCACCGGAAATCTGCTGCACAGACACCACCAGTTGATTTGCCGCCTCACTGATCTGTTGAATCATCTCGCGCAGGCGCTTTTGCATCCGGTCGAACGCCTTGGGCAGTTCATCATGGCTGCTGGTGTCGATGACCGTGTCCAGCCGGCCATCGGCAACGGCTGTGGCGGCATCAATCGCCAGTTGCAGGCGTGCGGTGGTGCTGCGACCCAGTGCCGTCGCCAGAATGGCGGCAAGAAGCGCGGCCGCAATGCCACCGCATACCAGGATCATCAGTGCGAAGTGCTTGGCGTCGATCATGTTCTGGCTTCTGACGACCAACAGCGTGTTTTCCGCGGCGCTGATCTCGGCCAGCGTTACACGCATGCTGTCCATCTTGGCTTTGTCGGCACCGGCGATGATGCGATTGTCCAGTTCATCATCAGGCAAGTTGCGTGCAGTCAGGTCCCTGCGCATGGCGACGATGGTGTTGACGTCATCTTCAAGCCAGCGTTTGTAGGTTTCTCCCAGCGACGCGAGGCGTCGCTGTTGCTCCGGGTTGTCAGCTGTCAACTGCTTGAGCGCATCGAGCTCTTCGCCAAAGCGTTTTTCGCCGGCAATAAGAGGCTCGAGAAACGCGTCTTTCGACGTGATGACAAAGCCACGCATGCCGGTCTCGATATTGATCAGCTGTTCCAGGGCCAATTGCGCTTCACTGAGCACCTTATAGGTATGAACATTGCTGTTAGTGGCGTCTTCAACCTGCTCGAACCCCCTGTAGGCGCTGGCCACCAGAACGGCGATGAGTACGACAATAGCGATAAAACTGAAGTAAAGCTTCTGCGAAATGCTGAGCTTATTGAGCATGGTGTCAGTCCTGAAACTTGCCTCCCTGGCAGTCCAATGATGTTTTGTAGGAAGAGCGGCAGTGTGCAAATTTCTTGGAGTGATGTTATTTGGATATCATGATTTCGACCGTGCCTTGATGAACTTGAGGTGCGGGCGAGCACTATTTGAAATATTGCGAAATAATTTATTTAAGCAGCTGATTATTAAGTGATTTTATTTTGATTTCGGTTGTAATTTATAGCGCTTAAAGAATGAAAGTTAAGATTTTGACGGCATTAAGTTGACGGGCTGTGTGTCGATCGATGGTCTAAGATCACTGCTTCCTCACTGTTCCGGGCTGTACGGCAATGACACATGACACCTCGCTTGAACTGGCTTCCCGCCTGATCCGCAACTTCAATGAGATATCGCTTGAAAAGCAGGTCCGCGATCCGTTGTATGAAAGTCTGGCAGGACAGCTGGCAACGGGAACGGCCGCCAGCAAGTTGGGCGCCTCCATTGATATCGTTGCGCCGGGCAAGCGCTCGTGCCCTTATCATTTTCATCATGCGCAGGAGGAAATGTTCATCGTCATCGAAGGCGAAGGCAGCCTGCGGGTTGCAGACCGGATGCTGCCCATCAAGAGCGGCGATGTGATCTTCATTCCACCGGGGCCGCAATACCCTCACCAGATCATCAATACGTCGTTGTCGCCTCTGAAGTACCTGTCCATCAGCACCCGTGAAAAGCCCGAGATCTGCGAGTACCCCGACTCAGGCAAGTACCAGGCCATGGCGTCCGGTGAGGGCGCTGCTTTCGTGGCCAGGCAACGGGTCGATCTGAATGTGGACTATTGGGATGGCGAGCCGTAAGCCGGACGCGCTCGTGCACATGCGCACCCGGTGCTGTGCCTGTATGCTTCTGCCGACTCGAAAATGAAGTAAACGAATTCATCATGTCTGAAAACGTGCCCGATCCCGCCTCAACGCCAGCCGCCAAACGTCGTCGCATCCCGAAAGGCGATCTGCGTAAGGTCGATATCATTCAGGCAGCCTTGGTGATCTTTGCCCGCGATGGCTTTGCCGGCGCATCGCTGTCGAACATCGCCAAGGTGGCGGGTATTTCCCAGGTCGGATTGCTTCACCATTTCCCCAACAAGCTGGCCTTGCTGCAAGCGGTGCTCGACCATCGGGATCAGTACATCTCGACGCGGTTGCAGGACGCCGAACAGGTGGCAACGCTGGAAGGCTTCGTAGCGTTTCTGCAGTTCATCATGCGGTTCAGCATCGAAGACGCGTCTGTCAGTCAGGCGCTGATGATCATCAACACCGAAAGCCTGTCCGTTACCCATCCGGCGAATCGATGGTTCTGCGAGCGTTTTCATATCGTGCACAGCCATCTGCAGGCGCAGTTGAAACTGTTGGTGCAGGCGGGCGAAGTGCGAGGGGACATCGATGTGAAACAGGTCAGTCTCGAGCTGGCATCGATGATGGACGGGATGCAGATTCAATGGCTTCGTTCACGGTCCGACGTGGATATCGATCGCGCATTCAAACGGTTCCTCGACCGAATGGTGTCAGACCTGCGAGTGCGCTAGCAACGCGTCTGGCGGGCCGTTGGCAATCGGTGGCCGCGAAGACCACCGATTGCTGCCTGTCAGTAAGCCTGTTCCGGCTTGACCTGAACGGCTTTGCGCAGCGGAACGGGGAGAGGGTTGGAGTCACGTGTGGTCAGTTGCTCCGGGTAGAGCGCGACGACGGTGCGGTTGAGTGGCAGATTTTCCGAGTCCTTGCCGACCAGCACCTTGAACTTGCCCGGATCGACTTTCCAGCTCACCGAATCCGGCGCGTAGTAAGCAAACGAACGCGAATCCAACGCAATGGTGACGGTCTTGCTTTCGCCCGGCTTCAGGTAAACCTTGGAGAAGCCTTTGAGTTCTTTCTCGGGACGATCAACCTGCGGCTTTGACGGTTGCACATACAGCTGAGCGACTTCGAATCCGGCCCTGTCACCGGTATTGGTGATTGTGAACGTCGCGTTGATGGTCGAACCGGGTGTCAACACGTTGCTCGACAGCCTCAGGTTGCTGTACTCATACATTGTGTAAGACAGACCGAAACCAAACGCATAAAGCGGCGTGATGTGGTTCTTGTCGTACCCGCGATAGCCCGGATAAAGGCCTTCGCTGTAGGTCATTTCAGTGGGTGGGTTGGTACTGCTGAAATAGTACGGCACTGGATCCTTGTACGACGCGTAGCTCGGGTTGTCCTCGACCTTCCTGTCCAGCGTGATCGGCAGTTTGCCGGACGGGTTGACCATGCCGAACAGAATTTCAGCCAGTGCCTGACCGCCTTGCTGGCCGGGGAACCAGGCGTGCAACGAGGCTGCAACCTTGTTGGCCCACGGTTGCATGTCCATGCCGCCACCGCCGTGCATCACCACGATGGTTTTCGGGTTGGCTTTCTGTACGAAGCTGATCAGCTCGGACTGGAACTGTGGCAGTTCGAACGGATGGTCGAGGGACTCGCCTTCATATTCGAAGTTGCTGCCTGCCGCGACGACCACGGCATCGTAGTCCGCCAGGTTCTTCGGCGGGCGCAGTGACGCCCAGCTCATCTGTACGCCATTCATGCCGCCCAGTACCGGCGTGAAGTTGCCTTTGAGACGGCGATACTCCAGACGCACGTTGTACTCGCTGCCGGCTTTCAGGCTGGCGGTCTTGATCGCGCGAGGAACAACCGGGATCAGATCGAACGAGACTTGTCCGCCTTCGTCTTCGGCCACCAGTTCGTCGTTGATCCACAGCTTGTACGCGCCATCGGCACGGACCTTGAACACATGCGGGCCGGTGATCGTCGGTTTGATCTTGCCAGTGAAGCGGGCGGAGAACGCACCTGCCACCGGGTTGAAACCGCTGACGGTGCTGGTGCCGTTGTCGGTCACGTTGCTGCTGGTGATCCAGTCCAGGTTGACGCCCGGCTCGATGCGCGTTGCCACCGGATCGCCCGACAGGCTGGTGTTGGCGTAGTACTCGGCTTTGACGCCTGCGTTGCTGATGGCCTGTTTGCCTGAGCCCGGCTGATACCAGACCGACGACTTCGGGTTCAGGCTCATTTGGCTGATGTAGTCGACATTGGCCGTGTTCGACGCCAGTTGCTTCAAACCACTGAGTTCGGTGACGTAGCTGGCCGGAACGGAGTAGGCGGTCCCGAAAGGCGACGTCGGTGGTTGAACAGCCAGATCGCCGATGACGGCAATCTTCGAGTTCTTCGCCAGCGGCAGCAGCGGTTTTTGTCCGTCCACCGGTTCGTTGCGCAGCAGAACGATGGATTCCCTGGCCATGTTCAGCGCAGCCACCTGACCGTACTCGCGATGCACCAACGGTTGCGCCTTGTTGATGCTCTTGTCGAAACCGTAGCTCACCAGCGCCCGGAGGTTGCGGCGGACCTTGTCGTCGATCACGTTCTGGTGCAACTGGCCGTTCCAGACGTAAGGCAGCAGTTTGGCTTCGGTAAATTGCAGGCCGCTCGGCATGTCGATGTCAGTGCCCGCCCAGGCGCCCTTGAACGCGTCCTGAACCGAGTTGAAGTCGCTCATCACGTTGCCCTGGAAACCCCATTGCCCTTTCAGGATGTCGGTAATCAGGTGGTGATTCTCGCAGGCATACTCGCCGTTGATCTTGTTGTAGCCGCACATGACCGAGGCAATGTTGGCGTTCTTGACCAGTGACTCGAAGCCGGGCAGATACAGCTCCTGCATGGCGCGCTCGTCGATCTTCACGTCCAGATAATGCCGGTTGGCTTCCTGTTCGTTCATCAGATAATGCTTGGCGGCGGCCTGGACGCCCTGCACCTGAATACCGTTGGTGACCGCAGGCGCGAGCACTGCGCCGAGGAAGGGGTCCTCGCCGCTCATGTACTCGGCGGAACGTCCGTTGAACGGTGTGCGGTACAGGTTGATGGCTGGAGACAGCATCTGCTGGCCGCCCGCAATGCGGGTTTCATAGCCGATCGCCAGACCGAACTCCTTGGCCCGGTTGATGCTCCACGTCGCAGCCAGTGCGGACGGCGACGGGTACTGCGCGCCGAACGTCTTGCCGCCGACCAGAACGCCCATCGACGAGTCATAGGCCACAGTGCCTTGCAGGCCGAACTTGTCCAGCTTAGGGATCATTCGTCCGTCGTCGACGCGAGAAAAATTGATCTTCTCCGATTGCGTCATGTTGTCCAGCATCGCGCCCACTCGGGCTTCGACTTCGTTGCCGGTCATGGGGGTGGCGGCGAACAGCGCACTTGCCTGGGCAACGCTCAGCGCGAGAACGCTCAGGCCCAGGCCTTGTTTGATCATGGACACGGTACTACTCCTCGGATAATGGCTTGCGTGAGGGTTGAGTCAACGCAGCGCTCACGGCTTTTTTTCTTCCATGACGGGTGCATCTGCGGTATCGACAGGAACGTCCAGCAGGGCTTGTTCGCCAGTCGGTTTTTTTAGGGTCACTGCGTCAGCACCGGTGAGCTGCTGACGCTTGGCGTCGACCTGCGCACGGAGCGCATTGGAGGTGGCGGGCGAAAGGTTCTGAGGGTCCGCAGCCGAAGCGGGGAAGTTGATAAGGCACGTCATTACGGCGGCGGCGACAGGCAGCAAGCGTCTGGCCATCGGGAAATCTCCAGATAGAGTGTGTGAGCGATAAGTGTGTGTCGGACAGGGCAAGGGCCGACGGCGAGCGTTAAGGCCGCAGTGTGGAGATAAAGTTCTCGGGCGGCAAAGAAAAGGCTTTATTTTCTCGTTATATATATTGAAAAACAGTTAATTGAATTGCTTGAAATGCAGTTATATTGAGTTTTTATTGTTTTAATATATTTAAAACCATTGATAATTGCTTTTTTATTTAATATTAGGCAATAAATCATCAATTTTATAAAGCAGAGTACTCATTCTGTTTTGAGGGTTTAAAAGTGGCTTTCAGTAACGGGTGATGAAGTATCTGCGATCACTCTCGGTCGACACGTGATGTGTTTACCTGGCTGAGGAAAACAGGCGGATGCGTTAAAGCCGAAGCGTCGGTGTGGGGTCGAGTCAGGTTTGACTACGTGTTTAACGCATCGAGGTTTGCAGCAAAAACCCGGTGTTGGAGGGCGATTTGTCGACGATGAAGTCAATGAGGGATACAGGACAAATTGTCCGTTCATTCATCGTCGGCCCGGCTGCGAGAGCCTCAGACCGGCCTCGTAGTCGATCTCGTCTGCAGCCTTCTCGTTGCGCACCGCGCCCGGCGTTTTTCCTGTCCAGGCCTGAAAGGCCCTGGCGAACGAGTTGGGGTCCTCGAACCCCAGCAGGAACGAAATTTCCGCACTCGACATGGCCGTGTTGCGGAGGTAATGATGAGCCAGCGATTCACGCAGGGTGTCGAGTATCTGTTGAAACGAGGTGCCTTCACTTTGCAGCCTGCGTTGCAGGGTGCGGGTGCTGACGCCCAGTTTACGACCGACCGCCTGCATCGAGACCTCGCCGGCCGGCAGGCTTTCCAGCAATGCGCTGCGTACCCGTTCCAGCATGCCGCAGGTTCTGTCCA
>JAAIGE0100122240.1_pt1 | contig 21083 bp, 19 predicted proteins | sample 6487951 | NCBI WGS metagenome assembly JAAIGE01 (sample SAMN13974128, study PRJNA590717) | phyllosphere metagenome | biome: tomato field; feature: multiple bacterial spot infested tomato fields; material: tomato leaves; isolation source: leaves from tomato fields | host: Solanum lycopersicum ...
AGATGAGATCGATCCGATCCTCCTCCGTCCGGTTGACGATTTGGAACTGACCGTGCGTTCGGCCAACTGCCTTAAGGCGGAGAACATTTACTACATCGGTGACCTGATCCAGCGCACCGAAGTAGAACTGTTGAAGACTCCGAACCTGGGCAAGAAATCCTTGACTGAAATCAAGGACGTTCTGGCCTCCCGCGGTCTGTCCCTCGGCATGCGCCTCGACAACTGGCCGCCAGCGAGCCTTAAGAAAGACGACAAGGCGACTGCCTGATCGTCGTAATCACCGAACGTGAGTTTGGTAAGGAATGAACCATGCGTCATCGTAAAAGTGGTCGTCACCTGAGCCGTACCAGCTCGCACCGCAAGGCCATGTTCCAAAACATGGCGGTGTCGCTGTTCGAGCACGAGCTGATCAAAACTACACTGCCGAAAGCTAAAGAACTGCGTCGCGTTGCTGAGCCGCTGATCACTTTGGCCAAGACAGACAGCCTGGCTAACCGCCGTCTGGCTTTCGACCGTACTCGTTCGAAAGCTATCGTTGGTAAGCTCTTCAACGACCTGGGCAAGCGTTACGCTACCCGTGAGGGTGGCTACCTGCGCATCCTCAAGTGCGGTTTCCGCGCTGGCGACAACGCGCCTATGGCGTACGTCGAGTTGGTTGATCGTGCTACTGCCGGCGAAGCTGTAAGCGCCGAGTAAGACGACAAGCTACAACGAAAAACCGGGCCTAGTGCCCGGTTTTTTGTGCGCGTAACAAAAGCGCGCTGCGTACAAGAATCCTCAAGCGACACGCTTCACTATGAGCGTTGGGTATGTTGGTAGTTATTTTCTATTGATGCCTACAATTTAATGAATTTGTAGGTGTCATGTGGATGGTCAATACTCCCTCCAAGCCGATTAGCCGGCAGTTCCAAGCCCGACCTGAGGAAGATGCGCATGAGCCAGAATAAAGTCCTTACCACCGCCAGCGGCGCGCCCGTTGCGGACAATCAGAACTCACGTTCCGCCGGCCCACGTGGCCCCTTGCTGCTCGACGATTTCCACCTGATCGAGAAGCTCGCTCACTTCAACCGTGAAAATATCCCTGAGCGTCGCGTGCACGCCAAAGGTTCAGGTGCCTTCGGTACCTTTACCGTGACAAAAGACATTACCCAGTACACCAGCGCCAAGTTGTTCGAGTCCGTTGGCAAGCAGACGCCTACGTTCCTGCGTTTCTCCACCGTAGGCGGTGAGCGTGGTTCGGCTGATACTGAGCGCGACCCACGTGGCTTCGCCTTGAAGTTCTACACCGAAGAAGGCAACTGGGACATCGTCGGTAACAACACCCCGGTGTTCTTTATCCGTGACCCGCTGAAATTCCCGGACTTTATCCACACCCAGAAGCGTCTGCCGCAAAGCAACCTGAAAAGCGCGCAGATGATGTGGGATTTCTGGTCGCACTCCCCAGAGGCGTTGCATCAGGTCACCATTCTGTTTTCGGACCGTGGCATTCCGGACGGCTACCGTCACATGCACGGTTTCGGCAGCCACACTTACAGCCTGATCAACGCCCAGGGCGAGCGTCATTGGGTGAAGTGGCACTACAAGACCAAGCAAGGCATCAAGAACCTGGCGCCGGCCGAGGCTGCCCGTTTGGCGGGTACCGACCCTGACTACGCCCAGCGTGATCTGTTTGGTGCAATCGAGCGCGGTGACTTCCCCAAGTGGCGCGTGTGCATCCAGATCATGACCGAGGCGCAGGCGAACGCCCATTACGAGAACCCGTTTGACGTGACCAAGACCTGGTCGCAAAAAGAGTTCCCCTTGATTGAAGTGGGTGAGTTGGAGCTCAATCGTAATCCGCAGAACTACTTCGCCGAAGTCGAGCAGGCCGCATTTGGCCCAAGCAACATGGTCCCAGGCGTTGGCCTGTCGCCAGACCGTATGCTGCAAGGTCGGGTTTTCGCCTACGCCGATGCGCACCGCTACCGTGTGGGCACCAACCACCAGCAACTGCCGGTGAACGCGCCACGTAGCCCGGTTAACAGCTACCAGCGTGACGGTTCCATGGCTTTCGGCAGCAACGGCGGTGCGGCTCCGAACTACGAGCCAAACAGCTATGCCGACGCACCGAAACAAGCCCCGCAGTATGCAGAGCCAGCACTGGCCCTGAGCGGCGCCGCTGATCGCTACGATCATCGCGAAGATACGGACTACTACAGCCACGCCGGTGCGCTGTTCCGTCTGATGAATGATGAGCAGAAAGCCCTGCTCACCAATAACATCGCCGGTGCTATGGGTGGCGTTTCCAGCGACGTGGTCCAGCGTCAACTGCAGCACTTCTATAAAGCCGACCCGGCTTATGGAGAAGCAATCGCAAAGGCACTGGGTGTATCGCTTAACTGACTCTAAACGATAAGCAGAACCGCCCTCATTTGGGCGGTTTTTGCGTTATTTCAGCTACTATTCCCTGATAATCTTCACTTTTCTGCCGTTTGTCCCGTGACCTTCAAGTCAGCATGGTTCAAACTACAGTCTTTCAAGCAGGGAGATGTAGGGCGATGCAAGGTCACCCCGACGTAATCGATTACCTCAACACGTTGCTGACGGGCGAACTGGCAGCTCGTGACCAATATTTCATCCATTCGCGTATGTACGAAGATTGGGGCTTTACCGAGCTCTACGAGCGTATCAATCACGAGATGGAAGAAGAGGCACAGCACGCTGATGCCCTGATGCGCCGCATTCTGATGCTCGAAGGCACACCGCGTATGCGTCCTGATGATCTGGACGTGGGTACCACAGTGCCTGACATGCTCGCTGCCGACCTACGCCTTGAGTACAAGGTCCGTGCCGCACTCTGCAAGGGCATCGAGCTTTGCGAGCAGCATAACGACTATGTCACCCGGGAAATACTGCGGGTGCAGTTGAATGACACCGAAGAAGATCACACCTACTGGCTGGAAAAGCAGTTGGGCCTGATCAAGCTGATCGGCCTGGAGAATTACCTGCAATCGCAGTTCTGATTCCCGGTTACAAAAAAGCCCCTGTCACTGCAAAGTGACAGGGGCTTTTTATTGGACCTGAAAAATCAGGCCCGGTCGCGTTCCAGCAACGGTTTCAAGTAGTAACCGGTGTGCGACTGCGGCATTTCGGAAACCTGCTCCGGCGTGCCCACTGCGATGATCTGGCCACCCTTCGAACCGCCTTCTGGCCCCAGGTCTACCAGCCAGTCGGCCGTCTTGATCACATCAAGGTTGTGCTCGATCACCACCACGGTATTGCCGTGGTCTCGCAGGCGGTGCAGTACGTCCAGCAACTGCTGAATATCCGCGAAGTGCAGGCCAGTGGTCGGCTCGTCGAGGATGTACAAGGTTTTGCCGGTATCACGCTTGGACAGCTCGCGAGACAGCTTGACCCGCTGCGCTTCGCCACCCGACAGCGTGGTCGCTGATTGCCCCAGCTTGATATACGACAGGCCCACATCCATCAGCGTCTGCAGCTTGCGCGCCAACGCCGGCACCGCGTCGAAGAACTCGCGAGCTTCCTCGATGGTCATTTCCAGGGTCTCGTGGATGCTCTTGCCCTTGTACTTGATCTCCAGGGTCTCGCGGTTGTAGCGCTTGCTCTTGCACACATCGCACGGCACATAGATGTCCGGCAGGAAGTGCATCTCCACCTTGATCAGGCCATCGCCCTGGCACGCTTCACAGCGGCCACCCTTGACGTTGAACGAGAACCGACCCGGCCCATAACCCCGTGAGCGCGACTCTGGCACGCCAGCGAACAACTCGCGGATAGGCGTAAACAGCCCGGTGTAGGTGGCTGGGTTTGAACGCGGCGTACGTCCAATCGGGCTCTGGTCGATGTCGACCACCTTGTCCAGATGCTCCAGGCCCTTGATGCTGTCGTGGGCCGCTGCTTCCAGGGTGGTCGCGCCGTTCAGGGCGGTAGCACTCAGGGGGAACAGGGTGTTGTTGATCAGCGTCGACTTGCCCGAACCGGAAACACCGGTCACGCAGGTCAACAGGCCCAGCGGAATCTCCAGGTCGACATTGCGCAGGTTGTTGCCGCGCGCGCCCTTGAGATGCAGCGCCATCTTCTTGTTACGCGGTGTGCGCTTGGCGGGCACTTCAATCTTCACACGGCCGGACAAGTATTTGCCGGTCAGTGAATCAGGATGTGCCATCACCTCGGCAGGCGTGCCTTCAGCAACAATATGGCCACCATGCACGCCCGCGCCGGGGCCGATATCGACCACGTAGTCCGCCAGGCGGATAGCATCTTCATCATGCTCGACCACGATCACGGTATTGCCGATATCGCGCAGGTGTTTGAGCGTGCCCAGCAGGCGGTCATTGTCCCGTTGGTGCAAGCCAATCGACGGCTCGTCGAGGATATACAGCACGCCCACAAGGCCGGCGCCAATCTGGCTGGCCAGGCGAATACGCTGTGCCTCACCGCCAGACAAGGTGTCGGCGCTGCGGTCCAGCGACAGATAGTCCAGGCCCACGTTAACCAGGAACTGCAATCGCTCGCGAATCTCCTTGAGGATCTTGTCGGCAATTTCCCCGCGACGACCGGTCAGCTTCAGCACGCCAAAGTATTCACAGGCATCGCCGATCGGCAGGTTGGTCACTGCCGGCAGGGTCTTCTCGCCTACCCATACATGCCGGGCTTCACGGCGCAGACGCGTGCCACGGCAATCCGGGCATGGCTGTGTGCTGAGGAATTTCGCCAACTCCTCGCGCACGCTCGCCGATTCGGTTTCGCGGTAACGGCGTTCCAGGTTCGGCACGATGCCTTCGAACGGGTGCGAGCGCTTGACGATATCACCGCGGTCGTTCAGGTATTTGAAGTCGACATTCTGTGAACCGCTGCCATGGAGAATGACCTTCTGCTGGTCTGCCGGCAGTTGGTTGAATGGCACTTCCAGGCTGAACTTGTAGTGGGACGCCAACGACCCGAGCATCTGGAAGTAGTAGACGTTACGCCTGTCCCAGCCACGTATCGCACCCTCGGCCAAGGTCAGTTCGCCATTGACCAGGCGCTTGATATCGAAAAACTGCTTCACACCCAGGCCGTCGCAAGTCGGGCAGGCGCCGGCCGGGTTGTTGAAGGAAAACAGCTTGGGTTCCAGCTCGCTGATGGCATGGCCACAGATCGGGCAGGCGAAACGCGCGGAGAAGATGATCTCTTCGCCGGGCTCGTCATCCATCGGCGCTACCAGGGCAATGCCATCGGCCAGCTTCAGCGCGGTTTCGAACGATTCCGCCAAACGCTGCTGCAGGTCGGCGCGCACCTTGAAACGGTCGACCACCACATCAATGGAGTGCTTTTTCTGCTTGTCCAGCTTCGGCGCTTCGTCCAGCTCATAGAGCTTGCCGTTGATGCGCGCCCGCACGAAGCCCTGGGCCCGCAGCTCTTCGAAGACCGACAGGTGTTCACCCTTGCGCTCGCGAATGACGGGCGCCAGCAGCATCAGCTTGGCGCCTTCGGGCTGGGCCAGCACCAGGTCGACCATCTGGCTGACGGTCTGGGCTTCCAGGGGGATATCGTGGTCCGGGCAACGGGGGATACCCACGCGTGCGTACAGCAGGCGCAGGTAGTCGTAGATCTCGGTAATGGTACCCACGGTAGAGCGCGGGTTGTGAGACGTGGACTTCTGCTCGATGGAAATAGCCGGCGACAGGCCTTCAATGGTGTCGACATCGGGCTTTTCCATCATCGACAGGAACTGCCGGGCGTAGGCCGACAGCGATTCCACATAGCGACGCTGACCTTCGGCATACAGCGTGTCGAACGCCAGGGACGATTTGCCGGAGCCGGACAAGCCGGTGATGACGATCAGTTTGTCCCGGGGCAGGGTCAGGTCGATGTTCTTCAGGTTGTGGGTTCTAGCCCCACGAATCAGGATCTTGTCCAAGATGGCCTCGCACGGCGGGCGTAAATGATGCCGGAGTATACGGCTAAAGACTGGATGAATATACACTGTCAAAACGCCGCTTGCAGCCTTACATGAAAGCTGCGCGGCAAAGCGCCGCATATACCCTCTCAATCGATGGGACTGGTAGAATCGCCGCCGGTTCACACGAGGTTTTTCCATGCACGATCCCCACAGCGAACGCATGAGTAGCGGCGAGACCCGAGCGGCAAGCGGGCTGGCCCTGGTGTTCGCCTTCCGTATGCTGGGCATGTTTATGGTGTTGCCGGTGCTGGCCACCTATGGGATGGATCTCGCAGGTGCGACCCCCGCCTTGATCGGCCTGGCGATTGGCGCCTATGGCCTGACCCAGGCAATTTTCCAGATTCCGTTCGGGATTATTTCCGACCGCATTGGCCGTCGCCCGGTGATCTATCTCGGGCTGATCGTATTCGCCCTTGGCAGTGTGCTAGCGGCCCAATCCGATTCGATCTGGGGCGTGATCGCCGGCCGCATCCTGCAGGGCGCCGGGGCGATTTCCGCCGCCGTGATGGCGCTGCTCTCGGACCTGACCCGCGAACAACACCGCACCAAGGCCATGGCGATGATCGGCATGACCATCGGCCTGTCGTTTGCCGTGGCCATGGTGGTCGGCCCCTTGCTCACGCGCGCGTTCGGCTTGCATGGGCTGTTCCTGGCCACGGGCGGCATGGCGTTGTTCGGCATCCTGATCGTGGCGTTTATGGTGCCGCGCTCCACCGGCACCCTGGCGCACCGTGAATCGGGCGTTGCACGCAAGGCGTTGCTGCCGACGCTCAAGCACCCGGACCTGCTGCGCCTGGATTTAGGTATCTTCGTATTACACGCCATGCTGATGTGCAGCTTCGTCGCCTTGCCCCTGGCCCTGGTGGAAAAAGCCGGGCTGCCCAAGGAGCAGCACTGGTGGGTCTACCTCACTGCGTTGTTGATTTCGTTCTTCGCCATGATCCCGTTCATCATCTATGGCGAGAAGAAACGCAAAATGAAACGAGTTTTACTCGGCGCCGTCGCGACATTGATGCTCACTGAACTATTCTTCTGGCAGTTCGGCGACAGCCTGCGCGCACTGGTGATCGGTACGGTGGTGTTTTTCACCGCGTTCAACCTGCTCGAAGCGTCGTTGCCGTCACTGATCAGTAAAGTTTCACCGGCAGGCGGCAAGGGCACGGCCATGGGGGTGTATTCCACCAGCCAGTTCCTGGGCTCCGCGTTGGGCGGCATCATGGGCGGCTGGATGTTCCAGCATGGCGGTTTGTCGGTTGTGTTCCTCGGATGCGCCGCGCTGGCTGCACTTTGGCTGGTCTTTGCTGTTACCATGCGCGAACCTCCCTACGTCACCAGCCTGCGTTTGCCGCTATCGCCCGAGGCGATCCGCGAAGCCGGCCTGGTCGAGCGCCTGAAGGCCGTCGTAGGGGTAACGGATGCAGTGGTGGTCGCTGAAGAGGCGGCCATTTACATCAAATTGGACACCGAATTATTGGATCGCGCGACGCTCGAGCAACTGGTCAACCCAGTGCCGACAGCGCGCCCAGCCTAGGAGAACGTTATGGCCCGTGGGGTTAACAAAGTCATATTGGTCGGTACTTGCGGCCAGGATCCCGAAGTTCGCTACTTGCCTAACGGTAATGCCGTGACCAACCTGAGTCTGGCGACCAGCGAGCAATGGACTGATAAGCAGACCAACGAGCGCAAAGAGAAAACCGAGTGGCACCGCGTGTCGTTGTTCGGCAAGGTCGCAGAGATCGCCGGTGAATACCTGCGCAAAGGTTCGCAGGTGTACATCGAAGGCAAACTGCAAACCCGCGAGTGGGAAAAAGACGGCATCAAGCGTTACACCACCGAAATCGTGGTCGACATGCAAGGCACCATGCAACTGCTGGGCGGCCGTCCACAGGGCGACCAACAGGGCCAGGGCGGCATGTCCAACTCGGCACCGCGCCCACAGCAGTCGCGTCCGCAGCCAAGCCAACAGCCACAGCGTGAGTCGCGCCCAGCGCCACAACAGGCTGCTCCGCAACCGGCTCCGGATTTCGACAGCTTTGATGACGATATCCCGTTCTAAGGTCCAAGACCGACCCTGAACAAACAAAACCCCCGATAGCGAAAGCATCGGGGGTTTTTTATGGGCGATGCCCAGGTGTCGGCGTGCGGGATGCCGTTGTGCAGACAGCACACCAACCCCGACATTTGTTCTCATGGCTCACAAGATTTAGGCTGTCGCCACCTCTAGCAAGAAGGAAAGCTGTGATGACCTGGTCCGCCAAGCAGTACACGATGTTCGAACAGCAGCGCACTCGCCCCGTCCGTGACCTGGTGGCGGCCATTCCCAACACCGAGGTGAACACCGCCGTCGACCTGGGATGCGGGCCGGGGAACTCCACCGAGGTGCTGGCCGAGCGTTTCCCCCATGCGCACGTCACTGGCATGGACAGCTCCGACGACATGTTGGTAGACGCCCGCAAGCGCCTGCCCAGGTTGAACTTCGAGCTGGCAGACATCGGCGCCTGGCATCCGGCGCAACGCTTGGATGTGATCCTGGCCAATGCCTCGCTGCAATGGCTACCCGACCACGCCACGCTGTACCCGCACTTGGTCCACCAATTGAACCCAGGCGGTACGCTGGCGGTGCAAACCCCGGACAATCTGGACGAGCCCGCCCATCGCCTGGCCCGTGAAGTTGCGGCCGATGGCCCATGGGCGGCAAAGATAGGGGCGGTTAAACACAATGAGCGGCACACCGCCAGTTACTACTACGAACTGCTGAGCAAGTATTGCAGTACCGTGGATGTGTGGCGCACCACCTATCAGCACCCGTTGGCCGACCACGGGGCGGTGGTGGAGTGGTTCAAGGCTTCGGCATTGCGGCCTTTTCTTGCGCCGTTGACCGACGATGAAAAAGCCGCCTTCCTGCAGCAATACCAGGCGCGAATTACTCAGGCTTATCCCGCCCTGGCCGATGGCACGGTGTTGTTGCCCTTTCCGCGGCTGTTCATCATAGCCACGCGCTAAAGCGATCGGTCCGTGTGGCGGTCACGCGGCCGCTGCTTGGGCCTTCAAATATTCCTCTGCCGACACCACACCCGCATAGCCAAAGGCCAGGGAGGCCATGTACGCCCCGTGCACCTGCGCCGCCGGAATCACCTGGCCGTTGAATTCCTGGTCGCGGGTCGCGCAGGCGTCATGGATCACCGTAACTTTGTAGCCCAGGTCCGCCGCCGCCCGCACTACGGCGTCAACGCACATATGGCTCATGCTGCCCACTACCACCACATCGGTGATGCTGCGCTGTTCCAGCAATTCGCGCAGGTTGGTTTGGCGAAACGCATTCACGAAGTGTTTGAGCACCACCGGTTCATCGCCCTCGTTGAGCACCTTGGCATGCAAGTGCGCGCCTTCGGAGCCCGGGGTGAAGAAGGGTGCGTCGTCGCCAGCGAACTCATGGCGTACATGAATCACCGCATCGCCTGCCTGCCGAAACGCCTGTAGCACCTGCGCCGCCTTGTCCGCTGCGGCTTCCACGCCGTCGAGCGGCCACTTGCCCTGGGGGAAGTAGTCGTTCTGGATATCGATTAGGATGAGCGCCTGCTTGGCCATGTGTGTTGCCTCGTGATGGGTTGATGGGCCTAGTATCTTAGCTGGCGATCACACCGAGAATTGGCTGCACCGACAATAACAGGGGGAAAACTGACAATGGCCGCGCAACGCAGCACTGTCGAGCTGGGTGTGTTGATCTACCAAGGCGCGCAACTCGCCGCAGTCCACGGGCTGACCGACCTGTTCGGGGTCGCCAACCGCATCGCCGCCGAGCATGAATCTGCGCAACTACCGCTGCTGCGAGTCAGCCACTGGCAGGTAGATGCCCACGGCACACCCGCCCGCGCGTTCGACAGCCACCCCGGCCCCCACCAACCGATGATGGCCGTGCTGGTGCCCCCCTCGATTGCCGAGTTCACCGAAGACCAGGCGCCGCCTGCACTGCTGCAATGGCTGCGCCAGCAACATGCGGCCGGCACCGTGCTGGGCGGCGTGTGCATCGGTTCGATCATGCTGGCGCGCAGCGGCCTGTTGGATGGCCGCAGCGCCACCACTCACTGGTCTTCCGCGAAGTCCTTTGCGGCCAGTTACCCGGCGGTGCGCCTGGAAGCGGATAAACCCATCGTCGATGACGGCGACCTGATCACCTCCGCTGGGCTGATGGCCTGGTCCGAACTGGGCCTGCGCCTGGTCGACCGGCTGATGGGCCCAAGCGTTGCGGCCGACACGGCGCGTTTTTTGGTGATCGAACACAGCGCCAGTGCCAGCCAGTGCGGCAGCAATTTTGCGCCGATTCTCAGGCACGGCGATGGTGCAGTCCTCAAGGTCCAGCATTGGCTGCAGGCCAGTGGCGCGGTGGATGTGTCCGTGGCGGCGATGGCGCAGGCGGCCAACCTGGAGGAGCGCACGTTCTTGCGGCGCTTTCGCAACGCCACCGGCTTGAAACCCACCGAGTACTGCCAGCACCTGCGGGTCGGCAAGGCGCGGCAGATGCTGGAGTTCACCAACGGCACCATCGATCACATTGCCTGGACCGTGGGCTATCAGGACCCCAGCGCCTTTCGCGCCATTTTCAAGAAAATCACCGGGTTGTCTCCCAGCGATTACCGCAACCGTTTTGGGGTTTGAATCGTGCAGAACGCCGCAGGGTTAACTGAGTGTCGTGCAGAATAAAACAGGCTAACGGCCATCACTTTTTGCGCAACTGATTGATTTCACAACCATCTCCTCAAACCCGGCGTTGGCCTGATCCATGCAGCTCTCCTGCTACACAACGGCTGATAGAAAGGGGAACGCATGACCCCCATAAGTCGCAAGAAGCTGGTGGTTGCCCACTCCATGCGAGAAGGCGCGCCCCTGCATGAAATTGAAACCAACCGTGCCCTTGCACGCTGGCTGGCGCAGATCCTGGGGCTCAAGTTCGGTGGCAGCTACGACCCGGCCCTGCATGCGGGTCGGGAATTGTACCTGCTGCCCACGCAAACGCTGGTCGGACCTGCCCAAGCGCAACGGCTCAATATCAAAGGGCCACAGGATCTGTGGGGCGGCTATGTCGATCACGCTTTCATCTGCACCAAAGCCATCAGCCATGGCCTGCTGAGTCCCGAGGCCAAGGCGCCCGAAGGCTGGTCGCCGACATTCTGCGAGCGTGTGCGTGACGTGGTGTTGGACGGTGTGAGTGTGTTCGCCCTTGAGGATGCACGGCCTGCCGCGACCCGCTTGCTCTACAGCGGCCCTATTCGTCTGAAACCGGTGAACGCTTGTGCAGGGCGAGGGCAGGAAGTTATCCACAGCCTGGATGAATTCGACGCGATAGTGGCCCGCCCGGAAGCGGCCAAAATGTTCAATCAAGGCGTGGTGCTGGAACAAGACCTGCACGAGGTGGTCACCCACAGTGTGGGCCAGAGTTTTATCGGCGATCACCTCATTAGCTACTGCGGCGAGCAGCACCTGACGCAAGACGGGCAGGGCGAAGAGGTCTACGGCGGTTCCGATCTGCTGGTCGTCCCCGGTGATTACGCTGCCCTGCTCAAGCTGGATCTGCCTGAAGACGTGCGTAAAGCCATCGAACAGGCGCTGGTGTTCGACCATGCTGCGAATGAGGCCTACCCAGGCTTCTTCGCCTCGCGCCGCAACTACGACATCGCCCAAGGCCTGGACAGCACCGGCCAGCGCCGCAGTGGCGTGCTCGAACAATCCTGGCGCATGGGCGGGGCCAGCAGCGCGGAAGTCGCGGCGTTGCAGAGCTTTATCAACCATCCGGGCATTAAGGCCATCCGTGTGTCCTCGGTAGAAACCTATGTAGACCAAGCGCTGCCGGCGGATGCCATCGAGGTATACCGAGGCCCGGCCGAAAACAGCGACTTTCTCCTCAAGTATGTGACGGTCAAGACTTATGACGGCTAGAAGCGAGAGCATCAGCATCGATATAGACGACGAACAAATGAGCGGGACATTCCTCAGTCCCAAGTCCAAAGTGCCCGGTGTGTTGTTTGTGCACGGTTGGGGCGGCAGCCAGGAGCGCGACCTGGAGCGGGCCAAAGGCATCGCAGGCCTTGGGTGTGTGTGCCTGACCTTCGACCTGCGTGGCCATGCTGGCACCGGCATCCCCTTGTCCCGCGTCACCCGCGAAGACAACCTGCGCGACCTGCTGGCTGCCTACGACCGTCTACTGTCCCACCCGGCGATCGACACCTCGGCGGTGGCGGTGGTGGGCACCAGTTATGGCGGCTACCTGGCCGCGATCCTCACCTCATTGCGCCCGGTGCGTTGGCTGGCGCTGCGAGTGCCGGCGCTGTACCGCGACCAGGAATGGCTCAAGCCCAAGCGCGACTTAGACAAAGCCGACCTGATGGATTACCGCGGCACCCTCGTGCACGCCGAAACCAACCGGGCCCTGCATGCCTGTGCGCAATTTACCGGCGATGTGCTGATTGTCGAGTCGGAAACCGACGACCATGTACCCCACGCCACCATCATGAGTTACCGCGCGGCGTGCCAGCAGACCCATTCCCTGACCCACCGCATCATCGACGGCGCCGACCATTCCCTGAGCGACCCGGTGTCGCAACAGGCGTACACCTCGATCCTGGTGGACTGGATTACCGAGATGGTGGTAGGGGAGCGGTTGAGCATCATTCAGTCCCGATAGGTGTCGCCCTTTTGATCGCTATCGCGGGCAAGCCCGGCTCCCACAGGGGAATGCGTTCCGAGGTGGGAGCCGGGCTTGCCCGCGATAGCGATTCAACAGTCACCACGGCCTCATCAGGCTGTCTTCTTCACCCGCAACGCCTTGGCCTTGGCCTCCACCCCCAAATACATCACCAGTGCAATCAACAACGGGCAAATAAAATAAATCGCTCGGTAAGCGATCAACCCAGCCAGCAAACTCCCCCGCGACGCCTCATGCTGTAACAACGCAATGAACACCGCCTCCAACACCCCCAACCCGGCGGGGATATGAGTGACCACCCCGGCAATCGCACTGATCAACAGCACCCCCAGCACCAACGGGTAATCCAGTTTGGCCGGCAGCAAGGTGAATATCACTGCGGCCATCAACGACCAGTTCAACGCACCCAGAGCCAGCTGCAAACAGGCCATGCGCAGCGACGGCAAGTTGATCTCGATACCGCGAATCGACCACGCGCGCTTTTTAGAAAACCGGCACGCCGCCAGGTAGCCCAGGCTCGCGAGCACCAATAACACCCCGACCCCTTGCAAGGCGCCGCTACTGAGCTTCCAGCCCGGCGGCAGGGTCACCAACCCGCTGCTGAACACCACCCCGGCCAACGCCATATAGCCGAACCAATTGGTGGCCAGGCTCAGGCCGAGGATCTTGGCGATATTGCTGGTGCTCACGCCCAGGCGCGAATACAGCCGGTACCGCATGGCAATGCCGCCGACCCAGGCGCTGAGGTTGAGGTTGAACGCGTAGCTGATGATGCCCACCGGCAATATCTGCTTCCAACGCAACGGCTGGCGAATGTAGGTGCGGCCGATCAGGTCGAAACAGGCGTAGACAATGAAACTGCACAGCGTCAGCGCGCCGGCGATGAACAATGTGCGCAGCTTGAACTCGCTCAGGGTCTGGAACACTTCGCTCCAGTCGATGCGCCGGGCGAGCAGGGTAAACAACACGATCAGCAGCACGAAGAATGCAATCGTCAGCGGTTTCTTCCAGCGCTTGAACCCAGAGGCTTGCGCTTGGGGGCGGGCTTCAGATGTCATGGGGCGTGGCCTCAAAAGGTCTCAAGCGCGGTTTGTGGGCCGGCAACCAACTGGCCAGTACCGGGAAATGGCGCATCACATGAAACACCAGGAAACCCACGGTCAGGCGCCAGAGCCACAGGCGTGGCTTGCGCTTTTCCGGCATGGTCTGGCAATGATTGTGGGCGAGGGCTTCCAGGCGTTCGTAGAGCTGCTGATTGAAAGCCCGGTCGCGAATCAGCACATTGGCTTCCAGGTTCAATGCCAGGCTCAGTGGGTCCAGGTTGCTGGAGCCGACGGTGCTCCATTCGTCATCCACCAACGCCACCTTGCCGTGCAGCGGGCGTTGGCAATATTCGTGGATCACCACGCCATCCTTGAGCAAGTAGTCATAGAGCATGCGCGCGGCCAGTTTCGCCAACAGCACGTCGGGCTGGCCCTGCATGATCAACTGCACATGCACGCCACGGCGCGCCGCGTTACGGATCTCGCGAAGCAGGCGATAGCCGGGGAAGAAATACGCGTTGGCGATTACCACCCGCTGCCGGGCCTGACTCAAGGCATGGATATACGCGTCTTCGATGTCGTCACGATGCTGGATGTTGTCGCGATAGATCAGGCGTACCAGGCCGTCGCCTGGCTCGTTCGTCCAGGGCGAGGGTCGTTGCTGGCGTCGTCGCCAACCGCGACGGCTGCGCACCTGGCGGCCACTTTGGGCGAGGGCGAAATGGTGCAGGTCGGCCACAGCCGGGCCGATCACTTGTACTGAGTAATCCTGCTTGGCTTCGGGGCCGAAATCCGCCAAGTGGTCGGCAGAAAAATTGATCCCGCCGATAAACGCCACGCGGGCGTCCACCACGACAATCTTGCGGTGCAGGCGGCGAAACCAGTTAGTGCGTATGCCGAGCGTCTTGGGCGCCGGGTCGAACATCTGCACCATCACCCCGGCCTCGGCCAATTCCCGCAGGAAGCCCGGGCTCAGTTCGCCGCAGCCAAAACCGTCGAGGCTGACCACCACCTTCACCCCGCGCTTGGCCGCCTCGATGAGGATGCTGTGCAGCTCAAAGCCGACCTTGTCTTCAAAGAGGATAAAGGTCTCCAGCAGGATCTCGCGCTCGGCGCCGCGCAACGCCTCGAATACGGCAGGAAAGTACGCCTCGCCGTTCTCCAGCAACTCCACGCGGTTGCCGCTTTGCCAGCCGTAATCCAGATCCCGCGCCTTGCTGTCGTCTGGCGGTTGGTCTGTGGCGATATGGTCTACCGCAACGTTCATAGCTCCACCTCCACCGACAGCGGCACATGGTCTGATAGATGGGACCAAGGCCGAGTGGTGAGCACGCGCGGGTTGTGCACCGTCAGGTTGCGCACATAAATGCGGTCCAGCGCCAGTAGCGGCAGGCGTGCCGGGAAGGTGCGCGCCGGTTTGCCGAGGGTGTGCATGAACACTTCCTGCAAACCGCTGTGGCTCAGGTCGGCTTTTTGCCGCCAGTCGTTGAAGTCGCCAGCGACCACCAACGGCGCATCAGCCGGAATCTCGCTGATACGCTGTTCCAGCAACCGCAATTGCTGTTGGCGATGCACCTCGCGCAAGCCCAGGTGGATGCAGATCGCGTGCACCTGCTGGCCGCTGCCCGGCAGGCGCAGCACGCAATGCAGCAGGCCGCGGTTTTCATGGCCGCTTTGCGAAATGTCGAGGTTGTCGTAACGGATGATCTGAAATTTGGACAGCAGCGCATTGCCATGGTCGCCATGGGGGTACACCGCATTGCGTCCATAGGCAAACTGCGGCCAGATGCTGTCGGCGAGAAATTCATACTGCGGCATTTTCGGCCAGTCGCTGTAGCGCTGCGGATGGCGTTCGTGGGTGCCATGGATCTCCTGCAAGAACACCATGTCCGCGCCCACACTGCGCACCGCTTCACGCAGCTCGGGCAAGATGAAGCGGCGATTCAGCGCGGTGAAACCCTTGTGGATATTGACCGTCAGCACTGTAAAACGGGTGATGGCGGTGGTCGGCGGGGTGGGGATCAGCTCTGGATGCGTCATGGCAATACTCCTGGTTCCGGCAGCCGGCCAGGTTCGGTGAGCAGGTGTTGGTCCAGCCTGAAACGTTGCAGCAATTGGCGTGCATCGAAGGGCGCGCGAACTTTGATGTCGTTGTCGAAAAAGCAGAACACATCGCGCTGTTTACGCCTGCGGGGCGTGTGGTGCGGGTCGACCAAGTGTGCATCGGCAGGCTGCTTGCCGTGGGCCCAGCGCTCGATGCGGTCACCCCAGCGCTGGAGCGCTTCGGCGCTATAACCGCTGGCGTATAACTGCTTGTCGCCGTGCAAGCGCAGGTACATGAAGTTGGCGGTCACGTCTTCCATGTACGGCCACTTGCCTGCGGTGTCCGCGACCACCAGGGCCACCCCGTGTTTATCCAGCATCTGGATGAACTCCGGCACGGCAAAACTCGTATTGCGAATCTCCACGGCATGGCGCAACGGCTTCTTGGCATAGGCCTTCATGCTCGCCTTGCCGTTAAGGCGCGGCTCATGCTGGCGGGCGAGGGCGGCGGCCTGTTGGGTGTCGGTGGGTAATTCAGCCAAAAAGGTTTCGAACAGCGTGGCGTCGAATTTGAAGCTGGGCGGAAACTGCCAGAGGATGGGGCCGAGTTTTTCTTTAAGTTCCAGCACGCCGGAAGCGAAGAAATTCGCCATCGGTTTGTGCACATCCCGCAGGCGCAGGATATGCGTGATGAAACGGGGTGCCTTGACACTGAACATGAAACCTTCAGGCGTATCGGCATACCACTCGGCATAGCGCTTAGGGGTTTGCAGCGCGTAGAACGAGCCGTTGATTTCGATGCTGTTGACGGCGCGTGACGCAAACTGCAACTCGCGTTTCTGGGTCAGCCCTTCGGGGTAGAAATCCCCGCGCCAGGGCGTGTAGCGCCAGCCGGAAATGCCGATGTGAATCGCCGCCATGTGTGCTCCCGTGGTTGGTGGGTGAGGTGACCTCCGTTATGGGATGACTGCGCTATTTGGCTGAAAGTTTCCACATTCCTACAGGCGGTACAGGGTAGGAAAAGATCGGAGGGCATCGCCCATGCGGGGAACGATCAAGGCCTAAACCCGTCAGTTCCTTACAGACCCTGCTGAAGGAGCTCGCTGTTTTGCTGAATCTAAAGACTGCATTACTGCTCGGTGCGTTGCTGCTTTGCGGCAACGGCGCACTGCAAGCCGCGGCCACAGCGCCGGCCAACGAGGCACCGGCCAAGCCGGAACTGCTGGTGCAAGGCGGGCTGCTGGGGGCCATCAGTTCCAGTATCGATGACGTGCAAGACAAGCTCGACCTCAACCAGAACCTCATTGACGCCTGGCGCCTGCGGGCCGACCGCGCCGCGGATGAAGTCGGGCGCCTGGTCGACCAGACCACCGCACGCTCGCCGTGGAGCGTGGCCGGCGATTTCCTGCTGTTGTCTGGCGTGTGGGTCGGTGCCTTTGCTGTGCTGACGATGCTGGGGCGCCTGATCGTGAAGCGCGCGAGCCGCCGCCCATTCCTTGCGCGGCGTCAACGGCTGCAAGGCTTGCTGGGCTATGTGGTGCCCTACACAATTCCAGCGCTGATCTGCCTGCCGTTGACCCTTTATGTCAGTCACTTTTTAGCCGCGTCTGTCGGCCGAGCCCTGGCGCTGTGTTTTGCCTACGCCACCAGCAGTGGCATCTTTTCCACATCGTTGCTGCTGTGCGTCATTGTGATGTTTAACGTCGGGCACAAGCGGCCTGCGGTGCAGATCATTCGTGACTATTGCCCCAAGCCGCTGTTCTTGATCGGCTTCCTCGCGGCCCTCAGCGATGCGCTGACCAGCCCGCAAATCGCTCGTCAGTTGGGCGGCAATATCACCAGCAGCATCGCTGTGTTTACCGGCCTGTTTGCGGCGGTCATCTTTGGCGTGCTGGTGGTACGCCTGCGTCGCCCGGTGGCCCATTTGATCCGCAACCGGCCGCTGGCCCAGCGCCTCAAGCATCCAGCATTGCAACAATCGCTGCGGGTGTTTTCCGGGCTCTGGTACTGGCCGATTCTGTTGATGGTGCTGGTCTCGGCGGTCAACCTGATCGGTGCCGGTGACGACAACCAAGAGGCCCTGCGCTGCGCGCTGCTCACTACGCTGTTGCTGATCGGCACGGTGTTTCTCAGCACCGTGCTGCAACATCTGTTCAAGTCCCGCAGCCAGGTATCGATCCAACGCAGCAGCGCCTACCAGGAACGCTTCCTGAGTTTGCTGCACGCGATTTTGCGTATCGTCATGGCCATCGCGTTTATCGAGATACTCGGGCGTATCTGGGGTGTTTCGCTGTTCGAATTCGCCCAACGCAACTCCGTGGGCCGGGCCATCAGTGATTCCCTCAGCAGTATCGGCCTGATCCTGTTGGTGACCTGGTTGTTCTGGGTGGTGCTTGACACTGCGATCCAGGAAGCCCTCAAGCCACCGGTGAATAAACGCTCCAGTCGCCAGCCCAGTACCCGGGTCAAAACTATCCTGCCGCTGCTGCGCAATGCGGTGAAGATCATCCTGGTGGTGATCTGCGCGATCACCACCATGGCCAACCTGGGCATCAATGTCGCGCCGTTGCTGGCGGGCGCTGGGGTGGTGGGCTTGGCCATCGGTTTCGGTTCCCAGCAACTGGTGCAGGACGTGATCACCGGCCTGTTCATCATTATCGAAGACACCCTGTCCATCGGTGATTGGGTGGTGCTCGACTCCGGCCACGCCGGCACCGTGGAGGGCCTGACCATCCGCACCCTGCGCCTGCGTGACGGCAAGGGCTTTGTGCATTCGGTGCCGTTCGGGCAGATCAAGGCGGTCACCAACCAGTCCCGTCAGTTCGCCTATGCGTTCTTCTCGGTGCAGTTCACCTACGACACCGATGTGGACAAGGCCGTGGAGCTGATCCGCGAAGCCGGCCAGTCGATCCGCGACGATGTGTTTCTCAAGTACAACCTGCAAGGGCCGCTGGAGGTGTTCGGGGTGGACAAGATGGACCTCAATGGCGTGGTGCTCACCGCGCAGTTCCGCACCGTGTCGGGTGGCCAATACGCAGTCAGCCGTGCGTTTAACCAGCGTCTGAAAAAGCTTGTGGATAACTGTGTGGCGGTGCACTTCGCCCAGACTTATCCACAGCAGCTCTTGCTCGCACCCCGCACGGCGCTGAAACAGGAGGCCGCCGAACCCGACGTCAAGACACTTAATCCGTGACGGTTGCGCTACAAGCCCGCAAAATGCAACGATTCTGGCAATGACCTACGACAGCGCACACACGCCTGTCGATAATAACCATCGTTCCAAACAGACCGGGCCTGCTCAATCTATGCGAATGCGCCTTATGTTACTGGGCGGCGGGAATGCCCTCGGGCAGGCGCTGATTCGCCTCGGTGCGGAGGAAGACATCGGTTTCCTCGCCCCCAAACCGCCCCAAGACGGCTGGGATGCCGCAAGCCTCACCCAATTGCTCGACGACACCCGTCCCGATGCCTTGATCAACCTCGCCTACTATTTCGACTGGTTCCAGGCCGAAGCCGTGAGCGAAACCCGCTTGGCCGCCCAGGAATTCGCCATCGAACGCCTGGCCGAGCTGTGCCAGCACCACAGCATCACCCTGCTGCAACCGTCCAGCTACCGCGTATTCGATGGCTCCCGCGCCACCGCCTACAGCGAGAAAGACGAGCCGGTGCCCCTGGGCCTGCGCGGCCAGGCGTTGTGGCGCATCGAACAAAGCGTGCGCGCCACCTGCCCGCAGCATGTGCTGCTGCGGTTTGGCTGGCTACTGGATGACAGCGTCGACGGCACGCTCGGGCGCTTCCTGGCCCGGGCTGAAAAACCGGATGAGCTGTTGATGGCCGACGACCGTCGTGGCAACCCGACGCCGGTGGACGACGCCGCACGGGTAATTATCTCGGTGCTCAAGCAACTCGATTGCGCCGCGCCGCTGTGGGGCACCTACCACTACGCCGGCCACGAGGCGACGACGCCGTTGGCGCTGGGCCAGGCGATTCTCACTGAAGCGCGCAACTTCCATCCGTTGGCCATCGAGTCCCCGACCGCCCAGGCTCACGCAGCACGGCCGGATGCGGCGGATGAACCGCAGCATGCGGTGCTGGCCTGCAAGAAAATCCTGCATACCTTTGGCATCAAGCCACGGGCATGGCGGGCAGGCTTGCCGGCGCTACTGGATCGCTTCTACCGCCACAGCTGACACCCCCAAAACCAAAAGTGGGAGGGGACTTATGTGGGAGCTGGCTTGCCTGCGATAGCATCACCTGGGTATCACTGATACACCGAGGTGTCTGCATCGCGGGCAAGCCCGGCTCCCACATAAGCCCTCTCCCACATGGGTTATGCGGTGTGGCTTATATCGGACTTAGAACTTGTAACCGATACCCACCATGTAAACCATCGGGTCTACATCCACATTGACCTTGGCCCGAGTGCCCTGGCCCAGCGCGTTGTTATCCACAGTCGCCTTGGTGCTGATGTCGATGTAGCGCGCCTGGGCGTTGATCATCCACTTGTCGTTGATCATGTAGTCGGCGCCGATCTGTGCAGCCCAGCCCCAGGAGTTCTCGGCCTTGAAGTTGCTGAAACCAGCCTGTTCGGCACGGCTGCCCACGTGTTCGTCGTAGATCCAGGTGTAGTTGATACCGGCGCCCACATACGGTTGGAACGCGGATTTGTGATCCAGCGGGTAGTACACGACGCTCAAGGTCGGCGGCAGGTGCTTCAGCGTGCCGAGCTTGCCGTTGGCGGCGCCCAGGGCGGTGTTCTTGATCTTCACGTCATGCTCGAACGGCGTGGCCGCTAGCAATTCGATGCCGACGTGGTCGGTGATCATGTAGGCGAAGTTCAAGCCCAATTGGGTGTCGCTGCTCATGGTCGCCTTGCCGCCCAGATTGGTGCCGGCCAATGGGCCCTGGTCAACCTTGACGCTGCTGCTGTCGGCCTTCGGGTTCACGGTAATTGCACCGGCGCGAACCAGAATATCGCCCGCCTGGTGAGCGTGGGCGACGGGGGCGACGAGGGCGAGCGCGAAGAGGGACGCGCCGAGCAGAGACTTGTTCATGGGAGCTCCAAAGGACGTTTAAAAGTTGTACGTCCAATGGTAAAGATCGTTCCGTACGGTCTTTTGACTCAGCTCAATGAAAGGGCGATCAGTCACTTTCGGCACTGATCTAAACCTGTGGGAGCTGGCTTGCCTGCGAAGACGGTCTTACAGTCGACACCGTTATACCGAGTACATATCCATTCCTGCGGTAACGGCCACTTAGGGTTCCGCCCTGACGGCGGCTAAACCGGCATCCCTGCCGGTTTACCCCCCAAATCCCTGTCGAATTCCGGCCAGCGTGGTTTAACGGGGCGCCT
>JAAIGE0101534120.1_pt1 | contig 21071 bp, 18 predicted proteins | sample 6487951 | NCBI WGS metagenome assembly JAAIGE01 (sample SAMN13974128, study PRJNA590717) | phyllosphere metagenome | biome: tomato field; feature: multiple bacterial spot infested tomato fields; material: tomato leaves; isolation source: leaves from tomato fields | host: Solanum lycopersicum ...
CGTAGGCTTGTTAAGCATTACCTCACCAACTACCTGTTAGGCATTGAGCGGATCTCAAGACGGGGTTAACCCTTTAATATATCCATGATTCGCATAGATCTTGAGGCACCTTCCCAATGATACTGACCAGTACGCCATGATCACTAAATGTGTACATACGACTTGCATGTGTTAAATACCTAGATACCCATCCGGATGTGCCATAATTAAACACTTACTATTTATTCTCCTATTCGGAGATTCAGTATATTTATAATTACAATATACCTTATTATATGTCATCTGACATTATTCTCTTTTAGTAATAATTTTTACATAATTCGGATTAAAAAGGATTCGAACCTCTGTATGCTTGCGCATAACCGTATTTCAAGTACGGCGCCTTAAACCACTTGGCTATTAATCCTTGATCTCTAGTATCGCTTTCTTTTAGACAAATATTTCAACACTAGAGATTGTGCTGATGTTATGAACTTATAGTATTAAACTACAGTTTTGTGATGTATACTCGTGTTACAAACAGTTGTACAAAGTATGGTAGAATGTAAACTGACATTACGTAAGTAATTGTAAACAGTGCTACTAGTGCAAATGTGATTTGGTTCACAAAGTAGAATGGTAGTAGTTGTGGCATAGTGTGCAAATATCGTATTAGCCCTACGTTAAGGACAGTCCGTATAGACGTAATTAGTTGATCGGGGAGTTATTTGTATTGTTATTAATTAGTTATAGTGTCGTCACTTATAGCATATCCTATTTACATAAGAATACTCTAAGCGTTAAATAGTGTAATTCATAGAACTATGATTGTACTGGCATCATGTTGTAAGCGTGGAATGGAGTTGGGCTTGGCAGTGTCCATTCTAGTGATGTGCTTGATGATGCTGATTCTGTTAGGTATGATGGTGTGCTCATAAAGAAAGCAGGAACACCCCATGGGTTAGCTGATGCAGCTGGTTGGTTCACTAGCATATCGTAAATTGTGTACAGGAAGATAGCTGTAGCAACTACAGAAATGATAGATCCGATTGAACTGATGTAGTTCCATCCTTCAAATGCGTCTGCGTAATCAGGGATTCGTCGTGGCATTCCTCTAAGCCCTAGGAAGTGTTGCATAATATTATCGCTATAACCAATTACTCAATTAGTATGAATAACGGATCACTGCTACATCAATAGTTTTCACTATTGTTTAGACCATATAATCATATAACAATATATGGGAGGTTGTGGTCGTTGAAGTTCCATTAATTTAATGGATACATGCTGATTGTGATTTATCATATTCCAGCAGTTAAGCTCCTTAATATGCCCCAACTCGAGGCATGAATGTAGTGTTTACACCGATGAACATTGTCCAGAAGTGAACTTGTCCGAGTGTTTCGCTGTACATTTTTCCTAGGATTTTAGGTGCCCAGTAGTAGAATCCTGCAAAGATTGAGAATACAGCACCCATTGATAGAACGTAGTGGAAGTGAGCCACAACGTAGTAAGTGTCGTGCATTGCTACATCCATAGATGCGTTTGCTAGAACTACTCCTGTTAGTCCACCAATAGTGAATAGAGCTACGAATCCTAGTGCGAATAGCATAGGTGTTGTAAATCGGATTGATCCACCGTAACATGTTGCAAGCCATGAGAATACTTTAATACCTGTAGGTACTGCAATAATCATTGAGGCTGCTGTGAAGTAAGCTCGTGTGTCAACATCAAGTCCTACGGCGTACATGTGGTGTGACCATACGATAAATCCAAGAATAGCAATTGATGCAACTGCGTAAACCATTCCTAGGTATCCAAATACTGGTTTACCTGAGAATGCTGGAATAACGTGTGAAATCATACCGAATCCAGGGATAATCATTAGGTATACTTCTGGGTGCCCAAAGAACCAAAACAGATGTTGGTATAGAACTGGGTCACCTCCACCAGCTGGGTCGTAGAATGAAGTGTTGAAGTTTCGATCTGTTAGGATCATTGTAATTCTACCAGCAAGTACTGGAATACATAGAATAACGATAACAGATTGGATTAGCATTGCCCACACGAAAAGAGGCATTTTGTGTAGAGTCATACCTGGTGCTCGCATGTTAATGATTGTTACAATGATGTTCATTGCCCCAAGCATTGATGAAATACCTGAAAGGTGTAGAGCGAAGATAGCTAGGTCAACAGCACCTCCTGAATGTGATTGTACACCAGCAAGAGGTACGTAAACTGTCCATCCTGTACCGGCTCCTTGTTCTACGAATACACTGGCTACAATTAGCACAAGAGCAGGAATAAGACAGTAAGTATTATCAAGAGAGTTCTTATTAGTAACTTTCGCTACTAGCTAGACTATGTCATTGTCATAATAGACTGACTCGCACTTTAAGCATTTAAGCTAGTCGTTGAACGAACATTGTTCGCTGCATAATTACCTTAGATAAGGTTTCTTTGCAATTCACAGAGTTAAAGGACTCTTAAATTAATCCAGAATGAGATGTTGTTCAGTCGAGGGAACGCCATATCTGGAGCCCCAATAAGAACTGGAACCATGTAGTTAGCGAAACCAGACATTGTAGGTACTACCATGAATAGAACCATGATAAGACCGTGCGCAGTGATGATAACGTTGAATACTTGGTTGTTTCCCGCAAGGAATTGGCTACCTGGTGCAGATAGTTCTAGACGGATAAGAATTGAGAAGGCTGTACCAATAAGTGCAGTAAAGATACCGTACATTAGGTAAAGTGTTCCAATGTCTTTAGCGTTAGTTGAGAATAACCACCGTGTAAGCATATTTATTTTCCTATAATATCCTCATTGACTTTTACCCTTTAATCTAGTAGATACTAATCAAAAGTTTATATAAACAGAACATTATGTTCTATGCTTTTATTACATTAGCCCTACTGGTTATGTCTGTAGAATGATAACGTTCGATACTCGCTGGTTGGCTAATAGGTAGGGCATTAGCATAAACCTGTTCTAATCTATTTTAGCCCTTGGTGTGAAAGTGTCACCTTTGTTCTCGTGGTAGATATCACCTGTGGAATTAGGTCAATTTATAATCTATGTGCCCTGATTAAATCCTAATATAAATGCATGCTGACAGCATCTAACCATGCCATAATTCGTGATAATCGATCACTAATCTATAACGATAGTCAGGACCAGATTGACTTTGCTAATGTTGTATTCACTGAATCACTTATTAATACGGGAACGGTATAACGCTATCCGTCACAGAACTAATATCTCTACAGTGATGTTATGTCTTAATATAGATTATACTGGAGAACCATAGCGGAGCTCGGCTGAGACATACAGCGTAGCGGTAGGTCGAACCGAGCGGTACCCCGCTCGTTAAATAGGTCTTCTACATCCCCCTTCTTTTAGTAACTTATTCCATAAATTAATTTATGTTAACCCTGGAGCCCCGATCGGGGCTCTCTTTTAAATATAACTTTCCCGCATCCCTGAACACCGCTTGCGTTATCAAGGAGAATATATGCAAATGAATATTTGAACACTGAGAATGTAAAGGTTTACATTAAAAGCAAGCGAAAGAAGTATAATAACCAAAATTACATTCTGTAGCTTTAGTTTTAGAGAAAACACAATTAATGTTTAAACGCATATCTAGTAATTATTATACACATATATAATGACAAACGCAGTATCACAACCACGATACCAATTCCAATCCTTTCCCTTCCATCTCGTTGAAGCTAGTCCTTGGCCTCTCCTGACAGCTAATGCAGTACTATCTATGACAGTTGGTGGAGTTCTATACATGAACGGTATCGCACACGGATCAACTCTACTAACACTAGGGTTCCTATCAACACTATTCGCATTCATTCTATGGTTCCGAGACATCACTGCCGAAGGTACATACCTTGGAGACCACACACTGATTGTACAAAAAGGTCTAACAATGGGAGTTACACTATTCATTGTTACTGAAATCTTCTTCTTCCTATCTATCTTCTGGGCCTACTTCCACTCTTCACTAGCTCCTACTGTCGAACTAGGTAGCCAATGGCCACCTGTTGGAGTTACAGCTCTTAACCCTATGACAGTACCTCTTCTTAACACTGTTCTACTTCTTTCAAGTGGTGCTACAGTAACATACGCTCACCACGCAGTTATCGAAGGTAACCGACGAGCAGCTATTATCGGTATGGCACTAACAATCCTACTAGCCGCACTATTTACAGCACTACAAGGACTAGAATACGTAGAAGCAGACTTTACAATTGCAGATGGGGTATACGGATCATGTTTCTTCTTTTCAACAGGATTTCACGGATTCCATGTTATCATTGGAACTCTTTTCATTGCGGTAATGTTTTTCCGGGTGATTAACTACCACTTTACAGCAGAACACCACATCGGACTAGAATCATCAATCCTATACTGGCACTTTGTCGATGTTGTATGGCTCTTCCTTTACAGATCAGTTTACTGGTGGGGTTCAGACGGAGTATTCTAGTACTTCAGAAACCTATTTCAATAAATCCCCCTTCAGCTGTATAAGATTATATAAAAGAAAGGCATGTTGATATAAGGGAAAATAGCATAATTGGCAATGTACCACTTTGTCGAAGTGGGGTATGGCGGTTCGAACCCGCTTTTTCTCGTTTATCTGATGTATGTAACTACTATCAATGCTAACATTTCAACACTTGGAAGTGTGAAAATATCCTTATAAAAGCAATAATCTTAGATTATCTTTACATACTTGAGCGTGCTAATATTCAGTGGTTCTAATAAGTACGTAATCTGCAGAGTCCCAGTCGGACTTTTCACTAAAATACTTTATTCTGTCTAGGTGAACTGGTTATATACCTTTAGCCTTCTATTATAGTCTTATGGGCTTAAGCCTATTGTTCACATTATACTTTTTCCATTTGGAAACTATTTCTAACTATTATGACTCTATCGCTAGTTCTATTTCTTATTGGGATTCTAGGTTTTATTCTTAACCGAAAAAACATTATCCTAATGATCATTTCTATCGAAATCATGCTACTAGCGGTTACTCTGCTAGCTCTAGTTAGCTCATACCAATTCGATGATATCATGGGACAAACATACTCTGTCTACATCATCGCAATCGCCGGTAGAGAATCAGCAATTGGTCTAGGAATTCTGGTAGCATACTACCGTCTACGAGGTAACATTTCTCTACGAACATAATGTATCTATCGATTCTTGCACTTCCTATGTTTGGTTCTGCTGTTGGTGGTCTATTCGGACGTAAAGTCGGTGTTACAGGAGCACACATTATCACTACAGGATGTCTTATGGCTTCTGCAGTTCTAGCTATCGTAGCTTTCTACGAAGTTGGTCTATGTGGATCACCTGTTTCTATCGAACTATACAGTTGGATTGATTCTGAATTCATGCTTGTACAATGGGGATTCCTATTTGACAGACTTACAGTATCAATGCTTCTGCCAGTTCTTATTGTTTCATCACTAGTACACCTATACTCAATCTCTTACATGGCTGAAGATCCACACAACCAACGGTTCTTCTCATACCTATCAATGTTCACATTCTTTATGCTAATTCTTGTAGCTGGAGATAACTACTTCATCATGTTCATTGGTCAACCATTCCCGGCCTAGCTTTGTCGTAAGATAAATGCTACACGTCACTAAATTGCTGGAACACCTTGTAGGCAATCAGCAGGTAACCTTAACTTAGATACCTCAGAGACTAAACGTGACGCAAGTATAATTACTTGATGATATAGTCCAACCCTTGTCGTGAGATAAGGAATTAAGTAATAATTATTAATAGTGTCGTCATATGATTGCAGTATTGAACAAGCTTTTATTATGACTGGCTCACTTTACGCAGGTGTAAAAGGCTCTAAGTACGGAAAACCTCGTAAAGTTAGTCTTGTTAAAGCTATGGTTCAACTTACACAACTACAAATCGATGTACTAGTTGGAACTATGCTAGGAGATGCTACAATGGAACGAGTTAAAATTAACCATAGTCCTCGACTACGGTTTGAGCAAACCTTTCCTATGCACGCTGCCTATCTCACACGTCTGTATGTGATCTTTATGGGTCTAGTAGGTAAACACCCTAGTGTAGTAACACGTAAGCCTGATCCGCGTACCGGTTCTATTTACAGTACTCTTCGACTTATTACCCTATCTTTTCCTTGCTTTACTCACTACTTTGATCTGTTCTATGTAGCAGGTAAAAAAGTAGTCCCATCTAACTTTGTGAGTCTTCTTACTCCTCGAGCACTTGCTTACTGGATTATGGATGATGGAGGGAAAGGTAGTTATGGTGAAATGATCCTACATACTCGGTCTTTTACACAGGCTGACGTGAATCTTATTCAAGACGCGCTAACTATTAACTTTGGTCTACGCACTCGCCTTATTGAAAAACACCCGGACAATGGGTAATCGTTATTCCAGTTAAACAAAGTCGACCACTGAAAGATATTGTTTCACCATATATGTGCCGATCTATGCTGTACAAACTATAATTATTATATAATAACCCCCCGTGGGAAGGTATTGGGATTTCATCTTACCTGCTCATTAACTTCTGGTACACTCGTATCCAAGCTAACAAATCAGGTATTAAAGCCCTTACTGTTAACCGTGTTGGTGATATGTTCCTATCTATTGGGTTCTTCGCTATTTTCTGGGTATTCGGTAATGTAGATTACGCTACTGTATTTAGTGTTGCACCATTCATCAACGAAACAGCTATCACAATTATTGGACTTCTACTACTTGTGGGTGCCATGGCTAAATCAGCTCAACTAGGGCTTCACACATGGCTACCTGACGCTATGGAAGGACCTACTCCTGTGTCTGCTCTAATTCACGCTGCTACTCTAGTAACTGCTGGAGTATACCTAATGCTTCGATCATCACCAATTATCGAATACGGACCTACAGTTCTTGTAGTAATTACATGGGTAGGGGCTCTAACAGCATTCTTTGCTGCTACAACAGGACTTCTACAAAATGACCTGAAACGGGTTATTGCGTACAGTACTTGTTCACAAATGGGGTACCTATTCATGGCAGTAGGGCTTAGCCAATACAATGTAGCTCTATTCCACCTTGTAAATCACAGATTCTTTAAAGCGCTTCTATTCCTAGCTGCTGGTGCGGTTATTCACGGAATGGCTGACCAACAAGATCTACGACGACTAGGTGGTCTAGTTAACTTCCTACCATTTACATACACAGCTATCCTTATTGGATCACTATCACTAATGGCATTCCCATTCCTGACAGGGTTCTACAGTAAAGATCTTATCCTAGAAGTTGCACTAGGACAATACGAAGTATCTGGTAACATTGCTTACTGGCTAGGTACAATCTCAGCCGTGTTTACAGCATTCTACTCATTCCGGCTAATCTCACTAACATTCTTCACAGTGCCTAACGCACCTAAAGGAGATTACCTTCACGCTCACGAAGCACCTATGATTATCGTAATTCCACTGGTAATTCTATCAATCATGTCAATCAGATTTGGTTACGTTGCTAAAGATCTATTCGTAGGTCCTGGTTCTGATTTCCTATCTACAGCTCTATTCCAACACCCAGATCACATCTCACTAATTGAAGCAGAATTCGGACTTCCTCTAGTTCTTAAACTGCTACCTGCAGTGGGAAGTCTATTCGGTGCTGGTCTAGCAGTATACCTATACCATGCGGTGCCTGGTTTCACTATTAGTCTAACAGATAACGCGATCGGTAAAGCACTATACAAATTCCTTAACGGAAAATGGCTATTTGACATGGCATACAACAGTTTCATTATTAGCGGAGGTCTACGACTAGGTCATGTGATCTCTAAAGTAATTGACCGAGGGGTTATCGAAATGGTTGGACCATACGGTTTCAGCTCAGTTCTAACTAACACAGGTCGATCTGTTGCAAGCTACGATACTGGTGTTATCACTAGTTACGCACTATACATTATTCTAGGACTAATTTCATTCATCTTCCTACTATTTGCTCCAGTACTTCTACAAGGAGGTGGAGTAGACTCAGTAGTCGGAGGTGATCTAGGACTACTTCTAGTATACCTAAGTGCTCTAGTACTACTACCTACAGCTAAAGCTGTATCATCATCTAAATAATACCTATTTACTAAATCCCCACTCAAAGTAACACTTAAAAGAGAGGACAAGTATTCAATGTAATAATGAAAGTATAAACTTAAAAGTAATTATAAGGGGATTAGATTAGTGGTTAAATCACCATTCTTACACAGTGGCTACAGCCGTTCGATTCGGCTATTCCTTATTGATATGAACTGATATATTCAAAGGTTACTACGTCAAATTCCACAATGAGGATACACCTTATCAATATAATACACAAGTATGGATGTAAACTAAAATAGTAAGCATTAGTATATTGGGCCTAGTTATAAAGTATTACTAACTAACTAGAGGCGCAAAGCATTATGTGACATACATAGTGTTCAAATGTTTCAACACTTTGACTGCGGGCTAATTAAGGAAAATATATAAATTAATTATGTTAGATCTACTATCACGGCTCCTTAGCCCAGTTTATTGCGATGCTCCAGAACCATGGCAAATTGGGTTCCAAGATGCAGCAACAGATGTAGCACTGGAAATTTCAGAACTACACAACATTATCTTCTTCTACCTTATCCTTATTGCAGTTGCAGTAGGTTGGGTACTTGGATCAGTTATCATTAACTACAGCCAAGCAAAATCACCTATCGTGTACAAATACGCGAACCACGGTACACTTATCGAACTAGTATGGACAATTTCACCAGCGTTCATTCTAATTGCTATTGCATTCCCTTCATTCAAACTTCTATATCTTATGGATGAAGTTATTTCACCTTCAATGACTATTAAAGTTGTTGGACACCAATGGTACTGGTCATACGAATACAGTGACTTTGTGAACGATGACGGAGAATCAGTAGAATTCGATAGCTACATGATTCCTGACTCAGATCTTGAAGATGGACAACTACGACTTCTTGATGTAGATAACCGAGTAGTAGTGCCTGTTGACACAACTATCCGATTTATCGTAACAGCCGCTGACGTGCTACATGACTGGGCTGTTCCATCTCTAGGAATCAAAATTGACTGTTGCCCAGGGCGCCTTAACCAAACATCTGCGCATATTCTTCGAGAAGGGGTATTCTACGGACAATGCTCTGAACTCTGTGGTGTATACCATGGATTTATGCCTATCGTAGTTGAAGCCGTTTCACAAGAAAAATACATTTCTTGGCTAGACTCACAAGCGTAATTGCAAATAGGCTATACTCATAAGTATAGTTATATTGTGGAGTAGGTCTTATACGTTATGTATCATTGACTTAATCCATACCCACATTTTCACACATATCATGCTAGCAGTACTCTACAACCTTCTAGAAGTTCTGATCGTGCTAGTACCTATTCTACTATCAGTAGCCTTCATGACAATCATCGAACGTAAAGTTCTTGCAGCAATGCAACGTCGTGTAGGGCCTAACAAAGTGGGATACTACGGAGTACTACAGCCGTTCGCTGACGCCCTTAAACTGGTAGTTAAAGAAACGGTTGTACCAGCACAAGCTACAAAAAGTCTATTCTTCCTAGCTCCTGTGATCACTCTTATCTTTAGACTACTAGGATGGGGTGTAATTCCATTCGGTGCAGGTCTAACACTTTCAGACTTCTCTCTAGGAATTCTATACACACTGGCGATTTCATCTATTGGTGTGTACGGAGTTCTATTTGCAGGATGGTCAGCAAACTCTAAATACGCTTTCCTTGGTTCACTTCGATCAACAGCTCAAATGATTTCATACGAACTTATTCTAAGCTCAGCTATTCTAACAGTAATTCTACTGACAGGATCATTTAATATCATCAGCATTATCGAAAGCCAAGAAGCAGTATGGTTTATTGTACCACTTCTGCCTATGTTTATCATTTTCTTCATCTCAGCTCTAGCTGAAACAAACCGAACACCTTTCGATCTTCCAGAAAGAGAATCGGAACTGGTGGCTGGATTCTTTACAGAACACTCCGGTATGATTTTCGTGTTCTTCTTCCTAGGGGAATACTGTTCAATTGTACTAATGTCAACTCTTACAGCAATCCTATTCTTCGGAGGATACAACATGCCAGAACTATTTATTAACGATACGTTCATTAACCTGCAAAGTATCTTCCTTGGACTAAAAACATGTCTATTCTGTTTCCTATTTGTTTGGTTCCGAGCAACTCTACCTCGACTCCGATATGATCAACTTATGGTGTTCTGTTGGACAGGTATGCTTCCACTGGCAATTAGTCTAATTGTACTTGTACCAAGTATTCTAGTTGCTTTCGATGTAACACCTTACTAGTGTTATATTTTTCACATAATCCCCTCAGGGGCTAGTTAAGGTAACAGGAGAGACTTCTAATCACTCCGTAACGGGTTCGATTCCCGTTGGCTCCATTAACGATACTAATAAGTGTTTAAATGTTAAAAACATTTATGTAACGCTTCTAAAGTAATCCAATAGCTGATCACTTTAAAATCTATATTACATTTTAAGTTAGAATAAATTTAATTTAAGCTCATAAAAGTAAGGGGCAAGTTAGAAAGATGAAGACGAGCTTGTTAACCGGCAACCGCTCGGTTCGACCAACCGCTACGCTGTAGTTCTCATCCGAGCTTCGCTCTTTATTCCCATTATTTATCACTTTTAAGCTTTATTACAAAAAAATATGCACTGCTGACAATTTCACACTATGGGTATTAGTTTATTAAAAGTATGAGCTTATATACAAGAGCTTACGAGTGGCCTTGTACTTGGATTGCAAATCTGATGTGTTAGGGTTCAATTCCCTTTAAGCTCTAAATAAAATAAATAGGGGTGTAGTATAACGGTTAGTATAGAGATCTCCAAAGTCTTAGGCGGTGGTTCGATTCCATTCACCCCTGTATAGTGTGAAATTATAATACCATATAAAAGTAACAAGTTAGAAAGCCTATAGTATAACGGTTAGTACATGTTGTTGATATCGACATAGTAGAAGTTCGATTCTTCTTGGGCTTATTTACGATCGCTTCGTTTGTATTAGTTCACATAAACAGCCAATTTTGCACTTTAACCAGACTCTGTCTATTTTATCTTATTCTACATCTCTACCTAGGGATACCTTTGATATGAACATTAGTTCGTCTAATTTAGACCTAGATATCATTTAAAGAAATTATTATGCGACTACTAAAATCTAACGCACTACTAAGTCTAGTGAACAGTTATGTTGTTGACTCACCACAACCAGCTAACCTTAGCTACATGTGGAACTTTGGTTCACTACTAGCTCTTTGCCTAGGAATCCAAATTGTAACAGGAGTTATTCTAGCTATGCACTACACACCTAATGTTGATCTTGCATTTATCAGTGTAGAACACATTATGCGAGACGTTAACTACGGATGGATGATTCGATACATTCACGCTAACGTAGCTTCATTCTTCTTCATCTTTGTTTACCTACACATTGGTCGAGGACTTTACTACGGGTCATACAAATCACCTCGAGTGCTTCTATGGTCTATTGGGGTAATCATCCTAGTACTAATGATGGGTATTGCATTCCTTGGTTACGTTCTACCTTACGGGCAAATGTCACTATGGGGGGCTACAGTAATTACTAACATGCTGTCAGCTGTACCATGGATTGGACAAGACTTCGTACAATTTGTATGGGGTGGATTCTCTGTTAACAACGCAACACTTAACCGATTCTTCTCACTACACTTCCTGCTACCTTTCCTACTATCTGCTCTAGCTATTATGCACCTAATGGCTCTGCATGTACACGGAAGTAGCAACCCTCTAGGTATTAGCTCTAACGTGGACAAACTAGCAATGCACCCTTACTTTATCTTCAAAGATCTAGTAACTATCCTGCTATTCTTCCTAGCTCTAGCTCTAATCATCTTCTACATGCCTAACGTAATGGGACACAGCGATAACTACATCCCTGCTAACCCAATGCAAACACCTCCGTCAATCGTCCCAGAATGGTACCTACTACCATACTACGCGATTCTACGATCAATTCCTAACAAACTCCTAGGGGTAATTGGAATGCTTGGAAGTCTTCTAATTCTTCTACTCATGCCAGTACTTGATACATCTCGAGTACGAGGTAGCCAATTCCGACCTCTAATGCGATTCGCATTCTGGATCTTTGTGACAGATTTCTTCCTACTAATGTACATTGGTAGCCAACACGCCGAAGAACCATTCATTACTATCGGAGCTATCGCAACAGCTCTATACTTTGGATGGTTTATCGTTATTGTACCAGTTGTTGGTGTGATCGAAAACACACTAATGGACATCGCTACAGATAACCGATCATCTTCTGCCTAATTCCCCTTTCATTACAGTGTGCAAATATTATCCTGACTAATATTTCAACACTATATGAGACCTTAAAAGTAGTATAAAAATATCTGTGGTCAGATCAAGGCAATATACCGGTAACCAGTTCGATTCTGGATATTTTAAAGTAACTATTACTAATATGTAGGGCTATATTAATCACATAATCATTACAGGTAAAGTTATACAAGGTCCAATAATCTATATAAACAATTATGCTTACAGCACTTCTTCTTATTCCTATCGTGGGATCACTAGCACTTCTTCCACTAAACGAAGAAACTAATGTTACACGAATTAAACAAATTGCTCTAGCGACATCAGTCATTAACTTTATTCTGTCTGTTGTTCTATGGGGTGAATTTGATTCAAGTTCAGTACAATACCAATTCGTACAAGAATTTAACACTCTAAGTTTCTGTCACCTTAACATTGGTATTGATGGTATCAGTCTATACTTTGTACTACTGACAACATTTATTACACCTCTATGTATTCTATCTAACTGGGATAACATTAAATTCGGAATGAAATACTACGTTATTGCTTTCCTACTTATGGAAACTATTCTAATCGCAGTGTTTGTAGTACTAGATCTTATGCTATTCTACATTTTCTTCGAAGCAGTTCTAATTCCGATGTTCCTAGTAGTTGGTATTTGGGGTGGTTCAATCACTCGAATCCGAGCTTCATTCCTTCTATTCCTATACACACTTGGTGGATCACTATTTATGCTACTAGCCATTATGGTAATTTACTACAATGTTGGAAGTACTGATTTCTCTGCTATTACACTATCAGATATGAGTCTAGATGCTCAAAAAGTCCTATGGCTTGCTTTCTTCCTATCATTCGCAGTGAAAACACCTATGGTACCTTTCCATATTTGGCTGCCTCGTGCTCATGCTGAAGCTCCTCTAGCAGGATCAATTCTTCTAGCTTCTGTTGTGCTAAAACTAGCTACTTACGGATACCTACGAATTCTTATTGGTATGATGCCTGATGCTACTTCATACTTTTCACCTCTAGTGCAAACTCTAGCTGTGGTTAGTCTGATCTACTCATCACTCGCAACAATGCGGCAGGCAGACTTTAAAGCGCTCGTGGCTTACTCATCTATCGGACACATGGGAGTTGTAGTTCTTGGACTATTTTCTAACACTATCGTTGGTATCGAAGGTGCTATTCTTATGTCAATCGCTCACGGTGTTATCTCTCCAGCAATGTTTATCCTAGTAGGGGGGGTTCTCTACGACACATACCATACACGGGTTATTCGATACTACCGAGGTCTTGTAGCTTACATGCCTATTTTCAGTATTCTGTTCTTCCTAGCGACAGCATTCAACATGGGTGTTCCTCTATCACTTAACTGGAGAGGTGAAAGACTAAGTCTTGCAGGTATCTTCCAAAAATCACCTATTATTGGTGTACTAGGTGCTTCAAGTATTGTGCTATCAGCATGTTACAGTATCTTCCTATTCAACCGAATCTGTTTCGGTGCTGTATCAGAATACATTACTACAGCTAAAGATGTAACACGACGAGAATTCATGCTACTTCTACCTCTACTACTGGTAGCTGTTGTATTTGGTATTTGCCCTAATGTAATTCTTAACGATCTACATGTAGGTGTAACACAACTGCTTTACAGTGCATAGTTATACTTTATTCAATCAATCCCCACTCAACGAATAGTTATATTCGCACACTTACTTGTTAAAAGAAAGGGGATATAACTAATTAATACTAATGCGTATAAAGTGTTCAAATATTTTTTTATGCTGTTAGATAACACAGGTGGAAGTCTATTTGGTAGGACGCTTACTTTGGGTGTAAGAGTTTACAGGTTCGAACCCTGTTCATCTGATACTATTTTAACTAATTTATTGTTGCTATAGCTTAATGGTAGAGCAGGATACTGTTAATATCAAGAAGTAGGTTCAATTCCTACTAGCGACTTATTAGTATCTCTATAAAAGTAGTACTAAATTATTAGTATGATTTTATTTTTGGTTATACCTACTTAAGGCAGTCTTTACTCGACCTTTTGTTATCTGGCTTAGATCTTTACCCTCTTTATTTAAGAGCATGAAGAACGTCTAATATGACGTAGCTATTAATATATTTACTTACATGAACACTTTTCTTCTTGATCTACTAGCCTTTGGTGCTGTTCTATCCGGTGTACTAGTTATTACATCGAAAAACCCAGTTATCTCTGTGCTATTCCTTATCTCTGTATTCGTTAATGCAGCCGCTTACCTACTACTCCTAGGTGTAGGATTCGTTGGTATTTCATACCTAATCGTTTACGTAGGTGCTATTGCTATCCTATTCCTATTCGTAGTTATGATGCTTAATATCCAACTAACCGAAATTGTTTCAGTTGGACGAGAATACACTAAAAACCTTCCTCTAGGTTTCATTGTAGGTTCACTATTCTTCTTTGAAGTTCTGTCTGTACTACCTGCTTCATACTCTGATGCTGGAGAACTACCTCTAGGTCTATTCAATTACATTAACGGTCTATTTCTAGGTGTAAGCAGTTCACTAACAGGATCTGATGTACACATGACATTTACAGGTCCAGCTGCTGATGACAACTTTACAGGATTCCTACAAATTGAAGCTATTGGACAAGGTCTTTACACTTACGGTTCACTATGGCTTCTACTAGGAAGTATTATTCTACTACTAGCTATGCTAGGACCTATTACACTTTGTCTACGATCTGCTGAAGACAAATAGTTGTAATAAAATTCATATAATCCCCTTCCGGTAAAACCGAGTGCAGTCCGGGGAGGAAAGAGCTAAAAGTAAGCGAATATATACATTCAATCCCAGGCAAGCATGCTGGAATCGGTAAACAGATCTCATTTAAGTCGAGATGTCTATAGTGGCTTAAGGGTTCAAGTCCCTTTGTTTGTACACATATATAAGCGAAGTAGTGTAAAGGTAACATATCGGTCTCATGATCCGAAGAAAGTGGTTCAATTCCATTCTTCGCGTTTATAATTATTCTCCCCGACGCCATCGTATAACGGTTAATACACTTGCCCTTCACGCAGGATATGAGGGTTCGATTCCCTCTGGCGTTAAGTGTTTAAATGTTCCTATATCAGCCCGCATAGTTAAGTGGTATAACACAAATCTTGTAAATTTGAATTCGTGGTTCGATTCCATGTGTAGGCATAAACATGAGTGACCTCTAGGGTAATTGGCAACCCGACTCTTTTTGGTAGAGTAGAATTCTTGTTCGAATCAAGAGAGGTCAGGTATATGTTTATTGTATCTACTAGAGAGCATAACTCAGTTGGTAGAGTAGCCGACTTTTAATCGGTTTGTCGTAGGTTCGAGCCCTACTGCTTTTATTTCTAGTGTAATTATGTATATATCTGGTATATCACTCTAATTGGAAGGACACAACTATGGCGAGGTGGTTCCGGTTGCTAACTGGACGGGACAAGGTCTCTTATGGGTTCGACTCCCATTCCTTCCGCAAATAGATTATGTGAGAGGGGATTACTAAAAACAAGGTATATTTTTACACTACTGCTCGTTGGCTAATCCAAACTTTTACAGTGAATGCTCCTTTTTTGTTTTTAGTTGTAAATGATGCGCTATCTACTAGAGCTAGGTTATCTTTACTGAATGAACCAATTTGTTGTGTTTGAACTGTTTGTCGTGGACGTGATCGTTCCATCATTAGTCGTCCTGATACACGCACTTTAATACCTACAATATGTGATGGCAGATCGCTTGCTAGTACATTAGCTGAGTCAATGTTTTTAACAGGAGAGATTGAACCAAATACACGTCGTAGAATTTGTGCTAGTGTGTAATCTTGAGTGTTCAGAGCAATAAATTGTGCTAGAATATGACCATCTAGGTAAGGGTAGTGCAGTTTAACCAGTCGCAGTTCTACTGGCCGTCCAAAGATTGAGCTCAGTGCTTCACCTAAGTTATTAACAGTATTACTGTTAAGAGCGTGATCAGCAGCAGGAATGTAGTAGAATACATGAACCACAACAGAGTTAGCAGAAACAGTGAATACTGGTTTACCAGCTAGTGCTTGGATAGGTGAGAAAAAGTGATTAATAAGACTCATAGCACTACGTGTAGCGTTAAGCATGTTAGCACTTCCTGCTTTTTTATCATAATTGTGACTAGTTACTAGCACATTACCTCCTGGTAGATAGTATTTAGCTAGACTTTGTGTTAAGATGTTTTTCATAAATTTATGTTAAGTATATGTATGACCATTCCGATGAAGTTAACTCTCTATACTCAAGAGCACTTTATATAGCCGAAAAAAGGGGTTGAACCTTTGTCTTACCGTTATGAGTGGTAGGTTTTGACCGACTAAACTATTTCAGCTTAAAAGACTAAGCACACCAATAGGCCAAATTCTGTTTAAAGCTGATTCTTGTCTATAATTCTATAAAGGGTCTCACATGGGTGTATATGTCAAAATGTAGATAATTACACAGGAGTTAATACTCTAATCTAAGTGTGAAAATATCTATCATCTATATTCTCTGTACCATTACCACAGCTCCTGCTGTTCAGTAGTTACTGACATGCAATAATTGACCTCGGACCTTCCTAATAAGTTTGATCTTATCCAGCTATAGTCGCCTTAGTCTTACTTTTAAGCCAATTAAATAAATGGGTAAAACCACAGAATCGAACTGAGGTATCTTCAACCACAATGAAGCGTTCTACCATTGAACTAGAATTACCTGTTATAATACATAAACAGTACAAATGAGACGGGCAGGACTTGAACCTACAGTGAACTAAATCGACCGGTTTACAGCCGGCTGCATTACCAATTATGCGTACCTTCTCTTTTAATTTATCACTATACAATGAAATTGCTTTGACCTGGACTTGAACCAAGGCCCCAGAATCTTCAGTTCTGTGCTCTACCAGTTGAGCTATCGAAGCGATTAAGTATGGAGAAATAGGGAATCGAACCCTAACGTCCGTGATGCAAACACGGAATACTAACCATTATATGATTTCCCCTGCTAGGTTTCTTTTAAATGGGGTAATACTTTAATCCAATAATATTGTTAAATAATCCATTATGTTTAATGAATAATGGAGGACCAGAGCAGAGCTCGGCTGAGAACTACAGCAAAGCGGTTGGTCGAACCGAGCGGTTGCCGGTTAACAAGTTCATCTTATATTACCTCCCTCTCTTTTAGAGATAATTATATAAAATTATTCTTATTAGTTCTAATCTAGATAACTTATTAACAAAAGCTTGAACACTATCCAAGTGTAAAAATATTAAATTGTAATTCAAATAGGTGCCATGAAAGGGGATTTATTGAGAAATTGTAGTTCGGTTAATAGCTGATCGTTGGTCAGTAAAGTATAGAGCACCTTTACCTAGTTCGTATACAAATCCTAGTGTTAGAACTGTGAAGAAGATAATAGCGATCCAGAATCCATAGATTGAAACACTGTATAGTGTAACAGCAATAGGGTATAGTAGAAGAATTTCTAGGTCAAAGATTAGAAATAGAATACCTACAAGGTAGTATTGGATACTGAAAGGAGCTCGAGTTTGTCCGTAAATAGGAGAGACATATATATTACTGCGTGTTATCGCTTCATTATCTCACGACAATGGTTAGACTATATCATTATAGATGGCTTTCTAGAGAATTATTCTTAGTCGTTGAACACTTCTGTTAAGAGAAGTTGCTGCTGATTATCTTAATTAAGACGTTTCAGCATTTAACCATACCGGTCGTGGGGTTCCGGAGGGCACTCTAATATACCCACATTCGTAAGCAGTTACTTTTTCTGTGTCTGGTCGATTTGCAGCTAGTAGTACGTTAGCCATAAGAAGAATAACAACTAGTACAGGAATAAATAGAAATAGAATTGTGATTGAGTTCATTAGTAGTAGAATAGTGTTAGAGCCAGTAGACTAGTGCTATTTAGAATGATAGATGGTTTGAACACGAATAGTGTAATAGCCATTGTTAGTGTTGCGATTGAGAATCTGTGTACATTACCCAGTTTGTTTTCTCCTGATTGTGTTGATGTTTCCACTGTTGCTGTGTCAAAGTGAATAACTCGAACAATTTTCAGGTAGTATGAAGCACTAATAACAGATACAACGATTGCAACAATTGATAGGAAGTAGTATCCACTGTGTGTTGCAGAGTAAAGAACCATTTGTTTTCCAAAGAAACCAACTAGAGGTGGAACCCCTCTCATAGAGAAGAGAACCAGAGAAAGAGAAAGTCCTAGTAGAGGGTTAGATCGGAATTGTCCTGCTAGATCTGTGATGAATTGTACATCTGTACCGTATCCATCAGATCGACTAACTGATGAGTAAAGCATGTAACCGAATGCTAGTAGAATTAGGAAAGCATTTAGGTTAGTAATACTGTATTGCACAATGTAGAACAGGAATGATTCGATTGATTCTTCGCTGTTAACCGCTAGTGCTAGTAGAAGGAATCCAACGTGTGAAATTGTACTGTAAGCAAATAGTCGTTTAATACGGTTTTGAGCTAGACCAACTACTGTACCAATAATAAGTGATAGTAGTGATGAAATTAGTAGTAGGTTTTTCCATACATCAAATGATACACCATCGATAAGTAGTGATAGTGAAGCACCTGTAAATCCTAGTCCACTTTGTAGTTCTAGTAGAAGAACAAAGATAGAGATTTTTGGCATAATAGCTAGCCATGTTGTAACAATAGTTGGAACACCATCGTACACATCAGGAGACCAATTATGGAAAGGAGCAGCAGATACTTTGAATAGGAATCCTACTGCTAGAATAGTTAGCCCAATAATACATGGACCTAGCCCAGAAGTTAGGTTTTCAACACCACCTACAGATAGAAGTGCAAAGATGCTTTCTAGGTTAGTTAGACCTGTGTAAGCGTATACTAGAACAGAACCTAGTAGAATTAGAGCAGATGAAAGTCCACCTAGTAGGAAGTATTTAAGACCAGCTGAAGTTGCTGATTCTGAATCTCGGTAAAGTGTTGCTAGAATGTAAACAGCAAATGATTGCAGTTCAATACTTAGGTAAATAGATACTAGATCTGCACTTGAGATTAGGAATGAAGCACCACATGTTGTGAATAGCACCATAAGAGGGTATTCAGCAATAGTAGGTACTGCTGAAAATACTGACCGTGAACCAGCCATAATAGCGTTAGTTACAGGAGCCCAAGGTAGTAGAATCATAGCACCAATGATGAAAATAAAGGTATCAATCGATTGTGAAACCGAAGATACTTGGAATAGTCCACTGTAGATACCGATACCTGAGCCAATAGCTTGGATGTCAAGGGCGTTATATGATAGCGCTGCGGCATAAAGTAGTACAATAGAAGCTACTCGAGTAAGAAGAACAGGTGAAATGTTAACATTTGGAAGCGCTACGGCTGTCATTAGTGAAAAAATACCTAAAACAAGCATTGCTATGATACAAATTATAACATATTCTCACACCTAAGTGTTCCAATATTGCCATACTGTTAATATTATTAAAAAACGAGGGGAAAACATAAGTATAAGCATCCAGAATCGAACTGGAACCGTCTACTTGGAAGGAAGACATACTAACCTTTATACTATGCTTACTTTATTATTCTCTTTTAGCGCCCTATAGGACTCGAACCCATATGAGACCGCTTCGAAGGCGGAGGCTTTGCCATTAAGCTAAAGACGCCTAGTGTGATTTTTATACAAATGAAGAGACTCGAACTCTTAAGCCATTAAAGGCACTATATCCTAAGTATAGCTCGTATACCAATTCCGACACATTTGCTTTATATGTACCACAAAGGGGATTAATCATAAAGACAATAACCTTCGTTCGTATAACTATGAGTATAGAACTAGGAATGAAACCATAAGTGCGAAAAGACCTGTTGCTTCTGCAAGAGCGAATCCAAGAATTGCGTATGTAAATAGTTGTCCTCGGAGTGCTGGGTTTCGAGCTGTTGATGAAATTAGAGATGAGAAAATTGATCCGATCCCGATTCCGGCTCCTGTTAGTCCGATAGCGGCTAGACCTGCTCCGACGTATTTTGCTGCTGCCATAATAAGTGTGAAAATGTTGTCAACCCTAGTACAGAATAGACTATGATAAGTACGAGTAGTCCTTTTACGACATCTCTTACTTTTAAAGTGTGCAAATATCAGCTATCATTGTAACGTGATATAATATTTGAACACTGTGTAGTGGGGTAATATGGTGGGTGTAAGTAATATGGCTAATTAGTATCACTAAGCTGAACATCTTACGATGCGTACACATGTGACCTATCAAGAGGTAGTCTACCTCTAGCCTTATATAATCTCGATTGGTAGGCTTCATGGCTTATATGCTTTCAGCCTTTATCCTTTACGTTCGTAGCTACCCAACGATGCCAGCTTTCATGCCAACAATTGGTACACCATAGGAACGCAGATCTAAGTCCTTTCGTACTAAAGACCCGTCCAGGTTCGATTACTCGTTCGTGTGGAAGATAGGAACCATACTGACTCTCATCGTATTGAACCCAACTCGCGTACCTTTTTAATCTGCGAACAGCAGAACCCTTCTCAGCTTGTGCACCAAGAGGATAAGGTGAGTCGACCTTTATATTATC
>JAAIGE0100990345.1_pt1 | contig 21001 bp, 13 predicted proteins | sample 6487951 | NCBI WGS metagenome assembly JAAIGE01 (sample SAMN13974128, study PRJNA590717) | phyllosphere metagenome | biome: tomato field; feature: multiple bacterial spot infested tomato fields; material: tomato leaves; isolation source: leaves from tomato fields | host: Solanum lycopersicum ...
AAGATTATCCAGCCCCTTTAGCTGCTGCAGTGCCTGACGCATTAACGCCTGACGTCCTGCATCATAGCGCTTCAGGCGGATCAGGGGTTCAATCATGCGTGCGGCCACCTGCGGGTTACGCGTGTTGAGATCGGTCAGCATTTCAACCAGGAACTGATAACCGCTGCCATCCTGCGCGTGAAACGCCGCCGGGTTGCCCGCCGCGAATGCGCCAATCAGCGCCCGGATGCGGTTGGGGTTACCCATGGTGAAGGAGCGATGGTTCAGCAGCGCACGCACGTTGCGTAACACTTCTGGTGCCGGGCTGGTCGCCTGCAGCATAAACCATTTATCCATGACCAGACCGTCCTGATGCCAGCGCTCATCCCAGGCGGCCAGTAGCGCGTCGCGGCACGGCAGCTGTGCCATCACCGCTGCCGAGAGCGCCGCCAGCGCATCAGTCATATTCGTGGCGTGCGCATACTGCGCCTGAACCAGACGATCGGCCTGCGTCGTATCCCCCAGAGCCAGATAGCTCAGGCAGACATTCTTCAGCGCGCGCCGGCCAATTTCCGCATGATCAACGCGATATTCGCTGCTCTGGCTGGCCAGATAGAGCGCATAGCACTCGTCGTTCAGCTCGTTTGCCAGCGTGCGCATCAGCGCATGGCGTACGGCGGCAATCGCCTGTGGATCGATGATGTCGAACAGCTCTGCTATCTCATTTTCTGATGGCAGGGTCAGGATCAGCGCCATCAGCGCCGGATCGCCCTGCTCATCCAGCAGCACCGCCCGGAAAGCGTCAGCAACGTGCAGAGGCAGCGACAGCGGCTGGCCCTGCTGGTAGCGCGCGACGTTGAGACGAATATAGGTTGCGAGCAGACTCTGCGCCGCATCCCAGCGGGAAAACTCATTGCTCGCGTGACGCATCAGGAAGGTGAGCTGTGCGTCGCTCCACTTATAATCGAGTTTTACCGGTGCAGAGAATTCACGCAGCAGTGACGGCACCGGCTGAAAATAGACGTTATCAAAGACAAACGTCTGGAACGCCTGCGTCACGTTCAGCACGTGATGTACCGGCTGGCCGTTATGCTGCAGCGGGATCACTTTGCCTTCGTTATCGTAGAGTTCGATATCCAGCGGAATGTGCAGCGGCAGCTTCTCCTGACCATCTGCGGTTGGCGGCGTATGCTGGGTCACGTGCAGGGTATACTGCTCCAGCTCCGGATTATAGTCATCGCGCACGCTCACGACCGGCGTGCCTGACTGGCTGTACCAGCGACGGAACTGGGTTAAATCGACGCCAGAGGCATCTTCCATCGCCTGGACAAAATCGTCGCAGGTTGCCGCACTGCCGTCGTGACGTTCAAAGTAGCACTGCATGCCCTGCTGAAACTTCTCTTCACCCAGTAGCGTGTGCATCATGCGGATCACTTCCGATCCCTTCTCGTACACCGTCAGGGTATAGAAGTTATTCATCTCTATAACCTGATCCGGCCGGATCGGGTGCGCCATCGGGCTGGCATCTTCGGCAAACTGCGCACCGCGCATCACCCGCACGTTATCAATACGATTCACCGCGCGGGAGCCGAGATCGGAGCTGAACTCCTGATCGCGGAATACCGTCAGACCCTCTTTCAGGCTGAGCTGGAACCAGTCGCGACAGGTGACGCGGTTACCGGTCCAGTTATGGAAATATTCATGGCCGATCACCGCCTCGATGCCGAGATAATCTTTATCCGTCGCGGTTTCCGCTTTTGCCAGCACATATTTGGAGTTAAAGACGTTGAGGCCTTTGTTCTCCATCGCGCCCATATTGAAGAAATCCACGGCGACAATCATAAAGATATCGAGGTCATATTCGAGACCAAAACGCTCTTCATCCCACTTCATGCTGGCTTTCAGCGAGGTCATTGCCCAGTCGGCACGATCGAGATTACCGCGGTCAACAAAGATCTCCAGCGCGACGTCGCGCCCTGAACGGGTGGTAAAACTGTCGCGCAGCACATCAAAATCACCTGCCACCAGCGCAAACAGATAGCAGGGTTTCGGGAACGGATCCTGCCACGTCACCCAGTGACGCCCGTCGTCCAGCTCGCCGCTCTTTAGCTTGTTACCGTTGGAGAGCAGATACGGGTAGCGCACCGGGTCGGCCCGGAGCGTGGTGGTAAAGCGCGCCAGAACGTCAGGACGATCCAGGTACCAGGTGATGTGCCGGAAACCCTCCGCCTCACACTGGGTGCAGAGCGCCTCGCCCGACTGATACAGCCCTTCCAGCGCGCTGTTTTTAGCCGGATGGATCAGGTTTACAATGCGCAGCGTGAAGTTGTCAGGCAGCTGACTGAGGATCAGCGCCCCCGCCTCTTCGCGATAGTGCGGCCAGGGGGCGCCATCTACCGTCAGCTCAACCAGCGTTAACGCTTCACCATCAAGATGCAGATCGGCGTCTGCTGCGCCGAGACGTTTGACCTGGCTGATGGCTGTTACGCGTGTTTCTGTTGCATCCAGATCAAACGTCAGGTCGATATCCGTAATGGTGTAATCAGGCGCCCGGTAGTCGTGGCGATATTTAATGTGCGGCTGTTGCGTCATATATCCTTCTCGCATCGTTGTTATGTTGAGGCCATCCTGTTGCGGTGGCGCAAATATCTCAAAGTCTAAGCGGCCTGACGGCGAGTTGCCATGCGCAATGCGCGCTGGCGCAGAAAAGGCTACAATTCAGTAACAATGGCACAATTGCCCCTCGACCCGCCACCTGCAAATGTGGTGTGATCGCAGAGATTACTGTTTTATACTCCTGCGTCTTTAGGATTTTGTTAAACACCGGGCTCTGCTCCGCGGAAGAGGATGCTGAAACGCACCATGACTGGACACGCTTCCCCGATTTTGACCACGCTGCTTGATACCGATGCGTACAAGCTTCATATGCAGCAGGCCGTATATCATCGTTACTACGATGTCCCGGTTACCGCAGAATTTCGCTGTCGCAGCGATGAACAGCTTGGCCGGTATGCCAGCGAGATTCGCGCGCAAATTGATACTCTGCAAGATCTGACCCTGAGCGACGATGAGTTTGCCTGGCTCAGTAACCTGCCTTTTTTCCAGCACGACTATCTGACCTGGCTACGCGCCTTTCGCTTCAATCCGGCGCAGGTTGAGGTACGGGACGAGCGGGGCCAGCTGCGCATCCAGATCCGCGGCCCGTGGCGTGAGGTCATTCTGTGGGAAGTGCCGCTGCTGGCGCTGATCAGTGAAGTGGTACATCGCCACCGCACGCCGCAGATCGCCGCAGAGCAGGCGGTCGCGCATCTGCAGCAAAAACTTTCAGCCTTTCAGACGCAGGTTGCCGATCTCGATATGTCGCGCTTTCAGCTGATGGATTTCGGCACGCGCCGCCGCTATTCACAGGAGGTGCAGGAAGCGATTGTCAGTACGCTGAAAGCGGAGTTTCCATGGCTGGTGGGCACCAGTAATTACGATCTGGCGCGTCGTCTGCAGCTGACGCCGGTCGGCACCCAGGCCCATGAGTGGTTTCAGGCGCATCAGCAGATCAGCCCGGTGCTGGCCAACAGCCAGCGCGCGGCGCTGCAGTCGTGGCTGGATGAGTATGATAACCAGCTGGGCATTGCGCTCACGGACTGCATCACCATGGACGCCTTTTTGCGCGATTTTGGTCCCGGCTTTGCCCATCGCTATCAGGGACTGCGCCACGACTCCGGCGATCCGGTTGAGTGGGGCGAGAAAGCCGTTGCGCACTATGAGCGGCTCGGTATCGATCCGCGCAGCAAAACGCTGGTGTTCTCTGACAATCTCAACCTGGATAAAGCGCTGGCGCTCTATCGTCACTTTGGTCAGCGTGCCAACGTGGTGTTTGGTATTGGCACGCGCCTGACCTGCGACATTCCGGGCGTAACGCCGCTTAACATCGTGATCAAACTGGTCAGCTGCAATGGCAAACCGGTCGCTAAACTCTCTGACAGTCCGGGTAAAACGATTTGTCAGGATAAAGCCTTTGTGCGTGCGCTGCGCAAAGCATTTGACCTGCCGCTGGTTAAACGCGCCAGCTGACCTGCCCCGGGCAGGGTTCACTCCCCTGCCCGCCGCCATTAAAATCACTCACTTCCCGCAATTTTGCTTGTTTCCTGATGGCTCGCAAGTAACATAGCAACACCCCTGAACGTGGGAGAATTGGCTGTTTCTGTCAGCACCGTACGTCACCTGTGACGATAGCGAGATGCGACGGGACACCCGTTATTTCATCTATATATAGAGAGATTTTTATGAGCGTAGTGCCTGTAGCGGATGTACTGCACGGCCGGGTCGCGGTTGACAGTGAAGTCACCGTACGCGGCTGGGTGCGTACCCGAAGAGATTCCAAAGCCGGTCTTTCCTTTATCGCCGTTTATGACGGCTCCTGCTTTAATCCCGTTCAGGCTGTCGTCAATAATTCTCTGAATAATTATCAGGATGAAGTGCTGCGTCTGACCACCGGCTGCTCGGTCATTGTCACCGGCACCGTGGTGGAATCACCGGGCCAGGGCCAGGCATTTGAGCTGCAGGCCACCCGTGTTGAAGTGACCGGCTGGGTTGACGATCCTGACACTTACCCGATGGCTGCCAAACGTCACAGCATCGAGTATCTGCGCGAAGTGGCTCACCTGCGCCCGCGTACTAACCTGGTTGGCGCCGTCGCGCGCGTGCGTCATACCCTGGCGCAGGCGCTGCATCGCTTTTTCCATGAGAACGGCTATTTCTGGGTTTCCACGCCGCTGATCACCGCATCAGATACGGAAGGCGCAGGCGAAATGTTCCGCGTATCGACGCTGGATATGGAAAACCTGCCGCGCGATCCGCAGGGTAAAGTGGATTATGACAAAGATTTCTTCGGTAAAGAGGCGTTCCTGACCGTATCAGGCCAGCTGAATGCTGAAACGTATGCCTGTGCGTTGTCAAAAGTCTACACCTTTGGCCCAACGTTCCGTGCGGAAAACTCCAACACCAGCCGTCACCTGGCGGAATTCTGGATGCTGGAGCCGGAAGTGGCGTTTGCCACGCTGGATGACGCCGCAGCGCTGGCTGAAGCGATGCTGAAATATGTCTTCAAAGCTGTACTGAATGAACGTGCCGATGACATGGCGTTCTTCGCCGAGCGCGTGGATAAAGATGCCGTTGCGCGCCTTGAGCGTTTTGTTACCACCGATTTTGCACAGGTAGACTATACCGACGCAGTTGACATATTGCTGAAGAGCGGCCAGAGCTTTGAAAACCCGGTTGCATGGGGTGTGGATCTCTCTTCTGAACATGAGCGCTATCTGGCCGAAAAACACTTCAAGGCGCCGGTGGTGGTGAAGAACTACCCGAAAGATATTAAAGCGTTCTACATGCGTATGAATGATGACGGTAAAACCGTAGCGGCAATGGACGTGCTGGCACCGGGCATTGGTGAAATCATTGGTGGATCGCAGCGTGAAGAGCGGCTGGATGTGCTGGATGCCCGTCTGGCAGAGATGGGGCTGAATAAAGAGGATTACTGGTGGTATCGCGACCTGCGTCGTTACGGCACCGTACCGCACGCCGGCTTTGGTTTAGGGTTTGAACGTTTGATCGCCTATGTCACCGGCGTACAAAATGTAAGGGACGTTATCCCCTTCCCGCGTACCCCGCGCAACGCGAATTTCTGATTTCTGCAATTAAATATAAGAAATTCATATATATACCGAGGTCGGCACTGCCGGCCTTTTTTTATTTTTGTAAATCTTGAGATATCTCACAAAGTTCCGTAATTATTACAAATTGTCACACAATTTTTCTTTTTGATACTCAATTAGGAGATTTGAATCATTTTCGGGCTAGAAATAGCAACTGCGGAGTGAAAAGATGCGTGCAGACATATGAGACACCAAACTTCTTTCAGGGTTCCTGTAAAGTTTTCCTGACGGCAGTGGCAGGTGTCCAGATAACTCCAATGAGGGTAATAAATAATGATGAAGCGCAACATTCTTGCAGTGGTTATCCCTGCTCTGTTAGCTGCCGGTGCAGCAAATGCAGCAGAAATCTATAACAAAGATGGCAACAAACTGGACCTCTACGGAAAAGTTGACGCACGCCACACATTCTCTGACGACGCTGGCAACGATGGCGACGCCTCTTATGTGCGCTTTGGTTTCAAGGGTGAAACGCAGATTACCGACCAGCTGACCGGCTACGGCCAGTGGGAATACAACATCCAGGCAAACGTTGCTGAATCTCAGGGTACTGAAGGTTCCAAAACCCGTCTGGGCTTTGCCGGTCTGAAATTTGGCGACTACGGCTCATTCGACTACGGTCGTAACTACGGCGTAGGCTACGATCCACTGGCGTGGACCGACGTTCTGCCAGTATTCGGCGGCGACTCTGGCCGTTCTGACAACTTTATGCTGGGTCGTTCTAACGGTCTGGCGACCTACCGCAACAGCAACTTCTTTGGTCTGGTTGATGGCCTGGCGTTCGCTGCTCAGTATCAGGGCAAAAACGAAGAGTCCGCCAATGGCCGTAGCGCAGATCGCGCAAACGGCGACGGCTGGGGTACTTCTTTAACCTATACCTCTGAGATCGGCGTAGGCATCTCTGCTGCGTACACCTCTTCTGACCGTACCAACGGCCAGCAGGCTAACTTCTACGGTAACGGCAGTGAGAAAGCTGACGCCTGGTCAACCGCGCTGAAATATGACGCGAACAACGTGTACCTGGCTGCGATGTACGGTGAGAGCCGTAACTCAACCTGGATAAGCACTGCTGCTAACGGCGCGACCCCGGCCCTTGCTGGTGCAGTAAACAAAGAGCAGAAGTTTGAAGCCGTTGCTCAGTACCAGTTCGACTTCGGTCTGCGTCCATCCCTGGCTTACGTCCAGTCTAAAGGCAAGGATATCGAGACCTGGGGCGATCAGGACCTGTATAAGTACGTTTCAGTGGGTACTTATTACTACTTCAACAAAAACATGTCTACCTATGTTGACTACCAGATCAACCTGATGGATGACAACGACTTTACCCGCGCAGCTGGCATCACTACTGATGACACCGTTGGCGTAGGCCTGGTTTACCAGTTCTGATCCTGCGGATCAGCACGGTTTAACCACGTAAAACGGAGCCTGATGGCTCCGTTTTTCTTTTCAGTGATCCACCTCGCAATTAGCAGTGCTTATATCCGCCACTGGCACAATTCTTTTTGAGATGGGCGGTTGGCAAGCCCCGCGTCTGACGTTAACTTGATAGCTCATTTCGCTAAAGTTCACCCAAACGGAACTGACTCATGTTTGAATCTATCTCTGCCGCACCTGCCGACCCTATTCTGGGGCTGGCCGATCTGTTTCGCGCTGATGACCGTCCGCATAAAATTAATCTGGGCATTGGCGTATACAAAGATGAAACCGGAAAAACGCCGGTGCTGACCAGCGTGAAAAAAGCTGAGCAGTATCTGCTGGAAAATGAGACGACCAAAAACTATCTGAGCATTGACGGCCTGCCCGATTTTGCCCGCTGCACTCAGGCGCTGCTGTTTGGCAACGACAGCCCGCTTATCGCCGCAGGCCGCGCCTGCACGGCGCAGACGCCAGGCGGCACCGGTGCCCTGCGCGTGGCGGCGGATTTTCTCGCCACGCAGACCAGCGTTAAACGCGTCTGGATAAGCAATCCAAGCTGGCCAAACCATAAAAACGTGTTTAACGCTGCCGGCCTCGAGGTGTGTGAATATCAGTACTACGACGCCGCAAACCACACGCTCGATTTCGACGGCATGCTGACAGCGCTGCAGCAGGCGCAGGCGGGCGACGTGGTGCTGTTCCACGGCTGCTGCCATAACCCGACCGGCATCGACCCGACGCGCGAGCAGTGGCAACAGCTCGCAACGCTGTCACAGGAAAAGGGCTGGCTGCCGCTGTTTGACTTCGCCTATCAGGGTTTTGCACGCGGTCTGGACGAAGATGCTGAAGGCCTGCGCATTTTTGCCGCAGCCCACCAGGAGCTGCTGGTTGCCAGCTCCTACTCTAAGAACTTTGGTCTCTATAACGAGCGCGTCGGCGCCCTGACGCTGGTAGCGGCCAGCAGCGACGCGGCTAAAACCGCGTTCAGCCAGGTGAAATACAGCATCCGTGCCAACTATTCCAATCCGCCGTCGCACGGCGCTGCCGTTGTCGCCACTATCCTCAGCAATGAGGCGCTGCGGACTATCTGGGTACAGGAGCTGACCGATATGCGTCAGCGTATTCAGCGTATGCGTCAGCTGTTTGTGAACACGCTGGCAGAAAAAGGCGCGCGCCAGGATTTCAGCTTCATCATCAAACAGAACGGCATGTTCTCATTCAGCGGCCTGACCAAAGATCAGGTCGTGCGTCTGCGTGATGAATTCGGCGTGTACGCGGTAAACTCAGGTCGCGTTAACGTGGCAGGCATGACGCCGGATAATATGTCGGCGCTGTGTGAAGCGATAGTCGCAGTACTCTAAGCGAAATGCGTGAACAGGCGGCGGGTGAGGCTCTCACCCGCCGCTTTTTTTATGGCTACTGCAGGAAAGGATTGGTCAGACGCTCACGTCCCAGCGTGGATACCGGCCCGTGCCCGGGTACAAACGCAATGTCGTCGCCCAGCGGCAGCAGTTTGGTTTTGATGGCGTTGATCAGATCGCTGTGGCTGCCCTGCGGGAAGTCGGTGCGCCCGACGCCGCCGCTAAAGATCACGTCTCCTGAGATAAGCAGCTTTCCGGCGCGATCGAAAAAGACAATGTGCCCCGGGGTATGACCCGGACAGTGCAGCACCTCCAGCGCCACGTTGCCCAGCTCTACCACATCACCCTCTTCCAGCCAGCGATCCGGCGTCAGCGGTGCACACTCCGGCAGCCCAAACATCCGGCTCTGCGTGGGCAGATTATCGAGCCAGACTTTGTCCAGCTGATGCGGGCCGGTCACCGGTATCTGGAAATGGGCCGCCAGCTCAGCCGCCGCGCCGGCATGGTCGAGGTGGCCGTGCGTCAGCAAAATCTGCGACGGCTTCAGGCCGCGCTCCGCCAGCGCCGCTTTGATGGTTTCCGCATCGCCGCCAGGATCGACCAGGGCTGCAATGCCCGTCTCTTCATCCCAGATAGCTGAACAGTTTTGCGAAAAGGCGGTAACCGGAATAATGTGATAATTCATAACGCTCCATGACCGGCACACGCAGCGCTGCCGGCATCAGGACCAGTGCCTTGCAGGCCCGGTATCTATGTGTACGAAGTTGCTGCGTGGATAATATCCTACACCACCCGCGCGCATAGATAACGCCGCTTTACGCACATTGCTCAGGGCAATGCCCTCAATATGGAAATCCATCGCCTGGCCTTTGGTGTGGTAGCTATGCTTCGCCACGCCAGGGCCCGATTCGCGCAGCATGTTGTTGGTCGACAGCGTACGATAACCTGAGATGAGCTGTACCGGTTTACGGGTATCCAGCAGCGCCTGCAGGCGGTAGAGCTGATCAAACAGATGGGGATCGATGCTTTTCACTTTATTTGCGCGGTAGTCGCGGAAAAAGTGATTAAGACGCGCCAGTTCGTCGCGATCGTAGCTTTTACCGTTGAAAAACTCGGTTTTGAGGGTTTCACCGGTATGCATGTTGCTGAGCGTCAGAATACGCGGACGTGAGGTCGACACAGAGGCCAGCGCTGAGCCGGGGAGCAGGGAGAGGCCTGCTGCTGCGCCGCCAAGCAGCAGTAAGCGGCGGCGCTGAGAATCGATATTAGCCATGAAACGAGGTTACCTGAATAAAACACATTGAATGTGTAAAAAGTACACAAGGCCGCACAGTAACGGCAGCATGGATATCAGTCAACCCGGAATCTGTCTCAGAATGTGCAAAACCCGACCAGAAGCAAATTTCTGGCCGGGTTTCAGGGGCGTTTCGCTTATCAACAATCTGGCGAAAATCAGCACGCTACAGCAGGAGCTGTCCTGCCCGGGCCAGCACCTGGCTGCCGGAGCGCGCCGTATTATCATAATTGTAAATATCTGTACGATATTGCGCCTGCCCGTCATCGCTGACCCAGGCGGTCAGATAGTACAGATTGACCGGGATACGATGCCGAATCGGCACATAGCGCGTGTCACCCTGCTTCAGCGTGCTGGAAATACGGCTGTCGTTCCAGCCAGCATCCTGCAGCAGCAGGTTAGCCAGATCGGAGGCTTTATTTACGCGTACGCAGCCGGAGCTGAGTGCGCGAATATCGCGCTGAAACAGGCCGTGGTTTGGCGTATCGTGCAGATAGATGGCGTCTGAACTGGGCATATTAAACTTATAACGTCCCAATGAATTGGTGGCGCCCGGTGCCTGACGGATGCGATACGGGAAGCTGGCAGCAGAAACCATCTGCCAGTTGATCATCGTCGGGTCGATCACTTCAGCGTCAGCGCTCCAGCCTGACAGCAGCGTATAGCCGTGCCGGTAGAGATAACCAGGATCCTGTTTCACCTTCGGCACAATATCCTGACGCACCAGCGTGGTTGGCACGTTCCACGGCGGATTGAGCACCACGTTGTTCAGCGCACTGCGCATAAGCGGCGTTTTGCGATCGGGCCGTCCGACAATAACCCGCGATGAGAGCACCGTGCTGCCGTTGTTATAGTAGGTCAGCGAATAGTTGGGAATATTCACCATTATCCCGTTATGCATATCATCCGGCAGCAGCCGCAGACGCTGAATGTTCAGCGCCAGCAGTGAGGCGCGCATCTGCGGTGAGACATTCAGCCACTCGCGGGTGCGCGGGCCAATTGCGCCGTCATCCGCCAGCCCCTGCCAGTGCTGAAAGCGCTTCACGCCCTCAACCAGCGCAGTGTCATAGATATTGCCGGCTGCAGAAGGCGATCCGGCCAGTATATTTCCTGCCGGCTGCGGCGTCGGGGCCGGAAGATCGGTGACGCTGGTGGCGGAAGGACTTACTGCCACCGGCTGGCTTTCAGCAACCGGCACGGCGCCCGCCGGCACTGCATCTCCATCCGGTGCAGGCGTAGTGGCGTGGTCAGATGCGGTCAGCATACCGGTGCGCTGAAGAATTTCCCGCAGCGCCGGCACATCATCGCTGACCTGCCCCGGACGCAGCGTTGCTTTGTCACGCAGCTGCGGCCAGGGACGATTATCCGTCAGCAGCGTCTTCAGCGCCGCATGCATCGGCTGATACTGCGGATGCTGCGGCTGCAGTGAGGCCACAAACGCGCGGCTGCCGCCAGCGTTAACCGCGTTCTGCCACTGATTGATTGCTGACAGCGACGGCATGGTAAGCCTGTAAGGCACATTGCTGTAAAGCCAGGTTTCACCCTGCGCCGGTACGCCCGCCACAAACTGCAGGTAACCCAGCATGGCATCGCTCAGCACCACGTCGCGCGCAAAGCCTTTAATGTCCGGATCGGTCAGCCGCTCAACCCAGCGGCTGAACTGTGGCTGCACGCCTGAAAGCGCGACCTCAGCCAGCTGCTGCTGAAACGCCTGCACCGTATCGCGGTCCTGCCAGAGCGGCGCCATTCCGCGCGCGGCATAAAGACCCGCCAGACCCGGCAGGTAAAAAGGGCGATCGCTGGCGCTGAATGCCTGCAGGATCTGCTGCTGGCTGGCCGCCACTGACGTGGTGCCGTGCCCGCCGGCTATCATGCTGGCGGTTTGTGCAGCCTGCCCCGCGGCCAGTGGCAAGCCTGCCAGCACGACACTAAACACCAGCGCCATGCGATTAAATCTGAACGTTTTACTCAGCAACATCCCTGCCCCCTGTTACCTGAGACGCAGCCTGCCCTGTGCGCTGCGTACAACCTGACTTTCATGATGAGTATATAAAGAAAAAACGGCATTCGCCTCTCAGGGCCAATGCCGTTTACAGATTAACGCTGGTTGCGCGGTTTAACCAGTCAGGCGCTTAGCTATTTTGCGTTTCCAGCCCCTGCTCGCTTTGCGCCGTTTTTACCGGTGCCGGATCGGCGGAAAAACCACGCAGGCCCACTACGTGCACATGCTCCGTATTGTTAAATACTTTACGAACCAGTTTATAAGTGGTGCCTTTTTCCGGACTGATATTTTCCGGCGCGGCGATCACCAGCTGCATCTCCAGACGCTCGCAGAGTTCAAACAGCGTCGCGATTGAGCGGGCATCCAGACGCGCCGCTTCATCAAGGAACAGCAGACGGCACGGTGAGATATCTTTGCCGCGCAGACGACGCGACTCCTCTTCCCAGCTCTGCACCACCATCACCAGAATTGACATCCCGGTACCAATCGCCTCGCCGGTTGAGAGCGCCCCGCTTTCCGCGCGCAGCCAGCCGTCGGAGCCGCGATTTACTTCAACTTCCATTTCCAGATAGTTGCGATAATCCAGCAGCTCCTCACCGATGGTCTGCGGCGTACGCTGGCCCATATCAATCTGCGGGTTAAGACGCTGATAAAGTTTGGCCAGCGCTTCCGAGAATGTCAGCCGGTTACTGGTAAAGAGATCCTGATGCTGTTCGTGCTCTTCGGAGAGCGTATCCAGCAGCGTGGCGTGTGTCTCACGCACGTTGACGTTAAGCCGTACGCTCTTCACCTGACCAAAACTCACCGTCTGCAGCCCCTGGTTCAGCTGCCGGATGCGGTTCTGTTCGCGCTGAATAGTCTTGCGAATAATATTGGCCGCACTGCGTGAGCTGATCGCCAGCGTCTGCTCGCGCGCCGTCAGCTCTTCGGTCAGACGGTTCAGCTCAATCTCCATCTGCTCAATCGCCTCGACCGGATCGTCAGTGCGGATAATATCCTGACGGATACGCTCGCGCAGATGCTGATAAACGGCGATAAAGAACTGAATTTTACGCTCCGGGCGCTTGGGATCTTCCGACATGCGCAGAACATCACGCAGATGCTCATTATCCGCCACCGCAAGGCGCAGCGCGCCCAGGGCTTTATCGGACATTGAGCGCAGCTCGTCACCGCTCATATAGGCCAGCTCGCGCCGGTGCAGCCGTCGTTCCACGCCGTTGTCTTTCACCAGACGCAGTACGGAGCACCAGCCCGCCTTGGCACTGACCACCTGCTCACGCAGGATGCGATAATCGCGCTCCAGCTTACGCAGCTTTTTCTGCAGGCTGTCCATTTCTGCTTCGCAGAACGTCAGCTGTTTCTCCAGCTGGTTACGCCGCGCCCGGTTATGGCTGAGCGCGGTATAGAGTTCATCGCGCCGGATACGCGCCCGCTCTTCCGCGCTGGCATCGGCGTGAACGCCGATATCCTGCATCTCCTGCTGCAGCTCTTTCAGCATGTCGCGTTTCGCATCGTGCGAACTGCGCAGCGAGGCCAGCACCTGCGAGTACTGCGTCAGCTGCGCCTGATGTTCACGCAGGCGTTCACGGGCGCGGCTGCGCTCGCCTTCAGCCTGCTCCAGGCGCTGCCGCAGCTTATCAGAGAGATCGCTGTTACCGGTCAGCATCCCGGCTGAATCGCCATAGCTGAAGTGGGCGCGGCGCTGTACCACCTCCGTCAGCGCAAATGCCTGCTGGCGCGCGCTGAGCTGCTGCGCCTGCGCCTGCTGGTAGTCGCGCTGCAGCTGATCGTGCTGCTGCGGATCGTTCTGCAGCACCGCCACCAGCGACTCCAGCTTGCTGAGTTTGCTGCCGTGCTGGTGCAGGAAGCGCGCCGCCTCCTGCGCCTCTTCCACCCGCTCACGGATCTCTTCGCAGCGATCCGGCAGGGTGTCATCCAGCAGCAGGTTAACGCGAGGCAGCAGGCGGTTAAGCTGGGCGACGCCGTCGCGCGCCTGTTCAAACTGTGCACGCTGCTGCTGATTATTACTCTCATGCTGCGCCAGACCGCGCTCCAGCTCACTGCGCCGGCCGTTAAGCTGGCGGATTTGCGCTTCCGGATCCTCATCAAACGCTACCGCCAGATGACTGCCGATAAAGCGGCTGAAAGACTGGTGCAGACGCTGCGTTTTCTGTACGTCAAAAGAGAGCGTCGCATAACGTTCTGCCAGCCTGTCACGTTCAATACCCAGCAATTCAAGCTGATTTTCACGTGCGGCGCGGCCAAACAGCGGCACCTTAGGAAAACGCGAATAGCGCCACTGACGCTCTGCGACTTTGACCACGACAGCTTTATCCAGCTCATCTACGCTGAAGACGCTGTCATCAAAGGATTGCGGATCGCCCTCAATCAGATAGAGATCTTCCGGGCACTCTTCCAGCCCTTCGAGCTGTTCGCGTATCAGCGCCAGATCCGGCACCACGATGGCGTGGCGCGAAGGTCCATAGAGCGCAGAAAAATAGGGGGCATCGTCCAGCGTGACATCATCATAAATTTCGGAGAGCAGCACGCCGCCAAAGCGCTCTGCCAGCTGCGTGAGGCGCGCATCTTCTGCGCCGCCTGGCTGGCTGAGGCGTTCAATCTGCTGCTCAACGTCGCGTTTACGCGCCGCAATTTCATCTCGCTCTACGGTGGTTTCACGCTCGCGCTCCAGCAGCTGCTGCATAAAGGCGGTCACCTGCTGACTGCTGCTCAGCTGCTCACCTGTCTGTTCGCTAAGCTGCGTCAGGATCTCCTGAGCGGCCAGCCAGTGCGGGGCGCGTGCCGTCAGCGTTGCGATACGTTCGCGCAGCTGTTCCAGCTCCTGACGCATCTGCATGCGCTGTTCACCGGCATCGGCAACGCTGGCGCTGAGCTGCTCAATCTGCGCTTCCAGCTCGCGCTGCAGCCCTTCCAGCGCGTCTGCTTCATAGTGCTGGCCCTGACGTTTGCAGAACTCTGCCAGCAGGCGTTCAGCCTCATGCTGCTCGCGCAGGCGACCTTCTGATTCGTTAAGACGCAGCCGCAGTGACGCCAGCTGATCGGCATAATGACGCTGATTCGCGGCGTCGCGCAGCAGCTGGCGACCCACCTGCCAGGCGTCCTGACGGCTGACCTCACCGGCAATGCTGGTTACCAGCGCCAGCGCCTGCTCAAACTGGCTGTGTGCGGCTTCCGCCATACTCAGTTTCTGCTCCAGCCGCAGCAGCTGGCTGGTCGCCTCTTCGTCGCGTGCCTGGAACGTCTCCAGCCAGTCAGCGGCGTTATCAATCGTCAGGTCCGGCAGCTGGCAGCGCGTACGGGCTTTCTCCAGTGCCTGCAGCGCCTGCTGATACTGAATAGAGCGCGTCTGCTGAACATCCAGCGCCTGCTGGAAATCAGCCAGCTGACTTTTCAGCTCATCCACTTCAATTTCAGCGGCTTCGGCGCGCGCCTCATTCTCTTCCTGGATCTCACGCGCTTCAGCTACAACCTCATTCTGCTCTTCCAGCCGGTAGCTCAGCTCTTCAAGATCGGCATCATAACGCGCGATTTTCTCCTGCTGGCGCATTGCGGTCTGCACCAGATTAAGATGATCGCTGGCCGCCTGATAATCGATCTCCAGATCGCTTTCAGCGGCGCTATGCTCAGCCAGCTCACGCGCCATTTCCACGTGACGATACTGCTCCGACACCAGCTGGTTGCGGCTGCTGAACAGCTCATTGCGCAGCTGAAGCGCCCCGTCCAGATGTACCCGCCGTTCGTTCGCATGACGCATATAGTCAGCTGAGACGTAGCTGGTCGCCTCAGAGATCAGATGCTTGAACAGATCGCGATCGGACTGCGTCACGCGAATCGCTTCCAGCGTCATGCGGTTCTCACGCAGTGCCGCTTCCATATCCTGAAACGCTTTACGCACGCCGCCGTTTTCCGGCAGCAGATAGTCGCGCAGCGAACGGGTGATGGCGCTGGAGATACCGCCGTAGAGCGACGCCTCAATCAGCCGGTAGAATTTACTGCGATCGCTGGCTGAACGCAGGCGACGCGGCACCACGCCGAGTTCAAACAGCATGGCGTGATAGTCAGTAATGGAGCTGTACTGGCGGAACTGCACGCCTTCCTGTGCTTCAACGCGATCTTTAACCTCTGTCAGCGGCAGTACACGCGCCTGACGGCTGTTAAGGATCTCGGTCAGCATGTCCGTGGGCAGCGCATCCGCGGGCAGGCCATGAATACTGAACGGTTTAATATCCACTTTCTTATCGCGCCCGGCCACCTGCTGCAGACGCACCCCGACCACAACGCGCTGATGGCGTGAGTTGACGACATCCAGCACTGAATAGCAGACGCCAGCGCGCAGTTTACCGTGCAGACCCTTATCGCGGGAGCCTGACGTGGCGCCTGCTTCCGTGGTATTACGGAAGTGCAGCAGGGTTAAATCGGGGATCATCGCCGTAACAAACGCGGCCATGGTGGTGGATTTACCGGCACCGTTACCGCCTGAAAGCGTGGTAACCAGTTCATCGAGATCAAAGGTGCGGGCAAAAAAGCCATTCCAGTTGATCAGTGTCAGCGAACGAAACTTACCGCGTTCAATCATACCTGCTTCTCCTCCGCGTTATCAGTCGCATCACTGCTCTCCGCATGTTCACTCTCCTGCTCCGCCTCATCGGCTGTTGCAGAAACGGCAGCCTCTTCGGGTGTCATCGCTTCACCCACGCGGATCAGACGCAGCTGCGCCTCACGCGGATCGTCGCCGCTGCGCACGTCAGCACCAAAGCGAAAGACTGATTCCATAATGCGAAATTTGCTGCTGTCATTACCCATAAACCACACCATTCCCAGGCGGCGCAGACGGCTCAGTGAGGCGCGCATCTTCTCCTGCAGGCGGGTGCGATCGAGATCGGAACCGGTTGAGCGCTGATTGACCAGCTTAAGCAGCTTGTGTTCATCCGCCAGCGACAGCAGCTCATCATAGAGCTCCTGCTGGGTAAAAATACCCTCGTTTGCCAGACGCTCCGGGCTCAGATAGAGGTAGCAGAGAATTTTGCCTACCATCATATCCAGCTCAGAGAGCACCGAGCGTGGGATCAGCGTGGTTGAGCGCGGCCGCAGGTAGAAAAAGCCTTCTGGCGCGCGGATCAGCTCCACGTTATAGCGGGCATAAAACTCTTCAAGATAGGTTTGGTAGTCCATCAGAAAAGCGTGATTATCCAGCTCTTCGATACCGATATGCCGGCCCGCGCGCAGCTGACTGTCGAGCGCCGGAAAAAGGGGATTGGCCAGCGCCAGTGCCAGTTTAACCGGCATCACTTGTTCAATATTTGTCGATGACATGCGCCTGCACCTTGGCTCCGTAATCATTAATGGTCTGCCATTCTGCTGGCAAACCGGCTAAATCTGCTTCAGCAACGCCCAGCCGCACCGCCTGATCGATCACGATACGCGCCAGATCGAAATGGCGCGCGCGCGGATATTGCGCCAGGTATTCGCGCATGACGGTGGCAAGGTGCAGCGGTTTTTGCTCGCGACGATACACAGCCAGCGCCTCTTCAATCATGGCGGCCAGCTGCTCGCGGATCTCGTTAAACTCTTCATACTCCATTTCCGGCGGAAGCTCGCCCATGACCTCATCGTTACGCAGCGTCATCTCTTCATCGCGCATATCGAGCAAGCGGTCAGCGCTGGCGTAAGTCAGCATCCACGGCTGATCAAAATAGTTCTGTACCGACTGACGCAGCCGCTGTGCAAAGACCCGGTTCTTATCCATATCAATCGCGGTACGGATAAACTTGTGTACATGACGGTCATAGCCGATCCACAGATCAATCGCCTGCTGGCCCCAGCTGATAATGCGATCGAGTTTGTTCTGCAGGTCATAAACCAGTTTGTCGACGAAACCGAGATCGGGACTGCTCAGCGTGGCATCCTGAATGCGCAGCAGGTTAGCCTGCAGCTTATCCCCCGCCGCTTCCAGCGTATCCTGCAGTTCACGCAGCGTGCCGGAGGTCTCAGAGAGCAGCAGTTCACAGCTGGAGATCGCGGCGCGCCAGTCTTTGTTGAGCAGCGCGGCGATATCATTTTTTACCGTCTGCTGCTGCTCATCCATCAGGCGCTGCGTCATATCGATGCTGTCAAAAATCTCAGCAACCGAATATTTCAGCGGAGCAAATACGTTGCGGTGCCAGTGAAACTCATCGCCATCTTCTTCAGCGGCATCAGCAGCGCGCTTCAGCTCCTGACCCACAATTGAGAGCTGCATTGAGAGGCGCAGCGTGGAGAATTCGCGCTGGCGGATATAGTAGTCGGTGATGCCAATTCCCAGCGGCGTCAGGCGGTAGATAGCGTGCCCTTCAGACACCTCGCTGGTAAACCGGTTAAGCAGTCGCTGCCGTACCAGGTCGTTAATCGCATTGTTCGCACGCACCTGTACGGTTTCATGCGTCTGTTCAAACGCTTTGCTGACGTGACGAAAGGCGTCGGTCAGCTCACCTTCACTCATTTCACCGTCCATGCGCTCACCGTTAAGGGTAGCGATGGCCAGCAAAAAGGCCAGACGTTCTACCGGCAGCGCAAGCGAGAAATCGTTTTTGCGTGCCCAGGCCACCAGTTCTGGCACCGTCTGGGAAAAATCGCTCATAGTTGATCCTTTTACCTGGGTTTGCGCGCCGTCACATGGATATAACGCCCTAAGCTTAAAAAGGGCTCCTGACGACAGTAGCGCCGCTCCATTTCAATAATCTCTTCCACGCTCTTACCTGCACCGGGCTGCGGTTTCATGTAATCACTGAACACGCGAACACCGGTGCGCTGCTCAATCACAAAACCGCACTGCGTCAGCCACTGATAGACGTCCTGCGGTTCGCGCGGAAAATCGGGCGACAGGGTACGCTTTTTGCGTTTGGTCATATTGGCGCGCAGGTAGCCGAAATTACCCAGCGTAAGCGTGCGAAACGTCAGCCCGTGCGCGTTGTAAAACATTAGCGACAGCACACCGCCTGGTTTCAGCGTCTGCCACAGCGCCTGCAGCACGGCCAGCGGATCGGCCACCCACTCCAGTACCGCGTGAAACAATACCAGATCGACTGGCGTATCCAAATGCTCGCCTACCTGCTGAGCGCTGACTTGCCGGAACTGCATATTGTGGCTGACGCCGGTTTCCCGTGCGTGGTCCGCCGCCAGTTTCAGCATTTCACCGGAGAGATCGCAGAGCGTGACCTGATGCCCGCGGGCAGCGAGTCCGCTGGAGATTTGCCCCACGCCGCCGCCAGCATCCAGCACAGAGAGCGGTCCGGCAGGCAGTGACGGCAGCAGCGCCTCCAGCTCATCCCACAGAATGGCCTGACGCACCAGCCCTTTGCGGGTGCCGTAAATGTTTTGCGAGAATTTATCCGCCAGATCGTCGAAATTACGATCCTGCATGGTGTGCGCTCCGGTTTGCGGCAGTTAACTTGTGCTATTTTGTCACAGGCTCACCAGGAATGAACCTTTCACGCTGCAGTAACTGTCTGGCTGCTGTTTTTTCAGACAAAAGGAGTAAAAAAGGATGTTATTTGCCTTAAAAAAAGTCATTGGCGGCTTGCTTCTGCCTTTGCCGCTGCTGTTACTGCTGATGGCAGCCGGACTTTTGCTGCTCTGGCTGACGCGCTGGCAAAAAAGCGCCAAAGTTTTACTCTCCGTCAGCTGGCTGCTGCTGCTGCTGCTGAGCCTGCAGCCGGTGGCCGACCGCCTGCTGCTGCCGCTGGAAAACCGCTACCCGACGTGGAACGGTACAACGCCGGTGGCCTGGATTGTGGTGCTGGGCGGCGGTTATACCTGGAACCCGGACTGGGCGCCCGGCTCTAACCTGATTGGTAACAGCCTGCCGCGCGTGACGGAGGGCGTAAGGCAGTGGCGACGCAACCCGCAGGCCAAAATGATTTTTACCGGTGCGGCGGCAGGCCAGAATCCGCGCAGCAACGCCGCGGTTGCCGCCGACGTCGCGATGAGCCTTGGCGTACCGCATAGCGCCATCATTACGCTTGATTCGCCGAAAGATACCGCTGAAGAGGCGCAGGCGGTAAAACAGATGACGGGCAATAGCGCATTTCTGCTGGTCACCTCCGCCAATCATCTGCCGCGTGCGATGGCTTTTTTTCACCACGCCGGACTGGCACCGATCCCCGCGCCCGCCAATCAGATGGCGATCGTCTCGCCGCTTAACGGCTGGGAGCGTGCGCTGCCCTCGCCACTCTGGCTGAGCCACAGTGAACGGGCTATCTATGAGACGCTGGGACAGATCTGGCAGCACCTGCGCGGTCAGTCGGGCAGCCGTGACGACGCTGCGCCCTGATGTCAGAAACAGAAAGTGTCAGACAGAGCCAGCGGCGTTGCGCCTGCTGGCCTGACAGAGAGAGTTAACGCTGCATCGCCGCGCGTACGCGCGCCAGATCTTCTGGTGTATCCACGCCCACGCTCGGGATAGTTGTGGCAACTGCCACATGAATTTTTTCGCCATACCAGAGCACGCGCAGCTGCTCCAGTAGCTCAATCTGCTCCAGCGCGCAGGGTTGCCAGGCGACATAGCGGCGAATAAAGCCGGCGCGGTAGGCATAAATACCGATATGCCTCAGCAGCGTATCTCCCGCCTGCTCGCGCGACTGCGCATAGCGCTCGCGATCCCAGGGAATGGTGGCCCGCGAGAAATAGAGCGCGTAGCCCTGCCGGTCGGTTACCACTTTAACCGCGTTCGGATTAAACGCCTCATCGGCATCTGCGATCGGCACCGCCAGCGTGGCCATGCCAGCCTCTGCCGCGGCGAGATTGTCCGCCACCTGACGCACGATACCGGCCGGGATCATCGGCTCATCGCCCTGCACGTTGACAATGATAGTGTCATCGTCAAAGTTGCAGGCTTCAATGACTTCAGCCAGCCGCTCGGTGCCGGACTGATGATCGGCCCGCGTCATACAGACTTCACCGCCGGCCGCAGTTACTGCTGCAGCGACTTCGGGGTGATCGGTTGCGACGATTACGCGATCGGCTCCCGACTCCCGCGCACGCTCCATGACGTGCACGACCATGGGCTTACCGTGGATATCGACCAGCGGTTTACCCGGCAGACGCGTCGAAGCGTAGCGCGCCGGAATGATAGCAACAAAACTCATGGATGGATCTCTTCAGCCGTCAGCGTTCGCGCCTCGGTTTCCAGCAGCACCGGAATGCCATCCCGCACCGGGAATGCCAGTCCGTCAGGCTTGCAGATAAG
>JAAIGE0100339412.1_pt1 | contig 20999 bp, 17 predicted proteins | sample 6487951 | NCBI WGS metagenome assembly JAAIGE01 (sample SAMN13974128, study PRJNA590717) | phyllosphere metagenome | biome: tomato field; feature: multiple bacterial spot infested tomato fields; material: tomato leaves; isolation source: leaves from tomato fields | host: Solanum lycopersicum ...
ATGGCTGGCCGACAATGAAGTGCTCGATCCCGAAGGCCCCGGCGAAATGCTGGAACCTGTCAGCGAGCGCGGGTTATTCCGACGTATGCGCTTCTGGCAGTGAGGATCGATCCAAGGCCGGACAGGATTGCCGGGCGTTACCAAATTCTGCTTTGAACATTTGCGCACCCTGACTGTCGTTACAACGCCCTCAGTGCCCGAGCCGGCCTGACCGACATCAGCGGGATCGATCCTGCCAACCCGATGCCGAGCGTCAGCAGAGCGCCGCCGACCAATGTCGCCAGCACCACGGTCCAATCCGGCGACCAGTGAAATTGGAACACTCGCACGATGACAAACCATGCGGCACCGGAACCGAGGGCGAGGGCGACCAGCGCGAGCAAGGCAGCGACGACGCCATATTCGATCGCCTGCGCTGCGAGTATCTGCCCCCGTGTCGCGCCCAGCGTTTTCAGGATGACGCTGTCATAACTGCGCGCCTGGCGGGAAGCGGCGATCGCGCCGATGAGGACCGCGATCCCGGCCAGAATCGCGACCGATGCGGCAGCGAGGATCGCGCTCGACATCTGCGTCAGGATCGTGCCGACCTGTTCGATCACGTCGCCCACCGCGATGACCGACACGCCAGGAAAGGCGGCAAGCAGGGCGCGGGTGACGGCGGCATCATGACGGCCGTCCATGGTGATCGTGGCGGACAGGCTGTGCGGCGCGGATGCAAGCGTGCCGGAGGAAAAGACCAGCACATAGTTGAAACCCATCGTGTCCCAGTTCACCTTGCGCAGGGATGCGATGCGTGCCGTGATTTCACGTCCCAATATGCTGACCGTCAAGGTATCGCCGACGCCGACATTCATGACCTTGGCCGCTTCGGCATCGAGCGAAACAAGTGGAGGTCCGCTATAGTTGCGGGGCCACCATCGGCCTGCGACAAGATCGCTACCCTCCGGCAGGACATCGCTGTAGGTGACCCCGCGTTCGCCCCGAAGGAACCATGCGCCTTCCGGGAGTTCCTGGAGGTGAGCAACCTTCTGCCCGCCATAAGCGGTGATCGTGCCGCGAAGCACCGGGACGACGTTCAACTGCGCGTCTGGAGCCCGTTGCGTAACGATGCTGCGGAAGCGGGCCTGCTCGCCAGCCGGTATGTCGAGCACGAATTGAGCGGGCGCTTTCTTCGGTACGACATTGCGGATTTCGCTGTCGAGGCTGGTCTGAATGCCCGCGAGCGTCACGAACAGGGTAAGCGCGAGACCGAGGGCGACGATGAGCGCGGCGGTCTGCGCACCGGGACGGTGCAGACTTGCCAGTGCGAGGCGCAGCAGCGGACGGCGCGGGCGTGGCAGGCGGCGGGCCAAGGTGCGCAGGCCGACACCGATGCCCCAAAGGAGCAGAAGAACGCCAGCGACCGCTCCCAGCACGGAAGCGGAGAAAAGTGGCTCGCGCGCGGTGACGAGGGCGAGCGCGACCAGCAATAGCCCGGCTGCCCCCATCGCAGCGAGGCTGCGCCGGTCGAAGCCCCCCGCCCTGTCATCCTCCACCGCGCCACGGAAGATAGCGGCGGCAGGTTGGGTGCGCGCACGGGCGAGCGGCGGAAATGTGAAGAGGAAGGCGATGAGCAGGCCGTAAGCCGCGCTCGTCGTGAGCGGCAGGAGGTGAAGATGGAAACCAGGGCTGACGGGCAGAACGTCTCCTGCAAGCTTCACGACCAGCGAAGGAAGCAAAGCGCCGACGATCAGCCCCGCCAGGATTCCTACTGCCGCCACAGCACCTACCTGCAAGCGGTAGATGTGCGCGATATCGCGTGACGTCGCACCCAGCACCTTGAGCGTCGCGATGCCGCCACGCTTCGCGCCGAGATAGGAGGCGACGCCATTGCTGACGCCGATCCCGGCGATCACCAGTGCGGCAAGGCCGATGAGCGAGAGAAATTGGCCCATGCGATCGATGAAGCGGCTCGCCCCCGGCGCGGCACGGTCGCGGTCTTTGAACGTCCAGCCGTCGTTCGCGCGCGCCTTCTCCCAGTCGGCACGAACTCTGGCGGCATCGACACCTTGCGGCAAACGGATGCGATATTTCGTGGTGTATAGGCTGCCCGGCTGGATCAGGCCGGTACGGCGCAGGCCATCGAGCGAAACGATTGCCACTGGACCCAGCGTAAATCCTTCGCCCAGGCGGTCCGGTTCATCGGCGATGACGGCCTCAATCGTGAAGCTGGTCGTGCCATATCTAAGGCGGTCACCCGTCGACAGGCTCAACCGGTCGGCAAGCGCCTGTCCGATGAGGATGCGGTCAGAGGCTAGAGGGCTGTAGGTACCTTGCTTCAGGCTTACGGCACCATAGAGCGGATAGGCATCGTCCACGCCCTTGAGTTCGGTGAGAACCGCAGCGGGCGCGTCCCCCCTCCCCTGCCCCTCCCGCTGCACCATGGCGCGCAGGCGAATGGTCTGGCTGACGGTACCGATCTGACGGAAGGCTTCCTGGTCGCCAAGGCTCGCCTCGCGCTGCGTCATGCCGATCTCCACATCTCCGCCCAGGATCGTGCGTCCGCGTTCGGCGAGTTCCTGCGTGATCGCGGCGGTCAGGCTTCCGATTGCAGCAAGCTTCGCGACGCCGAGGAACAGGCAGAGGAACAGGAGGCGAAGACCGCGAAACCCGGCGTTGAGATCGCGTCTTGCAATGCGCCAGCTCGCCGCCCAGCCAAGCGCGTTCATGCTGGGCGATCCGCGACGATCAGCCCATCGCGCATTTCTATGATGCGTCCGCAGCGCGCGGCAAGCGCGGGATCGTGGGTGATGATGATGAGTGTCGCATCGGCGGCACGCTGTCGGTCGAACAGCAGGTCCATGATCGACTCGCCGGTCGCGGCATCGAGATTGCCGGTCGGTTCGTCCGCGAAGATCAGCGGCGGCCGGGGTGCGACGGCGCGGGCGATGGCGACGCGCTGCTGTTCGCCGCCCGAAAGCTGGGCGGGATAATGATGGATGCGGTGCGAGAGGCCGACCGACGCGAGTTCCGCCTCGGCACGGGCGAAGGCATCGCCGGCCCCTTCCAGTTCCAGCGGAACCGCAACATTTTCGAGAGCGGTCATGGTCGGGAGCAAGTGGAAGCTTTGCAGCACGATGCCGATACGCCCCCGCCGCGTGCGGGCGAGCGCGTCTTCGTTCAGGCCACCGATGTCGATGCCGTCCACCTCGACCGTGCCGCCGCTCGCCCTTTCCAGCCCCGTAAGCAGCGCCATCAGAGAGGATTTGCCCGACCCCGATGCGCCGAGGATCGCGACGCTTTCGCCCTTGCCGATGGTGAGGTCGATCCCCTTCAATATGTTGACCGGAGCGTCCCGCGTTCCCAATTGCAAGGTAACGTCGCGCGCACGGACTGCGACGCTATCGGGATTGAGGGATTTTGGCATGAAGAACGGACGCTCCTTGGCGGGCAAGTGGCTGCAATATGGGGCTTCGGCGCTGATTGTCCATCTGGCGTCAGCCTGTTCGCAAAGCGCGACGCCCCCTCCCCCGCCTCAGCAGGAAACGCAGGCGAACGCCAAATCTGCCACGCCGGTGACGAGCGGCAAGCTGGTGGTCGCGTTCGGCGATAGCCTGTATGCGGGATATAATCTCGATCACGGCAAGGGGCTGGCACCCGTACTGGAGCGTTCCCTGAACGCAGCGGGCGTCAAGGCGCAGGTCATCAATGCCGGGGTATCGGGCGACACGACAGCAGCCGGGCTCGCGCGCCTTGCCTTCACGCTTGACGGTTTGCCGCGTAAGCCCGACCTCGCGCTTGTGGGCCTTGGCGGCAACGACATGCTGCGCGGTCTGGCACCTGCCGAAACACGCAAGAATCTCGACGCCATTCTGGCAGAACTGAAGAAGCGGGGCGTCCCGATCCTGCTGACCGGGATGCTGGCATCGCCCAATATGGGACCGGACTATGCAGTTGCCTTCAACCCGATCTTTCCCGATCTCGCCAAGAAATATGACGCGGCCCTCTATCCGTTCATGCTGGATGGCGTGATCGGCAATCGCGCATTGCTGCTGGAAGATGGCATTCACCCCAACCCCAGGGGCGTCGAGACGATCGTGAAAGGGCTTGAGCCTCTGGTCGCGGAGACGCTGCGTGGCTGACCCGATCTGCGTCGGACTGATTGGTTATGGCATGGCGGGGCGTGTCTTTCACGCGCCATTGATCCGCGCTGTCCCTTCGCTCCGGCTGAAGGCGATCGCGACCAGCCGGGCAGACGAGGTGGCGGCTCTGGATCGCGGTATCATGTGCGTCGCGGACGCCGATACGCTCCTTGCCGATGAAGATATCGATCTTGTGGTCGTCGCAACGCCGAGCGCGACCCATGCCGACATCGCGACCCTCGCGTTGCGCGCCGGGAAGCATGTCGTCGTCGACAAGCCCTTTGCGTTGACGTTCGCGGAAGCAAGCAGCCTTGTCCAGCTAGCGGCTGAGACGGAACGGCATCTGACCGTCTTCCATAACCGCCGGTTCGACAGCGATTTTCTGACCGTGCGCAAGGCCATAGCAGAAGGATTGATTGGCCGGGTCACGCATTATGAATCGCATTTCGACCGCTTCCGCCCGGAGGTACGGAACCGTTGGCGGGAGGATGGATCGGCTGGATCGGGCGTGTGGTTCGACCTCGGCCCGCATCTTGTCGATCAGGCGGTCTGCCTGTTTGGGCTACCCGATGCGGTCAATGCCGACATCGCCGCCCTGCGGGACGGGTCGTCTGCCGATGATTGGGCGCATGTCGTGCTGCATTATCCGGACAAACGCGTAATCCTTCACGCGAGCCTGCTGGCACCCGACGGAGCGGAGGGCGGCAGTCCGCGCTTTTGCGTCCATGGCACTGGCGGAACGATTGTGAAGCGCGCAATCGATGGTCAGGAAGCGCAACTCGTGGCAGGCGTCAGGCCCGGAGATTCAGGCTGGGGTCTGGACGACGATCCACTCGTCCAGATCGCGCCCGATGGCGCTCGTCGGGGATATCCAGCGGAGCGCGGTCGGCAGGAGGATTTCTACAAGGGCGTCGCATCAGCACTCATCCATGATCGCCCGATGCCCGTCCATGCCGGTGAGGCGCTCGCTGTCCAGCAAGTGGTGGAAGCCGCCATACTGTCGGCGCGTCAGGGACGACTGGTAACGCTGCCCATTTCCGCCTAGCCTCTTCACACTCATAATTAGGAGATGATGATGCCTCTGCCGCTGCGCGCCTTTTTGCCCATCACCCTGATGACCGCGTCGAGCCTTGGCGCGCAGACCGGGACGCCCGCTGCGGCACCTCCCCCGGTCGTCACGATCAAGGATGGGCAATTGAGCGGTGCGCGCGAGGATGGCGTCATTTCCTTCAAGGGCATCCCGTTTGCCCAGCCGCCGTTGGGTCAGCTGCGCTGGCGCGCGCCGCAACCGATATCCCGCTGGTCGGGCGTGCGCGACGCCACCCGCTATGGTCATGATTGTATGCAGCTCCCCTTCCCTAGCGACGCGGCACCGCTCGGCACGCCGCCGTCGGAAGACTGTCTGTATGTCAACGTCTGGCGGCCCGACGGCGCGGCAAAGAAACTGCCGGTGATGGTTTGGATCTACGGTGGCGGGTTCGTGAACGGCGGCTCATCGCCCCCAACCTATTCGGGCGCGGCGCTCGCGAAGCAGGGGATCATGTTCGTCAGCTTCAACTATCGGCTGGGCCGTTTCGGCACCTTCTCCCACCCTGCGTTGACCGCTGCGGACGAGGATAAAGGTCTGCGCGCCAATTATGGCTATATGGATCAGATAGCCGCCTTGCGTTGGGTGCAGGCGAACATAGCAGCCTTCGGTGGCGATCCGGCCAATGTCACCATCATCGGCGAAAGCGCCGGTGGAATGTCGGTTCACGCCTTGCTGACATCGCCTATGACGCAGGGCTTGTTCAACAAGGCGGTGATCCAATCCGGCGGTCCGATGCCCCGAGGCGATACGTCGATCGCGGGCGCCGAGAGCACCGGCACGGCTTTCGCCAGGACGAAGGGCATCGCACCGAATGATCCGCAGGCATTGGCGAAGCTGCGCGCCCTGCCCGCCGATACGATCGTCAATGGCCTGAACTTGGCGAGCTACGGCAAGCCCGGGCCCGCACTGCACAGTCCGCCCATCGCCGATGGGCGTATCGCCGTCGATCCGGCGGATGCGTACAAGGCCGGGCGTTTCATCAAGGTGCCGGTCATGATCGGTGCCACGAGCGATGACATTGGCGGCCCCGACGGCCCTATGGTCGTGGGAGCGCGGGACATGGCAAAGCTGTTTTCCGCCGCTGGCGTACCGACCTATTATTATCGCTTCTCCTACGTCGCCGACTCTTTGCGGACGCCAGCCACGAAGGGAGCGGGCCATGCGAGCGAAATTCCCTATTTCTTCGATACCGTCGGCATCAAATATGGTGCGGCTACAACCGCTAAGGATCAAAGCGCTGGCAGTTTGGCGAGCGGATATCTGGTCAACTTCGTGAAGAATGGCGATCCGAACGGGAACGGGAGACCGCAATGGCGCGGCTACTCGCAGAGCAAAACGATGCTCGATTTCAACCCGGATGCGACGGCCGTCACTGGTCCTGACCCGTGGGCCGGATAGCAATTTTACTTCGTGCTATCAGGCAGTTTTGATCGTGTGATTGGAATTATTCTGGCGTGCTATCGGACACGGGCGGTCGTGTGATCAAATCGACCGCCTCTCCGCCGAATCGCTGCGTTTCCTCATGTTATTACGGGTCGACTGAGCGCTAACTCTCATAATCCCTCAATAAAATCTCTCACGGGATTGTGCTCGGCAATCGAAATACGGGCTGGATCACTTCTCAGCTGGCAAAGCTCGAAGCAATTGCCATCCCTCGCGAAAATTAACAGAAGGGTTGCCAAGTGACCGAGGCATGGACCGAATGAAGGCAACTCGAGGCTTGAATATGCGAGGTTTGACTTTCAGCGCGTTCTAAGCGCATCTAACGCGAACCAAATTTGCGCCGTGATTCGGCATCGAGGGGCATAATGTCTTTTACCGTCAACACGCTGCGGAATGTCACAACCGCGTGCCAGCAAATGCGCGATCATATCAAGACGATCGTGTTCCGTCCTGACAGTCGCAAGACATTGGACATCAGCTTTGGGCCGACAGTCGCTGCGGAACTGATCGGGCGGACACCGGAAGCGCTGGCGAAAGCGGAGGCAAAGGGGCGCCTGCCCCAGCCCAAACAGTTGCCGAATGGCCGACGCTTTTACACGCTTGAAGATCTGACCCATATCCGTGCTGCGCTTGGCATCCACGTCGGCAAGCAGCCGGAGGAGGACGCGGTGGTGTTGGCCGTGCAGAACTTCAAAGGCGGCGTTGGCAAGAGCACAATCACCAAGCATCTCGCTGATTATCTGGCGCTTCACGGCTATCGCGTACTGGTGATTGACTGCGATCCGCAGGCTTCAACGACGACGATGTTCGACATCCAGCCTGAAACGTTGATCGATGACGAAGAGACATTAGGATCATTCCTGTCCCCGCGCAGCACCTTCAGTGATTTCGCCAAGACGATCCGGGACACGCCATGGCCGACAATCAAGATCGTGCCGTCCAGCCTGGGTCTTCAGGACGCGGAATGGGATTTGACGTCGACATTGCGGGAGGGTGGCCAAGCCGTTCGCGAGAGCCTTCAGGCGCTGCGCATTGGTATAGCCAGTGTGACGAAGGACTTTGACGTCATCCTGCTCGATCCGCCTCCAGCCATGGGCTTTCTTGGCCTCAACGTGATGGCTGCGGCTACCGGCCTGCTGATTCCCGTACCGGCTCGGCAACTCGATTATCTCTCGACCATCCATTTCATGGACACGATCGCCGACAATATCGAAATCCTTGAACAGAATGGCACGCCGGTAAGTTACGGTTTCATTCGAGTTGTCTGTTCGACATTCTCGCCCAGCAAGCCCGGCGAAAATGATATGTGGCGGATCATGCAAGCGACCTATGCAGGACTTTTACTGGGTCAGCCCATTCTTGCGTCCGAAGAGATCAAGAATGCGACGCAAGCCTTCCGGTCGATATATGAGTCCAAACCCTCTGCATCGCATCAAACTTATATGCGATGTCGCGATAATCTGGATTCCGTTTTTGGCGAGGTCGAACAGCAGATCAGGCAGCAATGGCCATCGACCAGCCTGACTGCCGGTGACTCCGGAATGGGTGTTGCCGCATGAGCCGCCGTTCTCTCATCAGCGAGGCGCTTGCCTCCGCCCCGGCTGAGTCCACCTCGACGGTGGTCGAAGTCCCGGTCCCAGCGGCACGGCCCAACTTCACCAACAAGAGGCTGGAAGCCTTTGGCGAGGCCGCGCGGATCGTCAAGCGACCTACTATCCGTCTGAAGCCGGCGGAATGTTCGATTTGGCCGGGCAATGCGCGCGATTATTCGCTACTCGACGAGCATCGGCTCCGCAGCCTGATCGATTCAATCCTAGCTGAGGGTGGGAATCGCGTTCCCACCGTGGTCCGGCGGACACCCAATGGTCCCCTGCCCTATGAACTGGTCACCGGAACGCGGCGTCACTGGGCCATATCTTGGCTCAATGCCAATCATTATCCCGACATCGACCTCATCGCGATTATCGAAGATTTGGATGATGAAGCCGCATTCAGATTGGCCGACATCGAGAACCGCGAACGAGAGGATATTTCCGACCTCGAACGTGGAGCGAACTACAAGGCGGCGGTTGAGTCCTATTATGGCGGCGTCCAATTGCGAATGGCCGAGCGACTGAAAATCTCCAAGTCGCAGCTGTCACGATATATCGCGCTGACTGATATCCCCCCATTTATCGTCAGCGCATTTCACTCGCCCATGGATATCCAGGCGAAATATGCGGAAAAGCTGCTACCGCTGCTTCGCGATACTTCGGCCCGGTCCAGGGTCGAAGCTGTGGCGGATCAGTTGGCTTCGGAACAAAGCTTTCGGCGGTCGGGCGATGAGCCGCCAATCTCCGGTCCGGACGTTCTTGCGCGCCTGATCAAGAGCACCGAGGTTGTTAAAGGGCGACCGCAGAAGGCGGTGATCGCTGGTAGGTCCGGAAACCCCATTGGCGTTGTCGAGAAGGATCAACGCAAGGCTCTTACGGTGACGCTGGGCCCGAGCGATCTGTCCACAAATGACATTCTAGAACTGCTCAGGCCGATTATCGAAAAAGCGAAAATTCGCGCGGGACGAACAAGCTGAAATCGCCATTTTATATATAATCTTCAATGGGTTATGTGATATTCCCTCCGGGGGGAAGAGCAGGTTCGGATGTCAATGCAACAGGAGAATGATCGAGGTTCCGCGCTCAAGGAGCGTAAGGTGCAGTTCGAGATGTTCTTCACTCTTCCGGACTTCAGCGACATTTCCCTGCGCGATTATCAGGAGACGATGCAGCGTCCGTTTTTCAGCCTTTCCAAGCGGAAACGCATAAAGCCAATCGACTATATCAGCCCTGATAAATCCGTGACGGTCCTCGTGTCGCCCAACCCCACCTACGGGATGGCGACGATCTGGGATGCCGACATCATGATCTATCTGGCGTCGCATCTGAACGAGATGCGCGAACGTGGCGTAAACGATGTATCGCCAGCAATCCGGTTTCAACCCGGCGATCTGCTCAAACGCATATCATGGGGAACCAGCGGCCGCGCTTATGAAAGGCTGGTCAATGCTCTCGACAGGCTGCAGGCGACGACCATCAAGACTAATATTCGGGCTGGGAACAAGTCGCGGGAGACCACATTCTCGTGGATCGACAGCTATACACATCTTGTCGATGAAAAGACGCAGCGGTCCTTGGGTATGGAAATTACCCTGTCAAAATGGTTTTTCGATGGTGTGATGGACAAGCGCAACGTGCTATCGATTTCACCCTTGTATTTCGAGATCACCTCGGGACTTGGCAAATGGCTTTACCGCGCGTCGCGTAAACATGCGGGCGGCAACGGAGCGGAGGGGTTCTCAATCGGCTTTGACACGCTTCATCAGAAAAGCGGAAGCGAGAGCAGCTATCCAGTTTTCAAGCGGAAACTGCTGGAACTGGCAAAGGCAAATGATCTTCCCGACATCAGCCTGGAAGCGATCGACACCGATAAGTCCCGGCCTAAGCTTCGCATGGTCATGCGGCGAAACATGGATCGGGAGGCGGCCGGGCTTGGGCGCCCGACCAGGCATAATGCACATCGGGCACGTAAGCGGCCAATCGAAACGGCTGGACTGAAGGAGGATGTCCAAAGCCTCCTTAATTCCGTGGGCAGTAAACTGAATGTCGGTAGCCGTCAGGCTGAGAAGAGAGGCGCCCTCCCCCGTCCTCAACTCAGTTTTGTACGCGCCAAAGCGGTTCTGGATGCAGACGTCTATTCTGCCATCCGATCTGATTTTCCAGGCTGGGACTATGACGAGTTAATACGACGCTTCGATGCTTTCTTAGGCACGAATCCGCTCGAGTTGCCGAGAAACTACTCAAAGCGCTTTTACGGATTCGTTAAAGAGCATCATAGGCGGAACCAGTACAAACTTTAGATTTTGACGTGTTTTCGGATTCGTCGTGCGGCATTTCAAAAAAGCAGATGTAAGGGGGGCTTGCTTGGCGTTTAGGCGGAAAACGCCTTGCCCCGCCCCCGTTTTTCGCAACTGACAATCGATAAATCATTAAGCAATCGACTTGATCGAGTGATTCTGAAAACACGACACGTCGATGACATTGACGGCACGCGGCATTTTTTCTTTAGGATCAGTGCGGGGCCGTGGGCATCATTCAACTATGAACCCCCAAGATTCGATGAAATAACGTGTTATCAGAATCTGAACTCGTAATTTTGACGCTAATTTAATGACGGTTGCAACGCCTTGTAAATCACGGCAGCGATCTCGGTCTATGATAACCAGACGTTAGCCAGAGAAACCCGCCTCCGCCCTTGCGCCAGCAAATCTACCCTAAAGCCCTATAAGGCGAAGCATGTTCGGAGGTAGGTCTGGATTGATGAAGCGCGCCGGGTCGGGAAACGCCGACGCGCTTTAGATCGAGGTTCCGCTAACACTTCTGCTTTCGACAGGACGGTCTACCGACGCTGTTACAGGTATCGAGTAGCTTCGATAAGATGACTGGCCCGTTTGCTCGATAAGTAGACCCAAATCGGTCGCATTCGACAAAAGCTTTATAGCGCCAGCCGCCGTCATATCGAAACTGCGCGAAACTTGGCGGCTGTCAATTCTGAAATTCGACATGGCGAGCATCACGAGCGCGTGCAGGCTACCCGTCTTTTTGCGTTGCTCGATTACGGAAACGGCACGTGCCCAATATGCTCTCAAGCGTATTTCCAGATCAAGGTGGACCGCAGCCCCTTGCGATATTGCTTCTAGCCACACCCGACCGAAATCGTCGGACGACATGATCTTCCACGGTTGATAACTGCGAATAAGGCCAAGTGCTGTCAATCCGCCCTGCGATCCTTTCCATCTGCCAGCACCCCAGCGATCGCCAATGAGTAGGCTCGCGATGATATCACCGTCGCCGAGTGGACGAAGCTTTTGCCAGCAGTGGGCCAAGTAAGAAGAAGAAAGAAGGGGTGGTGAATAGGGGAGTGTTCGAATAGCGTCCTGCCAAGCTGAAACGCCATCCACCATCCCTATATAGTGTTCGTGCTCGGTATCAATGCCCAGCCATGCGAGAAGAGCGTACGGGTCACTCGTCAAGGTTTCCAGCTTGATGAAATTCGCAACAGCTGATTGATAGCGGGTCAGTGCGAAAGGGGAAGCCGATACAGTCCGTCGATGTAGCTTTATGTCAGCCTGTTCAAGGGGAAGCCCGTCGATACGGGACAGGGCACGACGTTCCATCGACGCCATACGAATGATCCAGCTGTCGCTGACGGGACTTAGTCTAAGCCGTTCCTCTATGCGCTCCAGACAAGCTTGCGCAGAGGCGTATCGCTCAAGCAACGAAAGACCTTTATCTGGCTCCAAAAGCATAATTTAAAAAGTATCGTAATTATCGCTGCTTAGAAAGTCTTATTAAACTATGGACGATCCTTTGTTTAATATGCAATATCCTATCTATGCTGCGATGACGGAGGTCAGCATCCTAACCTCGTCGAGAAGTGCCTCAATATGTCCGACCTCTTGGAGCGATCCCGACGCCGAGATGCTCCAGTTGCAATGTGGGTGCGTAGCTCGACTATAGACCCGTACAGGCCCGATAGCCTTTCGCCATTCGTGCTTGGTTCCGCCGTGATCCCGAACGAGGCGAGACACCAGAAAATCGACAAGACCAGCACTGGTCGAGAATTGATGGTTCATTTCAAATCGATATACTGAGAAACACGTATATACCAGATGACGTGATAACACTATGAAATATAGTGGTTTATTTGCGGAGCCGGATTGGATCATATAGGGATCCGGTAATTTCGGCGATAGCCGACAGTGGCGTCTCTCCCAGCAACATCGCCCGCGCCAGAAGGGCTGCCGCCGGGGCGGTCTGGATGCCGAACCCGCCTTGCCCGGCGAACCAGAAGAAGCCTGCCTGATCGGGATCGAAGCCGTAGACAGGCGTTCGGTCGGGCGCGAAGCTCCGCAAGCCTGCCCATTTATGTTCCAGAGCCAGAATGGGCCAATCCACCGCTTCACTAAACCGCGCGATGGCTTCCGCGACGGCGAGTTCCTCCGGTGCGGCATCGCAGGGCGGGGAGGGGGCTTCATCGTGCGGCGTCAGCCAGATGCGGTTCTTGCTCTCCGGCTTGAAATAGAAACCCGCCTTGAGGTCCATCAGCAGCGGAAGAGCAGAGACGTTGCCTGCATCGACACGCAGTTGCACGACGGTACGCTTCAGCGGCGTTATACCGAGCGGCTCTAAACCGCAGCGTTTCGCGACGTCATCGGCCCAGGCACCCGCTGCGTTGATAACGGTGCCACAGCGGATCGTGCCGTCCGGCGTTTCGACATCCCAATGCCCCCCGGAACGACGGGCCGACAGCAATCGCGCCCCGAGCATGACGCGACCACCATTGCTTCGATATCGACGCAAATAGGCTTGGTGGAGGCGGGCGACATCAATGTCCTGGCACGTCGGTTCCAACACGCCCAGCGTCCAATGATCCCGCAGGCCCGGATAAATTGAAGATGGATCGACTATCTGAAGAGCGACCTTACCTGCAAATTGTGCGATCAACGCATCTCGTCTGCTGAGATCGTCCGCGCGGCCGATATGCAATGTGCGGCGTGGGGCAAGGAAACTTTCGCCGTGAAACGTGGGATCGGGCTTGGACAGGAGTGGCCCCGATGCCGTAGTAAGCGGTTGCACCGTGGGACCGCCATAGGTTTCTTCCCAGAATGCGACGGATCGCCCGGTCGCATGGTAGCCGGGCTGGTCCTCCATTTCGAGAATGAGCGTGCGGGCCTGATGGCTGATTTCCGCACCGACACTTGCTCCAGCCATTCCGCCACCGACGATCAGGAAATCGACATCGCTCACGCCAAGGTCGCTTCCAGGAAATCGTCGATGCGGGAAAGCGCATCAAGGCGAACGGGATCATATTCGCGCAGGATTTCATGCGCCGCTTCGCTCCCATAAAGATGCAACTGCGCACGGGGCAGGCGACGCGCGACATGCTGAATCGCGTCAGGCGCTACGAGCCGGTCCGCCGCCGTCCCGATGACCAACATGGGCGTATCGAGATGAGACAAGGCCGGATCATGAGCCAGCTTGCGGGTCGATCGAAGCGCTTGCGCAACCCAGTTCCAGCTTGGCGGACCCAGAGCGATGTCGCGGCTGTGATCGCGCCACCAGAGTTCGTCGGCATAGCGCTCGGGATCGTGGGTCAGCCGACCCTGCCGGAGTTGTCTTTGAAGGGCGGATCCTTCCTTTTGCGTCCATGCCTGCTTCTCGGCCCGACCGATCAGTAGCATGAACCGCGCGATCGCCACCGCGACGAAACGGGGCAGGGGCTTGGTGTGCAGACCTAGCATCGGCGCGATGAGCACGGCGGCATCGGGTAACGTCATGCCTTCTAACAGTGCACGCAGCAGCAGATGGCCGCCCATGCTATGGCCGAGCATGACGGTGGGGCCGTCGCCTTCCCCGCGCCAGATGGCCGTCAACGCCCGAAGATCGGAAACCCATGTCGCAAAATCATCGATATGTCCGCAGAGAGGATCGTCGGCCAATCGCCCCGATCCGCCTTGACCGCGCCAGTCGAAGCTGGTGACGGCCCACCCCTGCATCGCCCAGTGATGGATGACCTCCAGATACTTCTCGATCATATCGCCGCGACCGCCGATCACCATCATCCGGCCACGAGCGCCGTTGCCCAGGCGATAGCGACGCACCGGCCAACCGTCGGGCGTATCCCAATAGTCGAGCAGCCCGCCGTCGGGCCAGGCACGCCTGTCAAATGGCACATCCGGCAGGGCAGGGGAGAGGGCAGGCGAATCCATGTGCGGCATGGTTACGAGTTGGTAAGGCATAAGGTCTAGAGACTTGTCCCATGACCGGGGACTTTTTCCAATTGATGCTGATTTGCGCGCTGGGCGCACTGTTGATCGCTGCGGCGGTCACGGACCTGCGTGCGCGAATCATATCGAACAGGCTGAACCTTGCCATCGCGGGCCTGGCACCCGTCTGGTGGCTGGCATGTGGCTTGGAACCATGGCCGGGCATGGCGGCGCAGCTGCTGGTCGCCGCAATCGTCTTCGTCATCTTCGCTGCGCTGTTCGCGTTCGGAATGATGGGCGGCGGCGATGTCAAGCTGCTTGCGGCTCTCGGCCTGTGGTTCCCATGGCAGGCGGCGCTCAGCCTCATCGTGCTGATGGCGTTGCTGGGCGGCGTGGTGACGATCGTCACCGTCATCCATCACAAGATGACCCGCCGCATCGGTCAGCCGGAAATACCCTACGGCGTTGCCATCTCGCTCGCGGCCCTTTGGCTGCTTGGCGAACGATATCTTAACCAGTTTGCGTAATATGTGGGTCGGTCGGGTCCCTATACCCGCTTGAGGGAGGCGAATTTCGTCATGGATGCCAAGAAGATCGTGTTGCTGGCTGGAGCGCTTATCATAGCGGTGACCACGGCTTTGCTTGCACGCAACATGCTGAATTCGTCGGGCGCGCCGGCCGTGAACGCGGCGGCGATGCCCGTTCAGGCGGACCTGCCCAACGTACTGGTCGCGACCAAGGCTCTGCCGGTCGGCACCATCCTCGATGCGGAAAGCTTCCGCTTCCAGCCCTGGCCCAAGGATCTGGTCGAACAAGCCTATTATCTGCGCGGTCAGGCCGATCCGGCGAAGCTGGCGGGGAGCGTCGTGCGCACCGCCATCACGGCGGGACAGCCGCTGACGCAAGGTTCGCTGGTCAAGCCGGGCGAGCGTGGCTTCCTTGCCGCGGCGCTTGGTGCAGGGATGCGCGCCGTGACCGTGCCGGTTTCGACGCAAAGCTCCGTCGCGGGCTTCGTCTTCCCCGGTGATCGCATCGACCTCGTCCTGACGCAGAGCGTTGCGGGGGGAGGCGACGGCGATCCGCTTAAGGTTTCCGAAACGATCCTGCGCAATCTGCGCGTGCTCGCCACCGACCAGCGCATGGATGCGATGGGCGCGGACGGTAAGCCCGAAGTGCGCACCTTCTCCAACGTCACGATCGAAGTGACCCCCAAGATCGCCGAAAAGATCGCGGTCGCCCAGACGATCGGCTCGCTGTCCATGTCGCTGCGCTCGATCGCCGACAATGTCGCCGATCTGGACGCGGCCATCGCGGGAAGCGACGTCGACCTGCCTGATGGTGCCAATCCCAAGGGAGAAAAGTCGATCATCGCTCGCATGGCATCGGCACCTGTCGATCGCGGATCGACCTATTCGACCGGTGCGGACGTGTCCCGCTATCAGCGCAGTTCCGTCCCAGCAAAGGCCGATGCCGCTCCGGCAGGGGGATCGGGTACCGGCGCGGCATTGCCAATCTCAGGCCCTGTGATCCGCGTGGCTCGCGGCACCAGCGTGACCGAAGTTCCGGTCGGAGGGAAGTAAGATGAAGTCCATCCACTCATTCACCGGACGCAAGATCGCCGGACCTGCGATCGCCGTCGGCATCGCCATGGCGACCCTGGTGGCCCCCGCCAGCGTCCTCAACGCGGCGCCCTCCGCCGATCAGGACAATGCGATCCTGATGTCGGTTGGTGGCAGCAAGGTCATCAACCTGTCCGCACCGATGTCGGACGTGGTGATCGGCAATCCGGATGTCATGGACGTCCATGTCCGGTCGCAGAACCAGCTGTACCTGATCGCGAAGAAGGCGGGCGAAACCACCGTCTTTGCGACGGCCAAGAACGGCAAGGTGCTGTTTTCCGGCACGGTGCGAGTCGGCAACAACCTTACCAGCATCGATGACATGCTGCGCCTTGCAATGCCTGACGCAAACGTCGCGGTGAACAAGATGAACGGTATGGTCCTGCTGACCGGCACCATCAAGGCGCCCGAAGATGCCGCCGAAGCCGAACGCCTGACCCAAGCCTTCGTCGGCAAGGATGTGACGGTGGTCAGCCGCCTGCGCATGGCGACGCCGTTGCAGGTGATGTTGCAGGTCAAGATTGCGGAAGTCAGCAAGGATGTCGGTCACAAGATTGGCACGAATTTCGGTAGCGTTGACAACAGTAAAGGCAATCTGGGATTTATTGGAGGAGGAACGAGAAATTTCTTCCAATACACCAGGCCGGATGTCGACTATTCCGGCGCAGTTCCCAAAGTAACCAAGCCTGAGGAGTGGAGCTTCTCGTCGCCGATAAACGGAAGTTATAGCATAGGCGGGGTCGCTAGATTACTGGGGTTGAGCATTGCAGGCGCTCTCGACCTCGCAGAATCAAGCGGACTTGCGACCACGCTTGCGCAGCCCAACCTGACGGCACTTTCAGGCGAAACCGCCAGCTTCCTCGCGGGTGGCGAATATCCCTATACGGTCAGCAACGGCACGCAGGGCAACAGCATCGAATTCAAGCAATATGGCGTGCAGCTGGCCTTCACGCCGACCGTGCTGGCCGATGGTCGCATCTCGCTGCGTGTTCGTCCAACCGTCTCCAGCCTCGATTTCACGCTCAATGCCAATGTGCCCGCGCTCAAGAGCCGGACGGCGGAAACGACGGTCGAACTGGGTTCGGGCCAAGCCTTCATGATCGCGGGTCTGCTCAACAACGAAACCAGCAACGGCATCAACAAGGTGCCGGGCCTCGGCAATATCCCGATCCTGGGCAGCCTGTTCAAGTCGCGCCAATTTCAGCGGTCGGAATCCGAACTGGTGATCGTCGTGACGCCCTATCTGGTGAAGCCGATGAACGCGTCCGATGTGCGATTGCCGACCGACGGCTTCCGTGCCGCGAATGAGGCTCAGGGACTATTGTTGCAGCAGGGCAATGACGGCGTGAGTGGTGCTCGGCCGAACCAGCCTGTCCGGGCGCCCGGTTCGCCGGCTCCGATAACCGCCGCGCCACAGGCTGCGGCTCCGCGCGGCAAGGCGGGCGAAGTCGCCCCCGGTTTCAGCTTCTGACGGAAGGATTAGATATATGACCTCTCTGTCCATCAAGATCGCGGGCACGCTCATCGCTGCGGCCCTGCCATTTGCCGCCTGTGCCAAGGATCGCCCCAATCGCGGCGTCGACTCCGTGCATCAGCCGGTCGTCAGCTATGCGTCCTACGTCTTCGACGTGCAGGCAAACGGCGCGCTAGCGCCGCAGGAAGCGCGTCGACTCAACGACTGGTTCGTCTCCATCGGCCTTGGCTATGGCGATCAGATCGCGATCGCGGGTGATGCTTCCTACGTCGGCGCGGATGTCCGTGACGGGATCGCTGCGGTCGCCGCGCAGCATGGCCTGCTTGTCGGCGAAGACAGCAGCGCCACCGCAGGCGATGCTCCGGCAGGGGCGGTGCGTCTGATCGTTCGTCGTTCCATGGCCAGCGTTCCGGGTTGCCCGGACTGGCATGAAAAGGCGGAAACTAGCGTCCATCTTTCCACTTCCAGCAATTTCGGCTGCGGCTTCAACAGCAACTTCGCCGCGATGGTCGCCAATCCAGAGGATCTGGTCCGCGGGCAGGGCACGGAAAGCGACATGAGGACCATGACGTCCAACCGTGCGATTTCGACCTATCGCGACAAGCAGCCGACCGGCGCAGGCGATTTGAAGCGGCTTTCGGCCGGAGGAGGCAATTAAGATGAATGCTCCCTGGAAGCCGGGCATGTCCGGCCAGCGCGATCCCTTCCATGCCTTCGTCTGCGATGACACGAGCTTCGATCTGCTTCGTGCGGTCTGTGCGGAACTCGGCTGGGCACCGGAGAAGGTGAACAAGGGCGGGATGCGCAACGCCGTGCAGTCGCTGTCGATCACTGCTTCGCCGCAGATTCTGTTCGTGGATATGAGCGAGAGCGGCGATCCGCTCAACGACATCAATTCGCTGGCCGAAGTCTGCGAGCCGGGCACCGTCGTCATCGCGGCGGGGCAGGTCAACGACGTGCGTCTCTATCGCGATCTCGTCGCGAGCGGCATTCAGGACTATCTGCTCAAGCCCTTCGGCGCGGATCAGGTGCGTGATGCGCTGGCGCAGGCCCAGGCCGTTTTCATGGCGCCGCGGGAGGCTGCGCCCGAACATCCGCACATGACGGTGGCGGTCGTCGGGACGCGCGGCGGGGTAGGGGCTTCCAGCCTATCCACCTCGCTCGCCTGGCTTTTGAGCGAAAAGAAGAAGAAGCCGACCGCGCTGCTCGACCTCGACGTGCATTTCGGCACCAACGCGCTGGCGCTCGACCTGGAACCGGGCCGTGGCCTTACCGACGCTATCGAGAATCCGAGCCGTATCGACGGTCTGTTCATCGAACGTGCGATGGTGCGCGCGAGCGACACGCTCGCCATCCTGTCGGCTGAAGCGCCCATCAACCAGCCCATGCTGACCGACGGCGGCGCTTATTATCAGTTGCTGGAGGAATTTCGCACTGCGTTCGAATGTAGCGTCATCGATCTGCCGCGCGGCATGTTGATCCAGCATCCGCACTTGATGAGCGACGTCAATGTGACGCTGCTGGTCACGGAACTGACGCTGGCTGGCGCGCGCGACACGATCCGCATCCTTGCCTGGCTGCGTAGCAACGCGCCGCAGTCGCGCGTACTGGTGGTCGCCAACCGCGTCCATGCCGGATCGCCGGAGATCAGCCGCAAGGATTTCGAGAATTCGATCGAGCGCAAGGTGGACGTGCTGGTCCCGTTCGATGTCCGCGTCGGCGCTCAGGCGGCCAAGCTTGGCAAGACGATCGCCGAGGCGGCCAAGAGCAGCAAGGTCGGCGCGGCGTGCGCGATGATGTTGAACGAAGTGATGGGCGCTGCGGAAGCGGAGGATGCTTCGGGCAAACCTGCCGCGAAAAAGGGCGAATCCCTGCTCGGCAAGATCGACTTCAAAAGCATGATCCCGTCCCGTCGCAAGGCGAAGACGCCGGTTCTGGAAGATTAATCTCCGTGGGCGTGCCCGCTTCGATCAGCAGGCGCGCCACGCGAACAACGGGCTGAGGCGATGGACGGCAATTTCTTTCTGATCATGGTGCTGCTCGTGACGCTCGCCGGGCTGGGCGTCGTCGCGTTCGCGGGGCCGTCCGCTGAAAAGGCGCAGAAGCGCCGTGTCGCGACCATTCGCGGCCGTCACAGCGAATCCGCCGAAGCGTTGCTGGAAGCGCGGATGCGCAAGGCAATCGCCAACAAACCGGCAGTCGGCGATATGCAGATGCTGGTGTCGTTGATCCCCAATCCCGATAACCTTGCCAAGCGTATCAAGATGACAGGAAAGAAGTGGACGCTCAGTCAGTATATGACGGCGAACGCCACCATCTTCCTGGTGGTGACGGGGCTGCTGACACTGCGTGGCTGGCCGTTCCTGATGGCGCTGATGATCGGCCTCGCCGCTGGCCTTGGTCTTCCGCATCTCTGGATCGGACGTCTGATCAACAAGCGTATCGCCAATTTCACCGCCAAGTTTCCCGATGCGCTCGAACTGCTGACACGCGGCCTGCGCTCGGGCCTTCCCATCGCCGAGACGCTGAGCGTCGTGTCGACCGAAATTCCCGGACCCGTGGGCGAGGAATTCAAGCTCATCACCGAACGGATCAAGATCGGCAAGTCGATGGACCAGGCGTTGCAGGAAACCGCCGATCGTCTCGGCACGCCGGAATTTCAATTCTTTGTCATCACCCTGTCGATCCAGCGCGAGACGGGCGGTAACCTGGCCGAAACCCTGTCCAACCTTGCGACGGTCCTGCGCCAGCGCGCGCAGATGAAGCTGAAGATCCGCGCCATGTCGTCGGAGTCCAAGGCGTCCGCCTACATCATTGGCGTACTGCCTTTCCTGGTGTTCGGCCTGATCTCTTATATCAACTTCGACTATATGAAGCCATTCTTCACGCCCGATCCGATGGGTGTGTTCGGCCTGTCCTTGATGCAGGTGATCGGTATTGGCGGCATGATGTGGATGAGCATCGGCGGTCTCATCATGGCCAAGATGGTCAATTTCGAAATCTGATCGGGAAGGACGCTTAGCATCATGGACGCTCCCAATCCCGCAGGCACTCTGTTCGGCCTGACCGCGACCGACTTCGGCACGCTGCTCGCGGCGCTGGCGACCTTCGCCATGCTCTTCGTGCTCTATGCGGTCATGACCGTGCGCGATCCGATGGCAAAGCGCGTCAAGGCGCTCAACGATCGCCGCGAACAGTTGAAGGCGGGTATCACCGCTTCCACCGCCAAGCGCCGCGCGAAGCTGGTGCAGAAGAACCAGACGACGGATCATATGCGGTCCTTCCTGTCGAGCCTGAAGGTCTTGCAGGACGACCAGCTGAAGGATGCGCAAATCCGCCTTGCGCAGGCGGGCATCCGGTCGAAGGACTGGGCGGTGGCCGTCATACCCCGTTCTTCAAGGGCTACCGTCCGCAGTTCTACTTCCGCACCACCGACATCACTGGCGCCTGC
>JAAIGE0100782158.1_pt1 | contig 20980 bp, 16 predicted proteins | sample 6487951 | NCBI WGS metagenome assembly JAAIGE01 (sample SAMN13974128, study PRJNA590717) | phyllosphere metagenome | biome: tomato field; feature: multiple bacterial spot infested tomato fields; material: tomato leaves; isolation source: leaves from tomato fields | host: Solanum lycopersicum ...
GCAAGAATTTTATTTTCAGGAATTTACCGATTCCGTATATTAGCAGAATCTTACAGTTACTCTAATCTAAAAGCGTATCTGCATTTCCCCAAACTTAATACGTATGAGTCTTTTTACTTTGCGACGGTCGTCTCGACTTGCGTTTGTGTGTATCTTTTTACTGGCCTTCCGTAGCATGGCTCAAACCCCTACGGACGGCATCATGATGGGTAAACACCTGATTTGCAACGTGGCCAGCTATTCCAACAGCCAGTGGAGTCAGTACTGGGAAGGAACACTTAAACGCAGCAATGCTAACGTAGGTACCTTTACCAGTCAGAATGTGATGCTGATGAGTGCCTACGGTCTCACCAAAAATCTGAACGTTATTGCAGGTCTGCCCTACATCTGGAATCGTTCAAATGGTGGGCATTTTTCCCGTCAGGAAGGAATTCAGGACCTTTCCGTGTGGCTGAAATACCGGGCATTCCGGGCGGAAACTTCCCTGGGGACCTTCGCCCTGTTTGCAACGGGAGGTATTTCGGCTCCAGCAAACCAATACATTCCGGACATGTTACCGTACTCGATTGGTCTTCGCTCGAAAACCGCTTCAATCAAGGGAATTGTTCATTACAAAATCAAAGGCTTTTACCTGACCGGTCATGCGGGCTACATTCGTCGCAGTAACATCCACATCGATCGGGATTCGTACCAGTACGATGGCGTCATGTACGACACGCATGAGGTAATGGTCCCCGACGTAGTAGATGCTTCGGCCCGTCTGGGGTATCTTAACAAATACGTACAGGTAGAAGGCTTCATTGATAACATGACCAGCCAAAGTGGCGATGATATTCGCCGTCAGGATATGCCCTTTCCTACCAACAAAATGGATCAGACCCAAGTGGGTGGTATGGCTAAAGTACATCTATACCTAAAAAATGGCAGTTTCTTTACCCTGGTTGGCCAGTACAGTCAGGTAACCGCCGGCCGCAATGTAGGCCAGGCCCGCATGTATACGGTAGGCATCCAGCATACTTTCAACGTTACCGGCCGTTCGTCTGATCTCCCCTAACCCCTAAACACGTATGAATACGCTTCGTCGATTAAGCTTATTATCGCTGATCGTCTTACTCAACAGCTGTGATAAGAGTATTGATCAGCCGTCACTTACGGTATACGAACCAGCTGGGCTGGATGCCCAGGGCGGTCAATGGAAACCTTTTGTGTTAACTTCAACCGATGAAGTTAGCGTGCCGGCTCCGCTCACGCCGGAATCCAGTACCTATAAAGCTGAATTACAGGAATTAAAAAGCCTCAGTGTTACGGCTGAACAACAAAAAACAATCGATTACTGGTCAGCAGGTGGCGTATACCGCTGGAATGAACTGGCCCGTACCCTGGCGGCCAATTACAACTTACCTCCGGTCTACGACGAAATTCAAAAGAAGTATCCCGTACCCGATGCGGCCAATCCTACGGCGGAACCGAAGTTTCCTTTTTGTAATCCTCCCTATGCCTCCCGCATGTTTGCGTACCTCGGCGTTGCCCAGTACGACGCTCTGGTAGCCGCCTGGAAATACAAGTATCAGTATAACCGACTGGCTCCGGCGAAGGTAGATGCGAGTATTACCTCTACATTACCCGTAACAGACCTGCCTTCGTACCCCTCAGAAGATGCAGTGGTAGCCGCGGCTTCGTTTGAAGTACTGAAAGTGATGTTCCCCGGCGAAGTGGCCAAACTGACGGCGACGTACGAAGCCCACCGCAACAGTCGGATATGGGCGAAGGCTAACGTACGCAGTGACCTCGAAGCAGGGGAAGCACTGGGCAAAGCCGTAGCGGCAAAAGTCATTGCCCGGGCCAAAGCCGATGGTATGGGAGCGGCTAATAACCAAGCTGCCGTAGCCGCCATGATTGCCGATGCCAAAGCCCGGGGTTTACGGAAGGAATGGACCAGCCTGGATGCTCCCGCTCGTCCGCCGATGTTACCGACCTTCGGCAACGTAAAAACCTGGAATTTTACAGATGCTCAGAAAGTAACCATGCGTCCGGGCCCACCTCCAGCATTGGGTTCGGCTGGCTTTGAGAAAGATCTGCAGGAACTACGCGATATGGGCAAGAAGCTCACCCGCGATCAGCACCGCATTGCCTCCTACTGGTCGGATGGCGTAGGCAGTTACACGCCGCCCGGGCACTGGAATCGGGAAGCAGCCAATCTGACCCGCAAGTACAAGGAGAATGAACTCCGGGCCGCCCGGACCATGGCTCTGGTAGGCACTTCGCTGATGGACGCCGGAATTGCCTGCTGGGATACTAAATTTTTCTATTACACGCCCCGGCCGTTCCAGGTGGATCACGCGGTACGCTCGACCATTGGAACACCCAACTTCCCCAGTTTCACGTCCGGACATTCGACGTTCTCCGGGGCAGCGGCAACGGTACTGGCGTATTTGTTTCCTAACGACGCCGACGCCATGCAAGCCCTGGCTGCTGAAGCTTCGGTATCCCGCATTTACGGTTGCATTCATTACCGTTCTGATTCGGATGTAGGGCTGGTTCACGGTAAATCAGTAGGCGAATACGCCGTCAAACGAGCACAACTCGATGGAGCTGGTCGTTAAATGATACCCAACGCCTGACTTCCCCTAAGTCAGACGTTTTTACTCTCATCTTTCCATGAAAATCTTCTTTTATGCCGGACTAATTAGTCTGATTATCTTCGAGTTAGCCAGTATTTACTTCATCATGCCTCTGCCGGGCAGTCAGCGGATTCAAAGCCTGGAAGCCGCCTATTTTATTCATCGCTGGCGGGTTTCTTTTTGGGTAGGCTGTGGATTACTGATTGCCTTGGGAATCATTCCTGCTTTTTCAGAATACGGAAAAAAGTGGGTACCCATTCTGGCCTCCCTGGTAACGATTGCCTTGGTTACCTGGATTCACTTTAAAATGAATGCCCAAGCACTTTTTAAGGAGCCGCAACAGGTGCAGTTGGCCCCTGGCTCCCAAAATAAAGTAAATCCCAAACGTCTCGTCGTGGGTGTTGTCATGGGCAAAGAAGCCCGGGCCTACCCCATTCAGTTTTTAACCTATCACCATCAGGTACGCGATACCGTAGCGGGTACACCCATTCTGGTTACGTATTGTTCGGTTTGCCGCACGGGCCGCGTGTACGGATCACTCGTCGATGGAGAACCCGAAACGTTCCGTCTGGTCGGTATGGATCATTTTAATGCCCTGTTTGAAGATTCGCGTACGCATAGCTGGTGGCGGCAGGTTAACGGGGAGGCCGTGGTCGGTTCCCTGAAAGGTTCGTATTTACCCGATGTTCCCAGCCGTCAAACGACGCTCGAAGAATGGTTGAAACTCTATCCTAACAGCCTGGTTTTTCAGGGTGATCCGGCATTTGCCGACGAGTACAGCAAAGATATGGCTTATGAAAATGGTACGCTGGAAAGCGAACTGACGGGTACCGACAAGCATTCCTGGCACGATAAATCGTGGATTGTGGGTATTGATGCGGGCCGAAGTTCCAAAGCCTATGACTGGAACCGCCTGAAACAGCAACGTATCATTAATGACGTCGTTGGTGACATACCCGTACTGGTGGTACTGGCGAAGGACAATGCCAGTTTCTTTGCCTACCAGCGACCCGATGTTTCTACGATTTATGCCTTACAAAATGATTCCCTGATTACCGTAGGCCATAAGTACGACCTGGCGGGCCGCTCTTCGGATGGGCGGCTGCGACCGCTCAATGCCTCCCAGGAATTCTGGCATAGCTGGTCCACGTTTCATCCCAAAAAGGAACGGTATTAGCCGATTGTTCGCTCACGCTTAAACATACGATCCTTCTTGACTACTAGATATATCTTCGCCGCCCTGTTGATTGGACTAGGGCTTCGTGTGCATGCCCAAACGCTGATTCGGGGTACTGTGCTGCAATCAAATGGTCAGCCTCTGACCGGTGCAACCCTTCGCGTAACGGACAAAACCCTGCAAAGTGATCTTCAGGGACAGTTTCAATTGACACTGGAAGCGGGTCGCTATACGTTTCGACTTTCTCACGTAGGTTTTCAGTCTCTGCAACAGGCGGTTGTAATTCAGAAGATTAGTTCGCAACCCCTGGTATTTACCTTAGCGGAATCGGTCGAAAACCTGGATGAAATTTCCATTCGTGAAGGAGCCGACCGCTCGCTCAAACCACTGCCCAGCGTTCAGGGCACGTATCTGCTTTCCGGACGAAAATCCGAAACGATTCAGATGAATCAGATGGATGGTAACGTAGCAGAAAAGACGGTTCGTCAGATTTTTGCCAAAATCCCCGGAGCCTTTGCCTATGACATGGATGGCAGCGGAAATCAGGTCAACGTAGCCACCCGAGGGCTCGATCCACACCGGGGCTGGGAGTACAACATTCGCACCAACGGCGTACTTACCAATTCGGATCTGTACGGCTACCCGGCAAGCCATTTTTCTGTACCGATGGAGGCCGTTGAACGCATTGAACTTGTACGCGGCAATGCTTCTCTGCAATACGGGGCCCAGTTTGGCGGTATGCTTAATTACGTACTGAAAGGACCGGATTCCAGTCGCGGATTCAGTTACGAAACCATTAATACGGCGGGAGCTTTCGGCCTGCAAAGTACCTTTCACCGCGTAAGCGGAAAACTGGGTAAATTCACGTACAACGCGTATTTTCACCGCCGTACCTCCGATGGCTATCGTAAAAATGGCCGCTCGGTAGCGGAAGGCGAATTTGTCAGTCTGGGGTACGCTTTTCGCCCGAATGTAACCCTAAAGGCGGAGCTGGGTCGTTCGTACTACCGCTACCAGATTCCTGGTCCGCTAACGGATGCCCAATTTGCTCAGGACCCGCGGCAGTCTACGCGTTCACGGAATTATTTTAGTCCAGATATTTACCTGCCCTCTCTGCGATTCGACTGGCAGATTTCGCCGCGTACCACCTTCCAGGCCACGGCTTCTGCCGTATTAGGTTGGCGAAATAGTGTCACGTTCGAAGGCTTCGCCAACCAGCTCGATACCATCAACCGGGCTACCGGCCAGTATAAAAACCGGCAGGTGGATCGAGATAAATTTAAGAGCTACACGCTGGAAGCACGCCTCTTGCATCGGTACCAAATCGGATCCGTCGGTTCTGTACTTACCGGAGGAATTCAGCTCATTAACAATGATTTGCACCGCCGACAACTAGGGAAGGGAACCACGGGTACGGATTACGATCTGACGCTAGTGGGCGATTACGGACGGGATATTCATTACAAAACTAAAAACGTAGCCTTCTTTGCCGAAAATCTCTTTCAGTTGACACCCCGGTTGAGCCTTACGCCGGGCGTACGCGTAGAATTGGGAGAAACGCGACTGTCGGGCCGACTGGCCTATGCTGAAGCTTCGGCTTTACCTCCCCGCCTCGATCACCGTTTCCCGCTGTTTAGTCTGAATGGACAGTATAATCTGGGTAAAGATATGGATGTATATGCGGGCTGGTCGCAGGCGTATCGTCCGGCTATTTTTAAGGACATTATTCCGAATTCGATTCTTGAACGAGCCAACCCGAATACGAAAGATGCCCATGGTTTTAACTCCGAACTAGGGATTCGGGGTACCCGGCTCCGGGGTCGACTGACCTTTGACGTTACGCTGTTTCAGTTGATGTACCGCAACCGTCTCGGTAGTCAGGTCATTACCGAAGGTTCACAAAGTTTTGTTTACAAGACCAACATTGGTAACAGCCGTACGAGGGGCGTGGAAGCTTACGCCGAATTTGCCTTCGTAGAACGTGCCCGCAGTCGCGTTTCCGTCTTTACATCAACTTCGTACATGGATGGTCAGTACATCGCAGGACAGGTTTCTGATGGTATTAATCGCTCCATTCAGGGTAATGCGATTGAATCCGTACCTAAATGGATCAGTCGGAATGGGATACAGGCCAGTTACTATGGACTCTCGACGACCCTGCAATTCAGCTACGTAGATAAAAGCTTCTCCGATCCACTCAACACCGTTACCCCAACGGCCAACGGAGCCCGGGGTGTAGTGCCAGCGTATGCATTATGGGACTGGTACGCCAGCTATCGCCTCGGTCGCGGCTTTACCCTGCGTGGGGGCGTCAGCAACCTTACCAATCGTAGCTATTTTACCAAACGTCCAACCATGTATCCAGGTCCTGGCGTCTGGCCGTCAGATGGCCGGAGCTGGCAGCTTAGCATAGGATTAAAAATTTAGGGAAGGTTCTTTTGCCAGCGTATTTTTAGCAGCAATCCTTTTTCTTTTGTGCCACAGATTTGCCAGAAAAGCAGATCTGTGGCTTTTTTCATGCCATTTTAAAAGCAGTACAGCCATGATTGAAAAAGGAATTGGTCAGCAACGCGTTCATTTTTTACACGTTACTCCGGAATTAGACGGAGGTCGTTATGCCGTCAAATCCATCGCAGGGGATACGCTGCGGGTAGAGGTAGACTTACTGGTTGACGGCTTTGATCTCCCAACGGGTGAATTACTGTATCGCCACGAAAGTGAAGCGGACTGGACCCGCGTGTCCCTTTCCTCGCTGAGTAACGACCGCTACGGAGCTACCTTACTTACCCTCAGGCAGGGTGTCTATAGTTATACCTTTGAAGCCTGGGTAAACCATCCGCTAACCTGGCAACGAACAATTACACAAAAAGCCCGCGATTTTCAGCCCGTCGCTACAGACTTGCAGGTGGGTGCCGGGTATTTGCTGGCCATGGCTGCTACCGCTCCGGAAGCCGAACGAGCATCCCTTGAACAAACGGCTCACTGGCTTCAGCAACCCGAAGCCTATCACGAAGCCATTACGTTCGCTTTAGGTGAACAAATGATCGACTGGATTCACCAATATCCCCTACGAAAAAATATCAGTCGTTACGAAAAGGAACTGCCTTTGTACGTAGATCGTGAGAAAGCGGCTTTTTCGGCCTGGTATTCTTTGTTTCCGCGTTCGACGTCCACGGATCCGCAAAAGGCGGGCACCTTTCGTACTACGATGGATCGCTTGCCTCGACTGGCTGATTTAGGGTTCGACGTCCTGCATCTCCCACCCGTGCATCCCATCGGACATCACCATCGCAAGGGCAAGAACAACGCACCCGTAGCACAGTCCAGCGATCCCGGTGTTCCATACGCCATTGGAAACGACTCAGGCGGTCACCTGAGCGTGGCTCCGGAATTAGGCAATGTACAGGACTTTAAAGCGTTGATTGCTGAAGCTCAGCGACTGGGCCTGGAAGTGGCGATGGACTTAGTAGTACAGTGTTCGCCCGATCATCCCTGGGTACAGGAGCATCCCCAATGGTTTGTCCAGCTTCCCGATGGGAGTTTTCAATACGCCGAAAATCCTCCGCATAAGTACCAGGATAGCTATGCCCTGAATTTTGAAACCGACGACTGGCCTGCCCTTTGGGAAGCATTCCGGACGATCGTCTGTACCTGGGCTGAATGGGGTATTCGAATTATACGCGTGGATCAGCCCCACGGCAAGCCCTTTGCCTTCTGGGAGTGGCTCATTCGGGAAACAAAGCAGCTCTACCCAGATTTACTTTTTCTGGCTGAGGCCTTTACTGCTCCTAAACCGCTTCAGTACCTTTCTCAGTTGGGCTTTAGTCAGAGCTACACGTACTTCATCTGGCGAAATAGCAAGGCTGAACTGACGGATTACCTGCACGAGCTCACGCAAAGTGATCAGCAATACTATCTGCGGCCTAATTTCTGGCCCAACACACATGATGTGAATCCGTTCATCCTGCAAACGGGTCTGGAACCGTTGTACCTGACGCGGTATTTCCTGGCGGCTACGCTGTCGTCGAATTACGGACTCTTTGGACCCAGTTTTGAGTACATGAATCACGAAGCGTATCCAGGCAGAGAAGAGTACCTTAATTCTGAAAAATATGAAATTAAGCACTGGGACTGGTCGCGTGAGAATAAACTCACCCTTTTCATACGAATGCTTAATCGCATCCGCCGGGAAAACTCAGCGTTACAACGTACCAACAACCTAACGTTTGTTCACCTACCGAACGAGGCCCTACTCGGGTATCTGAAAACGCACGCTAGCGGGAATCGAATCCTATGCGTCGTAAATCTTGATCCACATCAACGGCAGAGTTCGGGTATTCAGATTGCACCACACCTCCTTGGAAAACAGGATCACCAGCCCTTCATTGTCCATGATCTGCTAACTGATAATCGCTGGCAATGGCAGGGGGAATGGAATTACGTAGAACTTGACCCCGGCATTCTACCCATGCATTTGTTTCGAATTGAAGATTATTAAGCAAGCAGTTCGAAAGAACGCCACGTATCCCGGTTTGACAAACCTTCAACCCAAAGCTTTGTCAGGGTAATTAACTTTAGAAAGCATATCCAAAATTAATGCTAGGAATCAGTAAATCATGCGGGGCCCTTTCTTGAAAAAGTGCAATTTTAAAACTGTAAAACCGGCAGCTTCAGAAAAAGTAGAAGAAAAATTATTCAAAAAAAATCAAAAAAAAATTATTGCCATAAAATACTAATAGTCAGTGTTTTACATTTTTTCTTTAAGACAAATAAAAATTTTTTTCGCTGGAGGAGGTTACATTTTGCCTTCCCGATTGATATAGGGGTGAATTCGGGACATAAATATAAAAAAAATGAAAAATTTCGCACGCCTTTCAGCTTACGCTTTACTGTTCTCAGCTAGCATCTTTTCTTTAACTTCTTGCAACAAAGAAGACGAAATTAAACCTCAGCAAACGAAAGTCGTGCAAGAATCGGAGAGAGATTCAAGCATTCCTCCTCTGCCATTGATTCGCCGCTAATTGATAGAAAATTCTATCATTGAACATATATGGGTCTCACCTAACCCTTAAGACATAGTACTGCATAAGTATCCAAATATCCGCTCTAGCAGTACTGCATTAGCCAAAGATAACTACCTTCGGAACGCACCGCCAGGCTTCCGAAGGTTTTGGCATTTTTAGGGCTTTATTGTTACTTTGTTAGTGTAACACGCGGGTTGTCTTATGTTTTGTTTTTGCAGAGGCAAAATAGTTAGTTGGATAGGAGTTTGGCTGCTGATATTCGCATCCCTGGATATTTCGGCTCAACACAAGTCGGTCCCTGCTGAACCCGCCATTCGAGACTTACAAACCCAGGGAGAAGTGGCTTATCAGAGCGGCAAACATGCTCAGGCCATGTTGTATTTTAAGAAAGCCATTACCCTTTGTCTCCGCCATAATAATCTTCCCCGTTACGCTGACCTTTTGATTGAATCCAGCACGATTCCTTACGGTCAGGGAAATTTACCACAAGCGATCCGACAGTGTGAAAAAGCCCTTCAGATTCTGAAAAAAGCTCCCGTCGACTCCATTCGCTTCAAGGCCTATTCTAACTTAAGTTTTTACCATAGTCAGGTGTTTCAAATGGACCAGATGCAACAGTATCTGGAAAGGGCGGAGCAAATGCTTGAAGACAATCCTCGCCTAACTACTCTGACTCCTGGATATGTAGCCGCCTATTACAATCAGAAAGGCGTATATTATAATGACACCGGCGACTTTGTTCAGGCTACAACCAACCTCGAAAAAGCCCTTGCCGTAGCCAAAGAATATCACTTATCAGGCCACCTTTCTGCGGTTACCAATAATTTAAGTACGCAATACGAAAACTTAGGGAACACGCATAAGGCCATTACGCTGGTTAAGCAGGCTCTGTCTTTCGAACGAACGCCTTACCAGCAAATCGTATATACGCTCAATTTAGGCCGCTATTATCTTAGCCTTAACAAGCCTAAGGAAGCTCTTCAATACCTGACGCAGGCCCAGCAAATTGATGATACCTATGGACGGGAAAATCCGGATTATTTTAAGGAATCAAAAATTACGCTATATCAAAACTGGGGGTCATACTACGCGGCTACTCAGCAGGTGACCAAAGCCGTTCAGTCGTATGACAAGGCGATCATGCTGGCTCATGCTCACTGGGGCGATAAACACCCTTCGCTTTCCATAGCCTATCGTGATAAGGCTCAATTGCTGGAAAACCAGGGCGATCTGAATGGGGCTCTGGCCAACTATCGCCACGCCATTAACGCTGTGTCTTTAGGTTCTCCCGTAACGGAATTACATGATTTACCTGCGATTCAGGAAGGCGTTTTATCCGAACGCGAGCTGATGTATGCCTTGCTAGGCCAGGCCTCTGTGATGGGAAAATTCTCGAACCGCGATCCCTTTCTGCAACCTGCTTTCGAAACTTACAAATTAGCGTTGCACCTGGCCGAGCGGATTCGTCTTAATTACGATGTATCGGATGCGAAGTTACTTTTCGGCCAGCAAATTTCCGTAGTTAATGAGCAGGCTCTTCGCATTGCCTATGCACTCTACCAAAAAACGCAACAGTACCACTACCTGAAAACGGCATTTACGCTTACTGAAAGTACGCGAGCTTCTACCCTTTCGGATGCCCGCCGGGAACAAACGCTGAAGAAAGCCTGGGTACCTCAGGAATTATTAACGAAGGAGGATCGACTCAAAAAAGAACTAACCAGTACCAAGTTACACCTGCAGCAACCCCGTTCGCGTAAACAACATGATAGCCTTAAGCTGATTCTGGTAGAGCAGGAACTAGCATTGGATAAATTCCGACAACAACTGTTGCAGCGTATTCCTTCGCGTCATCGCCAGTCGGTAGAAAGTATGTCGGTGGATACCGTTCGTGAAAAGTTACTGGATAATCATACGGCCCTGCTTTCGTACGTTTTAACAGAACAGGATTTGTTTGTCTTTGTTATCACCCAGTTCCGCGTCAAATGGATCCGTATGCCTTTCGGTAAATCTCAGAAAGCCACACTGGCGGCGTTACAGCAGTCGCTTTACGATAACCCAGGGCTTTCGCCGTACAAAGGACACTCCGCAGCCCAGGCGGGGTACCGACAGTTATTTCTGCCCTTGAAACCGTACCTTCAAGATATTAAACGGCTGATTATCATCAGGGATAAAGAACTGAATTACCTGCCTTTCGAAATTCTGGAAACGACCGCTTCAGGTCGGGATTTTCTTTTGCGTTCGTATTCGATTCGCTATGCCTATGGAGCTTCACTAACTCAGGTACACGCTTCAACTCCCTGGACGGGTGGTCCTAATGGCATACTCGCCATGGCTCCTTTTTCAGAAACGTCTTCGCAGAAAAATTCCTTTCGGGATACTTCCCTATTGCCCCTACCTGCTTCTCGCGAAGAGATACGATCGGTAGGAGGCTTACAGTACGCCAATCGCCAGGCTACTAAACAGGAATTTCTGGATCATTATGCTTCTTCGCAAATCATTCACCTGGCCACCCATGCCCGAACGGATGACAGAGAGGCCGAGCGTTCATTCATCGCCTTTTATCCGGATTCAGCGGATTACAAATTGTACACGGACGAGCTTTACAATCTTTCCTTCAATCATACGCAAATGGTTGTACTAAGTGCCTGCGAGACGGGTCGAGGCCGATTGCACCGAGGCGAAGGCCTGATGAGTCTGGCCCGTGGCTTTCTGTATGGGGGTTGTCCGAGCGTTGTGACTACGCTCTGGAATGCTCATGATCAAACGGCGGCTTACCTTTCCGAACGCATGTATTTCCATTTACGAAAAGGTGTGCCCATCGATCAGGCATTACAATTGGCCAAACTGGATTTCTTTTCTTCGGATATGGCCGCTCTTTATGATCACCCGTACTACTGGGCAAACCTGGTCCTGATCGGCGATGCCTCGGTACTTTACGAGTCCAAATGGGCGACAATCAATCGTATTTCAGCGGGCTTTTTCTTACTCAGCAGTATTTTTCTGGGACTCTTCCTAGCCCGTTACTGGCAACAGCACCGTTAACTCACCCTCCTGTATATACTACACAAATAAAAGCCCTTCCTCGGGACAGGGGAAGGGCTCTCTGGGTTGGATGTAGAGTACTTTAAATGCGAGAAATCGTATGGCTGACTTTTACGGTTAAGACTACGCTTCGTCTTTGCCGAACCACTTGGCGATACGAATCTGCCAGCTGATTTTCTGTTTATCGAGCCAGGTGATGTCGTAGCTAAAATCCGGATTTTCCGTAATTTCCTGATAAATGGTTTCAGCTTCTTTAGGTTGATTCGCCTGCAGGTATGCCACCGTCAGATACCACTTCGAGGCATCTTTGAAATACGGACGGACCTCACAGTCAATTACTTGCTGCAGCCTTGGAATGGCTTGTGAGGGCTGTTGCGTCATGACAAACGAACGACCTGCATAGAAATTCTCAAAACAAATCCGGCTGGGCTGTTCCGAGATGCTCGCGTCACCACCCCGTAAGGTCTGGCTAAGCGTATCCTGTACTTGAATGGGACTCAACGTGATGTACGAAGTGAACGCAATCGTCACCGCAGCCGCGGTTCCTGCCGACCACTTCCACCAGGGAACCTGCTGAGGCTCACGGTGTAAGGGAATAACAGGCGTCTCCTTGGCGGGCTCTGCTTCTGCATCCTTCCACTCTTGTACTTTTTCCGCATGAATTTCTCCGACCATCTCGGCCAGCAGAAAATCATCGATAACTGAATCGGCCTGTTGCATAAATTCAACTTCGCGGGCAAATTCAGGATTACTAATCATCTCCTTTTCGAACGCTGCTCGTTCGGTCGAAGATAGAGCATCATGGAGATATGCATCGATCCATTCCATTTGCTCCTGGCCTGATTTAGGTCTCATAGCGAAAGAGGGCTTTGAGTTTTTGTAAACACTTGTACTTTTCATTAATAGCGACTCGCTCGTTATCAAATCCCATCTTCTGAGCAATTTCTTTCATAGAAAGCCCGTCCCGGCGATAGGCCGTCAGGATAGTCTGACACCTTTCACCAAGCAGATTGAATAACTGTATGTAGCGTTCCTGTTCTTCCCGTTCTTCCATGATTCGTTGAGCAGAAGCTTCCCAGGAATCGTAACCTCCTCCCGTAGCTTCCATCTCTTGGACGTAATCACGCATGAATCCTCGCTGCTTGAGCGTGTTTCGCCACCGGTTTTTGGCCAGTACGAATAAAAACGCCTCGATCGTTGTTCCCTCCTGCAACTGAAAGCTGCCATTACGCACAGCTTGAACAAAGTTGAGAACGGTAGTCTGAACCAAATCGTCGGCGTCGTGGGCGTCTCCCCCATTCTGCAAAACGAAGTAGCGAACCGGACTAATGTGATGATCATATACGTCCCGAATAGCTTCATTCAATTCGCGACGATCTTTCGAACGGAGCCGAGCAATCAACTTTTCCTGGCTCTGAGTTCCTATCAATACCTTGAAATTTTGCATATATCAATCGAAAGGCCGAAATGTAACCTCATCTTTCAAAAAAAAAATTTGTGGCGTTTATAATGCATTGATAATCAGAATATTATAAACTATGAATTTTTTGAGATTTTTCATCAGGTTTTCTTAATTTTTTGTCAATTTCTTCGCGGTTCTCTTCAGAACAACCACAAAAAAAGGCCATTCCCGAAGGAATAGCCTCAACAAAAAAAATATTATTTGCCCTATCCCAGGCGTTGCCGAATAGCTTCGTATAGCAAAATTCCGTTCGCTACGGAGACGTTTAATGAAGCAACCCGGCCACTCATGGGAATGCTCACCAGCTCGTCGGCCGTGCGTAATAAGTTCTCGGAAATACCATCTTCTTCGGACCCCATAATGACAGCCGTCGGGACCGTCAGATCGACTTCGTACAGCGTCTTCGAAACTTTCTCCGTACAGGCTACCACCTGTATACCGGAATTCTGCAAAAAACGGACCGTCTCTAACAGATCATTTTCCCGACACACGGGCAAAAAGTTCAGAGCACCCGATGAGGTCTTCATGGCGTCTGAATTGATCTGGGCACCTCCTTTGGCGGGAATGACAATAGCCTGTACACCAGCACACTCAGCCGTCCGGGCAATCGCCCCGAAATTGCGAACGTCGGTTACCCGGTCCAGAACCAGAATCAACGGCGTATGCCCCTGTTCAAAGACATCCGCTACGACGTTCTCCAGTTTGGCGTAGTTAATGGCCGAGACGAAAGCAATCACGCCCTGGTGATTTTTCCGCGTAATTTGATCCAGCTTTTGTTTAGGAACTTTCTGCGTGGGTATGTTACGCAGCCGGGCGAATTCGAGTACCTCAATATTCCCCAGCTCCCGCTGAATCAGTAATTTATCAATCTCTTTTCCGGCCCGTATGGCTTCCAGTACGGGTTGAATACCAAAGACAAACTCCGACTTCGACTCCGGGCGTGGCTGCCTGGGTCTGCTATAAAATGGCTTTTTTTCGCCGGGCTCACTGCCCTCTACTCGATTTCCCCGTTTCTCCATGCTTCGACAGCGGGATACCAGATGGGCTGAAATTCTACGAATCGTGATAATTCATAGTGATCTTCCACAAACTGATTATTCCGTTTATTGAACGTAAAATTTATTTCTGAAAATTGTGAATTGCGTTTGGTGTAGACCCATACTTCGCGGTCTTTGCTGCGATTGACACGGGTGGGCGGCCCCATGATGATATACACCATGCCCCGGTCGGTTTTCCAGCCTTCCTTGTAACTGGTAAAGAGATCATTCGCCCGCTCGACACGTCGATAGAACGAAGAAATGGTCCGCTTCGCGGTTTGCTGATTTCCGTTGGACATCGACAACCAGTAGCGATCCAGGGACCGTTTGGCTTCGCCGCCATTGCGTAAATCATTGATTTCCTGATTCGTACTCATATAAACCAGCGGCTGGGCCAGTTGCTGAGGATATGTATAGCGGGGAAAGCGGTCTGCTACGCCCATCAGGCCAATGCCAAAAGATTCCGTCGTATCCCGAACAAAATAGTGCAGTCCTTCGTGTTGAATCGTAAAGGGTCGGCGTGTGGTCACTTGAGCTGACGAGTCCACGTACAATTGTTTGGGTTGAGGCCGCAACGTCGCCATAGGCGGTAAAGCCGCATCGAATTCGAAACCGTAGTGGAAAAAGCGGAACGTAGTATCGGGCCGTTGCAAAGCCATCAGTTGAACCGTATCACCCTGACGAGCAAAGTTTTCAAACAACGGAACTTTTCCCGCCCCATCAAAAACGGCATAATAGTCGCCTACTTTTCCGGATTGAAAACGAACGAACGTATCGTGAGTCGTCATACCACCTTTAGCATCGGTAATTTCTGACATGACCACCCCCGTATAAATTTGTCTGTCGGGCTTGGGTACGTCGAACCAAACCGTAAAGACCGGGCCGCCGGACGTTGTCTTACGAATGAAGTTTTCGCCTTCGCTGAGTTTTAACAGTTGGGTAGATACCAATTGCTGACGACTGCCGTAATCCGGCAACATCCAGTACCGGATGCGAAACTCCTGAGCGAAATCGGCCGAGGACAGGTTTCGGTCGGGCTGTACCCGAACATAGGTCCGGATTTGCGAACCATTATCCAGAAAACGGCTTCGTACCGAAAACAAGAATGCATCGGTCGAACGATTAGTCGGGCTTGCAGCAGGAGTAGCTGTACGTTTGGCTGTATTGACTTTAGACGAGGTACAACCAGCCAACAGACCTAGGGAAACTCCTAAATAAATCAGGTATTTCATGGATTCATGGACGAATGATACAAAGATGCGTTTTTTTCTTCGGAACAACCGGCAAAACGCCAAGTGCGTCGGTTACGAATAACGAAAAAGATAGCGATTCTCACCTGTGTACGCCCATAAATTTTCTGGTTTTGCCGGGAAGGTGGTATTTTTGCTCCTTCGATGTTCGTTACCATCGAAACAGGAGCCGTGGCTTGGTCCGCATTCCTCCACCCCGTTCTTACTACGATCATGTACAAAACCACCGAAATAGCTTCTTCCGAACTGGTTTCTGATAACCCGGTTCACCAACGTTTGTTGTTTCCTTACATGGAAGCAGCCCGAATCGTGCACGGGAATGTACTGGAAATTGGTTGCGGTACCGGACGGGGCGTGGGCGTACTGGCTCCTTCAGTCACACACTATACGGGCGTTGACAAAAACGAACCATTAATGACTAAACTGAGTCAGGAATACCCTGATTTCAAGTTCATTGACATGTTCTTACCGCCGCTCAAAGACCTGCCCGACAATCATTTTGACTTCATTGTCACGTTTCAGGTGATTGAGCACATTGAAAACGATGACTTTTTTATTCGGGAAGCCCACCGCGTTTTGAAGCCCGGCGGAAAATTGCTGCTGACGACCGTCAATAGGAAATACTCCCTGACCCGGAACCCCTGGCACGTGCGGGAATACCTGGCCTCGGAACTCAAAAACCTGATCCTAAAATACTTTCCGACGATCGATACGCAGGGCGTACACGGCAACCAGAAAGTGTGGGAATACTACGAGCAGAATAAAAAATCGGTGGAGAAAATTACGCGGTTTGATATTTTCAATCTCCAGTATCGCCTGCCCCGCCGCTTGTTGCAGGTGCCTTACGACGTAGCCAACCGTCTGAGTCGTAATCTGATTCAGAAGTCAGCCACCGGACTGGTTTCCGACATTACCTACAAAGATTATTTCCTGACCAACGACGCCGAGAATTGTTTCGACTTTTTTTACGTTGCAACCAAGTAAGTTTTCAGTTGGCAGTTTTCTGTTTTCAGTTCATCCCTAGAGCTTGTAGGCAGCCTGTGGCACAGAAACATGCGGTGTTCACGGACATCCGTTGGATTCCTAACTGAAAACTGACCACAGAAAACTGCAAACTTCCCATGCACTTATACATCCACGTTCCTTTTTGCCGGCAGGCGTGTTATTACTGCGACTTTCATTTCAGTACTTCCCTGCAAGGGCGTACGGAGATGGTAGATGCTATTTGCCGGGAAATTGAACTACGGAAAACGTACCTGCCGGATTCGTCGCTGGATACCGTTTATTTCGGTGGGGGTACGCCTTCGCTGTTGGAAGAAGCGGATTTTCAGCACATTTTTCAGACCATTCATCAGCATTTTCGGGTACATCCAGAAGTAGAAATTACGCTGGAAGCGAATCCGGACGATCTTTCGCGGGAGAAATTACAGTTGTTTCACCGCATGGGCATCAATCGGCTGAGCATTGGCATTCAGTCTTTCCATACGCCCCATTTACAACATCTCCACCGAATTCACTCGGCGGAGGATGCCCGTACCTGCGTGCGGATGGCCCAGCAGGTAGGCTTTGAAAATATTACGATTGATCTCATTTACGCCATTCCTTCGTCCGAGACCGATCCGCATGCGATCTGGCGAAAGGATCTGGCCGAAGCGATGGCCTTGCAGGTACCGCACATCTCAGCCTACTGCCTGACCATTGAGCCTCAAACGGTTTTTGGCAAATGGCTGAAAAATAAACGGATTGCTCCCATTGATGATGAATTTGCCGCCGAGCAATTCCAAATCCTGCGGGATACCTTACGGGAGCACGGGTATGAACAGTACGAAATCTCCAACTTTGCCCGGCCCGGACGTCATAGTCAGCACAACAGCAGTTACTGGCTTCAACACCCGTATCTGGGCGTGGGGCCTTCGGCTCACAGTTACGACGGACTTCGCAGGCGTCAGTACAATCGCTCAAACAATCCGCAGTACGTAGCGGCCCTTCAGCAAGGCCTGATTCCAGCTGAAATCGAGAACCTGACCGAACAGGACCTGGTGAATGAATACGTCTTAACCAGTCTGCGTACGCACTGGGGAACGGACGTCGAACGTATTCGTCAGCTTTCGGAAACCGGCTTGAGCGTGATTGAAGCTGCCCTTTCCGCACTCCAGCAGAACGGCTGGATTCGTCGGGAAGGCTCGATGCTATTTTTGACGGAAACGGGCAAATTATTCGCGGATCGCGTGGCCGAGGAGCTTTTCTGGGTGGAGGCTTAAGGGGCTTTTTTACGCTACCTTACTCGAAAACCGTCATTGCCCTACTATTTTTGTTTCAATCCATTGGTTGCTTTCGAAGAAAAGTACCAGTGCAACCACGGGTTTGATCCACTAGCTATTGACGTATGCCCGCCTCGAAAAGCCCTGATACCTATCGTTCCTGGCCCCAACAAGTCCTTCGATTTTTCGGCAAAATACTGTTCTATTTTATCGTCCTTTCGATTGGCGGCACGCTGGTCTTTCGTTTCGTTCCCATTCCCATTACCTGGACGATGCTTGACCGAAAGATTACCAATGGAGGAAAATTATACTACGACTGGACTGCTTACGACGAAATTTCTCCGGAGATGGCTCTGGCCGTCGTCGCTTCAGAAGATCAGCGATTTCCGCAGCACTTTGGCTTCGATTTTGAAATGATGGGCAGTGCATTCAAGAATAACCTGAAAGGCCGCCGCATAAAAGGAGCCAGTACCATTAGTCAGCAGGTGGCTAAAAACGTGTTTTTGTGGCAGGGCCGTAGTTATTTCCGAAAGATGCTCGAAGCCTGGTTTACCCTGCTCATTGAAGTAATCTGGGGCAAACAACGGATTCTGGAAGTGTACCTCAACGTAGCCGAAACCGGCCCCATGACCTTTGGCGTCGAAGCCGCCGCCCAGCGATACTACGGTAAACCGGCAGCCCAACTCACGCGGACCGAAGCGGCCCGCATTGCCGCCGTATTACCCAGCCCCAATCGTTTTCTCATTGCCCGGCCGTCGAGTTACGTGCAGCGACGTACCAACAGTATTTCCCGGCAAATGCGGGCACTGGGCGGTAAATCTTACCTGATTTTTTAAACCGTTTGCAGAAAGCCTGCTTCCACCAATTGGGCGTATACTCGGTGAATGGGCAGGCCCATTACGGTGAAATACGATCCCTCGATGCGATCGATACCAACCATGCCGATGAAATCCTGTACGCCGTAGGCCCCGGCTTTGTCGAAAGGACGGCAGGCTTCCAGGTAGTAGTCGATCTCCCATTCGGTCAGTTCGCGAAAGTGAACGCGGGCCGTATCAGCGAAGCTCCAGGTTTGCTCGGCACTCATCAGGCATACCCCCGTGGTTACTTCGTGCGTCTGGCCGGAAAGCAGGCGTAACATTCGCCGGGCATCGGCTGCATCTATAGGTTTATTTAATATTTTTTCGTTGATTCGGACTACGGTATCCGCCGTCAACACCAGATTATTCTCCAGAAGGGAACGAAAGGCTTCTGCCTTTTTCAGAGCCAGAAAAACGGGTACGTCCTGGCTGGGCATATCCTCCGGAAAATCTTCTTCAGTGGGCAACACCTGTACCTGAAATGAAAACCCCGCATCCCGTAAGATTTGCTGACGACGCGGTGAATTAGACCCTAAAATCAATGGTTTGGAAAGAGAAAGCATCCTGTGTGTTTTTCTTTTAGCCGTATGATACCTGCTAACATTGGCCAGCCGTATGCTAAACAACTTATTGGATAGAACCGTTGTACTACGGTTCAGAACTAAGCTTGGTTATGATTGATATTGCAAAAGTACCGGTTCAGCTCCGACTGGGCACTAAAGACGATACAAAGGTTTTAACAAAACTCGCCAGCGAAACCATGCGGGAAGCCTTTGGTGAACAAAACGAGTCCAAACACATTGACGCCTACATCAGTCAGGCTTTTCACAAGCTCAGCGTACAGGCCGAACTGGCGGATACCAAACATAACACCTTCTGGCTGGCGTTTCAGGGCGAAGAACTGGTAGGGTACTGTAAACTTAACCGCAAATCCGAAAAGCCCCGGAACCTGAAAGGATACAAGGCCGTAGAATTACAGCGAATCTACGTGTATGATCAGTACAAAGGACAGGGCATCGGCAAGCAGCTACTCGACGCCTGTCTGGAACAAGCTCGTCAGGAAAAATACCAGGCCGTGTTTTTAGGCGTTTGGGAAAAGAATGAATCGGCCATTCATTTCTACGAACACATGGGTTTTGAAAAGATGGGATGGCACTACTTTCTGTTTGGCTTCGACCGCCAGCGAGACTATTGGATGGTAAAACATTTATAACCCTTGATCACTACGTTACGCATCGGATTGCTAGCTCTGTTTCTACTCGGAACTGTAGCTATTCCCTTTGCGTGCCGGGCTCAGAAACCCGTTCCTTCGGCGGCGGATTCGGCCAAAATCCTCACTCCCATTCAGCGGGACAGTATCCGGTTTACGAGACTTCGTAACTCCATGAAAAAGCGGAACTGGACGGGCAGTATCTACGATTTCCTGTTTAAGTACCCCTACAACACCAACGCCCAAAGTCAGGCCGTTTCCAAAATTGAGGACAACCCCTTCAAGCCCTATGCGGGAAAAACGATTCGTAACGTTGACATCAAGCAACTGGATGTATTCGGTCCTACCGTGTATGATACAGCCCGCGTAGCTACGCACTGGGTGGAACGGCTGGGCAACCGCCTGCACCACGATACCCGCGTTAACACCATTCATAAATCGCTGCTATTCTTCAAGTCTGGCGATCAGGTACAGCCCGACGTTCTGAAAGACAACGAACGGATTCTGCGGCAAACGCCGATTTTCCACGATGCCCGGATCTTTGTTTTTCCGGTGAAAGGCGAACCGAATCTGGTCGACGTGCTCGTCATTACGCAGGATGTCTGGTCGCTGTTACCCGACGGTGGCGTGGGTGGGCCTACGAATTTTAACCTGGGTTTTGAACAGAAAAATGTCCAGGGACGGGCTCACGCCTGGAAAACCTGGGTCTCTTACAACGGCGAAGCCCCCTACCAGCCCTTCGAGTTTTACTCCCGCTACACCCTGCCATACATTGGCAGGTCACTGACGACTACGCAATTCTACGCTGATTACTTTCGGGATCGGAAGCAGTTTGGAGGCCGTATCCAGAAGGATTTCATTCGCCCGGAAATCAAGTATGCGGGAGCCTTCGAAGTATCGTATTACGTTGAAAATAAGTTTGTTTTCATTGATCCCAACTCCGACACAACCGTTAAGTCGCACATCAAATACGCCTATCAGGATGCCTGGTTTGGTCGAGCCATCCGGCTGGGCTTCAAAGACAAGAAGCTCGACC
>JAAIGE0100183135.1_pt1 | contig 20941 bp, 18 predicted proteins | sample 6487951 | NCBI WGS metagenome assembly JAAIGE01 (sample SAMN13974128, study PRJNA590717) | phyllosphere metagenome | biome: tomato field; feature: multiple bacterial spot infested tomato fields; material: tomato leaves; isolation source: leaves from tomato fields | host: Solanum lycopersicum ...
GGCGGCTTGGCGGTGATAACGGTCATTCTGCTCAGCTCTCTGGTGAGGAGCACGTCGGCTACGCGCGCTGAGTGGCCGCCGATCGACGATCGGCGGAGCCCCCGGCCGGTCGGCCGCGGGATGGTGGTGGCGGCGATCGCCGCGAAGCTGGTGGAGGCTCTGCGCGGCCGACCGACCCGGACCGGGTGGTTAGCCGCGCAGGCCAAGGGGGCTGCGCCCCGCCTATTCCCCCAAAGGGTCTTTCATTCAGCGGGCCACCCGGCGAACCGGTGACCCTTGGCAAGCCACGCGCGTGGCGCTGATCGGGGCGGCTAAACCGGCATCCCTGCCGGTTTACCCCCCAAATCCCTGTCGAATTCCGGCCAGCGTGGTTTAACGGGGCGCTTAAGATCAAGATCACAAGCAGATCAAGAGCGACTCGCTTCGCATCGTGGTTACCGTCTGCTGTTACAACCCACAAAGTTGTGTAGATACCTATGGCCGCAGGCAAGCCAGCTCCCACATGGGTCGGTGGTGTTGGTTAGATAGCGGTCCCAAAGAGGGAATGATCAGTCCCTTTTTGGGACCGGTTCAAGTTGCTGGCGATGGGCTGATTTGCTCCAGCGCTCTATCGACCAACAACTGACCCAGCTCGGCCATTTGCTGGATCCCCAGGAAAGTGTCCAGGTCGAAGGCCAGGTTGCAGGTGAGCGCATTGAGCGAGGACAGGGTTTCGCTGGCATTGACCAGTAAGGTTTCGGTGTGTTGGTGGAGTTTTACGGTGAAGAGGGGTGGATTGGGCGTGGGTTTGACCATGATTTACAACTCCGATATGTGATGGAGGCTGCCCTCTTCCGCTTGCACGCAGATAAGGTGGCAGCCGTGCGCAGGTGTGCAAGACCGGGCATATCGGACCCCGGCAGACTCCGAAGAATCTCCCACGCACAGCTGCCATAACGAGTACAGCAGGCATAAAAAACGCCCGCTTGCAGGAAAAATCTGAACGCTAGCTCCTCACAACACCATCATCACCCTGACCTTCCCCAGGCCCTCCAGCGCATAACTGTGGTACTCATACACTTCTCCCTGAATAACCAGATGCAGGGTGCCGCCCTCATTATTGACTTGAACATCGGGCTCTTTTGTTTTGAGAAAAGGAGGTGCAGACGCTAATACGCTGAGTATTTCCTGATCACTTCCCAAATCCTTATGCACGTAGTACCTGTAGGAAAACCCCACCGTCGCGCCACCTTGGCCATCTCGCGCACCATAGATCGACATACCGTTGCCCAGGGAGTGCTTCAACACCACTTCATCCAGTTCCGGTGTGCCGGGCGACAGGACCCAACTGCCGCCGATATAGAGTAGGCAGATCACAAGCAGGCAATTACGCAGAACAGGTATGAGGCGCTTACTGGCCTTGCGAAATGGCATATTCGATACCTCGTCTTATCCAATATTGGTCCCGTGGGTCGTCACCAAAAGGCTCACCGCCCCACCATGATCCAAAATCCGGACGAGTCGTTCTGGCGACGGTTTGAGCCACACCGGCGGCTCGCAGCAACACATTTTCGGGAATGCCCAGCACCGTGCCTGTGGCACCGTAATTGAAGTTACCAAAAGCTTCGTACTGACGCCCCTGCTTCTTGTAATTCCAAGGGCCGGCCGCACGGACCTGGGAGTAAAACCAGGAATAGGCGAATGCCGAGCCGGGCTTGAGATGAATGCGCTTGCAGTTGGATATCGCCATGTTTCAAGAATTGAAACGCCGGGCGGCATTAACGGTACGGCCATTTGCGAGTCCTTGCTGGCAGTGAGGAGTGCAGAAACTAGCCACTCCACTTCGGCCTGAAAACCCACCTATTCCAAATTCAGAACTCGCCTACAGCAACTCCATCCTATTCCGACATATCACCGATTATTTGCAAGCTCTGCGTGGATGGATTGAGACATGAAGATGAGCGCAGCTCAGCGTGGGAGCTGGCTTGCCTGCGATAGCGGTAGGTCAGCTACTGAGATGTTGACTGACAGGCCGCCATCGCAGGCAAGCCAGCTCCCACAGTAGATCTTCATAGGGCTCAGGATCAGGCCAGGCCGGACTCTACCAGCAGCGCTTCAAGCCCCATCAAATCCGGCACCTTCGCCACCTGCTCGCCCACTTGCACCGCCGCCAGTTCCAGCGGGCACAGGGGCACGTCCACGTAGCTCAATTCGCTATCGAGCTTGTACGAGCGCGGAATGCCCTGGATCACCAGCGCAATGAACTTCAATGTCGGTCGCCCGCCCAGTGCATTCAACACCACGATGCGTGAGCGTTCGCCCGTCATGCTGGCTTCGCCGCAGGCCGCTTCAAAGCTGATCAGTGGAATCTGCCGATCGCGCCACGTAACCTGCCGCAGGTACCACGGCGGTGCATCGCTGGCCGGTTCGCCGCGCTGGAAGTCGATCAGCTCGGCCACGGCAACGTTGGGCAGCACCAGGTGGCGGTCGGCCAGGGGCAGCAGCAGTCCGGTGAGTTGGCTGGTGCGGTGCTCAAGCATGGGACTTGCTCCAGTAGGCGATGCTTTCCAGCAGTACCGACTCTTGGTATGGCTTGCCGAGGTAGTCGTTGACGCCAATGGCCATGGCGCGGTCGCGGTGTTTCTGGCCGGTGCGTGAGGTGATCATGATGATCGGCAAGCGCATCAGGCGTGGGTCGTTGCGTATCTGAATGGCTACTTCGAAGCCGTCCATACGCGGCATTTCGATGTCGAGCAGCATCAGGTCCGGGGTGTGTTCTTCCAGGATGGCGAGGGCGTCGATACCGTCCTTGGCGGTGAGCACGTTCATGCCGTTGCGCTCCAGCAGGCGGCTGGTGACTTTGCGTACGGTGACCGAGTCGTCCACCACCAGTACCAGCAGCGGGCGTTTTTTCAGCGGGTCGTTGAGGATCAGCGGCGCATCCACCGCCTGGGCCGGCAAGGCCGGTTGCCGGGCGCGGATGTGCGCCAGCAGGTCGATGATCAGCACCACATGGCCGTCGCCCAGGATGGTCGCGCCGGTCACGCCCTGCACCCCGGAGAACTGCGGCCCCAAGCCTTTGACCACAATCTCGCGGGTACCGGCCATGGCATCCACATGCACCGCCACGCGGCGTTCATTGCAGTGCACCAGCAGCACCGGCAGCGGCTGGTACTGGCCCAGCAGTTTCGGGCGGCTGGCGGTGTGCAGCAGGTCGCCCAAGTAGAACAACTCGTAGCGCTGGCCGGCGTACTCATAGTGCGGCGGGTCTTGCTGGTAATGCCCCGCCAATTCGTGGGGCAGCACGCGCACCAGGCCTTCGATGGTGTTGAGGGGGATCGCGTATTGGTCGTCCGCGCAGTGCACCATCAGCGCACGATTGACCGACACGGTAAACGGCAGGCGAATGCGAAAATGCACGCCCATGCCCGGCGTCGAGTCGATCACCATGGAGCCGCCGAGCTGGCGCACTTCTTCATGCACCACGTCCATGCCCACGCCGCGTCCGGAAATCTGGGTGATTTTTTCGGCGGTGGAAAAGCCCGGCTGCAGGATGAACTGCAACACGTCACGGTCGCTCATCTCTTGATGGGGCGCGAGCAAGCCGCGCTTGATCGCCTTGCGCCGCACCGCTTCGAGGGGCACACCCGCGCCGTCGTCGCGCATGTCGAAGACGATGTCGCCGCCCTCGTGGGTCAGGTCCAGGGTGATGCGGCCCTTCTCCGGCTTACCCGCCGCCAGCCGCACTTCGCGGGACTCCAGGCCGTGGTCGACGGCGTTGCGCAGCATATGCTCCAAGGGTGCCGCCATGCGCTCCAGCACATTGCGGTCCATCTCGCCTTCGGCATTGCCGACGATGAACTCCACGTCTTTGCCTAATTCGCCCGCCACTTGCCGCACGATGCGCTTGAGGCGTGGCAACATGCGCTCGAAAGGCACCATGCGCGTGCGCATCAGGCCTTCCTGCAATTCGGTGTTGATGCGTGCCTGTTGCTGCAGCAGGTTGTGGGCATCTTGGTTGCGGCGCTCCAGGGTGTCCTTGAGGTCGAGCAGGTCGGAGGCAGATTCGGACAGCGCACGGGCCAGCTGTTGCAGCTGCGAATGGCGGTCCATTTCCAGCGGGTCGAACTCTTCGTAGCCCAGGCGTTCGGCCTCGGCCTGCTGGCGGCTCAAGAGGCGGCCCTGGGTTTCGCTGTCGAGCCGGCGCAGTTGGTCGCGCATGCGCTCGATGGTGGTTTCCATCTCACTCAAGGCAATGCGCGCATCCTTGACTTGCTGCTCGATACGGCCACGGAAGATCGAGGTTTCGCCGGCCAGGTTGACCAGGTCATCGAGCAAGTCAGCAGAGATTTTCACCATGTCGGCAGCCGGATCGGCGACCGCTTCGGCCTTGCCAGCCGGCAGCGCCACGGGTGTCACCGGCTCATCACTGGGGTGCACCAGGCTCTTGATGCGCTCGATGAGTTTATCCACCGAGCCCACCGGCAAGCCCTCGGCCACGGCGTCGATCATCTGCGCGAGGCGGTCATGGCAGCCTTGCAGCAGAGCGAACAATTCAGGGTTCGGCGCGAGCAAACCGGCGGACAGCCCTTCGTAAAGAAATTCCAGCTCATGGGCCAGATCGCCAATGGGCCCGATCTCGACCATACGTGCGCCACCCTTGAGGGTGTGCAGGTCCCGCAGCAGGGTTTCCACTTCCTGGCGATTGCCCGGTTCGGCCTGCCAGCGCACTAACGCGCTGCCTGAGCTGTCGAGGATATCGGCAGCTTCTTCGAGGAAGATATCCAGCAATTCCGGGTCGGCACCTGAGGCGGGCGCCACCGCAGCCGGCGCTGCCGGGCTGCTGGCCTGGCGCAATTGCCGCAGCCGCTGGACCAGTTCGGCGCCGTCACTCAAGGGTTGCTGCCGTTGCAGTTCGTCCAACTGTTGGGCCAGGCGTTCGTGACTGGCCATCAGTGCCTGGGACAGCTCGACCGAATAGCTGTAGCGGCGGTCCACCAGCCCCTCATAAACGCATTCGAGCTCATGGGCCAAGTCGCCCACCGGGTCGATTTCGGCCATGCGCGCACCGCCCTTGAGGGTGTGCAGGTCCCGCTGCAACGAGGACAAGGGCGCGGCGTTTTCGGGTTCCAGCAGCCAGCGCTTGAGCGACTGGCCGGCGCTGTCGAGGATGTCTACGGCCTCTTCAAGGAAGATCTCGACAATTTCGTCGTCCATCGCCGTTGCGTGATCCAGCTGCGCAGTGGCCGCGCCCAATTCGGAGATACTCAGGGTGCGGCTGCCGTCGCTTTTGATCAGGCCTGTAGCGGACGGGTCCAGGGCTTCGTCAAGCAACTCGCGCAACGCCTGCAGCCGTGCGGGCGCGGGGCTGATTTCCTGGCCGGCGGCCAACTGGTCGAGCATGTTGATCAGCGCGTCGTGGGCCTGTTCGGCCTCCTGGAAAAAGCGGGCGCTGACCGCCAGGCTGCTTTCCTCTACCGCGCCATACAGGTCGAGCAAGGCTTCGCACAACGCGTCGATAGGATGCAGGTCGGCAAGGTGCGCGCCCTCGCCCAGGGTGGTCAGCTCGTCCAGCAACGCCGTGAGTTCCTGACGGTCGCCGGGGTGTTGCTGCCAGCGACGCAGCAGGCTTTCGGCGTCGAGCAGGATGTCCATGCCCTGGGCCAGGAAGTTGGTGATCAAATGCGGGTCACGCTTGACGCGCAGGCCGGCCGTGGGCGCGTCGAGCAAGGCGGCGAGTTGATGCTCCAGCAGGCGCTGGGTGCGGCTGATCAGGTCAGCCGCGCCGTTGATCGGCGCCAGGGGATTGTGGTCCAGGCCACCCAGCCCGCGCTGGAACAGCTGTTGTGCTTCAAGCAGCAACGCCACTTCGTCCGTGTCCAGTGGCAAGCGGTGGGCCTTGTATTCACGGGTGAGGTGATCCAGCGGGCGCGCCAGTTCGGCGATGGGCAATACGCCGGCCATGTAGGCGCTGCCCTTGAGGGTGTGCAAGGCGCGTTGCAGTTCATCGCTGACCTGCAGCGGCACCTGCTCAGCGGCCTGTTGCAGGAAGTGCTCGAGGCTGTCCAGATGGCCTTGGGCTTCGTTGCGGAAGATCTCCAGCAGCATCGGGTCATGAGGCTCGGTGGCGGACGTGACGGCGCCACTCGCCAGGGCATGGGCTCGGGCGGCCAAGGCATCGACCTCATCGCGCTGGCGTTGATCGTCGCTGGCAAAATCGGCGATCAGCTCCGGCAGCAGGGCCACGGCCTCATCCAACACCTGCTGCACCTCAGGGCCAAGGACTACGCTGCGTTCCAGCACGCGATTGAGCAGGTTCTCCACGGCCCAGGCCAGCTCGGCCAGCACCAGGGCGCGCACCATGCGGCCACTGCCCTTGAGGGTATGGAAGGCGCGGCGCATTTCGCCCTGCGCGGCTTTGTCCGTGCTGTCGGGCAGGTAGCGATGCAACACGTCGAGGACTTCATCGGTTTCTTCAAGGAAGACTTCGCGCAGTTCATCGTCAATCGGTTCTTCACCGGCCGGCGGCGGCAACAGGCTGCCGGGACGCTGCAAGGCTGGAGGGTTGAGACGTGATGTCGGGCTGGCCAGCGCATCGAATTGGGACTGGCTGGGTGCAGCCTCGGTGGTCAACGCCCCCTCGGGCGCAGCCAGGGCCTGGCGCCAGGGTTTTTCCGCCGGCAGGTAGCCCAGTGCATTCAAGCCCTGGGTGGCCAGTTCCAGCACTTTTTCGCCCGCCGCGTCGGGGTCTTGAAGCATGCGTTCGAGGTAGTACTCCAGGCTGCTGACCACCTCGGCGAAATGCCCCAGTTGCGCCGCCGAAGGCGCGGCGTCATTGACCATCAACTGCTCATCGACGTAGTCGGTGCAACCGCGCATCAAACTTGCGGCGCGTGGCAAAGGAATCATCGCCAGGGCACCACGCACCTGGCTCAACAGCTCGGGCAAGGACTCCAGGCGCTGACGGTCCCAGTCGGCGTCGATGCAGTCGATCACCAGCTCCTTGGCTTGGCGCAGGCACTGGCACGACTCGCGAATCACCAGCTGATGGATCTGGGTCAGGTCGGTGGTGGGCAAACGGCTGTCTTCACGGCTTTGCGGTTCGACGGTGCCGACCATCCCGGCCAGCGTCGCTTCGACATAGAGCAGCGCACCGGCCACATCCATCAACACCGCGTCATTGGGTTCGCGCTGCCCCTGGACCAGGCTCAACACCACGGCGAGTTGGTCGATGATCACTTTGCGCGGCTGGCCGAAACCCAGCACCGCGAGGGTATCGGCGATCTGGCGCAATGGCGCCAGCAACGGGTCGAGGTCCTGGGTGTGCTGGCGATCACTGCGCACGAACAGATCCAGGCGTTCCTTGACCCGCACCAGCTCCTCACACAACGCCCCGAGCACCGAGCCCATGGCATTGCGATCCGGCCCAGCCAGCCGCGCACGTTCAGCATCGACCACGGCGCTGTCGGGCAAGGCTTCGTCCAAGCCGTAGCGTTCCTTCAGGCTTTGCATGCGCGGCGTCGGCCGGGTGACCTTGGCGACGTAGAACAACAGGCTCTTGAGCAACTCATCCGGCGCCGGCTGGTTGATGCCGTTGATGCCTTGAACCAGCAAGCGCTTGAGTTGTTTATCGCTGGCCTTGAGCAGGCTGCGCAGCGCTGGGCTGTTGGCGACCACGCCGGTGAGCATGCCTTCGACCAGCGCCGAGGTGACCTGCCACAACGGCAATAGCGGCGCGCCCTGGCACAGCGCTTCAAGGCGTGCGAACACCCGCGCCATGTCTTCCAGGTTGCTGGGGCCGTGGTCTTCACGCAGCAACCCGGCAAGGGCTTGTTGCAGCAGGTGGCGCCATTGGCGCAACTGTTCATGCAGATCCGCCGTTGCCCGTTGGGCCAGGGCTTGCTCAGGCAACGGCTCGATCAATAGTAATTGCGGGCTGAACAGGCTGGTTTCCGATAGCAGGCTTTCACCACGGGCGCTGCGCAGGTCGTTGAGCAGCGGCAGCACCACCAGCGGCAAGTCGCGGCGGGCACTGTGCACGCGGTCGAGGTACAGCGGCAGTTGGCCGAGGGCTTGTTGCAGCAGGCGGATACTTTCATCGCGCTGGCCGACGTGCCCGGCCTGGAGCGCAAGGGCCAGTTCTTCGATCTCTTCGGCCAGCAGCGCCGCGCCGTAGAACTCGACCATTTGCAGCGCGCCATGCACCTGGTGGATACCGGCCAGGCATTCGTTAAGGGCGTCGTCGTCATGGGTTTCAACGTACGCGTCCAGGGCCGACCGGGCCTGCTTCAGGGTTTCGGCAATATCGCCCTTGACCCATTCGAGGGCCACGTAGTCGTGCCGATCAACCATAACTGCTCCGCTTAGAATTCATGAGTTGCTGGTATCGCACAAACAATGGAGATCCCATGTGGGAGCTGGCTTGCCTGCGATAGCGGTGGGTCAGCACTATATCTGTATCTGACAGACCGCTATCGCAGGCAAGCCAGCTCCCACAGTTGGACTGTGGTGTTGTTCAGGTCGTATTTCAATCGTCCACCTGCTTGGGCGGCGGCAAGGTGAAACCTGACACCGACCTGCGCAACTGGCTGGCCATCTTCGCCAGGTTACCAATGCTTTCGGCGGTGGCGGTGGAACCCGACGAAGTCTGCGTGGTGATCTGCTGGATCACGTTCATGGTCAGGGAAATCTGCCCCGCCGATGAGGTCTGTTGCTGCGCCGCGTTGTAAATACTCTGGATCAGCGCCGCCAGGGTTTTGGACACACCTTCGATCTCTTCCAGTGCCACCCCGGCGTCCTGGGCCAGGCGCGCGCCGCGCACCACTTCGGTGGTGGTCTGTTCCATGGAGATCACCGCTTCGTTGGTGTCGGCCTGGATGGTGCGTACCAGGGTTTCGATCTGCCGGGTGGCCGCCGAGGAGCGTTCGGCCAGCCGTTGCACTTCATCGGCCACCACCGCAAAGCCGCGCCCGGCGTCACCGGCCATGCTGGCCTGGATCGCGGCGTTGAGGGCGAGGATGTTGGTCTGGTCGGCGATGTCGTCGATCAGGCTGATGATGTCGCCAATTTCCTGGGACGACTCGCCCAGGCGCTTGATGCGCTTGGCGGTGTCCTGGATCTGTTCGCGAATGTTGTCCATGCCGTGGATGGTGTTGTGCACCACCTCGTTGCCTTTGTTGGCGATCTCCACCGAACGCTCGGCCACCGCCGAGGATTCGGCCGCGTTGGCCGATACCTGGTCGATGGACTGCGCCATCTGGTTGATGGCGGTAGACGCTTCGGCAATCTGCTGGGCCTGATGCTCCGACGCCTGGGCCAGGTGCATTGCGGTAGCCTGGGTGTCCTGCACCGCGCCGGCGACCTGCCCGGCGGTGAGGTTGATGGTGGCGACCAGGTCACGCAGTTGGTCCACCGAATAGTTGATGGAGTCTGCGATGGTGCCGGTGAAGTCTTCGGTGACCGAGGCGGTGACGGTAAGGTCGCCGTCGGCCAGGTCTTCGATTTCATCCAGCAGGCGCATGATCGCGTTCTGGTTGCGCTCGTTCTTCTGCGCGGTTTCATGCAGTTGGCGGTTGGTCTCGCGCACCATGACCAAGCCGATCAGGATGATCGAGGCCAGCGCCAGCAAGCCCAGCACGTAACCGCCGATGGTGTCCAAACTGCGCCCGCTGGCGAGGTTTTCAAAACCGGTGGCCAGGTGCGAGGCTTCATCGAGCAGGGTTTGCGACAGGTTGAAAATATTGCTCGCCGAAGCGCGCACCTGGAACAACTGCGGCGAGGTCTCGAGAATTTCATCCACGGAGCCTGAGACAAACTCGAACAGCTCGGCAATGTCCGCCAGCCGCGCCCGGGCGTCCGGGTCTTCGACCTGGGTGATACGCAGCCCCGGGTTGCCGTTGAGCATGCCATTGAGCACCACGCCAAAACGGTTGGCATCGCGGCCGAAAGCATCGGCGGCCTGCACGGCGGTTTCATCCCCCGCCAGCACGGTGTTGACCGCCCCCAGGATACGTTCGGCCAGCAACGACTGGCGTTGGGCCAAGGCCACCTGGCTGGCCGGGGCGCCGCGTTGCAGCAGGCTATCCACAACTTTTTCCGACTCGATCTGCAGTTGCGGCACGGTTTCGGCCAGGGTCGCCGCCACTTGGTGCAACGACAACACGGTCTGCTCGCTGGCCAGGATGGCGTCGGTGTTTTTCAGCAGCGCCTCCCAGTCGGTCTGTACCGCCCGCATTTCAGCGCGCACCGCACTGGGCGCCGCCGGCAAACCGGTTTGCGGGTCACCTTTTTTCAGGTAGCCCCAGCGTTGGGCAAAATCATTGCGCGCATCGCCCAGCAGCTTGAACGCCGCCGCTTTCCCGGCAGCAGCCTCGGTGGCGTTCTTGGCAATGCGCTGGGACAGCACGCGCAGCTCACCGGCGTGGCCGATGTACTGTTTGTCGTAGGTGGACTGGGTGTTGAGGTACGCGAAGTTGGCGAACAGCAACATGATGAACACGATCAAGGCGATAAACAGCACGATGATCTGCGAACGGCTGCGCGAAGCGGCCTGGGGTTTGGGCGTGGTAGCGGTGCTCATGCGGCAACATCCATGAAGCCAGGGGCCTGGGCCAGGGCGAAGGGGCTGAAGACCTGCCATTGCGGGTCGCCGTCGAACTGGCCCTGAATAAACGGCGCGCCCGAGGCGGTGCTGGCCACCCAGGCGTCCAATGGGAAATGCTGCATGCCTACCACCTCGTCTACCAGCAGCCCGACAAACAGGTCGTTGAACTCCACCACCAGCACCCGCCGTTGCTTGCGCGCCTTGGACAACTCAAGGCCCAGGAAACCACCCAGGTCCATCACCGGCAGCAAGCGCCCGCGCAGGTTGGCCACGCCTTTGACCCAGGGCTTGACCCCCGGCATCAAGGTGCAACGTGGCTCATGCAACACCTCGGCGACTTCGCCCATGGGCGCCACGTAGGCGTTTGGCCCTACGCGAAAAGCGATGCCGCTCCAGCGTTGCAGGCGCGTTTCCTGGGACGGCAGGTCCGCGGCCAGCAAGCGGCAGCGGCGGTCGATGTCCAGCAGCAGCTCGAAGGCGGTTTGCGACTCGGTCATGATCGCAAGCCTTAGCCGGCCAGCACCTTGTTCAGGGTGGCAATCAGGGTTTCTTCATCCACCGGCTTGGTCAGGTAGTCTTTGGCGCCCTGGCGCGCGCCCCAGATCTTGTCGGTTTCCTGGTCTTTGGTGGTAATGATGATGATCGGGATACCGTTGGTTTCCGGCTCCTTGGACAACTGGCGCGTGGCCTGGAAGCCATTGAGGCCAGGCATCACGATATCCATCAGCACCGCGTCGGGCTTTTCCTGGCGGGCCAGGGCCACGCCATCCGCGCCGTTTTCGGCTTTGAGCACCTGGTGGCCATGCTTTTCCAGCATGCCGGTGAGTTTGTACATTTCAGTCGGCGAATCGTCGACGATCAGAACACGTGCCATGGTTTTCCCCGCTACATTGGTCGGCGCCGGCCCTCGTGAGGCGGCGTCAGTGTGCTTGTTCTACTGCGGCGAACCCAGGCACATAGGCCTTGATCGCCCCCAGCAGTTCTTCCTTGCTGAAAGGCTTGGTCAAAAACTGATCGACACCCACGATGCGCCCCTTGGCCTTGTCGAACAGGCCGTCCTTGGAGGACAGCATGATCACCGGGATCGATTTGAACGCCGGGTTGTTCTTCACCAGGGCGCAGGTCTGGTAGCCATCCAGGCGCGGCATCATGATGTCGACAAAGATAATGTGCGGGTGATGATCGACAATACGGGCCAGGGCGTCGAAACCGTCGATCGCCGTGATGACCTCGCACCCCATGTTCTTCAACAGCGTCTCGGCGGTGCGGCGGATCGTCTTCGAATCGTCGATCACCATCACCTTCAAGGCGTTGGAATGCTGTTCCATATCTGCTCTACCATCGCCACAGCGAATCGGTTTTCGGTGTGTACTGCCTGATGTTGCACAGGATGAACGCCGCAAGCCTTGGAATTCAAGGGCTGCTGCGCCGTGCCAGCCTTTTTAGCACAGTCTCCTGGCGCAATCTATCGAGCCACCCGCCCAGTGGTTTTTCCTTGACCCACAACAGCCGCAGCGCCACTCTGACGCCACTTTTATGCGCCCTAATTTGCTAGAGGAAATCCCCATGAGCGTTCGCGTCGGCATTGTCATGGACCCTATCGCCAGCATTTCCTATAAAAAGGACAGTTCGCTGGCCATGCTCCTGGCCGCCCAGGCCCGCGGCTGGACCTTGTTCTATATGGAGCAGCGCGATCTTTACCAGGGTGACGGCGAGGCCCGCGCACGCATGCGCCCGCTGCAGGTGTTCGCCAACCCTGAGAAGTGGTTCGAGCTTTCGGATGAAATCGACAGCCCCCTGAGCGACCTCGACGTGATCCTGATGCGCAAGGACCCGCCGTTCGACATGGAGTTTGTGTACTCCACCTACCTGCTGGAGCAGGCCGAACGGGCTGGCGTGTTGATCGTCAACAAGCCGCAAAGCCTGCGCGACTGCAATGAAAAGCTGTTCGCCACCCTGTTCCCGCAGTGCACGCCACCGACCGTGGTCAGCCGCCGCGCCGATGTACTGCGTGAATTCGCCGCCAAGCATGGCGATGTGATCCTCAAGCCGCTGGACGGCATGGGCGGCACCTCGATCTTCCGTCACCGCGCAGGCGACCCGAACCTGTCGGTGATCCTCGAAACCCTGACCGCCCTGGGCACCCAGCAGATCATGGGGCAGGCCTACCTGCCGGCGATCAAGGACGGTGACAAGCGCATCCTGATGATCGACGGCGAGCCGGTGGACTATTGCCTGGCGCGTATCCCGGCAGCCGGCGAGACCCGTGGCAACCTGGCCGCCGGTGGTCGCGGTGAAGCGCGGCCGTTGTCGGACAAGGACCGCTGGATCGCCGCTCAAGTCGGCCCGACCCTGCGGGAAAAAGGCCTGCTGTTTGTCGGACTCGACGTAATTGGTGAGAACCTCACTGAAATCAACGTCACCAGCCCGACCTGTATTCGCGAGATCGACAATGCATTTGGCACGAACATCGGCGAAATGCTGATGGCCGCCATTGAGCGCAAGCTAAAAGCCAAGTGACATAGAACAGCCGGACACACACCAACATTGCGTTATCATGCGCCACCTGTGAAACGCGCGATGTTGGTTTTCTTGTCATGACACTCCCGTCCGATCTGCCCCCCGAATTCACCCATAGCGGCGTGCGCCCGGCTGATCGTCTCGGTTTTACCCTGTTCCTCGCTGCGCTGATTCACCTCGCCCTGCTCCTGGGCGTGGGGTTCACCCTGGTCGAACCCAAGCAGATTACCAAGACCCTGGAAATCACCCTCGCCACGTTCAAGAGCGAAAAGAAGCCCGAAAAGGCTGACTTTCTCGCCCAGGACAACCAGCAGGGCAGCGGCACCCTCGACAAGAAAGCCGTGCCCAAGACCACCGAAGTGGCGCCCTTCCACGACAACCAGGTCAAGAAGGTCACCCCGCCGCCGACGCCCAAGCCCGAGGTCAGGCAGGCCGCGCCCAAGGCTGCGGTAACCACCGTCGCGCCCAAGCCGCAAAAAGCCCCGACCCAGCGCGAAAAGGCCAAGACCGAACCCAAGCCCGAACCGGTGAAACCTGCGCCGACGTTCGACAGCTCGACGTTGTCCGACGAAATTTCCAGCCTGGAAGCCGAACTGGCCCACGAGCAACAGCTGTATGCCAAGCGCCCGCGCATCTACCGCCTGAACGCCGCCTCAACCATGCGCGACAAAGGCGCCTGGTATAAAGACGAGTGGCGCAAGAAGGTCGAACGCATTGGCAACCTCAACTACCCGGACGAGGCGCGGCGCCAGCAGATTTATGGCAATTTGCGCTTACTGGTGTCGATCAACCGTGACGGCTCGCTGTATGAAGTGCAGGTGCTGGAGTCCTCCGGCCAGCCGCTGCTGGACCAGGCCGCGCAACGCATCGTACGGCTGGCCGCGCCCTTTGCGCCGTTCAGCGGCGACTTGAACGACGTGGACCGCCTGGAAATCATCCGCACCTGGCGGTTTGCCAAGGGCGATCGGTTGTCCAGCAACTGATCGCACAGATCGTTCCCACGCTCCGCGTGGGAACGATCAGCGATCAGGCTCGCGCCCGCACTTGTCAGTTCGCCCCTCCAACGCCACACTAGCGGACATGAAAAACGTCAGCCCGACTTACCTCAAGCACCAATTCCTGATCGCCATGCCCCATATGGCCGACCCGAACTTTGCGCAGACCTTGACCTACATCGTCGAGCACACGGCCAATGGTGCCATGGGGTTGGTGGTCAACCGCCCGCAGGAGCTGAACCTGGCCGATATCCTTGAGCAACTGCGTCCGGAAATCGACCCGCCGGCAAGCTGCCAGCACGTGCCGATCTACATCGGCGGGCCGGTGCAGACCGATCGCGGTTTTGTCTTGCACCCCACCGGGCCGAAGTATCAGGCCACGGTAGACCTTGAAGGCGTGTCACTGTCCACGTCCCAGGACGTGCTGTTCGCCATCGCCGACGGCGTCGGCCCTGAGCAAAGTGTGATCACCCTGGGCTACGCCGGTTGGGAAGCCGGGCAGCTGGAGGCCGAACTGGCCAGCAATGCCTGGCTGACCTGCCCGTTCGACGCTGACATCCTGTTCAACACCGCCAGCGAACTGCGCCTGGAAGCGGCCGCGGCCAAGCTGCGGGTCAACCTCAGCCTGCTGACCAGCCAGGCGGGGCACGCCTGATGGCTTTGCGTCTGATCCTCGGTTTTGACTACGGCACCAAGCAGATCGGCGTAGCAGTTGGCCAGGTCATCACCGGCCAGGCCCGCGAGCTGTGCACCCTCAAGGCCCAGAACGGCGTGCCGGACTGGAACCAGGTCGAAGCCCTCATCAAAGAATGGAAGCCTGACGCAGTGGTAGTCGGCCTGCCCCTGAACATGGATGGCACCCCCAGTGACATGTGCCTGCGCGCCGAGAAGTTCGCACGCCGCCTCAATGGCCGCTACAACCTGCCCTTCTATACCCACGACGAACGCCTCACCACCTTTGAAGCCAAGGGTGAGCGCCGTGACCGTGGCGGGCAAAAGGGCAGTTATCGCGACAACCCGGTGGACGCCATTGCCGCCGCCTTGCTGTTGCAGGGCTGGCTGGATGAAAACACCGCTTTATTTGAATCCTGACTGACGCGGCTTGCTGCTATGCCGTTTTTGTAGGAGCGAGCTTGCTCGCGAAGAACTCACAGGCACCGCGCACTTCCAGGTTTTCACGCGTTATCGTTGACGTTTTTCGCGAGCAAGCTCGCTCCTACACACTTAACAAGGAGCCACCATGAGCTTGCCGAACCCTGCCGAACTGATCAGCCAGATGGCGATACGCCTCAAGGCGCATCTGGAACACCGTGCCATCAGCGAACCGCGTTTTATCGGCATACGCACCGGTGGCGTGTGGGTGGCCCAGGCGCTGCTCAAAGAACTGGGCAGTGATTCGCCCCTGGGCACCCTGGACGTGTCCTTCTACCGCGACGATTTCAGCCAGAACGGCCTGCATCCGCAGGTGCGCCCTTCGGCCCTGCCCTTCGAGATCGAAGGCCAGCACCTGGTATTGATCGACGACGTGCTGATGAGCGGCCGCACCATCCGCGCCGCCCTGAACGAGCTGTTCGACTATGGCCGCCCGGCCAGCGTGACCCTGGTGTGCCTGCTGGACCTGGATGCCGGCGAGCTGCCGATCAGCCCGGACGTCGTAGGCGCAACCCTGTCGCTTGCCCCCCAGCAGCGGGTAAAATTGTCCGGTCCCACGCCGCTCGAACTCGAACTGCAAGACCTTGCCCTTTAAACCGCCTTGTACAGAGTCCCCGCGATGACGCCTCTAGATGCCAAGCGCCCGCTGCAGCTCAATGCTCAGGGCCAGTTGCAACACTTCTTGTCCCTCGACGGTTTGCCCCGCGAACTGCTCACCGAAATCCTCGATACCGCCGACTCATTCCTGGAAGTCGGTGGCCGGGCGGTGAAGAAAGTCCCGCTGTTGCGCGGTAAAACCATCTGCAACGTGTTCTTCGAGAACTCCACCCGCACCCGCACCACCTTTGAACTGGCGGCCCAGCGGCTGTCGGCCGATGTGATCACGCTGAACGTGTCCACCTCGTCGGCGAGCAAAGGCGAAACCCTGCTCGACACCCTGCGCAACTTGGAAGCCATGGCGGCCGACATGTTCGTGGTACGCCACGGCGACTCCGGCGCTGCGCACTTCATTGCTGAGCATGTGTGCCCGAACGTGGCGATCATCAATGGCGGCGACGGCCGTCACGCGCACCCGACCCAGGGCATGCTCGACATGCTCACCATTCGTCGGCACAAAGGCAGCTTTGAAAACCTCTCGGTGGCCATCGTCGGCGACATCCTGCATTCGCGGGTAGCACGTTCGAACATGCTGGCCCTCAAGGCCCTGGGTTGCCCGGATATCCGCGTGATCGCGCCCAAAACCTTGTTGCCCATCGGTATCGAACAGTATGGCGTGAAGGTCTACACCGACATGGCCGAGGGCCTCAAGGATGTGGACGTGGTGATCATGCTGCGCCTGCAACGCGAGCGCATGGCCGGGGGCTTGTTGCCCAGCGAAGGTGAGTTCTACCGCCTGTTCGGCCTGACCACCGCGCGCCTGGCCAAGGCCAAGCCGGATGCCATCGTGATGCACCCGGGGCCGATCAACCGTGGCGTGGAAATTGAGTCGGCGGTGGCCGACGGCCCGCAATCGGTGATTCTCAACCAAGTGACCTACGGCATCGCCGTGCGCATGGCTGTGCTGTCCATGGCCATGAGCGGGCAAACCGCGCAACGTCAATTCGAGCAGGAGCAGGCCCAGTGAAGCTCAGCATTCTCGGCGCCCGAGTCATCGACCCGGCCAGTGGCCTGGACCAAGTTACCGATCTGCACCTGGACGCCGGCAAGATCGTCGCCATCGGCGCCGCCCCCGCAGGCTTCAACGCCGGCCAAAGCATTGATGCCAAGGGCCTGGTGGCCGCGCCTGGGCTGGTGGACCTGAATGTCGCCCTGCGCGAGCCGGGCTACAGCCGCAAAGGCAGCATCGCCAGCGAAACCCAAGCCGCCGCCGCCGGTGGCGTGACCAGCCTGTGTTGCCCGCCCAACACCAAGCCGGTGCTGGACACTTCCGCTGTGACCGAGCTGATCCTCGACCGCGCCCGCGAAGCCGGCAATTGCAAAGTGTTTCCCATTGGCGCCTTGAGCAAGGGCCTGGACGGCGAACAACTTGCCGAACTGATCGCCCTGCGTGACGCCGGTTGCGTGGCCTTCGGCAATGGCCTGGAAAGCTTTCGCAGCACGCGCACCTTGTGCCGCGCCCTGGAATACGCGGCCACCTTCGACTTGACGGTGATCTTCCATTCCCAGGACCGCGACCTGGCCGAAGGTGGCCTGGCCCATGAAGGCGCAGTGGCCAGCTTCCTCGGCCTGCCGGGCATTCCGGAAACCGCAGAAACCGTGGCTCTCGCCCGCGACCTGTTGCTGGTGGAACAAAGCGGCGTGCGTGCGCATTTCAGCCAGTTGACCAGCGCCCGGGGCGTGGCCCTGATCGCCCAGGCCCAGGCCCGTGGCTTGCGGGTAACGGCCGATGTCGCCCTGTACCAACTGATCCTGACGGATGAGGCGCTGATCGACTTCTCTAGCCTGTACCACGTACAGCCCCCGCTGCGCACCAAGGCAGACCGTGACGGTTTGCGTGCGGCGGTGAAGTCGGGTGTGGTGTCGGCGATTTCCAGCCATCACCAACCTCACGAGCGAGACGCCAAGCTGGCACCGTTTGGCGCGACCGAGCCGGGCATCAGCAGTGTGGAGCTGTTGCTGCCGTTGGCGATGACGCTGGTGGAAGACGGCTTGCTGGACCTGCCGACACTGCTGGCACGCCTGAGCGCTGGCCCGGCAGAGGCCCTGCGCTTGCCGGCGGGCCAACTGACGGTGGGCTCACCGGCGGACCTGGTGCTGTTCGACCTGGCAAGCTCGACGGTGGCTGGTGAGCGCTGGTTGTCCAAGGGCGAAAACTGCCCGTTCATCGGCCACAGCCTGCCGGCGACGGTGCGGTATACCTTGATGGATGGGCGGATCAGCTACCAGGCTTGACGCGCAAGCTCGTTCCCACGCTCTGCGTGGGAACGCATCCTGTGACGCTCTGCGTCAGCACTCCAAAGGTGGACGCGGAGCGTCCTGGGCTGCATTCCCACGCGGAGCGTGGGAACGATCAGCGGAGCGTGGGAACGATCAGTGCTCAGCGGCCGCTATTGCGCTCGGCATTGCGGATCGAGATCTGCGTGTTCAACGTCCAGAAGTCATACAGCACCCCGACCAGGAACAAACCGCCGGTCAGCAGGTAGATCAGGCCGGTGATCCATTTGCCCTGATACATGCGGTGCACACCAAACACCCCCAGGAACGCCAACAGAATCCAGGCCACGTTGTATTCAATCGGCCCAGCGGTAAACCGCAGGTCGGCTTCACGGTCCATGGCCGGGATCAGGAACAAGTCGATCAGCCAGCCAATGCCGAACAAGCCGAAAGTGAAAAACCAGATCGTACCGGTCACGGGCTTGCCGTAATAAAAGCGATGAGCCCCGGTAAAACCGAAAATCCACAGCAGGTAACCAATCGCCTTACTGTGGGTATCGTGCTGCTGACCAACCTGTTGATAGGTGTTCATGAAGGACCTCTTTTGCTTCGATAGATAAATTTTTTCATTTTCTTTGTGACTTTTTTACGGGCGCCCGACGTACGGTAAATGGTATCTTCCTGCCCTCAAAGCCTTGTGCCACCTGCCTTGTGTAGGACAATTGCGGCGAATCGTCGCGTTTTTCCTGAGTTTGACCCCAAGGTTCAGTCGACAAACGGCCTGAGAACAGCACAAAAAGCTGTTATAAAGTTGCGCGCAAACCCATAAGAGCCACGCCTAATGCGACCATTTTTCAAGACATGGCTAACCATTTGCCTATTAATGCCACTGGCCGCCCACGCCACCAATCGTGAGCAACGACTTCCGAACGTTAACGGTTTCACCCCTAAAGTCCATAGCACGCCCAGCACTGCCAAATCGGCAAAGCCAACCGTCAGCCGCCCGACTCAACTGAGCAAGGTCAACGGCAAAGCGCTTTCCACCCAACTGGCCGTGAACACCAAGCAAAGCAGCAACGTCTTGAGCCGTGCCGTCAACGTGCTCGGTACACCTTATCGTTGGGGCGGCAGCAGCCCAAGTAAAGGGTTCGACTGCAGCGGGCTGGTGAAATATGCATTTAACGATGTAAAAGCAGTGGACCTGCCCCGTACCTCCAACGCCATGGCGGCCGGCCATGGGTTGAAGGTTGACCGCAAGGACCTCAAACCGGGCGACCTGTTGTTCTTCAAGCTCAAGAGCCGCCAGGTCAACCACGTTGCCATCTACCTGGGCAACGACCGCTTTATCCACGCACCGCGCCGTGGCAAGTCGGTGAGCATCGACACGCTGAAAAAGCCGTTCTGGAACAAGAACTACGTGATTGCCAAGCGGGTACTGCCTAAAGAGCAGAACAGCAACCTGCGGATCGTGCAGCGCTGAGTTAACACTGCAATGCAGTAGAAAATGTGGGAGCGGGCTTGCTCGCGAATGCGGTAGATCAGTCAGCCTATTCGTTGCCTGACACACCGTATTCGCGAGCAAGCCCGCTCCCACATTTGTTTCCGGGCCTGCCTGCCGATCTAGATGTCCCCAGGCACCCTCGCCTTCTCCCGCGCCTCTTCCCGGCTAATCACTCCCGCGCCGACCAACGCCTTCAAACTCATATCCAGGGTCTTCATCCCCAACGCCCCACCCGTCTGAATAGCCGAAACCATCTGCGCCACCTTGTCTTCGCGAATCAAGTTACGAATCGCCGGGGTGCCCAGCATGATTTCATGGGCGGCCACGCGCCCGCCCCCCACCTTCTTCACCAGCACCTGAGACACCACCGCCTGCAGCGACTCCGACAGCATCGAGCGGACCATCGCCTTCTCCCCGGCCGGGAAGACGTCCACCAGCCTGTCTACTGTCTTTACCGCCGACGAGGTGTGCAAGGTGCCAAACACCAGGTGCCCGGTCTCTGCCGCCGTCAGCGCCAGGCGGATGGTTTCCAGGTCGCGCAGTTCACCCACCAGGATCACATCCGGGTCTTCGCGCAGGGCTGAACGCAGGGCCACCGAGAAACTGTGGGTGTCGCGATGCACCTGGCGCTGGTTGACCAAGGCCATTTTCGGCCTGTGGATAAACTCGATGGGGTCTTCCAGCGTGAGGATATGCTGGCGTCGATGCCGGTTGAGGTCGTCGATCATCGCCGCCAGGGTCGTGGATTTGCCGGAGCCGGTAGACCCGGTCACCAGCACTAGGCCGCGCGGGAGGCGGGCGATTCGCTGGAACACCTCGCTCAATCCCAGGTCCTCCAGGCTCTGTACCTCAGCCGGGATAGCCCGAAACACCGCACCCACGCCGCGATCCTGGCGAAACACGTTCGCCCGGAACCGGGCGACGCCTGGCAATTCGAAGGAAAAATCCGTTTCAAGAGATGTTTCGAAATCCTTTTGTTGATGTTTATTCAGCAAAGGGCTCAATAAGTCGACCACCTGGGTAGCGTTCAGCGCCGGCCCATCCAGGGGCCAAACCTCGCCATCAATGCGCAGCATCGGTGCCAGGCCGGCTGACAGATGCAGGTCTGAGGCGCCTCGGCTTACGCTGGCCGCCAGCAATTGCGTGATATCCATAGGGCTTTCCATTTCCAGTAGAATGCCGCGGACTCCATATCCACGGGCGCATCTTGAATGTCGACGATAGCAGACAACATCGGCCTGGTTAGCCAGCGCATCCGCGCCGCAGCCGACGCCGTGCAACGTGACGCAAGCAGCATCCACCTGCTGGCCGTGAGCA
>JAAIGE0100448713.1_pt1 | contig 20928 bp, 27 predicted proteins | sample 6487951 | NCBI WGS metagenome assembly JAAIGE01 (sample SAMN13974128, study PRJNA590717) | phyllosphere metagenome | biome: tomato field; feature: multiple bacterial spot infested tomato fields; material: tomato leaves; isolation source: leaves from tomato fields | host: Solanum lycopersicum ...
GCAAGTACACGGAACATTCGGTGCGACATTTCACGCATAGCATCACGCAAATCATCGTCAGGTCCGTGGTCTGCCAGTTGCTTCATCGCTCTAGCGGAAGCAGCAAACTCTTTCTTGGCGCTGTCTTCCGCCACGTCCTGCACCTGTGCGGAGAGCGCGGAGCGAATACGGGCCTCGTAGTCGGCTTGTTTTTCCGCTTTGGCATTGGCAATATCTTCCTCGGTCGTACTATCTTCAACACGGATGCCGTAGGCTTCGCGGCTGAATGGATCGGAAGCGACAAGAAGATAGCCCCAACTGGTGATTATCCGCTTCCACTCCAAAGCCTTCACGGCAACGGATGGCGCGGGAGGGGCGACCGGAATGTAATCGTTGCCGACTTCGTTTGCACCGATCCATGCTGTGCCGTGGTTCTTGTTCACGCAGTCGCAGTATTTTGTAGATCCGGGGCAGCAATAAGCGTAATGCACCTTAACTTTCCCCACCGGCTCCGCGTCCGTCGATAGGGCGGCTTCAAGGGCAGCGCGCATATTCTCGCGGCCTATTGTCTTTTCTTCATCGGAAAACCCATCTGGCCAAACATAACCACGCTTTTCGATGATGGCTTTACACGCCGCTTCAATCATCTTCTCGGTTATCATATCGACCTCATGAGAATGTTAGAGACAGTTTCCCGCAGTTCCCGCAGCCTGCGGATATCCTCTTTTGTAACCGCGTTTTTGCGACCGATTTCATTCAGGCCGTCTAGTATCTTGGAAACGGCGGCCTGATACTGCTGGAAATGTTGCTTTACCTGCCGGAATTTTGCTTCGCTGGCCTGTGACTTCATGCCGAAATCAACCGCGGACTTTCCATGTGTCGGGGCTTCGAATTCGATTGTTGGCGGCAAATCTTCAGCGCCAGGAACATACCGGCCAAGGTTCAACTGCGCCACTTCGATTGCGGAGATTGCGCCGCGCTCGACCAGCATCTTGACCGCATCGCGGTAGACTTCCGTTTCCTTCACCGCCAGACCGGCCACCCGATCCGCCTCCGCTTTATCGGATCTCAGCCTGACGGCTTCGCGCTCGTATGCTTCCAGACGTGCTGCAGAAGTCTTTTCATCGCTCCGGCTGCGCTCAAGCTCGCTTTCCAGATCGCCTATCTTCTTCTCGAATGATGATTTTCGCTCATCAAAAGCATGTTGATATTCTTCAAGCCGAAAAGACCTATGAGAAATCCGCTTCAGTTCATCGATAGATTTCTTATCTCCAATCAGATTGAAGCCGTCCCAAGACATGCCGCCAACAGATCCGTTGATATTGAACATGGCGCATGTTGATTTCAGATTGTCTAACGATACCTGAAGATCGTTTATGCGGCCTTCAAGCCCGGCGATCCGACGCCCCGCAATGAGCTTCTGTAACAGTTTTATCATATCCCTAACCCTTGTTGAATTCCGTGGGGATTGTGACGCTCTATGAAGTCACGGATTACGAGGCGCAAACAAGTCATCCTGTGATCCATGTCCGCTTGCGTCATCCGGCCCTGCGCTACCCACTTCGGGTAAGCCTGGGCTCGCATTTTCAATTCGCGCTCCAACTCTTTCAGTTGTTCCGCCTTCGTCGGTATAGACATCGCCTTGATCCTTGTGGTGATTGCAAAGCCAGATCCCCGGCTTTCCTTTTCTCAATGATACCCCGAAGCCGAATGGCGCATTTGCCGATCCGCAGACAGCGCACGGATGCATGAACATTTCCGCGCCGGTCGCCGCGAGGCGTCGATAGAATGGCGGCTTCAGTGCTTCCACCATGTCGCCACCAATTGATTTGAAAGCATGGTCACGAAAACCATAAGGACGCCCGTTGCAATCCCGATCCGGTCCGCTACATCCGCGCACAGATCGGCTTGTTGATATGCCACGAATGCGAAAACGAGATTTGCAACGAGCGCCCGCATGATTACGCCTCTACCTGTGCATTCGCGAACGTGCTTGAAGATCCGCCTTCATCGATCACAAAACCCAATTCAGCAGCTTCAGCCTTCAAAGACTGAAGTGCTTTTGTCGCTTTCGTGACGGTGTCAGCATCCGTCAGATCAACTCGGAAAGTCGCTGCGACTTTGATCTTCAGAACCGAAACTGTTTTCTTCGCCATTCTCAATTTCCTCTTGCTGTTGTTGAGCCCTGAAATATTCCCCGTCACTCGGCCCAGGAAGCGGCGGCGGAAGCTTGTTGCGGAACATATGGTTCAGTTCCGCTTCTGATCGTTCGGGCGGCGCATCCTCTTCACGCACAGCTTGCGCGCTGGCTTGGAATGCCGCATTCAGCGCCCGCACCCGTTCCTTTGCCTCTTGCGTCGGAAGCGACGGGCGGTCGATCTTGATTGAATTGATTGTGTCCACGATCCGCGCACGATCTGCCCAAAGCTCATTTGCTTCGCGCCGGGCAATCGCGGCGAAGTTTGCAGGCGTCGGGATGAAATCGCGGCTGATCTTTTCGATCTCGCCGGAAATGATTTTCATCGTCGCCCGCTTCAGTGCCTCAATCGCGATACCCTTGCAGGCGAAGCCGTAAATATCCCCGGCCTTCTTGGCATCGAGCCCAGGCGGATAAGCCAGACCGGAACGCGCCATCTTCAGAACAGCCGAGGCGACGGCGTCAGGGCTTGCGGGCTGTAGAAGTGCGGTCACTTCGGAAAGCCGTTGGTTCAAGGTCGAAGGCAGGTTGTTCGCCTGATATGTCGCTATCTCTGCCATTTGCCATCCTCTCTAAATTTCTGGTCACTTCGTCCTGATGCTCGCGGAATGCTGATTGCCCTCTTGCCGGAGATCCGCGCGGCCCGCCTTGCCGTTCGATGGCGGATCGAAACCAGTTGCGCCATGTGGCGGCCCAATCCAGCTTGACGCCCTTTTGACCGGGAGCCGCTTTAAAGTAATCCTTGAACTTCGCGGCTTCGGTCAGTGCGCGCTCTGGACGAAGGCCAGCATCAACAGCGGCTTGCAAATCCGGCTCGAAATCTTCAGGGATCCGCGTTCCTTTTTTGGAAGCCGCAGGCTTCTTTTTCTCTTCTGGTTCTGGTTCTGGTTCTGGATGGCTTAACCGATTATTTTCGGCGGCTTCTTCTATCTGTTTGTTTTTATTAGATTGGCGTCCGTTATTTCTTTGAGCTTCAACGTAGCTTTTGATCTGGTTTAGCTCCAAAAGTGCGCGAGAATTTGAGATTTTTCCGTCAATTTCCTCGATCTTTCCAAGAGCAATAAGCTCGTCGCGGATCTTCTTCCAGCGGTTCGGCTTACATCCAAGAAGGCCGGAAATATATCTTTCATCGTCGGGAAGCTGCCCACCCTGCATATAGATCAGATCCAGCAAAATCGCATAAGCGCCCTTTAATTCCAGATCGAGACCGATGGTGCCTTCGATGAAATCGCGCGGATATCGCTTGTAATAGGGCAGCATGTTTTTCATGAGATTTTGCCTTGCTGTGGGGTTTGGAAGGGCGCGAACGCCCCGCCGTTATTCGCCTTTAAGCCTCGACATGGTTTCGGCGCTCTTCGTGGATCCGCCGCCCATGCCTTTGCTTTCGCGCCAATTCGGAGTTTCAGACGCCACGAAGCTCCGCACCACTTGCCGGAATAGTTCGGCGCGAGACACGCCGCGACTGCGGGCGCACCAATCGAAAACTTCTGCATGGCGCGGCTGCATGATTTCGGAAACAAGCTGTTCCGCCAGACCATCAATCGACTTAATCCGCGCTTCGTTCTCGCTGATCGTTTCAGCGGCGGCGGCCTCGTCTTCAGGATCAGGAGGAAGCTCGACAGCAGCGGCGACGGGCGTGACAGGAGCGGCAGTGGCCGCCCCCATCGCCTGAACCGCAGCAATCGCCGCCTGTGTCGCGATCTGCGCAATCTGTTCAGGTGTCATGGTCAATTGATTGCCCCCGTTCCGGTGGACGATGGCAGAACCTTTTTGCCCTTCGTCTTTTCATCTTCCTGGGACTGGATGACCTTATCGATCCCGGCTGCATCCGGTTCTTGGGGCTTGGCCGCCTCCCATTCTGCATCTTCCTTGCCCTTGCGGTCCGCAGCCTGGAAGAGATCTTCTTGCAGCGGCAGGCCGCCGACTTCGCGCACAAGCGCATAGGCAATATCGAAGCCTTCCCGCTTGTCCGCGTCCATGTCGATATACTTCATCGCCATGTCGAACGCGGCTTTTGGAATGCCAAGAGCATTCAGCTTTTCGCGCACGGCCTGCATATCGGCGTTGATGTCGGAGCGGTCATTCTTCAGTTGCCGAACCTGACCGATTGCGTCCTTGATCGCCTCTTTTACCTTCGTCAGATTGTGTCCGATTTCTGCCATTACCTTCGTCCTTTCGACGTTACCGCGATCACTGGTGAGCCCTGTGCTTCCATGTGTCGCAATTTCCACGCGGCAATATCTGTCACCGCGTTGCCTTTCACGTCCTCGATTACCTGCTTTCCGTCGCGCTGGTAAACGAAGTCAGCAACATAATGGCCCACCACACGCGGCTTGCCGTCCGAATGATGAGCGAGAAGGGGAAAGCGAACCTGCTTTTCGAGATCCGAAATCAGGCCAGCATGTTGAAGAAGGCGCAATTCCCCGAGGCGAACGGCTTCAGCCATACTGTCTATTTTTGCAAAATCCATGCGGCCACACGCGAGGCATTGCGCCGGGCGGTCGCCTTTGTGCTGAGCATGACAGCCATTGCATTCGTAGATCTTGATCGCAATCGCGCCGATGGCTGCACCTGAAGCGCGCCCAATTCCCTTGAAGCGGTTCCCGCCGAACTTAGGCATTAGCGGCGGCCTGGGCTTCCGCTTCACGCTCAACAAGCGCGGTAAGCTGCGCATTGACAGAACGATGATCGCGGGCGGCAGACGATTTCAAGAATTCCCAAAGCCGATCCGGCATCGTGATTGTGCGCGTCGTCTTGTTTTCGGCATCGTTTCGATAGTTCATTTTCGCTTCCTTCCGGCTTGATTTCCCACACCATAATCATATCAAAAATATTTGACAAGCGTATTGACTAAATATTTTATGTTCGTATTTTGTAAGCAGAACAAAACGGAGAAATCACCACGATGCAAACACAGAAATCAATGCTTGCAGATGCAATGCGGCTCACGGCGGAAGATCTGGATCTTTCCATACAGGCCGTTCGCTCCGCGATCCGTCGCGGCCAGCAGATACAGCGCCGCGCACAGACTTACCTGCGGCTTCTGAAGCAGGCCAGCCAGTACCGCGCCGAGGGGGTAGAGCTTGGCCTGTACGGTCCGCTTTTCGAACCGGCCAGCCCGTTGCCGTTCCGCACTCAGCTTGTTGGACACACGCCTGAACAGGTTAAGGCTCTTGAATGGAAGGCGTTCTGATGAGCAAGTTTAAGATCCAAGGCAAATATCGCGCCTCGCAAGACATCGCAATTTCTGGATGGGATTGCGGGTCTGAATTCGAATTCAAGATGGTTGTGGAATTCCGCATTATTGGCGGGACGCCCGCAACCATGATTGATCCCGAAGAGCCTGCATCCGCAGAGATCGACAAGATCCGTTTCTTCGAACACAAGCCAGGATCCGCGCCGAAGGAAATCGAATTTCCTGATTTCATCGTGGAAAAATTCACGGAAGCGGAAGGCTTTAAGGCTTGGCTTTTCTCGGAAGCAAACGATCAGCTTGACGCCGCCGAGCAAGGTCTATGACGCTCGCGCTCGCAATCATCGGCGGCGCAATCACAACCGGCTTGCCGTGGGCGAGCCTCATCACATCGGCCCGTCGAAAATATAGATGATCGATGGCAACCAAGAGGGAATAGGGAAATGAGCGAGAAGCACGAGTCCTACCAAGAAATGAAGGCCAGAGAGTCGGGTAATCTTCCGGTAGTACGGCAAAAAATCGCGCAAGGCATGAGTTCGACAGAAGCAATCAACCGGACTTGCACTGATGTCTATTCGTACAACGAAGCCATGAAAGAACATGGCTTAAAGCCGGTAATACCGGACTGATTGCACCCCCACAGATCGCGGAAACATAGGGAATAGGGAAATGAAGGAAGAACAGATCAAGAGCATGGTTGAGCGATTCTTGCAGTGGAAGCTGCCTGAGGATTTCCTACCCGATGGAGGCATCAGCTTCAAGAGCGAGTTCAACGAACATACCGCGCATCCGATGAAGCACGAGCCGACCGGCACCAACCTGCTTACTGCAGCGCAGGCAGAAGCCATGATCCGCTTTATCACCGATGAGTTTAATCCTGCAGTTAACATCCAGAAAATCGCAGACGATATCCAAGCCCTCAAGCTGCATCCAGCTCCGCAAGGAGAGTACAACGCAGGTTACCACGACGCACGTTATGACGCATGGCTAGTCGTTCAGAACGCTATTGATGACGCGATAGGTACTGATCCTGCCGCCGCCCTCTCCACCCCCACCTCGCAGCCATAATCCATAGGGAGAGAGAAGATGAAACGGAGCAATGCCGATCTGTCGTACCCAAAGCTTGATGGTCATAAGTGCTTTGGCGCGACGATGTGCTTCGAAGTCGATTGCGAGTGCGGCTGGGTATCGTGTGCGCACCGCGGCGAAGGAGCGCGGTCTGCGGCGTACGCCGAGTGGCGCGACCATATGCGATCAACCCATGCCCTCCACACCCCTAAATCGCATCCATAACCCATAGGGAGCGCCAGCGCAGCCGGGTTGACGCCCCGGCTATGCGGTCACTTCCGACCGACCACAGCAAGGAACCACACACATGAACGATGTCGTTGCACAGATCCCAGATGACACAAAATTCAATCTTCCGCTTGGCCCGAAGGACCACGAAGACGGAATTTATTTCCAGATGCCAGAAGCGGAATATCACGCCGACAGCGCGTTAGGCGCGTCCGGTATCGTAGACCTCAACATTTCCCCGCTGGCCTATTACCAGAATAGCGCCTGGGCAAAGAACAAGATCGATGAAGAGTTTGACGAAAAGGAAACGGCGGCCACCATTCGCGGAACGTATTTCCACGAAGCTCTTGCCGGCACAAAGCCGACTGTAATCGTCAAGCCCGCTGGCATGTCGTTTGCCACCAAGGAAGGCAAGGAATTCAAGGCGCAGCATGAAGGCAAGACTTTCATCAAGGCCGAGGACACAGCCCGCGCTCAACTCATGATCGAAGCCATGCGCGAAACCGGAGTGCTGGAAAAGATCGGCGGCATTGGCGGCGGCGTTTCCGAGATTTCTCTTTTCTACACTGACAAGATGGGTCGCCGTCGCAAGATGCGATTTGACCGGCTGTATCAGGGCGCGGCCTATGACTGGAAAACCATGGCGAACAGATCCCGCAAGGATATCGAAACGCTTGTGGCTCATGTCGTCGCAGAGCATCGCTATCACATCAAGGCGTTTTGGTATCAGACCGGATTGCAGATCGCAAAGCAGATGATTGCGCAGCTTGGCGATAAGGTTTTTCAGACGCCGACAACAGAAGAAGAGCGCGCCGCCGTCTTTGCGTTGGCAGAGAGCAAGGAAATCATTCCGTTCTGGTATGTCTTCATTGAAAACTCAGGCGTTCCAAACATCGTCGTTCGCCGGTTCGTCAGCCACGATGCAAGCGGCGAGTTGAATGCTTATTTCCGTGGCGCGAAGCAGGAATGCGAGCGAGCCTTGAAAACGTGGGACAGCTTCATGCGGTCGCATGGACCGGACAAGCCTTGGTTTGAAGAGGCTCCGTTCAAGGATTTCACCGACAACGAATTCAGCGCCGCTCGCTGGATCCTGGCTGAAGACTGATCATGCCATCCCGAAGACGTGCAAGGGTCGCCTTGAATGGCGGCCTTCATTGCCACTATTGCGGTTTCGAGACGTGGGTTAACCCTCACCAGAAAGCGGCAGTCGAGAAGACTTTTCCAAAGAAAGTTGCACCCGGTCGCCACCGCAAGAAAGCAATAGCCGCGCGCATGTTCACAGTTGATCACGTCATTCCTGTTTCAGAAGGCGGGAAAAACGATGAAAGCAATATGTGTTCGTCCTGCTTTCTCTGCAACGGGATGAAAGGAAGCGCGCCAGCGCATCAGTTTCGCGCATTGATCGCGTACCTGAAAAAGATGGAAGTCCATCCGCACCAAATCTTTATGAAGACGGGAATATGGTTCGCTTGTGAACATATCCCGGTGAGATCCCTAAAGGCCAAAAAGGAACCACAGCAATGACATTCGAATTCAAAAAAGCAGAGCGCGAGGCCGCACCGGTATTCGTCGGCATCGAAGGCAAGAGCGGATCCGGCAAGACGTTTTCCGCCCTGCTTCTTGCGCGCGGCATCGTCGGTCCAAACGGAAAAATCGGCGTGATCGATACCGAGGGCAAGCGATCTCTCATGTATGCGGACGATCCAGAAATTGGCGGCTTTCTGCACATGGATTTTGTCGCGCCGTACTCTTCCGACCGCTTCCGGCAGGCTATCCACGCGGCCAGAGCGGCAGGCGTTGACGTGATCGTAATCGACAGCGCCAGCCACGAACATGAGGCGGAAGGCGGAATGCTCGATTTCGCGGATCAGGAAGAGGCAAGGGGCGTTAAACCCCGCGCGAAATGGATCAAGCCTAAGATGCAGCACAATCGCTTTGTGCGGGCGGCTCTGTCCTGCGGAGCGCATATCATTTTCTGCATCCGCGTGAAGACAATCGTCAACACCGATACCAAGCCAGCGACGAAAGAGGACTATGCGGTTTGCGAAAGCAATCTGCCATATGAATTCACAATCCGCCTGCGCGTCGAGAACGAAGGCGTTGCCCATTTCGAGAAGGTTCCTAAGCCTTTTCAAAAGCACGTCAGGCAGGGCGAGCGCATTACGGTAGAGCATGGCGCGCTGCTGATGCAGGAAGCCAGCCGAGGCAAGGACGTTTCGAAGCTGACCGCGATCATTGCCAATCTTGAAGAAGCCGCAAGCAGTGGAACCGAAGTTTTCCGCACGGCATGGCAAGCAGCTTGGCGAAACAATGGAGAGCCCGGCGACGTGAAGACGATCACGCCAGCCCGTGCCGAGTTGAACAAGAACCTTGAACGTCTGAAGCGGCTCGCCAGTGATGCGGATCAAGTCGGCAAAGACGATGAAGGCGAGCGCGCGCCAGACGATCCAGGCACATTTGACCGTCCAGAGCAGAAGCAAACGACACAGGCGAACGCCTACGAAGAAGATTTCCCAGGTGATGCATGACGCGCAAAAACAAAGTCATGCCGCTGAAGCCAGATCAGAACATGATCAACGCGGCTTACAACCTGATTGAGACAATGCCCAAGGGAACCGACGAACGGCACAAAAAGCTTGTCGCGGCAGTCTGGGAAGCAATGACGGAGTGCGCGCCACCATCGCGCACTACCGGCCTCACGCGGCGGCAGATGCAGGTTCACGAAGTCATTGCCGACTACATTGAAGAACACGGCACAGCGCCAACATACAAAGCGATCTGCGCACAAACCGGCATGACGAAAAGCCAGCTTTGCGGGATAATCTACGTGCTACGGCAGCGCGGCGTCTTGACCTTCCGCGAGCATTACAAGCAATCGATCCAGTTGCTTGTTAGCCCAGGCGAAGAGATACCCAAATTAACCGTGCGTTAAAACGTCTGCGGTATGATCGGCCATCAACAACAGAGGGCAAGGCCATGGTTCCAGACGATTATCCGAAAGAGTTTGAGGAAGATTTTATCAGCCTCGATACATACCGAAACCACCGCTACAAGACATTGCTTCCAGATCCAAAGGTTGAAGAGATCATTCGGGCGAGAGCGAAGACTGATTTCTTCGATTGCATGATTGCCGGGATCTTCTTTTTCCTGCTGTGCTTGTGGCTTATCCCTGCATCATAGGGATTTCATTTTTTCACTACGGGAGAATAGGCGTATGAAGCTGATCAAGCCTGCGGGCTGTGAGATACCTAATTTGACGTGCCGCGAGTGTGCGGGCAGATATGAGGCGAACAGCGTAACTCAAGTGTTTTGCAGTGCTGTTTGCCGATCCGCTCACGACACAAGGCGGATCGAGCGCGGGAAGATCCTGTACGATATCTTTATGGAGCTTCGATATAACCGGCGCGGGGCTTCCGGCCTGTGGTCGCTTATGTGTCGCGTTGGCGAGTTATGGCGCGACGAAGACAAGAGGCTTCGCGCCGGGCGGCAAAGCTGGAAAGATCCGGCATATGTGACCGACAAGAACCCTCACCTTTTGGGAAAGCGAGGGCGGATATGAGCGAGCCCACCCCACGGCAAAAGGAAATCATACTTCACCTATCGAATGGCCACACGGTCGAGCAGATAGGCGAGCGGCTTGCAATATCGCATTGGACAGTCAGGACGCACATCACCGATGCGTTTGAACGATGCGGGGCAAACAATTCGCCGGGTTTGATTGCCATGGCCCTGCGCAAAGGATGGATCCAATAAAATAGGCGGCTCAATGGCCGCCTTTTTCAATCGAGCTTGGCTGTGATAAACCCAGGCTTTCGCCGGTAGTGAGCCTTTACCGTTGTCATGCCCGGCTCTTCCGGCAGCGCGCAATCATTCATGCGGCTGAAGCCCGACAAGGTCAGGGCTGGCAATATCTCAACAGGACGAAGACGGCCTTCGCGCTTGATTGACATAAAGTTTCGGCTCCAAAAATCGCAGCCATATTCGAAGTCTGATCGGATGAAGGCAGGGCCAAGCGGAATTGAAGGGCGGATATCCACGCGAACGACATACTTCATGCGCTCGCCTTGCTTCACTTCCTTGCTGTCTTCTTGCGCCAGATATTCAAAACCATCGCTTCCGATGATGTAGCGCCGGGCTTTGACGAAGCAAGCCTTGCTGAAGGAAACATCAAAGTTGAGATAGAAGAACCCGTTTCGGTGAGCCTGTGGCGGGTACGTGGTTTCGGTATGGATATTCACGGCGGGCGGCTCGCTCAAGAACATGCTCACGCCTGCCCAACTTACAGCCGGGACGAAGAGCGCAACGATAACAATCTCTGCCATCTTGCGAGGCACCAAGGCCAACACTATGCGCTTGAAATAATCCATGACCTATTTCCCTATGAAAACTTTCCAGACGGCAATTGAACTGACGATGGCTGCGGACAAACCGCCGACCATTAGAATAATCCGGCCCATGAAACTCAAATGGGCATGGATTGCAACAAGGCTGGCGATTTCGGAATGTGTCTCGATAAGCTGATACAGGCTCTTGCGTTTGCCTTCATCGCCCAGGAGCTTCGCCAGTTTGTTCAAGCCTTCTTTTGCGTCTGGTGAAAGTCTCTGCCATTCCCGAATATGGGCGGCGTCTTCATCGGTAAGCTCAACTTTTGCCATTTCATCAAACCCACCTGAAGTCATACCATCCGCCCAATCTTAACGGCTCATTGCGATGAAAGTTCAGACTTCCGCTCCGCGCTCGCCTTTGTGTGCAAATCGCACTGCTTGCTTCCAAGTATTCCAGAAGAGCAGCTTCTTGCAATGGTGCGATCAATCCGGCGCTGATCGTCAACAGTCTTTCCCTTTGCGCCGGGGAGATCCTGCACCACTTCCGAAAGCTCAAGGAAGTTTACAGGTGCCTTTCCCGAAGTCGTACATCCCGCCAGCGAGATCGCAGGTATCATAATCAACAGCGCCTTGTTTCGCATTAACCACGAATTTAGCATTGGCTTTCACCTGTCTTTCCCTTTCGGCAGATCCGCCGATTGAACGTTGGTCTAGAGTGTACCAGACGAGGCCGCCAATAACGGCGGCCCCAATTGCGAGATAAACGTAAAGCTTCTGCATCACACGCCCCGCCGCTTCTGCACATACTGCCATGCGATGAAGACAGCAGCGCCAATAAGGATGGCCGCGAGAGCGTAAGCTAGCGGCCCGGTGCTTGGCACGTACTGAAGCGCGCCACCCGATAAAAGCGCAGTGACTAGGCTCACAGCTTCTTTCGAAACGAGCGGCGGCGTTACCTTGTCGGCCACCGATCCAGACGATTGAACGAAGGATCCCTTCGCCCAAAGCCCGGCTTCAGCCGCGCGCCGGTTGACAAGGCCGGTCATCACCTTGCCCTTGCTCTTCGTCCACTTCGAAAGCTCGCCCGGCACGGCGTCATAGTTGCCCGCGTTGAGCTTCTTCAGCAGCGTGGATTTTTCGAAATTGCCGAGCCCCACATTGAAGGCGAAGGACACAAGCGCGTCGAACTGGTTTTGCTTCAGTGGCACATTAATCAAACGCGCTACGCCGCGCTCAAACTTGCTGAGATCGCGGCGAAGAAGCTCTTCGGCTTGCTGCTGCGTTATGGTTTGGCTTGGGCGAACATCAGGTCCGGTGTGTCCGTACCCAATTGTCAACGTGCCTTTCACCACATCACCCGGCTTGATCTGACGGCGGCGTGATGGCGGATCAAAATCGTCATAGGCAAACAGAATGACGCCTTCGAACTGCTTAAGATGAGCTATTCCATTATCGCTGATTTGCATCGTTCATCCCTCCTGAACTATTTCGATGAGATCCGCCGCAACATGAATTTTGGGAGATCGTGGAAGCTTCTGTTCATGGCGCGCATAAGACAACCGATCCCCCGGCTGAAGATCATCAATGCCAGCACTGGCAAGCGCGGTCATGTGGACGAATACGTTTGGATTAAACTCTTCGCCATGCTCAATGTCCGGCCTGATGAAACCGAAGCCGGAGATTTTGCTGTACTCGATTACAGTGCCTTTAAACTTTTCCATGGTCTTTCCCTTAGCCTGAAGACGCGCCAACAGCCGGGCTTACTTCCGCTCCGCTGTTAAGGTCGCAAATGCTGAGTTTGTCTGAAGCGCCAGCAAGCACGTAATTGCCCACTACGTTACCGGCAAACATGATTGACTTGCCACGAAGATAAGAAGCGGAATTGGCTGTGCGCAAACCAACATCGCCGTTATCCTTGTATATTCCGCCATTAACACGAACGCGGGTGCCATTGAAATTGTAAAGCCCCGCGCCGGTAGCTTGGCGAGAATTGGCCGCCACGACTTCAACATCCTGCGCGCCGTCTTCGATATAGATATTGTGAATACCCGCCGCAGGAGTGCCGACGCCCCGGCGTCCAATGGCTTCAGGTGCCATGATTTGCGTGTCTTTGCCGCCGCTGACAAGAAGCTGTGCTGCATTGTTGAGATTGGTTTTTGAGCCAAAGATTTGCGTTCCTTCGCACAAACGCAAACGCAAGCCGACATCGCCGCAGTTGTCACCCATCGGGCGAATGAGAACAAGAGCCTTGCAGTTTTCGAAATTCATGCCGATCTGCCCTGCACCAACACCGCTCAAGCCCATTGATCCAGTCGTTTCGCAGTTGATAAGAAGGCCGCCTTCTAGATTGAAAACGTTGAAACCTGGGACGTTGCCACCGGCAACACCAAACCTATCGCACAGCAGGTTTTGCCATTCAACGAAAGCGAAGAAATCCCGCAGTTCAATCATTGCCCCGCGATGCCCACGGCAATGGATATCACGAAGACGAAGCGTGACGCCGATACCTGGGCCGTTCATGTCGCGCAGGAAGTTAAGGCCGCTATTGGTCACAAGGTTTTCAAGCGTGGTGCGCTCGTCTGATCCCGCAACGGAAGTGTCGATCCGAAACGTCCAGGCCGAGCCCGTAACCAGACCGCTTTCAATGATGAGATTTTTTACGGCATTGTCGAAACCATTGAGCCGGAAAAGATCAGTGCTTCCAATGTGGACGATTTTAGATTTCCCGGCCACACCGACGATTGATTGACCGCCTTCAAGGTTGAGCATTGATCCGTTAAACGCAAAGCCCGCCCCAACAGGAGGAATGAAAACCTGCTTATTGTTGGCAAGCGCGCGAGCCAGGGCGCTGGATTGATCCGTCGAGCCATCCGAAACGGGATTTGCCGCTCCGTTCTTATAGTTCAAAATTGAATTCGAATAATCGTTAAGGACCTCTATCACGGACCGATTGACGCGCTCCGTAGGATCGCCCGGCGCGAGGTAGCGGGATAGCTGCGCCCAAATTCCAGGAGGCGCAATCTTTGCGTCGGTAATCGTTGCATCCGGGATAGTTGAGTTTGTCAGCTTATAGCCGGATCCATCGGCTTTGGGAGTAAGGAACCAGGTATCAGCCTTGCTTCCATCGGGTTCCGGAATGAAATCCAAAATCACTTCGACCGCTTCTACCGCGTCGTCACGAGCGGCAACAGCTATTGCCGCCGCACTTTGCGCGCTTGCGATATCCGCCGCGTTTGGACCTCTTACAATGAGGTCGCCGGATTTCATAAGAGTGTCGCCGTCCTGAAGATCAGCGGCGAAAGTGTAAGATACGCCGCCGATGGTTGCCTTCACGGTCCGCTGAAGATCCCGCGCCAATTCCTGCAAGATCATGAAAACCTTGTCCTGCTCTGCATTCACGTCAGCCGCAAAAAAATCGCGAATATAATCGGTGCGCCGCTCGATTACCGTGTCTCGATAAATCGCGATTTTGTCACCGGCCACCGTTGCAGTGAATGAGGTAAGCGTGATTTCGCCACCCGTTTCCGTGCCGATATCTGTTGCCGTGAAGTCGTCGCCGCCTGTGTAAAGAACAGAAGGCCCGCTTGCTGGCCTGTATTCGGCGCGCAGATCCCCAACGTCATCAACGCGGAAATCAAAAGCAAAGGTAATCTGTCCGTTTGTGACGACATCGACAACGACGAAAGGGGGATTAGCGTTTAGCGGAATTTCAGCCATTTTTAGTTTCCTCTTACTGCCCGGTTAGGGATCGCATGTTTTGCTGTTGCGTCTGGATTGCTCTGTCGCGCAATTCGGGATTGCGCATCATCATCATTCCGCGCGCCTGTTCGCGCGAACTGTTTATCACATTCTTGATCATTTCGGCTTTCATGCCGTCAGGCCCAGGCGAGAGCTTTTGAAAGCCGGGCTGCTTCACAAGTTCGTCAAGATAAGCCTTGGCATTCTTGCCCGCTATTTCCGTGTACTGGTCATATTCCGCAGGCGTCAACCGAACGCCTTCTATGTTTCGATCAGGGAAGGAAACGGCGATCTTGTTATCAACCAACTCTTTCGTGACCGGATCAGGATTGTCTGCCTTGGAAGCAATCGGGGAAATGAAATCCCATCCCCAACCGATGCCGGACGAACGATCGATAGGATCACCCCACAGATCGCGTTGCGGCGGCAGCGTGTCCGAAAGACCAGGGATCCCGCGCTTGACGCCGTCAACCGTCTGTTGCCAGTAGGTCGCTACCGGATCAATCTTCAGATCGTCGCCATAGACGACAGCCTTTGCATCGCGCGCAACAGGATCGTTTGCCGTCGCCATGTTTCGCAGGAACGACGAATAAGGAACCATGCCCCCCGCGAAGTTGGAAAGATACTTGCCGGGGTTGCTGCTGACGTTGTTTGGATCCATCGCGCCGAGGAAGTCAAAGACGCCGGAGAGGTACGATTTCGAAGCGAGGTTTTGCGCAATCGAGAGGATGCCAGCACCGGCCAGCATTTCGCTATCAGCCTCTTCCGCGCTGGCGAATGTCTCCGCCATGTCCGCGCCCATGCCCATCAACATGCCGATGGGATCCAGACGATTGTAAGCATACCACCTATCGCCAACCCTGACCGAGTACGGAGGCGGCGCACCGGCTGCACGGTTTGAGCGGCGCAGATTGTCAGTTTTCGCCATGTCGGCGGCCAATGGTCCCGCGCCAGTGATAGCGCCTTCGGAAGCCATATCCATGACGGAAAGCATGATCATGGATCCGAGAGCAACGCGGGCGTGAGCCTGGGCAGCGCGAGCGCCACCGGCTGCGATGTCAGCACGGATTGCAGAAGAGGCATAAGCGAGCGGAGTGCGCGCAAACGTGTACTTCAGAATGTTTGTCGGCGTCTTGATGAACGGAACGACAAGCCGGAAAACCGGACCAATGAGCGCATTCTTTTGAATGCCGCCGAGGGCTTGCCGGGCAGACGGCGAAAGCGCATTCGTGAAGGTCTGATAATGCGCCACGTCGAGAGCTTCAGCTTTCAGATTGTCAGGCGGATTGGCGAGAATGTCTTGAATGCGTTCCGCCGCTTCCTTGCCGTCCAGCCCTTCCGACGCTGCAGCACGATACGCTTGCGCCTGAAGCTCCATTCGATAGGCAATCGTTTTGAAGAATTTATCTTCAGCATTCAGCGCCGAGCCAGGAGCGTTGACGACTTTCGCAAGCATGTCGATGCCATAGCCCAGGCCGCCATCCGGCGAGAGGCCGAGACTATCCGAGGAAAAAGCGTTCTGCTGTGTGCCTTCCACCTTGGCAAAAGCGTCGAAGACATCACCGATACCCTCTTGAGCTTCCGCCTTGTTGCCCATGTAGACAAGCCGGATCCCGTCGCGGATGCCCTTCACCAGTCCGAACGCTTGCGCCGACGCTTCACCGGCTTGGATTTCTCCGTTGTAGAACGCCTTGGAAATCCCCGCCGCCATGTACCGTTCAGGGATCGCGTAGAGCGAGGTAAGCGAGTTTGACAGAATGTTGACGGCGTGGGTTTTAGGCGAGGAAAGCAGGCCGTTGATCCATACCTGATACATCGCCTTGCCAAACCGGCCACGGCCCAACTCGCGCGCCATTGTGTTCAACGCTGTTGGATTGTTCCCGACCGTCGAAACTGCCTTTGCAAGCGCCTGAATGTCGCCAGCGCCGCCGCTCTGTGCGATGAGATCCGCAATCGCTGCGCTTCGTGCTTTCGTCGCACCGGCAGGAATTGCCCAAGCTTGAAGCGCGCGGGCTGTTTCGGTACGCGCCGCGACGACTTCCGATTGAATGGCGTAATGAACAGACATCGCGCGGCGGAAGTTGAAGATATCGGCAGGGCTCGCGTTTGGTGCCTGGGCAATCTTGGCAAGCTGCACGATCTGCTCACCAGACGAAGCCAGCAACCGGCGAGCGGCCACGGCCTGAGCAGCGTTCATCGGACCGGGCGCGCGCCCGATGAGATCATTCAAATCACGGTATTCCTTGGAACTGGCCTTGATCGTTTCTTCATTGGTGACGACTTCGCCGCCGCGCTTTGCGTTGATCGCGTCCGCGTCAAGGTTCGCCATTTCCTGGATGACGGCGCGCACGTCATCCGCCGTATTCATGCGCGCGTGGTTGATGTAGATCTTCGGCTTGATCGCATCAGCTGCGGCAATGTCGGGATCGCGGCCTTGCGCAATGGCTTCGTCGCGCGCTTCTTTCTCGATATCTTCCAGAGTGCGTTTCGTTTCGAAAAGCGCGTCCTGGCCGGTATCGCGGTTGAATATCGCTTCCGCGTCCTGAATTTCCTTGATGCGGGCTTTTACCCGATCATTGCCCATTTCCTTATAATTGATGCCCATCTGATCAAGCGTCATTTCCAGATCATCGAGCGGGGAAATCACGTCTTCAAAGACGCGCTGATTTTCAGGTGTGCGCCATGCATCACCCTTCAATTCAGCTTCCAGACCGTCAATGAATGCTTGCTGATCGATGTAGCCCGCGCCATCGACATTCGCGCGCCCGGCGAATATCTCATGCTCTGACGCCGGGACGTTATCGAGAGCTTTCCGCCCGCCGCGCTTGAACATCCCGGGGAATTTCTGCGGAGTGATGCCCCGGCTTTTCATGTCGGCAGCAAGCGACGAAGCGGGATCGATACCGCCCAGGCTCTTGACGATATCGGCAACGGGTCTCTTCGGGATCTTGGCATTGAGAACGGCACCGGAACGCAGTTCGTCCAGCATGTCATCCATAGGATCGCGGCCTTCGATCCCCTTGGCTTTGGCAAACCGTTGCGTGATCGATGTGACCTGATCGAGCGCGGCCATATCCTTGTCGTGCTGAAGCGCGCGGGTGCGGGCGTCGGCAATCCGGCTGAAGGCTTCTGTCTGGGTGGCATTGGCCGGAGCCTCTACCAGCAACGGCGCATCTGGCGACATATCGCCAAGCGGGCGAAGTGCTTCATCTGGAATGTCCTGAACAAGCTCTGTGCGGGCCGCCTGCTTCAATTCATCCTTGGCGGCCTCTACCGTAGCCCCGACAGGGTCCGTCGCCGCCCTGTCCGCTGCCTTGGCCTTGCGCGCGGCCTTGTAATACTTGAACGCCGACATCAAGCCTTCAGTCGCCAGACCGAGCCCCGCGCCTTCGATGGCATTCTTCAGGCGGCCTTCCCAATGCGATTGATCTGGATTGTTGTCCGCGAGGAAGTCAGGGACCAAACCGGCAAGCGCCGGGACTTGGTTCAGATAGGTGGAAAGCCTGTCTTCGTTTGGATCGAAAACCACGGCATCGGCAATTGCGCCCGCCGCCATGTTCGACATAAGAACGCCACCACGCACGGCCTGCATTCCCTTTGTCGCCTGAAGGCCAGGAATGAAGCCGGTCATGAATTGAGCGGTAGCGCGAACGAAGCCACCCGTCACGCTGTCCGCGTCTTCAGGTGCCATCATCGAAAAAAGATCCTGATCGGCTTTCTGCGCGGCCATCATCTGTTCTGATGAAAGAAGCGATGGATCAAAATTGCCCTTGTCGTCAAACAACTGCATTCCGCCAATTGGCAAGACCTGCTGCATGAACTGATCCATTTCGCCAAGCGCATCGATAACGCCGCCGACGACTTGGCCGGGAGCCTCGACAAGTCCGGTACCAACATCGCTGGCAATCGCCTTGGCCCAATCCATCACGCCCCGGTTCAGATCCGGCTGGCTTTCATCCGGCATACGAACATAGGGCAGGCTTTCTTGCTTAGGAGCGTCAACGCCTTCAGCCGTGGCGGCAGGCGGCGCAACTTCGCCACCGGATCCAAGAGCTTCAAAGTCTGGATTTGTCGTCGCAGGAGCGCCCGGCGTTGCCTTGCCAGCGCCACCGGCTGCGGCAGGAGGCGGCCCGCCAATGGCCTCGAATTCGCGCATGATAGAATTGATCGCGCGATTTTCCGCTACCTGCTGATACGCCGCCCCGGCGTTATCTTCCGTGGGCGGCGTCTGAAGCATAAGGCGCATTGTTTCGGACATGGCTATTTTCCTTTAGGTGCTGTGGTTGTGCGGTCTAGTTGCTTCTGAAGGCGATCCCAATCGACAAGGCGTTGGGCCTCTTTCATGAATTGCTCTTCAGTTATCTGCTTTCCAGCGCGCGCCGCAAGAAGGGCGTTCTTTGAAGCAACAACGTCGATGCGGTTTTGCCCTTGGATCGGAACCGAAAAGCGCGGCATAACCATGCGGCCAAGCTTCGATTGATCCATCGAAATCGCGTCGGCTGTGGCGCGGCCTGCAATGTCGTCAGCAATCACGGAAGGGGGCTCAGTGTTTGCCGGATCCATGACGCGGCGGCGGAATTCATCAAGAGCCTGGGCCTTGCGGTCTGCCTTGCCCTGGTCGAACTTGTCAAACATGCCGGAACCGCCAAGGCGATCATTGAGCGTATTCAGATAATATTTTTGCTCGCTGTCGAATTCGCCCAACTTGTTGCGCACGATCGATTGATTTTTGCCCAGAAGCTCTTCGGCATCCTTTGCCGACAGCTTGGATCCGGCATCGAGAATGGAACGATAAATATCTTCGCCGGAATAGACGCGGGCAATCAGATCGCGGTAAGTCGCCTGATCGGACACTTCCGGCTTTTCGGTCGCCAGCGCCTTCATGATCGCTTCGCCGTCGCCGGGCTTCAGCAGGCCGCGCCCGGTTGCTTCCATGATCGCTTCGCGCGTCAATGGCTGCACAACCTGCCCTGTCGTCGGGTTCGTCGTTCCGGCAGCGTAAAGCCGCGATGTATAATCGAAAGCGTTCTTGTCCTGCTGCGCCTCCATCGCCGCTTTCTGTGCCGTGTTTTGACGATCTGTCATCTGATTTGCAAACGAGATCCGCGAGCGCATTTCAGCATCGAGAGAGTTGAACGCGCTTTCCGAAATCGTTTCGTTTAGCCCTACCTCAGTCACGGAAGGCTTGTAATCGAGCTTGTTCTTTCGACCGTTGGCAATAGCCTGTGCAAAGTCGCCGGGCAGGAATTGCCGTCCGTTCATGTTGCCGCGATATCCCCACTCGGCTTGGCTTCCGCCACCAAGATGCAGATAGCCCTTTTGCTCATCAACGCCGATGCCCGTCAGGCCAGCCGCCGCCGCGTTCTCTGCAAACTTCAGATAGGCTTCACGGTTGCTCGCGAAATCCAGCACCTTGCCATTGACGGCAAGCCGCACGTCACCCGCGCCGCCGTGATCGTGGCGGGTGGACCCTGTACGCGATCCCCGACCGGCGCGAACCTCTTCGTGCGTTTCCTGGCCGCCAGAATGAACGACGACGCCGACGCCTGGAATGCCGGTAGCGGCGGCGGCGGCCTTCATGCGGTTTGCGATGTCTTGCTGCAGGGGATCGTTTCGCGTCGCGCCCTTGTTTGCCATGACAAGCGGCACCTGATCATTGCTCGAATTGAGCTTGATCTTGAATTCACCGCTGGCAAACTTCAGGTAAGCCCCGGCCTTGTCGGGCTGTTCATCGAACCACGAAAGAGCGGCTTGCGACATCGTCAGGTCTGTGAAGGATTTCTTCGCCTTGGCAATCTCTTCAGGCGAATAGAGAGGCCGCCCGCTAATCGGATCCTTTGCCGAATAGATCTTCATGAAATCGTTCTGAACCATGCCAATCGCATTGGCTGCAGCGCGCGAGCGATCAGGGTTTTCGCTGAAGAGATCCGAAGACACGTTCTTGATTTCGGATCGAAGCGCCGCTTCGTTCTCGATAAGCGCGGCATCGGCTTCTGATCGAGTGAGCTTATAGGCCGTGTCTCGCGCTTGCTCGATTGCCGGAAGTCCGCGGATCTGCGCGCGGTTGTCGAATGCAATCGCCTGCTCTGGCGAACGCTTTTCAAGCTCCTGCTTATAGCCGGTGCGCCAGTTATTCCACTCACGTTCAAGCCCGGCTGGATCATTCCAGAACTGTTGCTGAAGGGCGTTCAGCTTCACCA
>JAAIGE0100666541.1_pt1 | contig 20922 bp, 27 predicted proteins | sample 6487951 | NCBI WGS metagenome assembly JAAIGE01 (sample SAMN13974128, study PRJNA590717) | phyllosphere metagenome | biome: tomato field; feature: multiple bacterial spot infested tomato fields; material: tomato leaves; isolation source: leaves from tomato fields | host: Solanum lycopersicum ...
ACTCCCGCTGGTGCGAGACCTACACCGCCCGCGCCGCGAAGAAAGGTGCCCCACCAACGACGAAGCCGGTCGGGGTTCTCACCACCGACCGGCTTCGTGTCGCACTGTCTGTGGCCGTGTTTGGCTTTCTGCGAGCCCAGGCGGCTCAAGGGCTCGCAGAGCGTCGCTTCGGAGGCTTTCCAGGCTCGACCAGAAAATTTTCCAACACCCAGGTCACAGGTCGTATTTGGACCCTTCGGATGACCACCCAAATTCGGCGTCGTTGAACGGCTTCGAGGCGCCCGTAGCTCCGTGCTGAACCGCCACATTCAGCGTGTGGTGACGTCGTTCCCAGATAAGGCCTTCGAGCACTGGGGGAGCCAGTACATCACTTGTCGGTACCGCGCTCGCCTCGCTCACTCGCCAAGCGGGGTTCGGCACTGCGGGCATACTTCGCGAATCTTCGGTAGCCCTTCGACTCAGCGCGCGCTACCGCCTACCACCCGCGCTCGTCTGGACGGAACTGCGCGCGCGACCTGCGGTTTTGTGGAACGGGTCTATCCCGCTAAGTGACGAACCCCTCCGTACGTGAGCGCGTGGGAGCGGTACCGTCACAACCACACCGGCCGCCCCGAGCATTCGCTGGCGTTCCTGGCTGGCTCAACGGTGAGCACGGTCGAGGTCAGGTTTCTGTACAAGGGGGTTGAGGGACGACATGACACGCAAGCGCGGAAGGATGCCGCAAATTCTGGCGGCGCTCGCATTCGCGGGAGTGGTGACACTCGGGGGCGCACAGGCAGCGTCAGCGCTGGGTGGAGCCCTGTCGTGAACTGCTCAGGGGGTGGAATCCTCTCGGGTCGCTCGTACCAGATCTCATTCTCCAACGCCGGCGGGAACACGTATCTCGATACCGGTTGCGGAGGCAGCAGCGCCAACGCCGGGTTGCAGCTGCGGTACCAGATCTACCCCGGCGGCCCGTGGGCGACGACGTCGCAGCGGGTGCAGCAGGGGCCTGTGACTTCGCAGACGCAGAGTGGAACCTGGAACGGTTACCACAAGGCGTTCAACGGCACTGGCGTTCAAATCGGCTCGACCAACTCGTAAGGAGCACGACATGAAGAAGCGCACAATGCTCGTGGGTGCATCGCTCGGTGCGGCCGCCCTCGTCGCGGCCGGCGCCGTGGCAGCGTTCGGCGGGTCGTTCACGAACCCTGAAGCCGGTCCCCTCCCCGAGGGCGTCAAGGTCGTCACACAGCAGGCGTACGACAAGGCGTTTACGGAGTTCTCCGCGTGCATGAAGGATGGCGGGGCCCGGCTGTTCGGCGAGCGCGAAGTCGGCCAGGTGAAGGAGTTCTCCTACATGGACACCGGCCAGGCCGTCTACGACAAGTGCTACGTCGCCTTCGCACCGGTGGACTTCCAGTGGCAGATCGCCCACTCCTACGAGTCTGAGACCTTCGTCCAGTACCGCGAATGCCTGACGGACACGGGGGTCAAGCCCGGGAAGGATGCGGACACTATCCTGGCCCAGGTGGAGGAGAGCGGGCTCGACATTCAGAAGTGCTTCGCGCCCGAGGGGTGACCCCAGACCTAGTGGCAGGTCGAAGCCACGGCGCAACGTCAGTCATCTCGACAGGGCTGGTCGCGCGGACCGCAGCTAGGAAATCCCCTCGCCAACGCCCATCAGCCTGAGACGGCACCGCCACGCGGTCTGGTCGAACTGCAGCACGAGGAGGGTGAGTCCGGCCGCGCCGAACGATGCGCCGAGGGCACCGGTCACACACCAGTCGGCGAGACGTTCGGAGGCTTCGACGAACTGGTCGGTGGAGAAGAAGGACTGAACGCAGCGCGATTCGCCGCGTAGACGAGGAAGCCCGCCACCCCAGGGGTGGCGGGCTTCCTCGTTCGGGCTAACGGTCAGATGGTGGTCGGCCTGTGATTAGTTCCCTTTCCCGGTCCTTGCCGTGCACGATGTACGCGACGACTCCGAGCAAGAGCAGAGCAGGGACAGCGGTGACCGCGGCGATACCCAGCGCTGCCATGGCACCGTCAGATGAGGCCACGGGAGCTGATAGAGCGGCGGCAGCGATGACGACGAGCGCGATCGCCAGCAAGAACCGGTCGCGATGCTTCTTCGTCACGGCTTAGCCTCCTCCGGGGTACGAGACGGGGCGGCAGACGATCTTCTCGTAGAGCGGGTTCCCGTCGATGCCCTGAGAGTAGTACACCCACAGTTCCTGGTTGCCGGGGCAGGTGCCGTTGTTGTTGGTGTATGTCCCGGCGAACGACACGATGACGCTGGCGATCACTCCCACGGGAGGCGAGAGCAGCGTGATGCCGGCCAGCAGCGCGGTCACCGTCCCGTTCTTGATGGCGACCTGATCGGTGTGGTTGAACGAGATGAAGTTCCCCTCGCTGTCGCTGCCGACGGCGAAGTTGGGGCTGACCGTCCCGGGGTCTGCGGGAGCAGTGGAGCCAGTTCCAGGGATGTTCAATCCGAGGTCGCCTTCCTCGAAGTGGAAGACGATGAACTCCGTCCCGTCCTCCTTCGTGGTGACCTCGTAGGGGATCCCGGCGGCCTTGATGTCTTCGATGCCCTGCCGGAGCTCGGCCGCGGTAACGGTGGCGCCCTCCTGGGTGCGCTGCGTCGCGGGCTCAGGAGTGGCGGCCGTGGCCGGTGGCGCCGCGAATAGGGTCCCTGCGGTGAGGCTGGCGGCGACCGCCGCGGTGGTGACGGCCCACCGTTTCCGGTGACCCGACGATGTTGCTGATGTCGCTGACATTGGCTTCCTCGCTTTCGTCATTGAGTACGTCACGCGCTCCACGCTTCGCCGAGCCCAGCAGATCCTCAACAAAACTCAGCGAACACCCAGGCCTGTCTAATGTCTTCTAATCGAATGTCCCCCAGATGGCTGACAAAAGGTCGCCAGCTGCCGCTCCGGCGGCAGCAGACGCTCATCTCGAATGGGGAGCTCCGCGACGTGTCCGAACTCGCGCCGCGCGTTCCTCGCGCCGTCGCGACGGTCGTCAGACGCGCTCTGCGAGAAGGACCTGAGGCAGCGATTGAGAAACCGGGCCGAGTAGCCCCGTCCAGCGGGGCTTCGAACCCCGCCACGAACTGAACAGAAGCGAGCAGCCCCGAAAGGGGCTACTCGTGTTGGGTAAGTGCCCTTCAGATCACGAGGATCATCCCTCAAAGCCGCCGGTGGTTCCAGAAACGACGAAGCCGGTCGGGATTCTCATCGCCGACCGGCTCTGCCTTTTGACTGATGCCGCTACTGCCCTCGACGACGACTGAGTACACGCCGGACTGATCCCGTCCCGCTCCGCCTAGTACCCCCGGACGGGGAGCTCCTCCACGCCTGAGGCACGCGCGCTGGCACGCCCGTGACGCGTCCCCCACAGCGATGCGGCCTTGCGACCCTGATAGGAATGGCTATTTTAATAGCGCTATTGTAATAACTATGCCGCGTCAGCCATCCTCTGCAGGGGAGCTGCGGTTTGCCCTATGGCTGGCCAGGGAGATCAAGGCGCGGCGCATAGGGCGAAAGTGGTCTCAGGAGCAGTTGGCGCGGGAGGCGGGAGTCTCGACAGCCAACGTGCGGCGCCTTGAGTCCGGCACCGCGCCGGCGACGTCGTTCGTGACAGTCGGTCGACTGTCACGAAGTCTCGACATTTCCCTCGACACGCTTTTCGCTGGATTCCCGGAGGAGGACCGATGACATTGATGGACGCTCGGGCTACGGTTTCGCGTGTGGTCACGTTGAACACGGCGCAGTGGGGATCTCGCGATGTGAGTTGGGGCGAGTCCTGGGAGCATGGCACGGCCGCGTACTGGCTGGAAGCGACCCGACGGGCTACGCACGTGGCAGAACCGGACCGGCACCAGCTGACAGACTCCCTGCACGACGAGGTGGCGCTGTGTATGCTCGGCGGCTTCGGGATGCCCTACGAGCTGGCTCTCGCGGCGTATGACGCCGTGCACGACCAGCTTCTCCAGTATGACCCCACGCCCACGGAATCGGCCATCGAGGCCGTGCTACTCCAGCCGGTCCGCGTAGGTGACGCCACGCGACGCTACCGCTTTCCCCATCAACGTGCCCGCAGGCTCTCTGCGGCCCTACGTCACCTACACGCGACATCGGCACCGAATCACCCTCTCGACGTACGCGACTGGTTGACGGGCGCGCCGGGTATCGGGCCGAAGACGGCCAGCTGGATCGTGCGGAACCGGTGGCCGGACGCGCCTGTGGCGATACTCGACGTGCACGTGCTTCGGGCAGGTGCCCGCGCCACCGTGTTCCCCGACGACGCGCACATCGGTACGGCCTACCGTCAGCTGGAGGCGCTCTTCGTCGCCTGGGCCGCTGTCGAAGACATTCGCCCCGCTGACCTGGATGCCACGATCTGGGCGGAGGAGGCAGCCCGCGCTCGCCACCCCTTCTAGACGCTCGTAACAACTTGGTCATGCCTGGCCGAAGACCGGCACAGCGCCCCTCATTGCCGATACGGTACGGAGTAAATCGAGGGGGAGCGAAATGAGCGGGAACAACGGGCCTTCGGGCGGGGGCATGTTCGCGGGCGGGCCGGAGAGTGACGACTGTTCGGCGCTTCGGCTCAGCGACTCGGTCGCATCACCGGATCCGAGCTACATCTTCGTGGTCGGTGTGTCTCTCGACGTGGCGGTCAACCCCGGCCCTCCGGTCACGGTGTCGCTCCTCGACGGCGGCGTGAGGGTCGGTTCGCTGCATCCCATCCCTGCTCTGGTGCGCTGCCTGAACCAGGGCGTCCCCTTCCACGCCGAAATCCTCAGCGCGAGCGGCGGCGACATCCGCGTTCGTGTTGAGCCGGTTCCGTGATTGTCGTTGGCGGCAGTTACACCGAGACTGTCCTCTACCCTCGGCTCACCTCTCAGTTCGTCGGGAGCGGGCTGCGTGCGGCGATGACGCTCGGCGACGACGCAAAGGCGCTCCTTACCGTGGCAACCGCCGAAGAGGAAGATGCCGTCCGAGCTGCGGTCAGCGGCAGGACGTCCGTGACCGTCACGGTACGCGAGAGGCCCGTCGAGTTCCGATACTTGGATCCTGCTCTGAGGCCACATGTCGTTGGTCTCGGCGACGGGGAGCGTCCCGTGCTGGAGTGCACGTTCGCCGGCGAGGATGTACTCGCGTTCGGACTCGCGGAGGTGCCCGACGGCTACCCCGTCACGGCGCGCCGGGTCGTCGTCGACCCGCAGTCGCCACAGGCCGCATCCAGCGGAATCCTCGTCAAAATCGACGCGGAGCAGATCGCAATCTGCGCGAACCGAGGCGAGGCACGTCGGATGACGGGGCTCGACTCACCGATGGCCGCGGCGGCGGCGCTCCTGAAGCTGCCGAATGTGGAAGCGGTCGTGGTGAAATGCGGTGCGCTCGGCTACGTGGCTGCAGACGATTTCTCCATCTCCTGGTCGCACGCCACACCGACGTTGCTCGTGCGAACGCTCGGGTCCGGGGACGTGTTCTCCAGCGTCTTCGCGCGGGAATGGTTCGCCGGTTCCTCCGCTGCAACTGCTGCGGCGATAGCAAGCCACGCGGTTGCGAGTTCCGCCGATCCGTTGACCAGTCCCTCGATGCGTCTTCAGCCCGGCTACGCGCCGAAGATCTACCTGGCCGGGCCGTTCTTCACTCTCCCGGAGCGGTGGCTGGTCGAGCGCGTACGGGAGGTCCTCATCGGCCTCGGCGCTCGGGTCTTCAGTCCCATCCACGACGTCGGTCCCGGTGACATTGAGGTTGCCCAGCAGGACTTGGACGCGCTCGACGAATGCGACGTCGTCTTTGCGCTCCTCGACGGTTTCGACCCCGGAACGCTGTACGAGACGGGCTGGGCGGCCCGCGAGAACATTCCCATCGTGTGCTTCGCCTCTGAGGTGCACACTAAGGAGACGAAAATGCTCGTCGGCATGGGCGCCGAAGTGCACACCGACCTCACCTCCGGCATCTACCGCTCCATCTGGGCAGGGCAGGGCCTTGCCCTGGACCCGGGCGTGCACTCCGGAGTGAGCGTATGAGCGCTCCGGGCACGGTGCTTCTGCTGTCCGGTGGGCTTGACTCCGCAGCGCTGGCGATGATGATCCGTCCCGCCCTCACCGTCTTCATCGACTACGGTCAGACACCCCGGGAAGCGGAAGCGCGCGCAGCACGGGCAGTGGCCGCACACCTGGCCTTGCCCTTCACAGCCATCCAACTCCCCTTGCGAGAACTCGGCGGTGGTCTCATGCACGACGACACGCCTCTACCGGACGCGCCAAGCCCCGAATGGTGGCCGTTCCGCAACCAGTTCCTCGCCACCGCCGGCGCCGCGGTTGCGCTTCGACACGGCCTGTCCGCCGTCGCACTCGCTTCCGTTCGAGGTGACGGCGACCGTCACGTGGACGGATCCTTGCCCTTCTACACGCAGTTGGATGCCGTCATGAAAATGCAGGAAGGCGGAGTGGCCGTCATCGCACCCGCCATCCACCTGTCGACGGTGGAACTGTTGTGCGAGGTCAAAGCAGAACGGCCCCTTATCGGGTGGACGGTCTCCTGCCACCGCGCGAACGAACCGTGCGGCGATTGCCCTGGGTGCTGGAAGCGGGAGCTTGTACTGACCGAGTACCTCCCGGTGCTGGAACCGTAGATGCGACCACCACTGCCCGCCGCGGACAGGGACACCTCGGATCTCGAGGTCGAGGACGCCCAGATCCTCGCCGGTCCCGGAGCCCCATCCGTTCCGGTGCGTCCGTACGAACCGGAGTTGCGCGTGAAGCTGGGGGCACGTCGCAGTGAACGCACCGGCGGGCAGGTCCGACTCGAGCGGGCGGTCGATGTCGTCGCTCCTCTGCTCGCCGCAACGTCCGAGTGGCTCGCCGCCGACGGGTACGTTGAGAAGCAGACCTTCGTCCCGTCCGCCGGCGGGCGCCATCCTCTGTCAACGCTCGTCCTGTCGAGGACCGGAGAGTCAGCATATGAGGCGTGGGTCCTCAGCCCGTCCAGGACTCTACGACGCTTTCAGCTGACCGGGTATCACCCCCAGATCCACACGCTCCTGAGCGCCACAACGGATGCGCTGCACCTGCCCGCTGACGCGGACACCATCATCGTGGTCCTCGCCCGGTTCCGGCGGACGCTCTCGAAATACCCGGACGGTGAATCGCTCGTTTGGCGCGACAGCGGAGTCTTTTTGGGTTCCGCTCATCTTGTGGCGACGAGCCTCGGGCTCCGGTCCTGCATCGCCGGCATCGCGGAGACGACGGATTTCCCGTTGGACGGTTCGGCCGACCGTCTTGTCGATGTCGGAGCAATCATGCTTTCAGAGAAGGAGTGAACGCCGTGCCCCTGACGACCACCATCACGTACGAGTTCGAGTTCCAGGCCGCACACCAGCTGCACTGGCACCCGGGTCCGTGCCGTTCGATGCACGGGCACAGCTACCGCTGCGAGCTGACTTTCGGCGGGGATCTGAACGAGTACGGCATCATCGTCGACTTCGACGAGGTCGGAGTCTTCGTCAACGACGTCCTGATGGCCCGCCTCGACCACACGTACCTCAACGACGTCATCGACAACCCGACCGCCGAACGTATCGCCGCGGCCATCTTCGAAGACGTTCACCAGGCCGGCCTGCCCATCGTGAGTGTCCGCCTGTGGGAGACACGGACGTCTTCGGCGGTGGTCAGTCGCGCATGAGCAGCCTCATCCCGTTGGTCGAGACGTTCGTCTCGCTCCAAGGCGAGGGTCCCAGCGCCGGAGAGCCGGCGCTGTTCGTACGACTTGGCAACTGCAACCTCAACTGCGTCTGGTGCGACACACCTCACAGCTGGGACTGGGAGACGTTCGACAAATCGGAGGAGATCGAGGCTGTCAGTGCGGAGCAGCTCGTGACGCGCGTGAGACGCGATCTGCCGAATCGCGTCCGCCTGCTGGTACTGACCGGTGGCGAGCCACTCCTCCATCAGGCGGCCGCAGCCGCTCTCCTCGCCGATCTGCGCGATACCCGTCCCGACGTACGCGTGGAGGTCGAAACGAACGGCACCATCGCCCCGACGCGCGCTTGGCGTGACCTCGTGCACCTGTTCGTGGTGAGCCCGAAGCTGGCGAACTCCAACATCCCTGAGAAGCGTCGCCTTCGGCCGTCGGTACTGACCGAGTTCTCCACGCTGCCGTCTGTGCTGAAGTTCGTAGTGGAGAGCCCCCTTGATTTGGAGGAGGCGGCGGCGATTGCGATGGGCAGCGGCTTCGACCGCTCGCGTGTGTGGGTGATGCCACAGACGACGGAAGCTGCGGAGCTCGGCCTCCTCATCGCGCGCCTCGCGCCCGCTGCGATCCAGTCCGGCTTCAAGGTGTCATCGCGCCTGCACGTGCTTGCGTGGGGCGACGCGCGCGGAACCTGAGGAGACGAACACGGCAGGTCGACGGCGGATGTCGGAAGCCGCAGGTACAGTTTCCCGGCTCGGCGCGGATGAGACATCCTGCGAGCCCCAGAACATTCGCGCCGTTAGTTGGCTGCTCGATCAGCCCGGCGGACGCGTTGTGGTGGGCGTCCTGCACCACACGTGGCGTTGTTTTCACCCCGGAGAATTCGTGCGACAGCGGGTCATCTACGCCTGGCCGGACCGCAAGCACCTGAACGATGTGTGGGGGGGGAGGCCGATGCGCTGGTCGTCATCGAAAGGAACGAGGACGAGACGGCCGAATGGATCGCGGTCGCGCGGCCGATTGAACTCTTCGCCACCGGAACACTTCAACCGCCTGAGTCCACCACCGAACCTCTCCCTCCGCTGCCAGACGGCATCGAGGAGATCCTCGGCTACGTCGCGCGTATGGCAGCGGCATACTCATCGGGGCTGAAATGGAATAGGGAGGACCTGCTCGAGGCGGACATGATGAATCGTCCGGAGAGGTGGACTTCCGTCACCGTCGAACTAGTTCGTCTGAAGTGCCGCGAGCTCGGCATGCCTCCTAAGGACGTCGACACCATCTCCGAACACATAGAGCGACGGAAGGACCGTCGATGCTTCAACGTCCGCAGCTCCTACCGCAACTTCCTATTTCGCTGAGCGCCACCGTAGCCGCAATTGGACAAGATCATTCTGCCGAGTGCAAGGCTGGGTGCATGTCAGAAGCCCCCAACTTGGCCGCTCAGCTATTCCGCGCTGGCATCCGCGTCCGCTTTGGGGATGAACGAACTGACGAACCTGCTGGTGCACGCCTCTGTTGGACGCCTCCCCAGAGGCCGCCATCGAACCGAACCCTGCATCGACTAAGTCATCGTCGGCGATGAACGACCTGACCTCATCGCTTACCTCTTCGGCTCCGTGTCACTTCTCAAGCTAGTTCAGACGTTTCAAGCGCAGTCCGGACTCGTGGAGTAGAGACCGTCTCGCCCGGCGGTTTCGACGGTGAACCTCATCCCGATCACGGCTACATGCACCGCGGAAACACTGTGCACCATGATCCAGCACCCACTGCGTTTTCGCCAGCAGACCTGATCCCGCGTCAGGCGCAAACGCCGAGTGCGATCAATGCCGCTCGCAGCGCACAACTCTACTTGCGGCCGCTCAAATGCACTGAGGTAGTCACCAGCGATTTCGCTTGGCTAGTCTGGCCGTAACATCCAGGGCTTCGGGGGAGCGCGAGTGCGATTAGAGAAATTAGAAGTTAGCGGCTTCCGCGGCCTCGATACCGTGATGAACTTCACTTCCCAGTTGTCCCTCCTTGTGGGTGCCAACAATGCGGGAAAATCCCGGACGATCGACGCCCTTCGCTCACTGCTTCAGCCTTTCGCGGACGGGGCAGGGAACCGCTGGATCGCGGCGGACGACTTCACACGCCCGAAGGGCGATGCGCCGCACCGCGACATTGAAATCAGCGCGGTCTTCAGTGAGGTACCCCAGCAACACATGGGGTCTCTAATATCCATTCTCGCGCCGTCGCTCGGCCCCGCGCACGCGCGACTCAAGCTGCATTCACGGCTGAGCGCCGACGGGCGCCCTTACACGCGTTGGTATGGGGGTGACCTCGGTCAGAACGAAGTAGAGCCGATCGCTCGAGAGTCGATCCGTTTCATCTACCTTCCGGCCCTTCGCGATGCCGCGGCCGAGCTTCGCCCGGGCGTGAGCAATAGGCTGGCGAACCTCGTCTCCTCCCTGGCGCCAGCTGGACATGCGGACCGACAATCTCTCGTCGACATCATGACGAAGGCGAACGCCGACCTTGAGTCGGTCCAGGCCGTCATCTCGGCGTCGGATGCTGTGAAGAGTCGATTGGGGAAAATCACAGGCACCGGGCCTTTTGCGCACGCATCCAAGGTGACGTTCTCCGAAGCGCGCTTCGAACGAATCGTCGCGAGTCTCCAAGCGCTTGCTGGGATGGGCGGCGAGCTCGGACGCCTCGTCGATAACGGCCTCGGCTACAACAATCTGCTGTTCGTAGCGGTACTCCTGTCGCTCATCGAGTCGGACGACGCTGTCCCGCTCAACCTGCTGCTTATCGAGGAACCAGAAGCCCACCTTCATCCCCAATTGCAAACACTACTGATGAAGTATCTCGAGACGCTCACGGATTCGGGGACACACGTCGTTGCTACTACGCACTCGCCCCAGTTCGCCTCGGCCGCGGAGGTGCGACGCGTAACGGTGCTTCGCCGAGGCCGCGATGACTCACCGCCAACTGCGCATTCCCTCGCTACCGCGCCGCTCACAGACAAGGCCTTCGCTCATCTTCGTCGATTCCTCGACGTAACCAAGTCCAGCCTGCTTTTTGCGGAAGCCGTCCTGTTGGTAGAAGGTGTAGCCGAACAACTTCTGCTCCCCCGGTTCGCATACCTCGAGGGAATTGACCTTCCCGAGGCCGGCGTATCGGTCATCTCAGTGGACGGCCTTGCGTTCGATCCGTTCATCTCACTATTCGACACAGGCGGCCTGCCGCAACGATGCGTGGTACTGACTGACTCGGACGCAACAGTCAACGATGACGACGTGGAGGTGCCGTCCGCCACGGCCGAGGGCCTGCTGAAGCGCGCAACGGGCAACATCCGGGTCGTAACCACTGAGCGCACCTTCGAGTGGGAGCTCGCGAAGGTCAACTCTGCCGCGCCGAAAATGCTGCTCGACGCGTTGCGGGAGATCAAGCCACGAGTTGCGAAACGTCTCACGATCACGGATTTCCCCAACGCTGAGGCCTTTGCCGACAGTTTTCTAGCCGCGGTGGCGGACGCCAAGGGCCAGTTCGCACAGGAGCTGTCAGATCAGATCGCTGCGGGAAGGCGGGATTTGATTGTGCCTCCGGGAGCGTCCGCTGCGATCGCAGCGGTGGTAGAGCCTTCAGCCTCCGAAGGCGGTGCGGAAGAGCAACCCGACGAAACGACGCCCGGTGAGTGAATTCGCTGCGGGTCTAACCAAGTCTCAGGCGGCCGCCGTCCTCGAAGGCGACAATCTCTTCCTCAAAGCGTGCCCGGGTGCCGGAAAGACGAGATCGGTAGCCGCGCGATCCGCGATGCTGGCAAGCAAGGGAAAGTCTCTGGCGCTTCTGTCGTTTACTAGAGTCGGCGCCGCCGAGATAGCGGAGACGATCGTTCGCGATCACGGTGTTCCGCTCACAGATCGGCACTTCGTGGGCACCCTCCACGCCTTCCTTTCTCGGTACGTACTGCGCCCGTTCGGGCACCTCATCACCGGATCACCGGATGCGATGTCGATCGACGACGAGGAGATACTGGCCCGGGCTCCCACTGGGCTGAGGGTTAGCGACTTCGAGTACGGCGTCGACGGCGAGTTGCGCCGAATCCGAAGGACGATGGTCCGACCCGACGAAGTTCACGAGATGGCCTTGGTTCGTCGCACAATGGCGAAGATTGGCGTAGTGAACTTCAGCGACGCCATATCGGTGTCGTTGCAGGTGCTGCAGGTCTTCCCCGGGATAGCCCGCGCCCTGGCCGAACGCTTTGACGAGATGATCATCGATGAGGCCCAGGATACGAATAGGCTTCTGCTCGCCTGCGTGCGGGAGCTCAAGAACGCGGGACTCAAGTCGCTGATTCTCGTTGGCGATTATGACCAGGCGATCTATGAGTTCAATGGATCACATCCTGATGGGTGTCAGAAGCTGGCCGATGAAGTCGGACTTGCCGCCCGCGAGCTTCGAGAAAACTTCCGGTCGTCGCAGGCAATCTGCAACATGACAGCCGCCATTCGGGGCGGGAGCGATCCGGACATCGCCGCCGGAGACAACCGAGACCTCGACATCACGCCTGTCGTCCTGCTCTACAGGCCGGGAAGTCATGGGGAGCTGCCCTCTCGGTTTCGCTCGCTAGTTCGAGACGCGGAGGCGACGATCCAGAGTGCGGCCATTCTTGTCCGCCAGGCATCGTTCGCAGCTGACATTTCGGGAATCGACCATCCGACCACTCCGACGTGGTTCAGGCCCCTAATTGCTGCACGCTCGGGCCGTGCGCTGACTATCGAGAACTACCGGTCGCTGGAGGAGCTGATTCTTCGCCGCACGTTTTCCGGTGGTCGCCGCCCCACCGGTTTGGACCGGGGGCTGATAAGGACTCATGCCGTCGGATTGATGTCGAACCTTCCGCCACTTCAAGGGGATCTCGCCGAATGGGGATCCTCAGCATTGGATTTGCTGGACCAGACGGCCCGAGAGCTCTCACCACTGACGACGACAAAGCTGCCTCTGATTAGTCCGCCAGCAAACTGGCGCGGCGTGGACGCCGCAGTCTTTCGTGATAGGGAGGACACCGCGACTGAAATTGCCACGATTCACTCCGTGAAAGGGCGATCTATCGACGCTGTCATGCTGGTGGCGCAAGTTCCTGAGCGAGATTTCCACAAGCCCAACGCGTCGGTTTGGAGCGCAGGCGTTGGGGGCGAGCGAGCTGACATGGAAGAAGAACTGCGTCTCGGATACGTCGCCTTGACTAGGGCGCGGATGCTCGCCAGCGTCGCTCTGCCCACGAGCACACGTGAGAGCGTCTTACGCCGCTGGTACGCAGCGGGATTCGAACTCGATGACGTCCACTGACGGTGACAACTCGCCCAGACCATCTCCCGCGCGAAGCGGATACGCCCTCGGCTTCGCGCGATGTATGGCTTGGACGCACTCGCAACTAGATCCTCATCTTCCTCAGTGAGGAAGTGGAGCTGTTGCGCGCAACGGACTGGCGCGGTCGATGGAGGCATCTGAGCCACGCGCGGCCTGCGCTGACGACTCGAGTCTTGGGTCGGTGCGCCGCGCTCAAACCTCTACCGATCAATCGAGACGATCCGGCCCAGCCTCTATCTCACTGACGGAGGCCGTCAAATGTTGCCAGACCCAACTCGACCAGCTGCGTGTCGAGTGCGGATGAGGAAGAGGGTCCGGTCGCTTCTAGCTTGACCTGAATGCCATCATTCGGGTGTCGAAGTTGAGTAGCTTGCTTACAGGGGGAACGAATGGCGAACGACGTCGGCTACCGGTGGACCGCAACGGGCTGGGCGTACCGCCCGAAGGACGCTCGGGAGGTGATGAGCGTGTTGGGCGCCATAGGTGTACACAACGCCCGGCAGAGCTTTGCCTGGCGTGGCATGTCTAGTGCCGACTACCACCTTACGTCTTCGCTCCAAAGGGAACTCGGTGCCGGCACAACGGAGAAGCAGATGCGCGCGGCTGAGGTGGAACTGCTCAGCGCTGCCCGAGATTGGGGATTAGGAATCGGGCCGGGCGGATACGTCGATGACTTGCAGTTGCTCGCCGACCTACAGCACTACGGCGTCGCAACACGCCTGTTGGACTTCACTAGCAATCCCATGACCGCGCTGTGGTTCGCCTGCCAGGCGCCAAAACCAACTGACGTTGCGAAGAGTGGGGTGCTGATCGCATTGAATACGACGGGGATGCGACAGGTGTCGACGGTGCCTCGAGCGGGGACGTGGGGCTCTACCCGGAATGCGGTCGGCTCGACACTCGAAGGAGCGTTACGAGACCCAGCGCCGTTCGTCGTTCGGTCCCTGGCGCCTAATGATCGGCTGAGGGCACAGGAAGGTTTCTTCGTCGCCGGCGCAGTGCCCCCGGCCCGCCGGGGTGAAGAAATCGTCATGCCCTCTGGGATCACATTTCGATTCGCAGACCTCGACCCGTTCGAGGCGATCGAAGTGCCTTGGCGGAAAGGCGACCCTGAGAAGCTGCGAGGCAGTCTCCTCGACGATCGACAGCGGGGACGACCGAAAGACGTGCCATTCGTCGCCGTCATCATCAAGGCAGGACTGAAAGCAAAGCTGTTGCGCTATCTCGAAAACACCTACAACCGCTCCGCGCGGGTGCTCTTTCCCGACTACGCAGGATTCCTGGAGTTTCGATCAGAGCCGAAGGCGCGCGACTCAGTGGAAAACTGATCGCCGGCACACGCCGGGGCGGCGTCGGCCCCTGGCCGGACTTGAGGGGGGAGCCGTCGCACAGATAGAACAAAAATGCGAAACTTCAGGACATGGCTTCGTGGCACCCGCTCCTTGCTTCCTGGGAGGATCGCCCGGGCTGGTGGGAGTTGCGAACGCCTGACGGAGAGTCGTATGGGCACGTAGAAATCCGTCGGTCAGGCGCGGTGGTCTTCTACCGCTGCTGGTTCCGGGAGATCGAGCTGAGGTCCACGAGCTCCCTGCGTGCCGCAACGATGCAGGTTCACCGTGCCTACATTTCGACACTCTCCCCCGGTCCGCCTCCAGGCGGTATCTATCCCGACCTGAAAGGCGTCCTCGACGCACCCCGTTCAAGCGGAGACTAGTCGGCGGAGGCCCCTCCCGAGGGGTCCCGGCCGGCGGCGGTGCGGAGAACGGCGAGGCCGCAGTGCGAGCAGCTGTAGCCGCCGACATCGTCCCGCATGACAGTCCCGCAGTGCTCGCAGTGAGGTTGCTGACCGGCCCCAAACCCGTCGTCTGGTTTCATGCGAGAACACTATTCGTGTTTGCGCCAGCGGGACGCCGCTGCTTCGCGCCCTCCGGGTGCAGTCGGGAAGCAGTGGGTCACAACCACTGGCTCAACCACTGCTCACACGAGTCCGTGTCGGCTGGGGTGAATCCTCGTTCACGGTCTGTGACGCGGTGGTAGCGGGTGGCGTCGCTCCCGCCTCTGCGTCGGACGAGGTGGAAGGCACCGGCCCAGATCGGCGAGATCTCGTCGTCGACCCAGAGAAGGGGGTGGCCAGGCCGATACTCAGCGAGCTGTCTCGCCTTCCAGACGACCGCGTCCTCGTCGCGGATCCCATCGTTCACGACAGCAACAGGAAGGGGCGGGAGGCCCAGTGGGCTGGCGAAGTACTGGTTGACGTAGTCGACCCAGGTGGTTGCCCAGACGACTTCGACGTCCCGGGCCAGGAGGCTGTGGATCCAGTCGACGGCGACGCCTGAGAAGCTGTGCCGGTCACGCCATAGCCCGTCCTCGTCCCAGAGGGGTGGCATGTGATGCTCGGCAGGGTAAGCGTCCTCCCTGATCTCGATCTCGGTGGTGAGGACGTTGTCTCGGTACTCCTTGCCGGGCCGCGCGTTCGGGATGCGGACCACGCCGTCGAAGTCGAAGGCGACGACCGGGCGGTTCGATTCGTTCATTCGTCTGGCTCCTTGTTCGAGTTGGCGGTGCGGGCGCGGTCGGCTTGCTTGATCGCGGCTCTGAACAGCTCCACGATCTCGTTGACGGAGCCGACGTCGGCGAGGTCGTATCCACGCTCCTGGACGACCTCGCGAACGCCGCCGACCAGCTTCTTCACCCACGCGTCGACGTTCTCGTAGCGCGTCGCAAGCGCGGCGACCTCACCTGCCGGAGGGAGTCGTTCACCGAGCTGGTCCGTTCGCGCTTCGCCACGGCGAGGGCGTGCGAGCCTTCTTCGACGGTGACGACGCAGAGCTTCCTGGCCCGGTGCTGTGCGGACCAAGGCCAGCCACGCGTCCATCTCCGCCATCGTGTCGAGCGTGCGCCGGTCGGGGTCCGTGATCGCACGCAGCGCAGTGATCGGGCGGTCGACGGGGCGGCGCATCCGGATGTACTCCTCCTCGGCCATCCGCGTTGGGATGTTGGTGACCAGCACCAGCGGGCGTCCTTTCGCCCTGGCCTGGAGCGGGGACTTCGCGAACTCCTCGGCCGCCCTATCGTCGGCCGGGGCTGGATGCCGTGCAGAAGGCATGTCTGTCAGTCCTGGGGCATGACCGAAGTACCCGTCGGCCGAGTCGTGCAGTTGTGACCACCAGACGACCTCGATGCCCCGGTCGAACAGACTCAGTACCCAGGACCGGCCCTCGTCGGACAGCCACACCCAATGGCTTTCCAGCCCAGGGTCGTCACCGCCAGAACTGGATGCCTCGTCAGCGGCATCAGCACTCGACGTGGTCGCCTCGCGCGGATACTTCATCGACGCGAACTCGAACGGCGGGTCCAGATCGATACCGAGCAGACCCTCCACCTCGATCGCGACGACCGGGCGGTACCGGTCGGGAATCGGCGCGTTCTCCGAGTCCATGAGCACGGGCTACCTGCCCGCCTCCCCGTCATGGGCACGGAGTTCGCGCAGCGACGGCATCTCGACGGTAAGGTCGCGAAGGTCCACGATCGCGACATTCCCCTCCTGCCCGTTGCACCCGAGGCTGATCAGTCGGCGGCCGTCCGGGGTCGTCCCACCACCAGGGGCGTGCATATGACCGTGGAACCCCAGGGGCGGGTTCACGGCATCCCACACGCGCCGGACCCGCACGCGCGACGCGGCCGACGCGATCAGGGATTCGCGCGGGAAGCCGAGCGGGTTCGTGCGGAGGATGTCGCGGACTGCCCGGACCGGGGTATCGGACGGCGATTCGTGCGTCACCAGGATGTCCGCGGGCCCCCCGCTGATGGCGGCAGCCACGTCCGCGTCGGTGATCGTCTCGTCCGGTGACCATTCACCCGGCAGCCGCCAGTACCGGTCAACAGACGTCGCGCCCGACAGCGCCAGCAGGGTGCGCCCACCCACACTCATCCGGAACGGGCGCGGCAACAGCCACGTGCTCCGACTGACTCGAACGGCAACGCCCGGGTGAGCGTTCAGTACTTCTGACAGGGCGGGATAGTCGTGGTTGCCCGGAACGACATAGACACGCTCGATCCCGAACGCGGCGCAGATCTCATCACTCGTACTGAGGTTCATCGACCAGTCGCCGGCATGGACCACGGTGGACACGTCCGGCGCGATCCTGGTGAGGCCCCTCAGCACCAGCCGGGCCCAGCCAGCCTGACCGTGCCAGTCACCGCAGGCCGCGACGCGGCCATCAGGGAGGTCGATGACGGCCGCGGTCTCCAAGACCTTCATGTGTCCTCCTCGAGCTTGGGTACGGTTCGTCGTCGCAGTTAGCATGATCGACCATATGCGTCAGGTCAACCTCCATGATTTTCACGGGGTTTTCACCGTGATCTCCGGTCGACGTCAATGGGGATCCGTCATAAGCGTCCAGGACCACGAGTCGGCGGGGTTTCGCCAGACCGACCGGCGCCACGCCAGAAACGCATCGAGTGACCAGAACCGCCGCGATACGGTGAGCCCACGACCAGGGGACACGACGATGACGCACCGCACCACACGCCAGACCGCGGCCGTCGTCACGCTCACCGCCGGGTCGATCGCACTCGCTGGGTGCATCTCCCTCGGCCCGAAGATCATCGACAACGCGCCCGCTGGCGTCCCCCACCCGACGTCGACGAAGTCCGCCGGCACCCCCAGCGAAGACGACCTGATTGTCCGCACCGCGGGCACCGAGCTGCGCCTCGGCTCTCTCCCCGACGAAGCGGGCGGGGAGGGAATGCCCGACGATACGCCCGCTCTCACCGGCGATGACCTCTACGTCTTCGTCCGCCAGGACGGGTGGATGCTGTTCGCCGAGCAGCGCGGGGGAGACGTCGCCGGGTGCGGGCTCGACCAGCGAGAACCCGCCATCAGCTCACTCGGAGACGGATGGTGGAAGGTCTCGAACCGCTCCTACGCCGACACGTACGCCCTGTGGCTCTACGCCGGCAGCGGCCCCGGCCTCCCGATCGGCGGGACCGTCGGCTCATCGCAGGCATACGTGAAGTGGACGATCGAGACCACCTTCGACGCACCCGCCATCAGCGCACTCGACGTCACCACCTACGGCGACGCGAAGGGACTATCCCTGACGCTCAGCCTCTTCGACGTCGAAGCACCGCTCGCAGGCGCGACCGCGACCGTCACCCTCCTCGGGCCCGATGGCGGCCTCGACACCGAGCTGACCGTCCCCGACTGGGCATGCGACCAGCCCGGCGACCTCACCCTCGCCGCTCGGGCCACCGAAGACCAGCTCGCCACCCTCGGAGACCCCGACGAGTTCGACTACACCGTCGAACTCCGGATGGGCGGCGTCACCTACACGGCATCTGGCCCCGTCACCACCTCAGCAAGCGCCGAACCCGTCTGGACTCCCGCCCTGCCCTGACCCGCTCGACTAACTGCGCCTCCGGCCGGAAAGGGTCGCGGTTCTCGCTCTGGCGGAGCGCACCGGCAACGCGAGGGTGCGCCGGACCGGGTTCTCCGAAGTCGAGCGCCGTGAGGCTCACGACGTGGACCACATACAGATCAGGAGCCGACCGACTCAGAGATCGGCCGCCAGGAGAAGCCCGGACACGCTGATGCCGAAAACGTCGGCGAGGCGAGTGAGCGTGGCCATGCCGGGGTTCGAGGGACCCGTGCTGCCCTTCGCTCCCGATGACCTCCCGGCCTCGATGATCTGGAGCTGGTTCTTCGTGATGCCGGACAAGGTCGCCAGCTGCTGCTGGGAGAAGCCAGCGCTTAGGCGGAGTGCTCGCACGGCCGCTCCTAGACGGCGAGCGCGATCATCGTCCCAAGTCACCGCGGGCTCACGATCTCGTCTTGGTAGGCCAAAAATCGTGCTTGCCCGACCTTTTTCATCAGGTCTAACATGCAGTGGCATGTCGATGTCCGCGGGAGTACCAGGTGTGCGGTAAAAGCCCCCGTCACAGCTCGGCCTGCTCGCGTTGCTGGGCGCGGAGCCGCTCCGGCTCCTTCACCCACCAGTCGAGGTACTCGCTCAACCGTCTGAGCACGTGGGGGAACTGGCCGCCCCAGAAAAGGACGTCCGCAATCGTGGCGATCTGCTCGCCGCGGAGGATTCGCCCCATTCGTCCAGCACTGAGGCTGCGAGTTTCGGAGAAGGATGCGAGAAACTCACCTCTATGGCGGCCACGGATACGAAGGTTCTCGTTGACCGCATGGGCGAAAAAGTGCTGCGCGACGGCAGCCCGGTATCTCCAGTCCGATTCCTCCACGCCGTCGGCGGCGGGTGGCGTGGCATGCACGGAACCGAAGGCCCCCGGCTGCGCGAACATCTCGCGCGGCACGAATCCCACTTCGGACTCTCGCGTCGCCATCTGGTGCCCTCCGTTCGAGAACACCTTGGGTCGAACTCCTGACGCCATTCAAACTCAGATGCCGATATTCCGACGCGCATTCGAATACCGATCAATCTGCTCGCTGCACATTCCCTCGCGCTGCCTAGGGGGGAGGTGTCCGACGAATATCAGAACAACAACGAGTCCACCCCGTCCACCCTCAACTACCGCAACAGGCTCTCCCGCTTCGGTGACACCTCTGCAGCTGCACGGCATTCCGAGACGCTCGCGGAGCACATCGGAAAGTACGCGAGCCAGAACCTCCCCAAGCGACTCGCTGACACCCTCTCGCGGTGCAGCTACGACGCCCTCCCGCCGGAAGCACTGAACGTCGTGAAGGGTCAGCGCCTCGGAGACGGCTCTGCTGACCTGCACGACTTCATCCGCGACTCGGTCGCCCTCGCCGCTCCCCACACCGCTTATGCCGCGGCACTGCTCATGGAGACCGTCACCCGCTACGTGAAGTGGGGCGTCCTGGACAAGGGGTGGCCGCTGGACCCTCACGTCATCTGGTCCGTCCGCGGCATCGACATCTACTCGACGACCGCGAACCGGGACCGGAGCGAAGGTACCCGCCGCAACTACCGGTCGCGCCTGATGAGGGTTAGCGAGGTGCTGCTGCCCGAGGAGCACCCGGAGAAGCCGACCCCGCTGAACACGCGTCGGACAGCCGCGCCGTACACCGCGGCGGAGATGGAGACCTACCGGGAATGGGCGACCAACCAGCTGACGGACAAGAAGCGGGACCGCGCCATGGTCATGCTCGTCCTGTGCGCGGGAGCTGGAATCCGCCCCCAGGAAATTCCCCTCATCTACCCGACCGACGTCAAGGTCGACGACCAGGGCATCACCATCACCGTGCGCACCGAAGAGCCTCGCGAGGTCCCTCTGCGGGTGGAGTGGGAGGAGTGGATGGTCGCGCTCCTCGAGCGCAGCGCCCCCGACGAAATGCTCTGGGGTCCGAACAACCGACGTTCAGTCCACAACCTGACCTCCATCTTCACCGAAGGGAGTAACGGAAAGCCGCCTCGCGCCGACCGGCTCCGCCACACCTGGGTCGCCCGGCACCTGGAGGCCGCCGTCCCCCTCAAGGACCTCTTCCGCGCCGCCGGCGCCAAGAAGTGGCAGGACCTGTGGTTGATGCTCGAGCACATCGAGCCGAACAACGACGCCGACTACCGCCGTGCGCTCCGAGGCGAGGCGAAGGCATGAGCGCCGCAGAGACCGCGGCCGACCGGTTCGACCGGCACATGGTCGAAGCCACCGGCCACGTCCTGGAGGACTACAACCTCATCCGCGCGTCGGCGCTCACCTCGCTCGAGCGGATGAAGCTCTACGGCTCGCTCGTCGACGAGTCGGGCGCCGTCGAGGCCTTGCAGGAATGGGCGCAGCAGGACCGGAAGTCGAACGCCGGCCGCAAGCCGCTCTTCAGCTTCCGGGCCGTGCTCATCCTCTACATGATGCACACCGACGACAAGAACAACCGCTACGACCACATCGC